>Ga0163152_10000634_pt1 | contig 60113 bp, 60 predicted proteins | sample OliLakLV19MP8IB2_FD_148635 | JGI IMG/M metagenome (GOLD analysis project Ga0163152, IMG submission 148635) | Freshwater microbial mat bacterial communities from Lake Vanda, McMurdo Dry Valleys, Antarctica - Oligotrophic Lake LV.19.MP8.IB-2 | ecosystem: Environmental > Aquatic > Freshwater >... | reverse complement strand
GGGTGAGGGGTGAGGGGTGGAGGAAGCGTCCTGCGCTTCACGCCTTACGCCTAACGCCTCACGTTCCTCGATCACGAGATGACTGTCCTCGCGCACGAATTCAAAGACCGCGTCCACGACCTGCCGGGCCTTCACTGTCTCCAATTTCATCGTCCAGGAAAGGTAGCACTTCTCCGGATCCATGACTGCCAAGTCCGGCAGCTTCGCCGTATCGACGGCGATCTTGGACAATGTGCCGAGATTCGCCAGCTCTTTAAAGATTTGCAGCGGGTCTAAGCCGCGCTGGAAGAGCCAATCCGGCGGTGTCCAGGCAATGCGATAGACGTGGCCTTGGCTGCCTCCTGTCTGTGCCGGCGCGGTTGCCGATGCAGGAGGCGCTTGAGCCGTTGGCTGGCTTCCCGCCGTACTCGCCGAGGCCAGTTCGACCGTCAGCCGTTGGACCGTTTCGTCGTCTACCGGCGAGCCGGACTTGGCTGCATCGATCAGGGTCTTCAAACAGTCCGTCGATTTGAGCAGCAGATCGGCAATCTGCGGCGTCACCACTTTCTGTCCGTTGCGAAGCAGGTCGAGCAGGGTCTCCATCTTATGGGTGAACTGGGCGACGGCGTTGAACCCGAACATGCCGCTGGTGCCCTTGATGGAATGGGCCGAGCGAAATATCTTATTGAGCAAATCGAGATCTTCCGGATGTTGCTCAAGCGCCAGCAGCCCTTCTTCGACGACGGCCAAATGATCGCCGGCTTCTTCGAAAAAGGCGTCCTGGAATTGAGAGAAATCGTTACTCATAGTTGAGTCCTGTGATGAGTGATAGGTGACGAGTAATGTGGAATGAGCGTGAGATCCAACTGATCACACATCACAGATCACCCATCCCTGTTGTTATGCCGGCAAGACCTTGGCGATGATCTTCAGCATCACCTCCGGGTTGAACGGCTTGACGATCCACCCGGTCGCGCCAGCCTCTTTACCGGCCTGTTTCTTCTCGATCGCCGACTCTGTGGTCAGCATCAATATCGGCGTGAACTTGAACGCGGCCATCTTGCGAAGCTCTTTAATCAGGCTGATGCCGTCCATCTCCGGCATGTTCAAGTCCGTGACGACGATGTCCATCTTCGGGCCGGCGGAGGCTTTATTGACGGCGTCTTTCCCATGTTCGGCTTCTACGACTTTAAAGCCGGCCTTTGTAAGGGTGAAGGCTACCATCTGTCGCATGGTCGGCGAATCGTCCACAACTAAGGCTGTCTTACCCATCTCTTCCTCCACCCTTCTATTGAGCGAGACCAGCTGACCGGCGTCTCCCCCATTGCCGTGTGATCCGGATTCAAAACACTGTGACCGAATTCAAGTCCTCTTCTGTCTGCTCCGTTTCAATCGGCACTGGCTCTTGATAGTCCGGCGCCAGAGCCGTTGCATGGAGGCGACGCTCCTCTTCCATGGTGTAACTCTGTTCCAGCCGCTGTAAGGCCGCAATCTCCTGCTTGGCGTTCTCGTCCTGCGGCCCCTTCAACAACGCTTGGAGATGCTTGTCCCATTGGTCCAACGCTTGAGCCACATGTTCCAACTTCTGCTGCGTGATGTCCTGGAACTGCATCGTCATCACAATCTGAGAGAGATGCGCCGCTGTCTCTGTGGATCTCGATGTTTCGTCCGCCAACGTCAATGCGCTGATATGCGTCATCAAATCTGTCGCAGCCCGTTGCGTCTGTTGCGTCACGGCTTCCATTTGCTTCTTCAAGACCGGAATCATGGATACGGCGCAGGCGGCAAAGGTCTCCCATGCCTGCTGATGCGCTTTCAGTACGATAAACTCACTTGCCTCACTGCCGGCTGTCGTGTGTCTCCCAAGGCCTCGAGTGTCTCGCATGGTTCAGACGTACATCCTTCGGCGCCCCTAGGTCGTGAACGATACACGCAGGACGCGCGCGCCACGCGCGACTCGTCAATGTGAAATGCCCTGCCCGTCACACTTGTCTCGCCAACCCTGCACAGCTCGCGCTGCTATTCGCTGAGCGGTTCGGAGAACCCAAGCTGAGTCAGCTTTGTCTGCACATCTTGCGGAATTCCGGTTACCAGAATGCGGCCCAACTTTCGCGCCGCCCACATCAGTTGGATTGCCGCCGTATCCACACGCGTGACCTTTCCCAGGTCCATGCACACAAGCCCGTCATTTGAAATCAATTGGACCAACGACTCTTTGAATGAGGCCGCTTCAAAGATCGTCAATTCTCCGACCGGCACATATTGTCTGGAATTGGCATCCATATTCGGCACACATTCCTTCCGTGATGACTACTCATTTGTTCCGTTTTCCCGACCGAATGCATCTGCGTCTATTATCGGTTGTTCTTCGGGTTACTTGAGCATACAGGGTTACTCCGTTCGGGTCGGTGTAACGGTCACGGGAGGGACGATCGGTGGCACGAGCGCGGGAGGAGAATCCTTCGGCGTCGCGGCGCCGGTTTGTCTTGCGCCATCAGGTGGGTCAGCAAACAATTGAAGCGCCGTCCGTTCCTCGATCGGTTCGGACGGATATGACTCCAGCTTGCGCTCGAGTACAACGATTTCTACTCGCCGGTTCTTCGCCCTATTTTCTGGTGTGAGGTTGTCCGTCTGGGGACGGGAATCTGCGTGTCCGACAGCCGAAAGGTTCTGAGAGGGCACCTCATACCGCTCACTCAACGTTCGTACGACCGTCACGGCGCGAGTGGCGGAGAGTTCCCAATTCGATGGAAACTGCATGGTGGCGATCGGCACATTGTCGGTATGCCCCTCGATGCGCACATGACGATTCAGCTCTACCAGCACTTCACCCATCGCCTGCATAAATGGAAGCGCCTCAGTCCGAAGAGCGGCTTCCCCTGGGCGAAACATCACCGTGTCCGGGAGCGTCAAGACGATGTCACCGTTCGCAAGTTCCTTCATCTGAATAACTTCCAAATGCGTTTCGTTCTTGAGAGAGCGCATGATCTGACGGAGGCGTCGCACTGCCGGTTCTTTTGCGCTTTCAATCGTCGGCTTCAGCATCAACGCTTTGTTTTGCCCGATGGTGAAGGGTGTCAGCGCATTGGAAGGGCTCACGACAGGATTGAGCGCAGCCTTAATCGAATCGCTCACCGTCCGGAACTTGCCCTCGTTCACGGACGAGATCGAATACATCACGACAAAAAATGCAAACAGCAGCGTGATGAAATCCGCGTACGACACGAGCCAGCGTTCGTGATTTTCATGCTCTTCGTGTTTCTTTTTTGCCATGCTGAAACCGTGAATCGTGATCGATGATGGGTGACGAGGCCTAGTTGTACGGACCTACTGATCACGCATCACTGTTCACTCATCACTTTTTCTCTTCTTTCGTTCGTTGCGATTCCGGTAGATAGCCCTCGAGCTTTTCCTGTAAGAGGCGTGGGTTCTCACCTTGCGCCAACCCCACCAGGCCCATGATGATCATCGTGCGTGAAGCCGCTACTTCCTTCAGCTTGAATTTGATCTTGTTTGCCAGCGGAAGAAAAAACAGATTGGCTGCGCCGATACCGTAGACAGTCGCCACAAACGCGACGGCGATGCCGCCGCCGAGTTTGGAAGGATCGGCCAAATTCTCCATGACATGAATGAGACCGAGCACCGCGCCGATAATCCCGACGGTCGGCGCATATCCGCCGGCGGCCTCCCAGACCTTCGCCGCAGTGACCCCTTCCTCCTCCTGCTGCTCGACATCGATCTCCAAAATCTCGTGCACCACCTTCGGGTCTGTCCCGTCCACGATGAGTTGCACACCCTTCCTGAAAAACGGATCATGGATATCTTTGAGCTTGCCCTCGAGCGCGAGCAGACCCTGCTTGCGGGATACATTCGCCAGATCGATGATCGTCGTGATGGTTCCCTTATTGTCATGCTTCGGGTCCATGATGCCGAGCTTCAGCATGGAGACCCCTCTCAGCACAACTGAAAGAGGGTTCTGAATACAGATCGCGCCGATGGTTCCGCCCATCACGATGATGAAGGCGGTGAGCTGCATGATCGAGCCGACATGGCCGCCTTCAAGGACCTGCCCGCCAAGAATCGACCCGATCGCAATGGTAATTCCGATGATCGTCGCGAAATCCAATTTGTTCTATATCCTATTCATTTTCGCTTGTTAGGTTTGTCTCGGTGGTTTGGTCTGTTCGGTTTTAGGTTGAACGAACCGAACCGGAGAAACCAAATGACCGGAAAGACCAGAGAACGCTATTTGAATCCGAATTCGGACAACAGTTCATCCGCCAGGTCCTGCTTGATCGCCGTGGACTTGGATGCCTCCAGCTGCTTGAGCATTTCTCCGGCTTTTCCTTGGGCCTCAGGTGGGGCGCCCTCCTGCTTCAAGCCGAACACGACGACCAACTCCAGGAGTTTGCACTGCACATCCTCAATGATGGTGATGAGCTTCTTGACTCGCTGAGCGACAAGATCCTGGAACGACAAAGCCGTCATGATATCCATCAAGTGCTTGTCGTCTTGCGCCAGCTCGTTAGCGGTCTTTCCCAGACGCGACGCCAGCTTCTGACAATCGACTGCCTCCAATGTCGAAACCACCGCGGCCAGTTCCTTGGCGGCGCGGGCGCGGTTATCCTGAATGATCTCGGTCAGGCGCATGACCTCCAGCGTGCCCTCTTCCGTCATCTTATTGAGATCGAGCAGATGGGCCGACGCTTGAGGCAACTGCGCACTGTTGGCCAGCATCGGGGCTCCGATCTCGGACATCTTCCGCATAGCCGTTTCGAGATAGCGGGCCAATTCACCGAGTTCGTCGTACAGTTTGATATTGCCATTCAGCACGATACCCTCCTGCATAAGAAGATCGTTATTTGGTTTCTTTGGTTAGTTTCCTTTGGTTGAACGAAACTAACCAAATCGACCGGACAACCAACCAACCGAACGAAACAAACCAACAAAACCAGATCAACCGTCGCGCCCCGGCTATTTGAAAATCTTGTTCATTTTTTCCTGTAAGACTTCGGCGGTAAACGGCTTCACAATGTAATTGCTCACGCCCGCTTGAATCGCTTCTACAAGATTTTCCTTCTGAGCCTCCGCCGTTACCATTAAGACAGGGATCGCTTTCAACTTGTCATCGGCACGAATGGCCCGCAACAGATCAATGCCGGTCATGACAGGCATGTTCCAATCAGAAATGACAAACCCAAATGATTCTGCCTTGAGCTTGTCGAGCGCGTCTTGGCCGTTCTCTGCCTCTTCGACATTCGCAAATCCAAGCTGCTTCATGATGTTCTTCACGATCCTTCGCATGGTCGACATGTCGTCCACAACGAGGATCTTCATGTTCGGGTCGGCCGGCATGGTCTAAACCTCCTTATATTGCTCTTCGCACAGGACGATCTGAACACTGAAGGCCGGAGCATTCGGATCTTCACACCCCGAACTCTGACCTTCGGTCATCGGACGCGCACCTCGCCGCTCTTTCCAACCAGGCGGCCACCTCGGACAGAGAGGGGATCGTCAACCCTGTTGGGAGCGGCTGTGCATCCATTCATGGATGTCGCGACGGAGGAAACGCCAGTGTTTCCCAATTTTCGACGCCGGCAATTCCCCAACTCGAGCGAGCTTATACACGGTGGACTTCGGCACTCGAAGAAATTGCGCCACGTCGGTGACCGTCAGAATCTCGCCGTCTGTTGATGGCCCACTGCTCGGCTGAATTGTTGTTGGCGCAAACAGGGCATTGTTCATAGTGGATGTGATATCGGTGCTGTGATTGGAAAACTTGAGTGGCTGATACGCCTCATTGGGATACATGATGGTCTGTCCTGCGCCGCTCCTGATCAATAAGACCGGTTCCACTCATGTTTTCTCTCGGATCATCCGAAGAAGGAGCACGGACCAACACCAACCACGAGGAAGCTGTCTCAATGGCCACCATCATCTCTATCGCTTCGGGTAAGGGGGGGGGTCGGGAAAAGTGTGATTGCCGCCAATCTTGCCGTTCTGCTTGCAAAAAAAGGGAAGCAGGTGACCTTGGCTGACCTGGATATAGGCGGAGCCGATATCCATATCTTGTTCGGATTGATGAATCCGCCGCTCACGCTGACGGATTTTCTGAATCGTCGGGTCGAGCGCCTTGAAGACATCGCGTACGCCCTGCCCGTTCATTCCAGCCTGACGCTGATTCCCGGCACAGGGGACACACTCGCGACCGCCAACATGCCCTATGCCAAAAAGAAACGACTCATCCGCCATCTGAAAAATCTTCAGTCTGATGTCGTCATCGTGGACATCGGAGCCGGAACGAGCTACCACGCGCTGGATTTCTTCTTGATGGCCGACCATCATGTGACCGTCGCCACACCCGATCCCACTTCGGTGTTGGACCTGTACCGGTTCATCAAGCTGGCCGCAATCCGCCGCGTCTTGGCGTCGTTTCTCGCGAGAGGCGCCATGGCCGACGCTCTGTCGGACCGGGATTTTTGCAGTGTGGAAGAGGTGCTCGAGGTGGCGGGGCACACCGACGAAGCAAGCCGTGTCGTTGCCGAAACCGCACTCCGGACATTCCACCCGGCGCTCATCCTGAACCGGCTGTCCGGACGCGCCCATGTGAATGTCGCGGCGCTCAAAAAACTTCTTACAGAATATATCGGCGGAGACCTCACGCTGTTGGGAGAAGTTCCCGACGATCCTGCAATGGAACGAGCTGTGCGCGGCTATCTGCCGGTCGCCGATCGTGAGCCGGCCGCTCCCGCCGCCGTGGCGCTCGCCGCCATCGCTGACGCCCTGCTCACCCGCATGGCTTCCCCTGCCAGCTGAGCCTCACCGGCCCGATTGGCTGCGCCGACCGCGCAATCGTTCTGCTTGGGTTTGAATAATGTGACGGATCAGATGTTCCTGATCGTCCGGGCTGATCTCGGTGTATTCCGACGCAATGTCGTACTGTACTCCGTCTTTGGCCAAAGAGGACCGGATGACACGGGCAGTCGTGTGAATCGGTGTAAAAGGTGGCATAATCATTTTGATCCTCAGCAGGTCCCCCTCGGCGAACGTCCGCGGTGAGAGGAAACCGATGCCTCCCCCGCTCAACGTCACATCGACGAGTGCCGCAATCGCGATGCCCTCCGGCTGCATCTTGGCAAGCTGCTTGACGATCACTTCCAGCAACCAATCGACTTTCATGATCCAGGGAAGCAGCGGCGATTGCGCCAATTGTTCGCCGCTGCGGAGCAACAAGTCGGCCGTCGGTTTGGCAACGGCAGCCGCAATTGCCTCCTGGCTTATCGGCAAGGTCCCCGGGATAGGCCCTTCCGGCGGATCGCTCAACAGCCGGTACTCCAGGAGCACTCGGTCGTCGATTCGAACCCATTCACGCCGCTCGTCCGACAAGGCTGCGGTTGTTTTGGTTGAGGGAGGGGGCATTGTTGTGCTCATGAGACCTTTCTGGCCATCATGGCGTCGCGAGCGTCACGCCGGCAGCTTCAACCGATACCGGCTGATCCGGCCCATCCACTACCACACGGTTTCTTCCGAGGGCCTTGGCGTCATACAACGCCGTGTCAGCCGCCGTAATCCAGTCCGGCACGGACCGAATGCTCGTATCAGGGATGTGGGCGATCCCAATGCTGGCGGTCAGACGCACAGATCCTCCGCCCACTTCAAATTCATGATGCTCGATCTGCCGACGTAACCGCTCTGCCAGCACTCGTGCGCTCGCAAGATCGGTATGGGGAAGCACGATCCCGAATTCTTCACCTCCGTATCGTCCCACCGTATCAATGTCCCGGACCAGCGTTCGCATCAACACGGCCAAACTCCTGAGCACTTGATCTCCTGCAGGATGACCCCACTGGTCATTGACCACCTTAAAATAGTCCAAGTCCACGAGAAGCAAACAGGCCGATGAGCTGTAGCGGGAACCCGCTTTGAACTCCCGCGCAAGGACTTCCTCAAGTGCCCGGCGATTCAGCAATCCGGTTACACTGTCTCGCGAAGCCAGCTGCTGAATCTGCTGATGGGTATCGGCATTCCTGAATGCCACTGCAAGCGACGTCCCCACGGTAGACAAGACATGGAATTCAGCCTCCGTAAACATGTCCAGCCGGCGTTCGACATGAAGCACTCCCTGTGTAGACAGACCGATGTTCAATGGAATCGTCATCGTGTGACGATCATCGCCTAACGTGGGAACTGATACCGGCAGCGCGCGGTCTTCGCCCAACACAGCTTCAGGCTGACTCCGACGGTGGGATCGCCGGACAGGCATTCTAGCCTTGGCGCCTTTGGCAACACGACGGAGCAACCGCTCTCGAACCTGCATTTCTTCACGATTGAACAATGCCGAGCGAGACCAGGTCATAACCTGCTGCGGTTCCGTACGGGCGAGCCCGATGATATCCAACGGGATGAGGGTCGCGAGCCCCGTAAACAGAGACTGTACGATGGTCCGGCTATCCAGCGAACCGGTCAATACTTGGGTCAGGTGATTCAAGGCTAACAGGTTCTGGTTCCAATGCTTGAGCGCGTGGCGTTCGCCGGCCAGTAGATCGTTCGAATGGGCGAGCTCCTGTGACAGGCTGCGCACGGCATGGAAGGTTTGCCGATTGACAAGACCGTCGTGAAGCGATGTCATCAATCGAGCGGCTGCAACCGGAACCGTGAGGTAGTCATAGGCTCCAGATCGTAGACATTGGGCGACCAGCTCAGCCCCAATCTCAGGACCGACTACGAGCACACAGGGATCGTGCTTCAGTTCGGTCACCCGGGTGAGGAACTGAAGCACTCCCTCACGTTCGGCGGGAACTTCATACACAATTGCGGAGGGTGCATCTGCGTTGACGGCATCGAGTAGTGCGCCGTCTTCCGTGAATCGACGCAGCGTATAGCCGGCCTTTTCAAGATGATGCCACAGTGCCTGACGGTCAAACGCAGCGCTACCTGAAACATACACGTGCGTGACGCGGTCTTCTGTGGCGGTTTGTCTACGGGAGCGTTCGAGAATGGGAGCTTTGAACCCAGACGTCCTGTCATCGTGGATCTTGGACATTCCTTGTCCTTTCAATATTTTACATATAGAATATCATCTTAAATATGAATTAATTCGCTCGTGCGTATCGGGATAAATCGAAACCTGATCCTCTCTCCTCTCCATGACCTACTGTGCCACCTCAGCGACGAAGGACGGACACGACGGGGCTTCCTGAGAAATTCCCCGAAGCCACTCCCCTCCTTCACCATCGTTACAGAGGGTTCTCCTCGCCGTGAAGGGAAGGGAAATCATGCCAGTTGGTCCATGAGAAGATGCTCCGTTGCATGCAGCCCTTGCCAGGACCGTACCCCTCGCAAGTTTTGGCGGACCTTCGCTGTCTCGATCAGCTGCGATTGGACGGCTAAGCGTGCATTTGAAATTCTGGCTGCGACCTCTCGGTCGATGACGGTCAGATTTGTCGCAAGCGCCGGAGGCATCGGATAGTCTCGGAGCTGTTCCCCACGCAGCCGGTAACATTCCTCAACCTGATCCCATAGTCCGAGCTCTGCAGCTTGACTAGCCTGCGTCGTGACGGCGCGAAGGTTCTGCTCCCAGGCCGTCGCATTCGACAGACTCATTCTATCCTCGCACCAGGGACATCGGCTGGTCTTGCTGCTGAGCCACGGTGTGCCAGGCCCCACGCATTTCTTTCAAGCACCGCAGCGGGCCATCAAGACGGCTGGCATCATTGCGCAAATTAGCCTGCGTGAACTCCGAGAGCATGTACCCATAGAGACGATATAATGACTTGGCAATCTCCCCACCCTGCTCGAGGTCAAGGACGCTGGATAATTCACTGACAATCCCAACGGCTCGGCCGAGAAACCGAGCCTTGTCCGGCTGATGCCGCCGGGCAATACCGTCACCTGCGAGTTCGATCGCTTGAATGGCTGAATCGTACAGGAGAACGATGAGCTGAACCCTGGATGTGGTCAGCACCTCGGTTTGACGATACCGGGAGGCTGCTGCGGTATTGGGGAAGGTATTCATCATCGTCACCCTTGTGATTGTTGTGATTGCAAGAACGTGGTCTGGCCTTTCAGCCGGCTCAGAAGACTATCGAGCGCTGCATACTGTCTCTTGAGTGCCTCCTCATAGGCTGAGAGGGCATCTTCTTTCCTGTCGATTTCGGATGTCAGGTTGCTGACCTGCTTGGTCAATGCGTTTTTGCGGACCGTGAGCGCGCCTGTACTGATGTCATCGATTGCGTCGATGGCCGCATTAATGCGCTGGGCGACACCGGTCACGGTCGTCTGATTGATGAACAGCGATTTCACCGCCCCATAATTTGTGTTGAGCACGCTGTCCAGCTTGGCATCGTCCACGGTGATGGCACCGTCGCGTTCCGTCTTAAACCCGATTTCTCCCACAGACGAATAGGTCGTCAGTCCACTGACAGGAGCGGAGAGGGCCTGCCGCAGTTGCGATAGAAACCCTTTTGCCGTCGGCTCGGTAAAGAATAGCGCGCCTTTTTTCGTCGCTACGTCGTAGGTCGTGCGTTCGTTCACAAACTTCACGATCTCATTATAGGCCGCGGCAAACTTCTTAATGTTCTCTTTCACCACACCGTTGTCACGCGCGACATTGACGGAGACCGTACTGGATCCGGTTGTCGTGAGGAGCGAGAGTGTGACGCCTGGAATCGCGTCTGTGATGGCATTGCTGCTGCGCTGCAAGGTCATGGGATTCAGCGTCGGATCGCCGACGATGGCGATGGCGTCCTGCGCAGCCTGCAAGGTATCGACACCTCCTGTGCCGCCACCATTGGTAAAATCCAATGTCGTGCCATCGGCCACGATCGTCACTCCATTGCTTGCCCCTGACGCAGTCGCCGTAAGAATCACACGATAGGCAGGCGTGGTTTCGCTGCCTGCGTTCACAATCGACGCGGTCACGCCGGCCCCCAAATCGTTGATGCCGGTCTGTAAATCTTCGAGCGTGGCGGTCGCGCTCAATGTTACAGTCTGGTTGGTTCCCGTTCCTACGCGGAAGGTAAATGTGGCCGACGCACCACCAACGATATCGGTGGTCACGCTCGATACGGCTGTCGCCCCTTTGTTGGTAATCTGATGCGACTGTGCTAATTGTGTCACCCGGATAAGATAGGAACCGGGCGTCGCAGTCGATGACGCCGAGGCAGTTAACGCGGTCTCATCTGAGACAGTCGTACTGGCTCGATCGAAGGAGGCTGGCAAACGCAGGGCATCTCCAGCCGATTGCAACGCCTGAAGTTTGCCCTCGAGCAATGCGTAATCTGTCAACTTCGATTGCGCCGTCGCTTTCTTCTGACTGAGTTGATCGATGGGAAGACGCTGAACTTTGACCAGTTGATCAACCACCTGGCCAAAATCCAGTCCGTTTCCCAATCCCCCAAATGAAATCGATGCCATAGCGTCAACGTTCCTGCGTTATGCGAGTTCGTGAACCAATAGACCTTTCGGCTCATCGAGATGCTTGGCCAAGTCCAGAAGTTCCTGCGCGGGAATCTGGCGAATGATCTCTCCGGATTCCCCGCTGAACACCTTGATCACCGCCTTATGCAGATCATGATCGATCTCGATTTCTAGACGGGACGTCGTTCCACGAAGCACTTCCTTGACGCGAACTGCAGCCCGCTCCACATCTTCCCTTGCCGGCGTCGGGACCGGAGTGGGAACCCTGAGTTCTGTTTCCACCTTGCTGTCCCCTCTGTGAACTGGCTTCGCATGGCTCTCGGGCTGGCGCTGAAGAACATAGGGTCCTTGAGACGGTCGAATGTTTTGGACCATAGATGCCTCCCTGGAGACAGAGCGGCCTCATCCTCCGCCGGAGGCCCAGCCGCCGATGCGGCGGCTGGGCAATGACTCCGGCGAAGCGATGTCCGGATCTACCGCAGCAACGCGAGGGCCTGTTGCGGAAGCGCGTTGGCTTGTGCCAACACGGCAATACCCGATTGAACGAGCACCTGATTCTTCGTAAACTGTGCCGTCTCAAAGGCGATGTCTGCGTCGCGGATCCGAGATTCAGCAGCCACGAAGCTTTCGCTCGTGATCTGAAGATTCGAGATGGCCGCTTCGAAGCGGTTTTGAATCGAGCCATATTCCGCTCGCGCGGTGGCAATCGAACTGATCGCGCTGTCGATATTGCTCAACGCACTCTGCGCATTCGCCGACGTCGAGATATTCACGGATGCCAAACCGATGTTTGCCAAATCCAAATCGTTCAGATCGGCTGTCAGCGAGTTGCCCGTGCCGCTCTTGAAGCCGATGAAGACCTCGAATGAATTGCTGCTTCCGCTCAACAGCGCCTGGCCGTTAAACTCAGTCACAGTGGCAATCCGGTCGATTTCAGACCGGAGCGATATAAACTCTTGATCCAAGTACGACCGTTCCGTGGAGCCGACCGTACCGCTGGCGGATTGTGACGACAGCTCACGAAGACGGGAAAGCAAGTTGCCGATTGTCGCGGCAGCGCCGTCGGCGACCTGCGTCAAGCTGATACCGTCGTTCGCATTACGTGTCGCTTGATTGATACTGCGAATCTGCGCGCGCAAGGTTTCGGACACACCAAGTCCTGCGGCATCGTCCGCTGCGCGGGTGATCCGAAGGCCTGAGGACAACCGTTCCACCGACCGTTGCAACGCGTTCGTGTTCACGGTCAAATTGCGCTGCGCCGCGATCGAAGCTGGATTGTTATTGACAATTAATGGCATGGACCTATTCCTCCTTGAAAATCGAACGAATCAACCACACGGATTTCCCGGCATCCGTTCCAGGATTGTTGTGACCGAAGGCCCCTCCAATAGCATGCATACCGGCGGGATTCCCTGGTCGTGCATTCCTTATCGGTTCCAGCCGCTCCACACTTGAGAGGGCCTGAGGAGCAGTACGGAGAGAAGTCATAGTGGTTGACAACCGACAGTATTCGACATGAAGGTTCAAATAGAAGCCAACCGTGGAAGGACCTCGAATTCTAGGATATCCGCCAGGCGAACTGGATCTTGCATGGACCGGGCGTCCAAGAGTTCCTGAATCCAGGAGGAGAGGGCTTGCAGATCACCGCCGGCTTGACTACCCTGCTCAGCGGCCTGAAGAAATTCCATATAATCGGCCAACTGCCCGAACCATCGATCCAATGCTGAAGGGATGGTGCCGCTCATACGCAGCGGTGCGAGGAATCCCTGAGCCTCGGCTTTCAATGTCGAGGAAAACCTGTCGATGGCCGGCGTCGCGTTCGTCATGATCTCAGGAATATCTTGCGAGCAGGCATCGACCGATCCAACCTCTCTGAGGAGCATGCCCAGTAACATGGGCTGGAGGTCGCGATCCGTAATCGGACGCCCCCCAAGCTTCAGCGAAGTGACCAGCCGATGTCGCGCATGGGCACGATCACTAACCTGCGCCAGAACCTCACCGACTAATTGATCGTCGCTGACGTCCCACTGATCTTGATCGAGTGTGATACGCATAGCTCAACTCCTTGTGATAGATACGGGTGTTACTGAGACAGCGCTCTGTATCATCGGCAATGGGCGTTGTCGCTTCTCGAACTGAACCGATTCGGCTGACAACAACGTATTGACCCTATCGATACGCTGCTGCCAGCGTCGATAGGCCTTCACATGCCGATTGGCCAGCATCGTCAGGCCGACGGCATCATCGTTATGGATGTCTCTGATCATGGCCACCGTGGACGGGCCGGTAGCCGAATGAACCATCATCTGAGGCAGGAGCTGCTCTCGCTCCTGGCGGAGCAGCGCCTGTTCCCGTTGTAGAATTGAAACTGGTAGCGGGTGACGTCTTGTGAGCGTTGCGATATGGCGAGCCCGCTGCTCCAGCCGGCGCAGAGGCTGAATCGCTTCTCTCATCCAGGCCATCGCACGCTCTCGGTCCGGCGCTGGTTCAACATTCGGAGCCAACTGGCTTGGTCTGCCTGTGAAATCTTCGTACCAGAATCTTCTCCAAAAGTCGGCATACCATGCGGCGCTGGCATCGGCATGCCCCGCGCGCATGATGAAGGAACCAAGCCCATCGGCATCAGTGCTGGATTGATACACACGTACACCTGCACTCCATGAGGGAAACGGAGCCTGCTCTAGAGCATGAAGACACAGCGTCGCAACCTCCTCGGGAATCAATCGGTCTTTGCAGGCATGGTGGGCACAGATCTGGTCGAATCCACAAGGCGAACAGGCAAGGTCCGGCTGAATCACCCAATGGCCTGGCCCGTAAGGGCCCGTCTCATGGTGATCGACATGGCCGACCGACAGGTCAATAACTGGGGTTCCAACGCCGACCGCGAGATGCATCGGTCCTGTGTCGTTCGTGAGAAGCAGTTGACAGCGCGAAAGCAACCCGACGAGTTGATTGAGTGTGGTTCGACCGCTTGCATCGAGAATCGGCGCGGCTCCTCTGGCGGCTCGATAGGTCGTTTTGGCCAGCTCAATGGATTCCCCCTCAGCGGCCGTGCCGATCACGACAAATCCTACACCTGGGTGTCGGCTCAAATGTGCCAGGGTTCGGCCAAAATACTCTGGCCGCCACGCTTTCATGACATCGCTGGCTCCGATCTGTACCGCGATCCACTGGTGAACGGTTCGGCCCGGAGACTGAAGAAACACATCGGCCCAGACTCGACCATCGGCTGGAATGGTGACCGACAACGGCGAGAAGGCGCCAGGACCGCTCCCGCCCATGGCATAGAGGTCCACCAGGTTGAATCGGTTGAGGCGTCGATGTCGATGCAGATCCGTGAAGTAAGACAGCCATGGATTCTGCACGATAGGACTGCCGTCCGGCCCTGCCGTAATCCCCCGCAAGTCTGGCGCGCCGATGTACGACGCTAATAAGCCGGTCTGGCGATTGAAGGTGAGATTCACGATGCGATCATACCGCGCAGCTCGGAGGGGTATAGCCCAGGCTGTCATCTCTTGCATCAGCGTCACAAGGCTCTTGGATTGCGTGCGGCAGTCATCGAGCAATCGAGTGAAGTCGTAACTGATGACCTGTCGAAGTCCGGGAAGGAGTGCGGCTGTCGGCGCAAAACTTCGATCGACGACCAGGTCGATCGCGACATCGGGCCATTCCTCGCGCAGCCGGGACAACAAGGGGCCGGTCTGAATCAGATCCCCCATGCGAGTCACATTGATGATGAGCACTTGTTTTATCACACCAAATCTTTCGTCTCGGAGCGATACTCATCCAACATGAGCACCATCAGATCTTCCCGTGACAGCGTACCCATGGGGCCACGTGAACGGATCTGTGCCGCAAGCTGCTTCAGCTCCACCCGTTGGGCGGAAGGAAAGGTTCGTAGGGTCGATGCTACAGATGAAAATGACTCATCGGCTGCTACGGCCAGTGCTGCTGCCTGGCGGTCTCCCCGAAGAATAGACCCGATGCGGTCAGGGCTGGCGACACCGACCTGGGACAAGAGCGCATGCATGCGGTGCACATACGTATGTTCGGCGAGCACGCGCTGACGGGCTTGCGCCGCCATAGCCACGCGCTGCTCGGGCTCGCAAAGCCAGCGGGTGATTTCACCAGGGAGTGCCTCTGAAGACGACACCGTGGCAACTTCACTCGCGGTGAAGAGATCCGGCATCAACGAACGGCGATCGGTAAGCTGAAACGCTCCACAGGAGGCCAGTTCGAAGGTGCGAGGATTGACAAAATCCCCGTCAGGGTCGAGCCCGGCCCCGGCCCAAGAATGTAAGTTCAGGTTCACCGCGCTCGCGTTAAATACTTTCTGACAGGTGTCGGTATCGATCCGAGCACCGTTGCGTTGAAGTATGGAGGTCAGCGCTGTCGCACCGTCCCATTCGTTGCCCCAGAGCTTGAATGTCCAATCATGCCCGAGGAGTCGAGGAAAGATCTCGCGGCGGTTAGCATAACCCGCGCCGACAAATGAGACATCCGACCCGTATTCCTCTCGCTCAGCCTCACTCAACTCCAAAGGGCGGTGCACGGATGGATCGGCCGCCATCGGAAGGTAACGCACATCCTTTGCACCTGCCTGTTTGAGTGCCGCGATGCAAGGGTCTTGCTGGATCACGAACCAGAAGTCATAGCCCGCCGCTAACTGTTGCCAATAGGTGAGATGCCGGTAATTCTCGACAAACCACATCGCCGTCAAAAATTTTTTGCGCCGGAGATGCTCCAGTGCCGGAAGAATTAATGGAGCCTGGGCGAGCGACAGAACAAGATCGGGTGGATCTTCTGCCAACTGAGCCATCGTGATCCGGCTCAGCATCTCCGCATACTTACTCTGTAAAGCTAAGCGATGCTGGGAGTTCTTGAGCAACTCCAGCTGATGATAGCTCGCCGCATGGACACTATGATCGAGCCAGCGTACATCATGCCCGAGCGATTCAAGCGCGCTGACCGCATAACGGGTAATAGGCAATGAACCTCCGTAGATCGGACCGACGACGGCAATGCGAAGCTGTCCACCAGCCTGGGCTGCGGCATTTCGCTGCAAAACTGTTTCAATAGCGCGATGGCTATCCGCATGTAACGCCGAAGCTGGGGCATAGGTGACGAGTCGTATGGGATGCCCGGCAGAGGCGATCTGTTCACCGATCGCCTCCGCGGTGCCCCATGCCCAGGACACGCGGTCCATCCAGTCACCCCACGTGCGAGCCATCGCCGCATCGACTAAGACGCTCAGATTGGGAACGACAAGGACAACCGGTGTCGTCCGAGGCAGGCGCGGACACAACGCCTCGATGTGGTAGAGCAAGCCCACGCCGAAGACCACGATCGTCTCCCCTTCTTGATAGCTCTGGCCCTCGGCCCAGGCCTGCGCTTCTTTTATGGGATCGTAAGCGCTGTGAATCCAACGTCCTTGTGCACGCGCCGACATCAGACCGGTGCGTGCCGGCAGGATCTCCAGCGTCCCGCCCCCACTCTGGCGGAGTGCCGCTGCCAAAGCAGAATCACGTTGGGCCAGCCGATTGATATTGGCCTCGAAAGAATTCATTGCAAGCCTTGTTGGGACAAGCTCTGTTCCGATATCTGCTGCCAGACTGCGGCTCGCTGATCTTCTTGCGCATCGTTATCGTCCACCGGGTGGAAGATGGCACCCCATTCGTCATGGTGAGACTGCCACAAGGACCATCCTGAGACCGGTGCTTGCCGCGAGACTGTCTCAGGCTCTCGAATGAGCTTCACACTGGCATGGATCGGCCAGATCTCCGGCACGGCGTGATCCGACTGCCACACCCAGTGGCCCAGTCCATAGGGTCCGGTTTCATGCACGCGCGCGCGTGAGAAATAGAACCCCATTGCGCTGGTACCGACAGCGGCTGCCAGATGGAGTGGGCCCGTATCAGCGCCGACAGCCCAATGACATCGCTTCAAGACGGTGGCGAGCTGCGGAAGGGTCGTGCGCCCGGTGGCATCCCACAGCCGTCCTGCCATCATCGGCGAGAGCCCATCCTGAATCGCAACGGCAGTGGTCTGGTCGCGTCGAGCCCCGACCAGGACGACCGCACAGGATGAATCATGGGCGAGTAACGTTGAGATCCAGTCTGTCCAGACTGCGATAGGAATTGATCGATCCGCGTCGCCGGCTCCCACGACTACCGCGATCCATTGCCCGGCCGACATGCCGACCTCAGCCAGATCACTAGGAAGAACGATCGAGGGAAGTCGCAAGACGGGAGGAACCGGTGGAGGGGTCACTCCGCACAGTCCACAAAACGTATCGGAAAGATGAATGCGATTGGAGCCCCGTGTCTGTGCGACCTGCCGCAGATACGATGCCCAAGGTGTCAGCTCCTCATCCAACGGCCCGCGCAGGGTGGGACCCTGAACCTCTGTTGCCAAGAGAGTCCCCGCTAGGATTGCCCGTGGGTGATGATTCAGCACATAGGCCATTGCATAGGGATCAGTTGTCAACTCAGCGAGGTACTGCTCGACTTCGCGCAACCGCGAGGGCTGAAACTCTCCGGCGAAGGACTCGGCCCATGCATGCCATTGAACCCCGTTCCACTTCACGACATGCCCTACTTTCTGAAACAAACGAGCAAGATCCGCCAGCGACGCAGCACAGAGCAGGTCGAGAGACCGGTGCGAGTACTGAGCCGCGAGTGAGGCGATGGCCGGCATACTCTGGACCAGATCGCCCAATCGGGCGAGTTGGATCATGAGAGCGCGTGATGTCATGTTCGGTCAGGACTGTGGAACAATTTCCGCCAACGTATCGTGTATTGCCAACGCCTTCGCCAATTCCTCAAGCCCCTCGTAGGAAGGAGCCAGGGTGCAGAGTGTCCGGTATTCCTGTTGTGCGGCATCGGTCTGTCCATTTCGCATGAGCACACCTGCCAATGCATATCGAACGGACAAATCGGCTGGGTTTCTGGACACAAAGCGTTGGAGTCGCTCACTCAGTTCCGCCCACGCACCGCATGCGGCGCCCGCTCGCAGGAGCCAATGGATCGCCTCGGCATCGTCCGGGTACTCATTCAACACGGCACAGAAATCGTTCCATGCCCGGCCACACTCATCTTGGCCGACTCGCGCCATTCCCAAACCCATCATGGATTTTCGCCTGTCTCCCTCATGGGCTAGAGCAGTCAGGAACGCTTGTTCCGCTTCGGCATATTGCGCCTGCTGCATGTCGAAGATGCCGCGCAAGACCCAGCCCTCGCCATCCAGTGGGAACCGCTTCAGCAATGCGCCTAGATGGAAATCTGCTTCTGATAGGCTCCCTTCTTCCAGCGCCATGCGTGCCAAGGCCCTTCTGGCTGTCGAGTCGTCATGATGCTGTAACAGTTTTTGGTAGAAGTGCCGGCTCAGTGGCAAATGGCCGATCTTGGTGCACAACCAGGCGCCCCAGCTGAGGACATCTGCGATGGGGGGCCATTCATCCCATCTGGCCAGAAGAGACTCCAGGCGAGGCATATCGTGGCGAAGGGCCGCGCGTTCTGTCTCGACCACCAGTCTCCACGAAGCCTTCTCTCCATCGTGCTGAAGCGGGCGGAGTTCCAACTGCTCCTTGTCCCCGTCCTTCGTGTGGACGAACAGGTAACCATCTTCGTAATAGTAGAGATCTTCGTCTGCCACCCACCATCGCTGTCCCCATCGCCTGAGAAAACGGAGCGCGTTAGCCTGCTCGTGAGTTTTACGTCCTGGCGTTTGACTTTCGAGATGATAGAGAACGCTCAACGGTTGATAGACAATCTGCCAGCCTTGATCGCTGACCTTCAAACAGAGATCGACATCTTCGAGCCCGTTCTGAAATCCTTCATCGAATCCACCCGCCGTCTCGAAAATCTCTCGCCTAATGAGCATGCAAGCCGCTGTGACAGATTGGAATGTTCGACGCTGGTTGACCGCAGGATGGTCTCGATGAAAACGGCGATAGAGATGGTAGGGCATGAGCCCATCCCGTGAGAAGACGACTCCTGCATGTTGAATCGTGTCGTCTTCGTAGAGCAGTTTGCTTCCGACAATTCCGACCTCCGGATGCGATGTGACCTCAGCAACCAATGCAGCCAGCCAATTCTCCAGCGGAATCGTATCGTTGTTCAAAAAGATGAGGAAGCGTCCCCGTGCCGCCAGAGCGCCCTGGTTACAGGCCTTGGCGAAGCCCAGGTTCTCGCTGTTTCGGATAATCTGGATATCGCCGCTCAGCTGATTGAGGAACCGTGCTGTATCGTCGGTCGAATGATTGTCCACGACGATGACTTCATAGGAGATACCGGAGGTGACCCTGGCCAATTCTGCCAAGCACTGCTCAGTCCGCTCCCGCTTATTCCATACTGGAATGATGATGGAACAATCGAAAGATGCAGTCGGAGCGGTTGGTGGATCTACTGCAGCGTGACCATATCGCGCCCGCAGCCGTGCTTCTTCTGGGGTGGCAATGTCCGGCCTATTGGACAAACCTTCTGAAGAGCGCCAGTAGAGTCCGGTGACTTCTGGAATATGGAGCAACGGGCGGCTGGCGCCCAGGCGAAGCCAAAAGTCCTGGTCTCCCAGTGCCACATAACTCTCGTCGAAGAAACCGACGTCCTGGTGGATGGAGCGGCGCCACATCGGATGAGGACCGACAAGGCACCGTCTTCGCAGATCACTATAGTTATACTCCGGCCATTGCCAAATCCCCTCACGCTGATGCTGTTCGAACGTTTGATGCGGAGTTTTCGTCAGGTAGGTATCCCCATAGACCAGTGCCACGTCCGGGTGTTCATCGAGTATTCGCGCCAAAATCTCGTACGCATTGTGGCGGAGCCGGTCGTTGGTACTGAACGGAGTCACATACGTGCCCGTCGCGAGTTTCAATGCCATATTCCATGCGGCATATACACCGATCCTGGTCGGGGTCCTGAGATAGGTGATGTTCTTGTATCGCTCCTGAAATGTGGACACGATGGCTCGTTCGTTCTCCGGCGACGCGGCATCCACCACAATGATCTCCATGCGATGCCTCGTTGTCTGGCGCTCCAGATCTTCGAGGCATTCCTGCATAAATGCCTCGGCGCAATAGCTGGAAACGATCACTGAGATCAGGGGAGCATCCGCTGCAGCCTTAGGCCAGGCTGAATCGACTCGTGACTCGCTCAAGCGGCGATTCACAAATAAGGCATTGCCATGTGTAGGCGATTGGGGCGACAACGGTGCGAATGAGATGAGTCTATGGTCGTCAGCGAGCACCGCTACGAGATCGTCGAGACGGCGGGCCCCCTGATAGACCTCTTCAAGACTGGCTTCGACATAGAGAACTTGAATATGCCGCTTGAGTCCAGAGGATAAGGAGGATAGGATTTTGTGCTCCGCTCCTTGCACGTCGAGGAGCAACATATCAGGCTTCAGCAACCTGGCTTCTTGAATGACATGGTCGAGTGTCCGGCATTGCACTCGAGTCGCGTTGACTTCCTTGACGTGTGGAAAAATCTCTCGATGCTTTCCCAGCCGCAACAGTGAGCTAGACTCCCCATCGTTATTGGTAATAAAAAAGTCTTGTTCTTCATTGCGATCAGACAACGCGAAAGGGAATACACGAACACGAGCGTCTGTCATCTCAACCTGTTTCAGTTGCCGAACCAATTCCGGAATAGGCTCGAACAAGTAGATCTGCTCAAGGTTTGGAAAGAGCTGAGCGAAAAGTTTCCGCTCTTGGTAACGGTGAGCCCCACCCACGCAAAGCACGTGAATCTCCCGGGCAATGGGGGTATTCGCGAGCAAGGTCAGAAGTTCATGTTGTGATTGTCCGGCTGCCATAGGCACATCTTTTAATAATACAGGGATTGATGGTGTCACGAGACTCTGCCTGCGCCCCGAGGTGGATTCATGCTGAGCTGTGACCAATGGGACCGAAGACAAATTCGCTCGATCGATGACTTGTTCGGAGCAGTAGACGTCCCACTCGTCGTTGAGAGGCGCCCGCTGATACGCCCCAGTTCTCGACGAGAGCTTCTCTCCGAGGACTCGACGAGCCATCAACGATAACTGGACAGGAACTTCCAGGGACGATTCGAGACCCCAGCGCGTGCCCGGAGTGACCTGGCTGAAACAGTTGTAGGCTCGTCTGAGAGCCTCGAGATATGGAATGAAACAATGGGTCAAAACGGGAATCGTCAGGCGATAATGAGGGTGAGACACTGGGATGGCCAAATCAGGACTGACCAGTTTGAGCGAATGAAAGTGATAGAAAATGAGAACGGCGTTCTCGACCAAGGTGTGACCGTCCGCTAAGACATGGATGTCATACTGATCGTGATTCCATGGTCCGACCCCTCCGCCATGGTGTTGCAGAACCGTCACTCCCTTGAAACGTGTCGGCCAGTCTTGTAGATATAGCTGGTCGCCCATTTTCCCCTCTTCGTACCGCGCAAAGCACCATTCAAGACAGCGCTCTCTCCACCAACGTAAGGCCTGAAATCCATACAGGTCTCGTCGGAAACACAGGAGGCCCACGTTGAAGCGGCCATTGTGCTGGCTCAGATGAGACTGGCTTGGCGAGAACCGATGTTCATGGATAAGAATGGAGTTCTGTCCAAGTTCCTCGAAGATTGGTTGAGGCGAGGAGAAAAAGAATAGATCCGCATCGAGATAGGTAAGCATATCAATCTTCTGATGGCGTTCCAGAATACGCAGAATGATCGTCGGAGTCATGGTCCAGTAGTATTCCACAAGCGAGCGGGACCGTTTGCTCGACAGTAACGCCTCATCTCTATGCTCGATCTCATGCAGGGGAATCAGGCAAATTTCTGGAATGTCGAGCTGGGCGAGGATGACACGAGTCATCTCGTCCATACAGACGACATACAAAGTAAAGTGAGTCGTCTCGTGTTGCCGAAGGGATTCAAGAAGCGCGAGACCCCGGCTGAGATAGTGACGATCGAAATAGGTACAGTAGTAGCGAGTCATCGAATTACCCTTTCCGCTGTGGGGCTGATCGCGTGTCCCTGTTTGGCCCGATTTTGGCTACCCCACTGGAGGAGCGTCTCAGAAATATAGGCGATATCTTCGTCCCGCAGCTCTGGGAAACAGGGCAAGGTCACCAGATGTCGATACAACGCGTCGGTAATGGGCAGTGCCCGACTGCCACGAATCCTTCCCGCGTAAGCCGGCTGCTGATGTACGGCGAACGGGTAATGGCGACCGGTCGTAATCCCTGCACCGTTCAGAAACCGTTCAAACGCTGGCCGGTCGGTGCATTCGAGGACATAGAGATGCATCGCATGTTCCGTTCCCTCAATCTGGGCGGGAGCCACAAGGGTGGTAGTCCGCAAAGCCTGCGTGTAGGCAGCTGCGATAAGGCGACGACGAGTATTGTTGCGGTCTAAGAACGGAAGTTTCTCTCGAAGGATGGCGGCTTGGAGTTCATCGAGTCGTGAATTTCTGCCAACCATGCGACTGACATAGCGCTCGCGCCATCCATACTCCCGAAGCATCCTGACCGAGTCAGCCAGAGTTGGATCGTTCGTAACGACCGCTCCTGCGTCTCCAAGCGCGCCGAGATTCTTCGTCGGATAAAAGCTGAATGCCGCAGCATCACCGAACGTGCCCACGGCTTGTCCCCCAAGCGTCGCTCCATGGGCCTGCGCACAATCTTCAACAACCTTCAGCCCGTGCTCCCTGGCCACTGCCATGATCTGCCCCATCGGAGCCGGCTGGCCATACATATGCACGGGAACGATGGCGCGGGTGTTCTTCGAGATAAGTCCTGGTAGATGAGTGGGGTCCATGCAGCGAGAACGCGAGTCGATATCGGCGAAAACGGGGATGGCGCCAATCTGCCCGATAGCGGCAACGGTCGCCACAGCCGTGTGGGACACGGTAATCACTTCCTCTCCCGCTTTCACACCGACAGCCAGCAACGCCAACGCAAGGGCATCGGTCCCGTTTCCGACTCCGATGCAGTACGGCGCTCGAAGATAGGCAGCCCACTCACGTTCAAAAGCCTGGACCTCGTCGCCGAGGATGTACCGCCCGCTTGTCAAGACGCGATCAAAGGCCGATCGCATAGACTCCTCGCAGAGCCTCATCTGCGCGCCGGGATCTGCGAGAGGAATGGGTTCACGCTGCATGGGCGTCCTGCCAGTAATGCATAGAATAGCGCCCGTAAAAGTCGAGTGTCTGCTCCACCCCTGCACGAAATGACGTCTTCGGTTGCCAGCCAAGCTGCGATTGAATCTTCTGATAGTTCCCGTAGTAATTGCCGATGTCGATCGCTTGGCGCTCGGATGGAAATGGAGTCAGCTCGTAGGAGCCCTTCCCGTATATCGTGATGAGCAGCTTGGCCGTATCCTCCAGACTGATCGGATCGCCGGCTCCCAGATTGAAGACCGTGCCATTGGCCTCGTCTGCCGTGGCTGCCAAAATCAGCGCATCAACGACATCCTCAACATAGTTGAAGTCTCGTACTTGCTTTCCATCCCCATACACCAATATGGGCTGACCCTCGATGAGCCGGCGAATCCAGACGCCAAGAAATGTTTGACGAGCGTCTTTGACTCGCATCCGCGGGCCATAGGTGTTGGTCAATCGAAGCACTGCGGTTCGAATCCCGTACACCCGGCAATAGAGCACGTGGTACATCTCCCCTGCCATTTTGTTGATGCCGTTGACATCGACCGGCTGAATGGGATGCAGTTCATCGACCGGCAAGTACTGGGGGCGTCCGTAAATCTGCCTGGTGCTGGCAAAGACGACTTTGATACCCGGATTGTGACGTCGACAGCCTTCGAGGATGGACAGCTGCGCGCGCGCATTAATCTCGAGATCCGGCTGCGGGTTTTCCATGGAATCCACATGACTCGTTTGTCCCGCAAGGTTGAACAGATACTCGCAGCCCTGAAGCAAATACTTCATCGAATGCTCGTCCCGCACATCGGAGATATTTACCTGTACCTGATGCCGGATCTCTCGAATATTCCAAAGGTTGCCGCCATACTCCGGAATCATGCTGTCGACCAGCGTGACCTGCGCGCCCATGGACACAAGCCGATTTGCCAGATTGGAACCGATAAACCCCATTCCCCCCGTGATCAAGACCTTGGCTGAACGAAACCCATCACCCATGACTGCTGGCCTTTCGAAAAACATAGGTCGCTTCAAATTCATCTCGTTCAGGGTGGCTGTCGTATTCCAATCGCTGAACCAGCTCCAAATCTTGATCGCGGCACAGGCCAAGAACCTCCGACTCATTCAACCGCAATTCATGGGTTTCAATCCCATAGGCGAACTTCTTGAAATGGCTTGTGAGATGCGCCCGACAGATGGGTGTTCGGTGCAGCACGACAATCTGTGAAGCGACACGTGCCGCTTCCTTAATGTGCTGCGGATAGTCGGCGACGTGCAGAAGTACACAAGAAGAAATGGCAACGAGGAAGCTCTGATCGGGGAAGCTGAGGGCAGCCCCATCCCCCACCTGGAAGCTCGCCCGTGGGTAGTAGCGTTGTGCCAAAGCCACCATTGCGGGCGAGAAGTCCACCCCGACATACGAGAGCCTGGCGTTGAGGAGATATTCGAGGGCTTCGTAGTAGTAGCCGCTCGCGCAACCGATTTCGAGCACACGACAGTCTGGCGCGATAAAGGGTCTCAGCGCATCGGCCAAGACCCGATAGACCAGGGGTGGACGGCCCTGATACAGGGCGGCCAGCTCTTGCTGCACCAGCGCACGCTGTCTGAGGGGAATTGCCGTCGATTGCCAGGACGTAGCCAAGGCTGTGGTGATCTCATTCGGCTTGATCGGTTCTTTGCCATACGATACGTGCGCCAGATCCGGATCAGGAAGGCGCTGACGACCTTGTCTGTCCACGAGATGCCGGCTCAGGATCTCCGCTGTCTGGGCCATGCGTTTCGCATAGGTGTGGTCGCGGAATGTCCGGGCCTGTCCTCTGTCCGCGATGCGGCGCGCTTCCTCCGGATGAGCGATGTAATAGCGGACCAGCGCCGCGCATTCGTCCAGCGAACGGTAGGCGATAACCTCTTCCCCGATGATAAACAGATCTGAGAGGTTATCCTTATAATCCGTCACCAACAACGCGCCACATCCAGTAGCTTCGAAGAGCCGCATGTTATTCGCGTAGGTCTGCGCGACATCGATATGATGATTGACGGTGATCCGGGACCGAGAAAGCGTAGAAAACATATCCGTCCCCCAGACTTCGTCGTGTAGACGTGTCTGTTCGACTCCAGAGGCACGCAGGGAATCGACGCCATACCCCCAACATTCAAGCGGGACGAGTTTAGCCAGCGAGGCCATAAAGGACTGACGTTCCTTATGCGAGGGAGAGAGCCCACCCACGAAGGTAACGGCATGTGAACGCTCCGATGATGCGAGGGTCTGAGCGATGTGCGGCTCAAAGGCTAGCGGCTGGCAATAGGCCGTAATCCCCTGTTTTCTGAACTCGTCAACGAAATGAGGGAATGAGGAAAAGATCAGATCGAGTTCCTTTAATTCTGCATGGGCTGGAACGGGAGAGGCAATTTGCCCGACAATGAGCGTCACATACGGACGAATGCGACCAAGAAACTCTCTCGTGGCGAGACTCAGGTCCTGAAGGTAGAGGACCTCAGGCCTTCGACGTCGAATCTGTTCGATCGCAATATCCAATAATTGTCCATGGCCACGGAAGCCTTGCTCCCGCGCCCAGACTTCCTGAAGAGGGGTACAATTCACGATCATGTCTTCAGCTTGCCATCCTGCTAACGTCATCCCAGACGAGTAAAAGTCGCTGTCGCCGAAGCAGGCATGCTGAAGTGAGCGTCGTTGTGCCTCATACGACCAGGATGCTCGCTCAGGCATTGATCGGTAGTGATGAGCGAGAAAACCCGGGTAATAGGTATTCAAAAAAAGGCAGGTCGGTCGACCATCGAGCGATGGTGTCGGAAGTGCCTGCGCCTTCTCTGGCATGACAGGCGGCACGACGTGATCACATGAGAAGGGGGTCTGAACAAGCGCTGCGGGCGGAGGTAGCTCGCGTATGTGGTGACGATGCTCTTGCTCGGCTGGTCCGAGAAGCCGGCGCAGAAAGACACGTGCAGGCTCATGGACCAGCAACTCACGCGAATTGAGACGTGCAGTCAGGAGTCCCTTGCCTAACCAGAGCACGCCACAGTCCTTCACATAACCGAGACGATCCCACCAATCGGCAATGGAAAGTTCGCTGTCTCCCAAGGCGTCGTCCATATAAATCCACGCGTCATCGGACAGAAAGCTCCTGACAAGTGGGATCGTTCCAAAGCGACCTCCGTAGTCCGCTGCAGGGCCGTCAACAATAACGAGGTCGGGTCTGTTCGATCCAAAAAATTCATGGAGATCCTGATCGTGCAATTGGTAGCAGTCTGTCCGCACATCCTGGATGACCTGGGAGATCAGCGGGGCCGTCAGGAACCGCACGCTCTCGTGCAGTCCATGGAGCCGAAGGCGAGATTCGATCTGCTGAACATATTGCGGAGATTGATCCACGCTAAAGATATGAGGGGTCTTCGATTGACCGTGCAGCCTCCGCATCATGTAAGCCAACGCCAGCGTGCTCGCACCGCTGCCGAACTCGAGAATGGCTTGCGGACGGATGCGCTCGACCTGGCACAGGAGAAAGTCGATGGCATCCACGGTCATCGCCCACTCGCACAACGGAAGACCTTCGAGAACTGCTGCGATCTCGGGACGAGATGTCGATAGATAGGTGTGGGGCATGACTGCCGGTGGTGCGAGCGGGTCTGAGCCAGAAACATAGTCCGCCGCTCGCCTCCACAGCGCCAGGCAGGCAGATAGCGGCATCGGGATTTCTCGAAAGGCCACTCGTGCCGAAATCAGCAGGGCGCCTGCGTCAGTTGATGCTTCGATTGCTTGTGGCACCGACCCTCCATCTTGGGGACTGGACACCAACCTCGGACTACACGCACAGGAGTCCGCCTGCTGAGTACTGTACTCACTCCTCAGCAATTGCTGCCGACGCGGAATCTCCGATTGGAGACTAGTGCAAGGCTTACGCCACACGGTCTGGAGTCGAATGAGAAAGAGAAATGTGAGGCGGCCAGCGGCTTCTTGGGCAACATGCAGCTGAAAGAGAGATGCACCCAGGTAAGAATTGCCTAGGAGCCTGTCCGACATTGCCGTTCGTGACTCTGGTTTCTGGTTTCTGGTTGTTGACGGACCTGAAACTCACAACTTGAAGCTTGAAACTCGCAACATGAAACTTCCAAGCCCGCCCAGTACATCCGTCATGGTTCTGACGCCGGCGTCAAGAATCCCCATTCCGTTTGCCGCTGCATCACGGAATACTCAATGGCCTTCTGGACACTCCCTCCCCAACCTCGGTATTCAATCGTCTCTTTTCCATTGAAATGGAATTCAATTCCAAGTGAGAGGACGCCGTCACGTTCTGCAATATTCTTGATCGCGCCGGCGAGATGCGCGATGTGCCCGATCCCGATCAGTTCGAATTCTAAATTGATCGTGGCCCCCAGTGTGACGTCGGCACGCGACCTCTGCACAATAATGCAGCATCCAGAGGCGCTGAGATCCTGTATCAATCCGCCGATAGGAACAGAGTCATTCGACAAGGCGAGCGTCGCGTTTCCCTGGGGACCCTGCACCAGAAGTGACGGCTCATTGCCGGCGACGCGCGCTTCCTTACGGAGATGGATTTCCTCGACTCTCCGAGGGAATGCGAGATACAGCAGAGGAAGCGGGGACATCTGGGCCATGCGGACTTCACTGTGGTACGCAACGAGCTTACCCGCCACCATCGAGCGGACGAGACAGTGGGTTCCCGTTTCGCACGGAACGGCTTGTCCGAGATGGAACGGCCATTCGCAAATCAGCCACGCCTTCACTTTCCAGCCCAGTAAGGTGGATCCACAATTCACTTTGTCGTGATCGGACCCAATGACCAGCTGAAGGGGCAGTCCGACCACGAGAATCGACGGATATGAAGGGGCATGTTCTGGTTCCATCATGTTGCTTCCTTATCAAGGTAGAGAGAAGGATTGATCCCCGAGGCGGTCGGATCAAGGATTGATGCGATCATGCACCCCAGTTGACGCGGCTGCGCTGCAAGATCAAGGTCGACAGGAGTGGATCGCCGATGCCCGGCTTCGTCCTTGATCAGCACGACCAAAGGTTGGATCGGAGTGTGGTGATTGAACTGCTTCACAATCCCCGTCTCCCCCGTATTGAGCAGAACACATGACCCGACGGGATACACACCCACGACCTGTACGAACTGCTGGACCAGGGCTCCATCCACATGACCCTGAGTCCCTAATTGATAGAGCAGCTGAAGTGTATCGTGCGGCGTCTTCCCTTTGTGATAGCAACGGTCGCTCGTCACGGCGTCATAAATATCCACGATAGAGGCAATGAGACCAAACTGGCTGAGATCTATTTTAGATCGGTGGTGAGGATATCCAGTCCCGTCAACGCGCTCATGGTGCTCGAGTGTGGGCTTCAGAAACATATCGGTGAGACCTGTGGTGTTCGACAGGATCTCTGCGCCGCGCAGGACATGTTGCTTCATGATCTCGAACTCATCGGCCTCATAACGCCCCGGCTTGTTGAGAATCTCGATCGGGATCAAGGTTTTGCCGATGTCATGCAACAACATGCCGGTTCCTAGCTGAAGCAGCGGCGTACGCGCATACCCGAGGTGCCTCCCAACCGACAGTGCGAGCGCTGACGTGTTGACGGAATGGAAAAACGTGTACTCATCGAACTGTTTGAGGCGTGTCAGACTGGTGAGCGCATCAGGGTTGCGTAGAATGCTGTCGGCCATCCTCCCGACCACTTCACTAACTGCCTCTATGTTCAACGCGCGACCCATCCTGACATCGTCCATTGCCTGCTGAATAATCAATTTGGCGGCCTTGTAGACTTGTCTTGCTGCGGGCAACTCTTCAGCAAATGGAACAGCCGACGGTTCGGTATCCGGGGTTGGAGGTATCGGCGGAGAGGCTTCAGTCCCCACCGGCATAGCCGGCACCAACAAGCCTGATTCCTGGCAGTCGTCATACACATCGACATCGATCTGTTGGACACCGCTGGCGTGCAATTGCTCGATCTGTTTTGCTGATGTAATCGTGAATCGATGCCGCAAGAACGGGGTAGCCAGCCAGGAACGGTCGAGTCTTTCGACCTTCATGCCGACTTTCAGTTGATCGATGGATATCCGTTTTCGCATGACTCTTCCAGGAATGTGCGCGAACGACGACACTGAAGCGTATCGAACAGCAACGCGCTCTGATGGCCTCTATCGGCATCGAAGGGAGAATCTTGAGGGAAATGAACGAAAGACGCCGAAGCCGATACAACACGTTGGGGCGGAATTTGGCTCGCTCGCGTCAAGTTCAGCTCGATATATCCCGATAACACAATGCGCAGGGCCTTCGTTTTCGTGGCGGAGCTCGACCTATCAGTCCGTCCAGTAGACCGTTACGACATCGTGCCAGGGAACCATAGATGAAACACGCAAAGACGATCACGATCGATCAACTTAAACCGGGGATGTTCCTCGTTGGGATGGATCAGCCCTGGTATCGAACCCCCTTCCTCCTGCACAAACGCCTCATCCGCCATACGCACGACATCGATCTGCTCCGACAGTATGGGATCAGAGAAGTGCAGATCGATCCCGGCCGCGGCCTCGATGTGGAGCCGGTTCCATCAGGAAATCTAAATCCAGAGTCGCACATACGCAAAACAGCCGCGTCCCTCGAGCCAATCATAGAAGTGCCGCAAACCTCGTTAGACACACCGTTTCAACCCGTCTCGGACGCAGAAAAGAATGTAGCCGAACCGCTGAGGACTGGCACACAGCAAGATTTGTCGCACGCGCTGGAACCAGTCGCCGCCCCTCAGCCAAACCATCCTGAGAAGCCGGCTTCGCCGGAGAAGGTTCCTCTACCTGCTGCCTCCGGTGGAGAGACGAAAGCAGCCCAGCCGCAGGCGCCTTTCGTACAGCACGATGCGCCGACTCCCCTCCCTCACGCGCAGGACCCCGTCTCCGCTTCACAGCCGAGCCCGACTATGGGGCCGGTATCGCTAGAATCGGACCCTCAGCCTACCTCCAGCAAAGAGATGAACACAGCACTCCCGGTATCCGGCGTGCCGGAAGACAAGCCGATGCCGCCGCACACGCGGGACCAGGCTGCAGCCGCACAAGAAACCTATCGAGAAGCGAATGTTTCAGTGGAACGTATGTTTGAAGAGTTGGAGGCGGGGATCGTTCCTCGGCCGGATACGCTGCGGGTGGTTGTCTCGAACGTCCTCACACGTGTGCTGGATGATGGCGCCTCCATGCTCAGTCTCCTCTCTTTCCAAAAGATGAAACGGTTCGATCGCACGTTGGCCTCACACGCGCTTGATGTCTGTACCCTCTCGCTCATTGTGGGGCATAATTTTGGAGTGGCAGAAGGAGATCTGGAAATGCTCGGCGCCGGTGCGTTGCTGCATGACATCGGCTACGTCCGGTTGCCCCGGAATCTATATCGTAGAAGCCATGAGCTCATCGAGCAGGAACACACCATGATGCAGCAGCATCCTGCGCTTGGATTGGCGATGTTGCGCGATGCCAAAGAGAACAGAGACACAGTCGTCCGAATTGTCGTGGAACATCATGAGTGCCACAATGGGAGCGGGTTCCCGCACAAACTCAAGGGAGATACCATTTCAGTTTTAGCGCAACTGGTCGGTTTGGTAGACATCTATGACGGCATGGTCAGTCGCCGTGGAGGTCATCCGGCGATGCTGCCGCATGATGCCATTCGACATTTATTTTGTCTTGGCGATACGGGGCAGTATGAAAAAGATTTGATCCAAACCATGATCGGGAGTCTAGGCGTGTATCCGATCGGCAGCCTAGTCCTGATGAATACGGGAGAACAGGCGGTGGTCGTGGGAATGAATTACACACAGCGGCTCAAGCCGGTTGTCAAATTGATCACGGGGCCGCAGGGGGAATCCTATCTCCCGCCGGTTCGCATCGATCTTGGAACCCAGACAGAAGGGAAGAAGGCACGGACCGTTACGAAGGTGCTAGATCCCCTGCATGAACACGTGAATGTGGCCATGTTTCTTGACGATGTTCACGAAGAGGCGGCCTGATGAAACAGCCTGAAAAGATTCACGCAGAAACATCCGGCACTACGAACCTCTCACGCCCCCAGAACGTTCTGAACCATGCCATACTGGATACCCTCCCTATCGGTGTCGTACGGCTCAACAGTCAACTTCATATCCTCTCTGTGAACGTAGAAGCCGCTCGCCTCCTGGGACATTCGGTCGATTTCTGCGCATCGAAGCGGCTCCAGGACGTCTTGTTACAGTACCCTGATCCAACTCACGGCATCGCAACGCGCATTCAAGAATCCCTTCTCAATGGTCGCTCCGTGCAGGCGGTTCATGCGATGCTCAGAGACTCCGCACATGAATCATTTCCGGTTGAATGGAACTATGTTCCTCTGGACACAGGAGGAGATTCCGGCGGGGTGTTGACGATACGCGATCTCTCCAGCGAGAGGGAGCTGCAGCAAGATTACGACCGACTGGCGCGTGTGGCAGAAGAAAGTCCGTCCCCCATTATCGAGTTGGACTCTGATGCGAATCTTGTCTATGCCAATCCTGCGATGACGGTGTTGCTCCAGCGTTTTGGCTACGATGTGAGAGGATTTCCTGCCGTGTGCCCTGGTGAGCTTTCGCAGCTCGTTCGACGTTGTCTCGAATCAGGGCAGGAGATACGGGGAGAAGAGGTCTGCTTGCCCCAGGCCAGTTTTTCATGGATTTTCTGCCCCGTCCTCTCGCATCAACTGGTCCGAGGCTACGCCGTCGATATGACCGACATCCAGGTAGCCCAAGCGGAGCTGCGCCGGTCAGCCGAGCATCTTCGCAACAGCAATTGTCAATTGGACAGAGCCCTTCAGGAAGCGCAGGAAGCCGCTCGCGTAAAGGCCTCGTTCCTGGCGACCGTGAGCCACGAGTTACGGACACCGATGAATGGAGTCATCGGGATGACGGAATTATTGCTGGATACGGAGCCTTCGGAAGAACAACGATCCTACATTGAAACCATTCGACAATGCGGCGAAGCCTTACTCAACTTGATCAACGACATCCTTGAGTACGGCAAGATCGAAGCAGGCAAATTAGAATTGGAATGTATCGATTTCAACCTCCGTACAACGGTGGAAGATGTATTGGGCCAATTCGCGGAACGGGCACAGACGAAAGGGCTAGAAATCACCGGCCTGGTGCATGCGGCCGTCCCGACCGGTCTACGCGGCGATCCTGGGCGACTCCGTCAGATTCTCACGAACTTCGTGGGCAATGCCATCAAGTTTACGGAACAGGGCGACGTGACGGTTCAAGCCTTCCTCGAGAAAGACCTTGTCGATGCGGTGGTTGTCCGATTCGAAATCACTGATAGCGGAATTGGTATCTCCCCAGAAGCACAAGCTCGACTGTTCCAGCCGTTTACCCAGGCCGACAGCTCCACCTCACGCAAATACGGAGGAACCGGGTTAGGGCTCGCGATTTCAAAGCAGCTCACCGAGCAAATGGGCGGCAGCGTCGGCATCGTCAGTCGACCGGGGCATGGCAGTACCTTCTGGTGCACCGCACACTTCGCCAAACAAACGACGTACACTCTGGCCATCATGCCGTCGGCCGAGTTGACTGGACGCCGCGTCCTGATCCTGGACGACAATGAATCGAACAGAGTCATTCTTCATCATCTAGTCACGGGATGGGGTATGGTCGCCGATCAAGCCCAAGATGCCGGGTCGGCCATTGCACTACTCGAGCAGCAGGCCGAAAAGGGCCTCTCGTACGATGTGGCCATTGTCGATATGTTGATGCCGGGTAAGGATGGATTACAATTCGCCAAGGAGATGAAGGCTCACCCTGTCGGATCTCTCGTCCGTCTTGTCATTCTCACCTCACTCATACAGCGAGGGCACGCAGAGTTGGCACGCCAAGCCGGGTTCGTCGCGTATCTCACCAAACCCGTCCGCCACGATCAACTCTCGAACTGTTTGAGGACCGTGTTGGGAGTGTCTGGACTTGTGAATGAGCGGAAGCCTGCGATGGATACGGCGCCTGCTCCGGCACTCATTACACGACACACCCTCGCAGAATTAGAATCGGCGCCACGCATCCTAGTGGCAGAAGACAACCTGATCAATCAGAAACTGACCGTTCGTATTCTGGAAAAGCTCGGCTATCAATCGGATGTCGTGGAAAACGGCCAAGAAGCCTTGGTGGCATTGGCCAGAGGCTTCTATGCCTTAGTCCTGATGGATTGTCAGATGCCCATCGTCGATGGATTCGAGGCAACCAAACTCCTTCGTCAGCGTGAAGCGGCTGAACAAGAGTCTGCTGCGCCCGATTCCCACGAAACACCCCATATTCCAATCGTCGCCTTGACGGCCAATGCCATGCGTGGAGATCGAGAACGCTGCCTCGCGGCCGGTATGGACGACTACCTCACGAAGCCTATACGGAAAGACGATCTCAAGGGAGTCCTCGAGCGATGGATTTCTCCATCCGTACATCCACAGGTTACCTATCCCAGTGATGCAGAACGCCGTGAGAATGGAACGGACACTGAGGCGCTATCGGTCATCTTCGATGTGGCGGCAACGTTACGAAATATCGGAGGGGATACGGCGCTATTAGAAGATCTGGTTGAGCTGTTCCTTGAACGCTACGAAACCATGCTGGAGAGAATCCGCACGGCTTTGGCCTCGAAGGATCAAGCAGCCGTCGAGCAGGCCGCGCATGCGCTGAAAGGAACGGCCAACAATCTCTCCGCATCGGAGGTTGTGTTATCCGCTGGACAATTGGAAGCGCTTGGGCGACTTGGTACGCTGGTCGAAGGCCCAATGATATACACACAGCTTGAAAAAGCGATGCTTCGACTTGTTCACGTTCTTGAAAAGCGGAGCCGGCGCCAACTCGACGACAGAAGGCCCGCTGCATAAGAATTCCGTGAACACGCTGCAGAGAGCAAACCGTATCACGTGAAGTGCGAGAGAAGCGGAGCGGGTGAGGGGCCTGCAGGCTGACGTATTCGAAGCTTCGACCCCTGATCTTCAGTCTTCGGATCGCAGGTGTCTTGCGTGTCTAGTCCACAATTCATGAACGACGCGTCACGAATATCAGGTTAGGCCAGAATCGCCTCAGCACAAGCAGGAATCAGACTTCCCTCAGCATGTACCACGGTAGAAAACACCGGATATCGAGTGGGATAGTCTTCAGCAAGAACGAGTTGCTTGCAGAGTCGCGTGCGCGGGTTCATCAGGAGCGGACCACGAAGGTTCGCGGTCACGGCGGACGGATCATCTGATGGAATGGTGAGGATCACCACAAGGCTTAACTGGTCGGTCTCACTCCCCTCCACTTCAAACCGAGCCTCGGACGAAATCTCAATCTGATAATTCTGGTGGAATACCGCGGGATCGATGACCACAAACGCAAGGGACGCTTCTTCCACACAGTGCAGCCATTTGAATGGGGCATCCGTATCATGGTCAAGCATCACGTAACGGGTCCATTCTGGGAACCCTAATAGCCCTGACGGGAAGGCCAACAACTTCTCAGCAGGAACAGTCATGACACCAAAGCGAGTTGACGAGACATTCATAACGACAGCTCCTTAGGTTCAAGCCATTTTCGAGCGTAACAGTCGCCGGAAGACATCCAACGGAACCACCGGCGAACGTGCTGCAAGCTGGTTTTCATCTTGAATCCTGACGCAGACCTCATCACGATGCACTTCGATCGTGCGCGGCGCTTCGATGCCCAGGCGAACCTGTCCATTCTTAATTCCCAGCACCACGATCCGGATATCCGGACCAATGACGACACCTTCCCCGCGTCTCCGTGTCAGGACGAGCATCCGTGCAGTCCAATCGCTCCAGAGTTATTCCCCTGGTTATATCGGCGTGGGCGTACAAAACTTGAGACCAGCGTCAGCGGAGAAACTTCAGCAGCGAGAGATCAAACAATCTTGAAAACGTTTGGATGGTCGCTTCGTAGGCTGTTTCTTGAAGCTTCAGCTCAGTCAGCGCTGTCGCCAGATCGGTGCTGGTTTGATCCGAGAGTACTTTCTGAATAGCCTCTGAGACAACCGATGCAGTCCCTTGGGCCGTCTCTAGGCGATTCTCGATGGCCCCGATCTGCCCTTGTGCCAAACCAATCTGTGCCGTTGCCTGATCGAGAGTTCCAATCGCAACCTCGATTCCGGCTCCGTTGTTACCTTCCAAGGCTACCAGTAGATTACTCAGGCTATTGAAGATATTCGTCGCCCCTCCGGTGAACGCCTGATCGCCAGGGAGCACGATTTGCGTGGTTTGGTTCGGACCGACTGCGATGGATTGGCTTTCGCTATTGCCCTGATAGGAGACGGCATCGCCGACGCCCAAGACAAACGGAGACGCATCGGTCTTGGTCCCGGCAAACACCGGCTGTCCACTGATTTCTGTATTGGCGATCTGGATCAATTGCCGATGCAGCTGGCGGACTTCTTGAGCGATCGTCACCCGTCCTTGCGCAGACGTCGTATCGCTCCTCGCTTGAACGGCCAATTCTCGAACACGACTGATCAGATTTTGAGCCTCCCCCAAAGCCTTGTCGGCCACTGTAACGCGCGCCGTTCCGAATTGAATGTTTCTGATCCATTGATCGTTGTCGGCAAGTGCGGACTTCTCGAGGATGACCTGTCCAAAAATACTAGGATCATCGGAAGGTCTGGCGATGCGTTGCTGAGACGCGATCTGTTCGTGTACGCGGACAATACGTTCCTTGATACGCTCCAAGCCCCCTGCTGTCGAGCCAAACAACTGGTGATCAGAAACTCTCATGGTCACGCTCCCCTTTCAGAGAAGATCCTGGGTTGTTCGTGAAAGGTGAAAGGTAAAAAGTAAGAAGTTTCAGACAAAGAGCATTCGGCAATTCTACGTTTCACTTTTCACCTTTCACTTTTCACGAATGACCCCGCTTAACGCTTGAGAGACAAGATGGTTTGAAACAGCTCGTCCGCTACGACAATCAACCGCGAAGCCGCATCAAAACTCCGTTGATATTGAAGGAGATTCGCCAGCTCTTCGTCCATCGATACTCCGGAGACGGCCGCACGATGAGAGGTCAATTGGCTCTGAAGAATTTCTTGCGCCTTGAGATTCCCGTCGGCGCCTTGTGCCGTCGAGCCAAAACTTCCGGCGATTGTGCTGTAATACTCTTGAAAGGTCACATTACCGAACGCAGCAATATCACTGTTCCGAAGGCCTGCCAAGGCTAAGGCATTCGCACTATTGCCCGGCACACCTATTGCCGTCGATGACGCGGCAATCTGCCTGGCATTCGCTACCGAGACAGCGATGGTGCTCGCTGTCGTCCCCGTCGGCGCGAAAAAATCCTGATTGGTCGAGGCATCGAGTCCGAAACCCAGTCGATGTTGTTGATTGACCTGCGTGACGACTTCCGAGGCCAATGTGTCGAGGGATGTCCGCAATGTCGGAATGGTTTGATCCCGAACGTCAAGGAGCCCTTTGAGCCGCCCGCTTTGAATGACCGGCGCCACACTCGTCGTCGGCCCCGCTCCTGCATCGTACTGCACATCAAGCAATCCATTATTGGTGAGATCCTGAACTGCAACCAATTGGTAGGTCCGCTCTTTGTCCACCAGGATATGTCCGCGCCCTGCAAAGACGGTCAATTGGCCAGTGCTATCTTCTATCGATGAAATCTCGATCAACTCGCCCAGATTGGCAAGCTCGACCCCTCGTGCATCGCGCAGGTCATTGGCCTGTTGCCCCGTGGACTCAGCGCGGGCAATCTCGGTATTCAAGTTCGCGATCTGAGAGGTCAGGCGGTTGACGTCCGTGATGGTCTGCCCGACCTGACGATCGAGAAACTCTTGCGCGGCGGTCAAGTCGGCGGCGGACTGATTGAATCGGCCTGCGAGCGCGGTGGTTTTGGAGAGGAGCACGGTCCTGGCAGACAAGTCGTTCGGATTGGTCGCCACATCCTGAAACGCGCCAAAAAACTCATTGAGCCCCGCCCCGATGCCTTGATTATTGGCATCCCCAAACAGCGGCTCCAGCCGGGCCAGGGCGTTGCTTGAAGCGGTAAACTCTCCTAGACGCTCACGCGAGGCGAGGAGTTGACCTTCGATAAAGGAATCATAGGAACGGCGGATACTCTCGGCGTGCACACCTGTGCCGATCTGGCCCGGAGATCCGTTCTCAGGTCTATTCTCTGCCAGGCTGACCTGTTGTCGGGAAAACCCCGGCGTATTGACATTGGCGATGTTATGTCCCGCAACCGTAATCGCCTGCTGGGCGGTGAATAACGCGGATTTGCCAATGTCCACCAGCCTATTAATTCCCATTTCCCCCTCTACCAGAATGCAGACACAGAATGCTCAAAAAGGCCGTTCTCGTCGTTCGTGAAACGTAAAAAGTGAAAGGTGAAAGGTTTCGGATGAAGATCACTCAGCAATCCTACGTTTTACGTTTTACGTTTCACGCCTCACGATTCACGATTTTCAGCACCCTGTCTAGCCTTTCTGGCGGAACATCAGTGCATCCATGCCACAATCGCGAGACCTTCCGGCTCCTGAATACAGTTCCAGAGGAGTCGTCGTCTGGCGTACAACGTTCAAGCCCTTCGCAATGAATACTTGAAGGCTATTCAAGATGCCGGCATTGATCGATATCTCATGACGGAGCCCCCGGATCTTCCCGGCCATCCTGGTATACAATGTCTCCAACCGCTGCGCCTCGGACCGCTCAAGTCGTTCCAGAATGACACTCAGCGAGATGGCTGAAGGGTCGAGATTCCAACGATCAGCGAGCCGCGTAACCCATGCCGCCCGTTCCGTTTCGAGCAGAAATAGACCATCCAACAATTCAGCTCGCTGATGAGTCACCTCAGCCATGTCGGTCAATGTCATGGTCCGAAGGGCCTGTCGTTCTCGTTGAATATTCTCTGCCAGCGCATCGCAAAGGACTTCCTCACGGCGTAGGATGTGATCCAATTGGTGGATGGCCGTCATGTTGTCCTGCATAGTTCTCGATATCAGTGAAGCGTGAATCGTGAAGCGTACTTCGGTATCTACGCAAATCTCGCGAGGCGGGGTACAGGCTGAAGGCTGAAGTGTTCGGATCTCCGATTTCTAGCCTTCGGCCTTCAGCCTGCACCCCTTCAGCCTTCCCAACCTATTAGAGGACCGCGTCGGTGAGTGTCTGACGGATCAGTGCATCGGCAACATGTTTCCCTGACACCGAATAGGTGCCGGCGTCGACCGATCGGCTAATCTGTGCGATCCGCTCTTCTCGTGCAGCATCCGGCTGATCAGCCAACGCCTTAATCCGTTGGATCTCCTTCGCTCGATCGGAGATCTGCACTCGATCCTGGTGCCCACCCTGTGGTGACAGCGGCTTCGCACTGACACCATCGGCTCCCTGAATCCCGAGCAGAATCTTCGCAAGATAATCTGGCTTACCATGACCGGAGATCTGCATGATGATGACTCCTCTCAGTTCTGTCGTCTACGAATTCCTTCAGGGAACCGCTAGCCGCTGGGCCGATGATCCTTGTCGACTATTGTATCGGCGATCGGTTCCGAAAACTTGAGTGAGTGAGCATGACTTTCTGTGTATTCATGAATCATTTTTGCCAGGCCGATCCCTCCCGCTTCGGAGGCTAACCTGCCGATTTCTTGATCATAAAAGGAGTAAAAGTACGCCCCTCCCTTGTTCTCCAATGCCCCCTTAGGAACTGTTTCTCTCATTACTTTCAACAGATGAGAGATAAAATAGGCTTCAAATTCATGGGCTGCGTCCTTGAGGTCGGCCGGCTTCCCCTGCCGACCCTGGACGAGTGCCGGTTGTGCCGGCAACACACTCAGTTGAGCGTCAGCCATGTTACCGATCGAGCCGAGCATCGAGAAGTCGTGATTCATGTAAGTATATTACTCAAGTAATTCATTGTCTTATCTACACAACATCAAGATTAGCCTGAAGGGCTCCGGCTGCTCTAAGCGCTGAGAGGATTGCAACCAAATCCCTGGGGGTCACCCCGACAGCATTCAGTGCCCGTACCACTTCCCCGAGTGTAACCGTTTCATCCACTACCACGAGTCTGGATTCCTGCTCTTTTACTTCGGTTTGCACGTCTTCGGTCACAGTCGTCTGGCCACCAGTTGATCCAATCAACGGAGCGGGAGGCTGCGACACATTAAGCGTATTCTTCACCGAGATTGTAAGATTGCCATGGGAAATGGCGCAGGTAGAGATACGAACATGTTCCCCCAACACGACGGTACCGGTCCGTTCATTCACAACGACTTTCGCAGGCATATCGACGTTGATATCCAACCCTTCGATTGTGGCGATGTATTCCACAACTCGCCCACGAAACGTTGCCGGAATCGACGCCCGAACAAGCCCGGAATTCACGGCCATTGCGCTCCCCTTGCCAAATACCCCGTCGATCGCTTCCGTCGTCCGGATTGCCGTCGTAAAATCCGGGTGACGCAGCAGCACCGAGACGGTTTCCCACGATTCAATATCGATGCCGGCGTCCTTTTCAATGATTGCACCACCAGGTACGATCCCGGCGGATTGATGATTCTTGGTGGTAGTAGACCCGCCTGCTCCACCCGTTCCTCCCAAGAACCCCCCGATTGAAACCGGTCCTTGCGCCACAGCATACACTTGCTGATTTGCCGCTTTCAGCGGGGTAAGCAGCAAGGTGCCGCCTTGCAAACTCTTGGCATTCGCCATTGATGAAACCAGCACATCGAGCGTCAAGCCTGGCTTTGCGAAGGGCGGCAGTTTGGCCGTCACCATCACCGAGGCAATGTTGCGTGTCAGTAACTGGATCGGATCGATCACGAGGTTGATGCCCATCTTGTTGAGCATCGACATCATCGCCTGAATTGTGAACTGCCCGCCGATGACCTGATCACCGGTTCGATCTAACCCGACAACGAGGCCGTAGCCGATCAACTGGTTGTCGCGAACGCCTTCGAACGATCCGACGTCTTTGATGCGAACCGCATTCGCCGGCATCGCCCAGAGAAGGCTCCCCAATACCAACAGTCCAATGCCCATCTTTGCTCGTATCATGTCGCGTTTCTCGCATGCGTAAGAGATGAATCGGCTGGCCGGCTAGAAAACCGGGTGAACCAACTGTGTTGATCAGGCGTGACGGCCGAGAGTGATGACAATGACGCCTCTGGATCCGCATCAAGATCGACGTACTTATCAAGATTTCGATGGGGAAATACCTCTGCACGGCGTATGACTCCGTTCACCACCATCAACTGCAATGACCTCATTGTGGCCATGCGATTCCTACGAGCGGCTGTCGTTCCTCTCATCGTGTATGTCATAGTCGTACCTCCTTCACCGTTAGAATGGGGAGATCCAATCCAGCACCCGAACGAGCCATCCGGGCCGCTGAACGTCATCCAGCACACCGAGCCCCGAATACTCGATCTTGGCATCCGCAATCGCAGACGAGAGCACCGTATTCTTGGTATCAACATCGACCCGTCGCACGATCCCCGCGATCGTCATCAATTGTTTTTCACTATTGACCGTCACCTCCCGGCGTCCTGCAATCCGAAGGTCGCCGTTGGGCAGCACCTCCGTGACGATGGAAGAAATGGTCCCCGTCAAGGTTCCTTCACGATTCGTGGTGCCCTTGCCTTCAAACTTGTTCGAGGCACTCGCATCGATACCAAGCCCTCGTCTCGCTTCGCCGCCGAGACGAATGCCGGGAATACCGATGTATCCGATAGCACTGCCTGCCAGACTGTTTTGAATTGTAGAATCCCGCTGAATTCCAGTGTCGGCGGACTTCGATCCCTTATGCTTCTCAATAATTTTTATCGTGAGAATATCCCCAACGCGCATGGCCCGCATATCTTCATAGAGGTAGGCACGCCCATTCTCTTCTTGCCAGAGAGACCCCAGCGTTTTTGGCACCGGCAAGGAAGCAACCGTGGGCTTCGAATCGGTTTTTGGTGGCGATGACGAGCAGCCATAGCTCAGCAGCGCGACCGTCAATAGGCTCACCGTCACAGCCGCAAGATGCTCAAAAAGACCGCCCAGCAAGGCCGCAGCGAGCGAAGAGGCGAGGCGTACGCTTCGGTACGTTGAGCCTCTGAGCGATGCGAGAACGCCGCTGGCGTTTTTTTTCAGCATCTTGCTAGTATTCAACACGAACAGCTCCAGGCCCGACAATCTTCGCACGCAACTCTTTGCCTGAATCGACATTGGCCACCGTAGCGGTTTGTCCGAGTTCCCCGCTTGACTTGGCCAAGCCGACCACCTGAATCGAGAGCCCCCCATGCCTCGCCTCAATGGACACACGATCTCCCTTGCGCACGGCGTACGGTTTCTTCAGCATTCCTAAACGAATCGGGTTATTCGGCTGTAACGGCCGCGCCACGCTCTTCCCAATGACATCCTTGAGGTTCGTCAGCAGTTGATGGTCCAAATCCGTGAGTTTAATACGATGAACCGCCACATCCTCTGCGTCGATCACGCTGTCGATCTGCATGACTCGCATCGGGACAACGGCATCGATGGACGCCGATACATCGGCAATGGCATCTATCCTCTGCCACGGCTTCCCATTCATGTTGATCTGAACAAGAAATCCACGGCGGCCGAGTCCTTCTTGGGCCCCGTTCGGAGAAACCCTCAAGCCAATCTCGCCGGAAGGAATGGTCATCGGATCAAGTGGGTCGATCACCACAGCATGAATGGATTGAACCTTCCCAGCCATCTCTTGCTCAAGTACCCGCAAAATACCCTGTTGGATTTGTTCTGGATGCAGCTGATGAATCGTCGGCCTTGATTCGCTACGCTTGAGACCTGAGCGATGCTCGGAGCCACCAGCCTCCCCGGCGGATACTGGTTGTGCCGACGACAGTCCAACAGCCTCTGTCAGGAAGGGGCCACTACACATGATGGCCACGAGTGCAAGCTGCGTGAATGAACGGGGTATGGTCATAAGAAACACTCCTTCGTGCAACGCACTTTACCGCTTCAGATTGTTCGCGATCGACATCATTTCATCGGAGGCTTGAATGGTTTTCGAGTTAATCTCATAGCTGCGTTGCGCAATGATCATGTTGACCATTTCCTCGGCCAGGTTCACGTTGGAGCTTTCGAGGAAACCCTGTTGGATCGTGCCAAATCCGGTTGAGAAGCCTCCGGTCCCTTGAAGCGGAGGGCCCGAGGCAAAACTGTCGAGAAATAGATTACTTCCCATCGCCACAAGCCCGGACGGGTTATCGAACTTCGTCAACTGGATCTGGCCCACTTGCGACGCCTGGGTCACGCCGGGGAGCAACACGGATACGGTGCCGTCTTGGCCGATGTCGAGCTTCAACGCCCCTGATGGGATCGTGATGACGGGATTCAGAAGATCGCCGTCTCCGGTGACGAGATTTCCAACGTTGTCACGCTTGAACGAGCCGTTGCGGGTATACATGACTGTCCCATCAGGCCGCGAAACCTGGAAAAACCCCGCGCCATCAATCGCCATATCCAATTCGTTGCTCGTCTGCCTCATATTGCCCTGCATCCATTCCTTGGCCACTGTCACAGGACGCACTCCCGCCCCGATCTGGATCCCGACAGGAAACACTCCGACATTCGACGCATTGGTCCCCGGCATGCGTTGGACCTGATACAGTAAATCGGCAAACTCTGCTCGACTGCGTTTGAATGAGTTGGTATTGACGTTCGCCAGATTGTGGGCAATCGTGTCGACATTGATCTGTTGGGCGGTCATTCCAGTGGCCGCCGTCCACATCGCTCGAATCATAGAACCCTCCTGCGTCTCTCGTCGTTCGTCCGGGCTCGAAGTTTCTAGTTTCGAGTTTCAGGTTTCAAGTTGCTCGTTTCGGATTGCTGAAATTCCGATGTCCAACATGAAACTAGAAACTCGAAACTAGAAACGCTTCACGCGTTTTACTACACTCGTCCAACATCTTGGATCGCGACTTCTGCCATATGGTCCAGCGTCTGAATCAGCTTCTGCGACGACTCATAGTTCCGCATGCCTTGGATCATCTTGACCATCTCACCGATTGAGTTCACGTTCGACTCTTCAATGTGCCCCCCCTGAACTTGCGGGTTCTTCGCCGGTTGAGCGGAGTCCGATGCAAACAGCCCATCACTATGTTTCTGTGGCATATGATCCACGGGGAAATCCATCAACTTGAGTGTCGCGACCGGTTTTCCATCGACATCAATCCCCCCTTGCGAACCCACTTGAATTGCGCCAGGCGGAAGCTTGATTTCTCCCTTGGTGCCCATCACCGGATATCCTAAATTCGTGACCAAACGACGCTGAGAGTCCAGCGAGAACATGCCGCTCCTGGTATAGCGAGTGCCCTGAGGAGTCTTCACCTCGAAAAACCCACTTCCCTGGATCGCCGTATCAAGAGGATTCCCGGTGATCCTGATCCGTCCTGCCTCAAACGATGTGTGGAGTGCATGAGGGGCCACAAAGACTCGCTCGTCCGGGCCGAACGGACGGACGCCGATCTGCTGGCCGAACCCAGTTGGATATGCGAAGGCCGGCATGGGAGCTTGCGCACGTGCCATCACGGACTTAAACGCCTGGTCGTCTTGCTTAAATCCAGCTGTATTTACATTCGCCATATTATTGGCAAAGACCTGCATCTCACGTTCCTGGGCCAGTGCACCGGAAAGAATGGGATAGATGGCTCGATTCATATATGCGCTTCCAAGTGAGGCTGTTGACCACGTCACTTCGCAACATGCATGCCATGTCACGCGGGAATACCCAGCCACATAGGACGCTGCAAATACAACGCGATGGCACGGATACGCTACAGGTGACTCAGTTAGGATGGAGAGAACCGTGCCGAGTGGATACGCATGGCTAGGAAAAGATTGCCGGAATGGGAAAAATTTCTCGGGTTGGAAACGGCGATCGCTGCGCGACCCGCAAAAGCCCTGTACGGCTCCTTCACTTCAGGAGCGACGATACACTTACTTCGCTTGTAAGGAAGCCACAGGCGCTGATGCAGGAGCAGATGAAGAGACAATGGGCGAGGTAAACTGAACAGCTTGCCCGTCGGATTTCGCTTGCTTGACTGCCTGCACGGCCTGTGTGATTAACCCCTCGTGCTCCACGGCATCTTGCGGATACAGTGCGACGCCGATACGGCAGGTGAGAAACAACTCCTGCCCCTCCAAGGTGAGAGGAAGCCCGATTGTCGCCTGCAGTTTTTCTACAATCGCCACGACCTCTTCATGAGAAGTGGAACTGTCGAGGATCAGCGCAAACTGGTCCTGCGCTAACCGGGCAACCGTCTCTGTGGAGCGCAACACACCCTTGACCCTGGCGGCCTGGACACGCACGAGCACATTCCCATTCGCTCGGCCCTGAGTCTCTGCCACCATCCGGAAGTGTTCCAATTCCACCACGAGCAACGCAAGGGATCGACCAGTTTTTGCCGCGCGGCCGACCGCCTGTTCAAGCAATGTCCCGAACAATCGCCTGGTGGGCATGCCCGTCACATAATCATAGGTCGATGATGGTTCTGGAAGCGTCTCCGTGTATCTGGCCCGGTGAAGTCCGGAATCCAGAAACCGGCTCTTCAGCCATAGCCCTCCAAGAACGAGAAGACTGATGAGACAGAGCCCCATAATCCCCACGAGTGGGGACATGACGATGGCAGAAGATTCACCGCCCCCCATCCCGTTACTCAGGGAAGAAAAGAAGCTGTCACGGTACACATGCAGGGACATCGTATTGAACGTCATGGGTTGCAATGCCTGATCAAGGAGAGATTCACCGTAGAATATTTCGGTTGATTTCGGAGCAGACTTGAGACGCACCAGACGAACAGAAACCGACATCAGCAGCCTCAAATGAACAAGTGATCCTGTCTGTCTCATCGCAGGCGAGAGACGAGAGGCGCGGCACGAATCGCGGGTTAGGCTAACGTTGCGGCAACTCGTCAGGAAACATGCGGACTCGCGCACAGCACAAAGCCTCGCAGCGTCAGGATCTGTCACGATGCGCTCGCCTGCGGCGTGAGAGCCGCTCAGAATATTTCAAAGCACATTGAAAACGCCGGTCAGCTCGCACACATTAGCCACCGACGAGACTGCGCAGGTAGAACCCCGGCAAGTCAGGAGCGGTCACGAGCTATCCGATGCTGCTGTTGGAAATATCACAAGGCAGGTCAGCCGTCGATGAACAGGGCTTGATTGGCCCTCAGCAACCCCCCGTGCTATAATCCGATCGTCGAAGCGAAGGGAGCCGGCGTGAAATGAAAGCGGTGAAATACACTAAAGACGGTGTGGTCATCCCTTCGTCCTGGGTCAAGGGCTGGGGCAAACCGGTGTCGGTTCGGCGAGGGGCACACATGGTAATTTTAGAGTCGCCGGAACGCAAGGCGAGTCGTCAGCGACTCGCCGGCATGATTCGCAAGCTGCGCCGCGCCACCCAAGAGCTCGGTCCGCTCTCTCCTGACCAAATTGCCGCCGAGGTGGCGGCGGTGCGAGCCGAGCGTGCGCGTCGTTCTTGATTCCAATATCCTCATCTCTGGGCTGATGTCTGTGAGCAGCCCACCCGCCCAGATCCTCAACGCTCTCCGAGCGGGCCAGATTGTGGCCGTGATGAGCGAGGCCACGTTGACGGAACTGGAGCACGTCCTCTCCCGCCCCGCCGTCCGCCGGTACTTCAGCCACTCCGCGATCACGCCTGAGGCGTTTCTTGCTGATCTGCGGCTGCACGCCGATCTGATGATCCCCGTTCCCACCACCACCGTGATTCGCGACGAGCAGGACCGCCCCTTCCTCGATCTGCTAGCCACGATCCCCTCTCCGCAATTCTTCGTGACCGGGGACAAGGATTTCGAGGCTGCGCACTATAGCGGCGTGCCGGTCATTTCGGCCGCCGAGTTTGCGCGTCTGCTCACGCGCCGCTAATTCCGCCCCGCACCCATCCCCTTACACCAGAAAGAAGGGCACCCATGACACGATGGCTGGCACAGCTGTGCGCGATGGGGCTGCGAATCTGGCGAGGGCTCATGCAGTGGCTGACGTCACCCGCACCGTCTCGGTGGAGACACAGCGGCCCTCCATCACCGTCCCGCCGGATCTTCGCCCAGCCCAAGCCACAGTGGGTCAAGCGCGAGATCATCCGACTGAAAGCCCTGATGCCGCGGGCGGGGTGCTGGATGATCGCGCACACCTTCAATCGGCGGTGGAAAGCGCGGAGACACATGACGGTCAGCAAGACCTATGTCGCGGACACGTGTCGGAAGCACCAGTAAGCGATCCTGCATGCGCGACGGAAGTTGAAACATCGCGTGCCACGCCCAATGCCGCGCAATCGGGTCTGGGGCTGTGATCTGCTGGTCAAGACGGACTCAGATGGACAGGCGCATGTCGCACTGGCGATGCTCGATCATGCGAGCCGCGCCTGCTTACGGTTGCAACGGCTGTCGGACAAATCGTCGCTCACACTCTTCCGTGAACTGATCGAAGCCGTGCAGCGCTATGGTCGGCCACAGTTTCTGCGGACGGACAACGAAGCGGTGTTGGTCTCGCGGCTGCTCCGGCTTGCCCTGTGGCTGTTGGGGATTCGTCATCAACGAATAGAAGCTGGCTGTCCGTGGCAGAACGGACGGGTCGAACGGTTCATCGGAACGGTCGAGCGGGAATTGGCAAGAGATCCTGTCGCGGACGTACACGAACTCGCTACGACATTGCGAGCGATTCGCACCTGGTACAACCATGATCGCCCGCATGACCATTTACGTGGACGAACGCCCGCTGACGTGTGGGCCGGGATCGATGTGTTCGCGGCAAAGCCGGGCTAAGGACAACGGGATAAGGGGATAGCGGGGTAACGGGTGAAACGAGATACAGTTGTCCGGCGAGGTGCGCCAGAAATTGTCAAGAGAAGACGGTGGTGCGATGAAAAAATGTCGGACGGCAGAAGAAATGGTGAATCGTATGTGAAAGAGTTGCGATCAGCGGGATGACATCGGCGCGGTCAGGGTAAAACGTCGTGGCGAGTCGAATGGCTCTACCGGACAGGCGGACGGGACACTGTGCGAAATCCATAGAGAGGTGGGTGATTCAGTGACGAAATCAGCGATAAAATCGCTCAGGTCAGCGCGAAGAAATTGATTTGTTGAAGAGGGAAATCACCGGCGAGTCGCGCCAAATAACACTACCGATCAAGCGGACGGGACATTCGCGCTGTATGAGCCACACTTCTCCAGTGCCAAGTTAAACGATGACCTCAGTCAACAGGTACATCATTTATTCAGGCTGGGCACACAGCCCTGAGTGGCATGACAGGTATCCATTAATCGCAAGGGGCCCATTTCACCATGCGCGAGTTCTTCGTTGACCAGAAACAGTTGATCCGTGAGCGTCCCTTGATGGATTAAGACTTTTACAAAATACGTGTGTCCTGCCGCACCTGCCACGGCCTTGTAATAAATTAGGGTCAGGTCTTGTAATATTACATAGTTCCATACCCGCCGATGGTGCGGGGCAGCTCGATAGTCGATTCTACAGCGTCCCACATAGGGAGCAACGAAAATGCCGTCAGTCATCCTGCGCGCAGGATCAGAGCGCCCCGAGCTTGTCGGGAAACCCTTCACGAGAAACTGCCCTTTGAACGATTCGCGGCGAGCCGTCATGAAGCAGGCAGGGCAATGCAGCTCATTGCACCGATTCGAGCGTCCCCTTGAGATGAAGAACTGCCTTGGTATGGATCTGACAGACGCGAGACTCCGTGACTTTGAGAATCCGCCCGATTTCCTTCATTGTCAATTCTTCATAATAATACAGTGTCAGCACGAGCCGCTCCTTCTCCGGCAATTGCTGAATCGCGTCGGCCACGCGCTCCCGCTCCCGATCGTTGAGGATACTCGTCAGCGGGTCTGGGTGCTGCCGGTCGGCAAGCATGTCGAGAATTTTTGGACCGTCCGGCTCTTGCAGATTGAAATCGTCCAAGCTCACCAGGACAGCCCCCTGAGATCGCACAAGGAACTCATCCAACTCGACCGGAGACAACTTCATCTCCGCCGCGACTTCTTCATCTGTCGGAGGGCGACCAAGTCTGTTCAACAGCTTTGCGTGCGTACGCTGCAACAATGAGACGCGTTCGTGAACCGACCGAGGAATCCAATCCATTGTACGAATTTCGTCCAACATGGCGCCTCGAATACGAAATTCCGCATAGGTCTTGAATTTCGCTTCGCGGCTGGGATCGTACTTGTCCATGGCATCCATCAGTCCAATAATGCCGACCGATACGAGATCGTCTGCATCCATGTAGGCTGGAAGGCGGTAGGCCAGCCGATAGGCCATTGCCTTCACAACATGGGCAAACTCTTTGATCATCTGTTCGCGGTGCGAGTCAGATACAGAATCTGTCTGTCGGCTTCGCTGCGTCGCTAAATTGCCCATAGTTGGTGTGCTTTCTGCATCCGTATACACAGGTGCTGGTTTCTTGTTTCAGGTTTCATGTTGCCGGGAAACAACCTCCGAAAACTTGAAACGCCCGAACAAGCTGCGGGCTACGACATGGGAATCAGTTGCTGCCACAGAAACTGCACGGTACTCTTCGGGAGTTCAGGATCCGGCCACTGCGCAATCTTTTTCGCCAACTGGACAAACGCACGGCTGGCGGGAGCACAAGGAAAGAGCTCAATCACTGCCTTTTGCTCAACGACGGCCATCGGCAGGTAATCATCGAGAGGGATAAACCCCAGATACTCAAGTTTGATATTCAGAAACCGTTCAGCCGCTCGATCGAGCTTACAGAATGTCGTAGTCGCCTCGCGCTGACTCTTGACCAGATTCACCAACACCTTAAATCCACGTTCGCGATGTTGCCGGCATAATACCTTCATCAGCGCGTAGGCATCGGTCAGGGCCGTAGGCTCCGGCGAGATGAGCACGATCGTCTCCTGCGCTGCTGACGCAAAATAGGTGACGTTGGGAGACACACCGGCCCCGGTATCGATCAACAGCACATCGACGGTGTCGGCGATATGCTCCAACTCAGTCTGTAAGATTAATTGCTGTGAGTCGGTCAAGGAGGTGAGCTGAGGAAGGCCGGAGCCAGCCGGCAGCACCTGGATTCCAGCCGGCCCCTGGACGATAATGTCGGAGAGGCGACATGAACCGCACAGCACATGCTCCAATGTATAACGAGGCACCAATCCCAACAGCACATCGATGTTGCCCAATCCCAAGTCCGCATCCAATACCAGCACTCGTTTACCGGCCCGTGCCAACGCTACAGCCAGGTTCACGACCACATTCGTTTTCCCCACCCCGCCCTTACCGCTGGTCACGGCAATAACCCGGGTACATGGGCCCCGTTGAGTCACCGTCGGCATCGTCATGGCCTGCTCGCTGATGATATTGTTCATGCGCCCCCCTACTGCGTGTGTTGTGGCGTCGTGCTGCCCATGGACACAATCGGGTCACGTCCAACGGATGACGAGAGGCCCGATGGTGTGAAACGGGCGGAACCCCTGTCGAGCAACAGGTCCGCCAACCGAGCCGAATCCGCTAGCTCGAAATCTTCCGGTACCCGCTGACCATTGCTCCAATACGAGAGGGGCAGTGATGTCTGGTGCGCCAGCTCGAGAAGATTGCCGTATTCTTCCGTCTCATCCAGCTTGGTAAAGAGCAGGCGTGATGGAGCGCACGCCTCGTACCGCGTCATCGTACGCCGGAGGTCCTGCATCCGCGTGGTGGCAGACAAGACCAGATGCGTCTCGATCGACCCGTATGAATCTTTGAGACCGCCAAGGGTCGTGAGCTGCGCTGTCTCATGTGGGCCAAACCCCGGCGTGTCGATCATGATCAAGTTTGCCTGGCGGTGACGGCGTATGGCTTCAAGCACGTCAGACGTGCTTTGCGCCGTTTCGAGAGGAACGCCAAGCACCTTCGCATACAGACGAAGGTGCTCGACGGCCGCCAAACGGCAGGTGTCGAGCGTGATCAGCGCGACCGATCGGTTTTCCTGAAGCCGGTAGTGCGCCACGAGCTTGACGATAGCCGTAGTCTTGCCCACCCCGCTCGGCCCGACAAACATGGCGACCTTGTAATCCGTCTCGGCATCCAACAAAGGGCCACTGACTCGAATCAGCTCACGACAGAGATGATGCAAGGCGTCCTGAATCTCGCGATCCGATTGAAGCGCCCCCGCAGAGAGACGACAGCGAAGCGCGACGCAGAGTCGTTCGGCAGTTGAAGGGCGCAAGCCCTGTGCAATCAGAAAACGGCAGGCGCGCCCCAACGGTGCAGAGAAGTCCAATCCTGCCTGGTGCGATTCAGAAGGCAACCAGGCTACAAGGCGCGCCTGCAGATCCAGGCATTCGTTCATGAGATGGAGGAAACGACCGGAGGAAACCGGTTCGGTTCCTGACTGCGTGGCCGGTGCTGGAATTCGAACGCGTGCGCCCCCCAACTCTTCCGGCGTATTGGCATGGAGTGCTGCGTTCAAGGTGTCCTGAAACGCAAGAGCGGACGCTCGTTGATTCACCGCAGAGGGGCCAATGTCCGGTGCCACCAGCGACGTCGCCTGCCGGTCCTGGGCGGCATGATCGGCCATCGAATCGACCGCAGCGGTCACTTCTAACAGCGATCGCCCGAACAACGAGAACGGTAAGCTCCCTCGCCTGACTCGCTTCGTGGAAAGGATGAGGGCATCCGGCCCCAACTCTTCCTTGATGGAGCGGATCGCCTCATGCATGGTGTCGGCATGAAATACTTTCATCTTCATCGTTCACCTCACGGTAGAAGACCTTCTCCGTCCAGCCGAATAGTATCCAGCGGTTGGAGCCTGACCATCGAGTCAAGTTCGTTGATTCCCACGACCGGCACCGCATGGAGGATCCGATCCGTCAGGCGTCGAATATGGCGCCGGAGCATCGGTGAGCACAGCAACACCGGTTGATGACCACGCGCGGCCACACGTTCCACGGCTTGTTTCAACGCCGCCAATAATGTGTGACTCAAACCGGGATCCAGATTCAGCATGCCTCCTTGAGGGACCGCGGCCGCCTGATCACTCAACGCTCGATCGAGCCTGGGGTCGAGTGTGATCACCGGTAGCGTCCCGTCTGGAGCTTGGTACTGACGCATAATCGTCCGCCCCAACGCCTGACGGGCCATTTCTGTGAGCAGCTCAGGATCTTTCGTCGTCCCTGCATGGTCGGCCAGGGCTTCGATGATCGATCGAAGATCGCGAATTGGAATCCCTTCACGCAGCAAGTTGCCAAGGACGCGGACCACGGTGCCAAGCGGTAATAAGCCAGGAATCAGTTCTTCGACCAGTTTCGGATGAACTTTCGCCAATTCATCGAGCAACGATTGGACTTCCTGCCGGCCTAATAATTCATGCCCATGACGCTTAATGATTTCAGACAAATGTGTCGCGATAGCCGAACTGGCATCCACGACGGTATAGCCGGCCAATTGTGCTTGCTCACGCGTAGCCTCCGGCACCCACAATGCCGGTAATCCAAACGCCGGCTCCTTGGTGGCCACACCATGAATGAGCCCCCGTTGAGCGGTTCCAGGATCGATGGCCAGCACATGCGACGGCAACACGTCGGCCTTCGTCAGCTCTACGCCTTTGAGCATGACGGCATACTCGTTGGGGCGCAGTTGGAGGTTGTCTCGAATATGAATGGGCGGCAGGAGAAAACCCATCGTATCGGCGAACTGCTTCCTGAGGCCTTTAATCCGATCGAGCAACGCGGTGCCATGCTTGCCTTCCACTAACCCGATGAGTCCGTACCCGACTTGTACTTCCATCAAATCGAGTGGAACGAGTTGCGGAGTCGCGCTTTCAGCTTGTGGCGCCGTAGAAACGGGAGCAGGCTCGGGAGGCGCCTTCGCCTCCTGTGATAATCGATAGGCAAACCAGGCGGCCACGCCCCCCAGCCCAAGAAACGCCAGGTGTGGCAGGCCGGGGACGACTCCGAGAACCAACAAGATGCCGGCGGCGGTGCCGACAGCTTTGGGTGACAGCAACATTTGCCGCGTGATCTGGAGCCCGAGATCGGCGTCCGCCGCAGCCCTTGTGACGACGATGCCGGCCGCCGTTGAAATAAATAACGCGGGAATCTGTGCGACGAGTCCTTCTCCGACCGTCAAGAGCGTATAAGTTTGTGCGGCCAATCCAGGGCTCATGCCCTGCTGTAAGATGCCGATCGTCAACCCTCCAATGATGTTCACAAGCACGATGATGATCGCCGCCATGGCGTCGCCCCGAACAAATTTGCTGGCACCGTCCATCGAACCGTAGAAATCGGCTTCTTCTGCAATCTCGCGCCGCCGCCGTCTCGCTTCCGTCTCGTTGATCAGTCCGGCATTCAAGTCGGCGTCGATGCTCATCTGTTTACCCGGCATCGCATCCAACGTGAACCGAGCCGCAACTTCGGCGACTCGACCGGCGCCTTTGGTCACCACCACGAAGTTGATGACGACCAGGATGGAGAACACGACAAGCCCGACGGTGTAGTTCCCGCCCACGACAAAATTGCCGAACGCCCGAATCACCTCGCCTGCTGCGGCGGCGCCTTCATTGCCGTGAAGCAGAATCAGGCGTGTCGACGCAATGTTGAGCGCCAAGCGGAATAGCGTCACGATGAGAAGAATGGACGGAAAGGCCGAGAACTCGATCGGCCGTCGAACTTGCAGCCCCACGAGTAAGATGATCACGGACAGCGTAATATTGAACGCGAGCAAGAGATCGAGCAAAAACCGGGGAAGCGGCAGGATCATCAACATGATGATGCCCACCACGCCGAGCGAGAGGAGAATGTCCGGATGCTTAATGAACGACGATGGGGATAATTCTTTGGTGTCGGATGCCATGCGCCTCTTGCCCTTTACCGTGTGACTCGCTCAGACGTGACCCCTCGCGCACGAAACACAAACGCAAGAATCTCCGCCACGGCGAGGTACAGATCGGCGGGGATCTCTTTGCCGATATCGACCAGCTTGTAGAGGGTCCTGGCCACAAATTTGTTCTCGACGACCACGACCCCGTGCTGCCTGGCCACCGCACGAATCCGCTCCGCAAGATGCCCGGCGCCCTTCGCCACAACAATAGGGGCAGACATGCGTGCCGTGTCGTATTTCAGCGCGACAGCAAGATGTGTGGGGTTGGTCACTACCACATCGGCCTTCGGGACGGCTGCCATCATGCGTTTTCTCATCATATCCCGCTGAACGCTTCGTACCCGGCTCTTGATCATCGGGTCGCCTTCTTGGTCACGATGTTCTTCTTTGACCTCTTGAACCGTCATCCGCAGGGAACGCTCCCACTCATACCGCTGATAAAAAAAATCCGCCGCCGCCACGACGGTAATCGCTCCTGCGATGATGACTGCGGTTTTCAGCGTCAGCCCCCCCATCACGGTCAGAAGCCCCCAAATGTCATAGTGCACCAGTTCGGAAAGACGAGGGAGATCCTGCCAGAGGACGACGGCACCGATGCCACCGATGATGGCAATTTTTATCAACGCTTTGATCAACTCCGACACAGACCGGAGGGAAAACAGACGGCCCAGACCCTTGATCGGATTTAACCGCTCGATATCGAATGGAAGGGAGGGCTTCCAGAGCAACCCCGTCTGTACGAGGGACGCGCCGATCCCCACAAGCGCCAGCCCCCCCATGAAGGGCAGCATCAGCAGCAGGCTCGTCAGACCGACCTCAGTAAATAATGAGTGAATCTGCTTGATCGTCAGGCTGGTATGAACCACACGCTCGAACGACATCGTCAGACCCCGACGTATGACATCCGTCAGTTGATGAACGCCAGGACTGGCAAAAAACGCCAGAAGGCCAATGCCGCCGAAGAGAAGGGCGGCAGTGGTCACATCGCGACTCACCGCAACGTTGCCTTTCTGGCGGGCATCCGCTTTCCGTTTCTCTGTGGCCGGTTCTGTCTTGCTGTCTTGACCTTCAGCCATGTCCCAGCGCCCTCAACAGCCGTTCGATCGTGTCGCGTAATCCCGTAAACTCCTGTTCAAACAACGAAACGGTATAGGGCAATGCCAGGCCTAAGACCAGGAGTCCTCCCGCTATCGTCAGGGGAAAACTCAACACAAAGACATTGATCTGCGCGACAGCCCGGCCCAGCATGGCCAGCAGAAGATTCAAGAGGATCATGGCGACGAGCACCGGCGCCGACAGCTTTAAGGCGACGACAAACATATGCTGAGAGAGCTGGAGCACTTCTTCGCCGAGCGCCGAAGAGAGCCTCGCGCCGAATGGCGGGATAGCCTCATAGCTCGTGACAATAGCCGCCACAACCACCATATGTGCATTGATCGACAGGAACACCAGCGAGGCTATGATCCGAAAATACTCACTGAGCAGCGACGAGTGTTGCGCGGTCATGGGATCCACCAGCTGAACGGCGCCGAACCCGATCTGCGTTCCAAGCAGATCGCCGGCCACTTCAAGCGCTCCAAACAGCAATCGCACGCCCAAACCGATGACCAGGCCGATGAGCGATTCGCTCACAAGCCCAGCCGTCATTTCGAGTGCGTCCTGTGATAACGGCGGAAGATGAATCAGCGGTGAGAGGACGATTCCCAGCATCACGACCAGGGCAATTTTTATTTGAGCCGGAACCGTCCGCCCGCCTAACATCGGAAATGCCGCGACGATGCCCCCGATACGGGACACCAAGACCAGAAAGGACTGGAACTCTGGCAAGAGAAGATGAAGTGACGGTGCCGTAGTCATAGTTGTATCGTAAGCGATCTCACCAATGCCGGCTCATTGCACATAATTTGGAATACTCAGAAATAGCTGCGCCATAAACGATGTGAGCACGCCCAACATCCAGGGTAGAAAGACAATCACCGCGGCGAAGACGGCCAACACTTTCGGCACGAAGGTCAGCGTCGCTTCGTTCAATTGCGTCATCGCCTGCAGCACACTGACCACGAGCCCCACAACGAGGGCGAGTCCCAGAATGGGGCTAGACACGAGCAGCGTGGTTTCAATAGCTTGACGGCCGATTTCTGTCACCATCTCAGGGGTCATACGTGCCTCGTGATGGGTGATGGGTGAAACGTGATGAGAGCCGATCGCGAGATGCTCATGAGAATCCTCATAAACTCCAGTTCTTGACACATCACCGATCACTCATCACTGATTACTGAAAACTCTTGACCAGCGACCCGACGACCAAATTCCACCCGTCGGCCAACACAAAGAGAATGAGTTTGAACGGAAGGGAAATCACGGCAGGGGGCAACAGCATCATGCCCATAGACATCAAGACGCTGGCGACCACCATGTCGACAATCAGGAAAGGAATATAGATAAGAAACCCGATCTGAAACGCGACTCGTAGTTCACTCAGAATATAAGCGGGAATCACCACATGGATGGGGACCTGATCCACCGTGTCAGGCTTCGGCCGCTTACTCAGCTCGATAAAGAGTTCGAGATCTTTGTCGCGCACCTGTTTGAGCATAAAGGTACGAATCGGCTGAATACCTTTGGTCCACGCCTCCTCGTATGAGATCTGCTCTGCCAGCAAAGGCTGAACGGCTTGGCTATAGACGGCCTCCCCTACTGGAGCCATCACAAAGATCGTAATGAACAAGGCGATGCTGATCAGAATCTGGTTGGGTGGGACAGCCTGCGTCCCTAGCGCCTGGCGGAGGAATGAAAGGACGATCACCACTCTCGTGAAGGACGTCACCATGATGAAGAATGCGGGCGCCAGGGAGAGCACTGTCAGTAATGCAAGAATTTGGAGGACGACGGCGGTCCCTTTGGGGCCCGGCTGGCCGAGATCGATCGTGACAGACGGATTCGCGCCGCCCATGGCATCCTGGGTTATTCCGAGAAACAGACCGATCATGGCCATAAGCAGGACACCAGTACGAACGCCTTGTAGTCGTCGCAGGGCCGGGGTCATCGACGGAGAGGCGCTTGCATCAACTGGCATAGTCACCTCTGGCCTCTGCCACTCCTCCGCCAACCAGGGTCTGGGCGTCGTGGTGCGCTGAAGAGTTCCCCGGCTTGACCGATCGACCGGCGGTCGCCGTGGACAGAAACCTTTGGACTTGTTCTCGATCCGTGATATGGCCGAGCGACACCAGATCTGTCGGCGTCATGCCGACGATGAGGAATTCGCCTGCAACCGACACCAGAGAAATCGTCTTGCGAGGACCGATATATCCGCTGCCGAGCACCTGAACGATCGGCGTGGACACAGGAGCGCATAACCGCGTACCCGAAAATCGGCGAACCAAAAAGACGAGTCCACCCATCAGTGCGAGCACGAGGGCCAACGCTGACACCATGCGTATCAAGCTATCCCAAAAATCGAACACGTTGTCTCCGTTCCTTCGGTCTTGTTTGTTGGGTTTATTTGGTTTGTCTTTTTTGTTTGGTTAAACCAAATAAGCCAAACAAACCAGATCAACCAGACCAACCAGACAAACCCTTACCCGAGTTGCTGAACGCGCTCGGCCGCGCTGATCACATCGGTGAGGCGGATACCGAATTTTTCGTTCACCACGACGACTTCGCCACGCGCCACCAGCTTATTGTTGACCAATACTTCCATCGGTTCCCCAGCAAGCTTTTCGAGCTCAATCACCGACCCTTGTCCGAGCTGCAACAACTCTCGAATCACCATCTTGGTCGACCCAACCTGCACCGTCACCTGCATCGGAATGTCCAGGATAAAGTCTATGTTCTTAGGGGCAGGGGTCGCTCCTCCTCCGTCAAGTGAAGGAAATGACGCCGGCGTCAGTGAAGGAGAGGAAACGGGTGGAGGGCTGGGAGCATTCGCTCCAACATTCGCTACTTCGTTGTCAGCCATAGAATATTCTCCTCAGATATGCGAGCCACTTACGACAGCACCTTCTCAATGCGGCAAGCGTGATTTCCCTTAGACACGCCGGGGCTCCCTTGAAACTTCAAGTATCCTTCGACAAAGCAATCGAGTGGATCGCCAGGCCGTTGATCCAATAGGATGAGATCCCCCGGAGCGAAATCCACCACGTCCCGCACTTTGACTGAGGCGGTTCCGAGCCGGACGGTCACAGCAAGAGAGCATTCTTGTAGCTTTTCCTGAAATCGGATCGGCCAGCTTCCGTCTTGCTCCACTTGATCCGAGACGATGCCTGAATAGAGCTTCTCTTTAATGGGCTCGAGCATCGAATAGGGATACACGAGGAAGAAGTCGCTGGTGGTCTCACCGAATTGCACTTGAAGGGTCGTGACGAAGACAATTTCTGATGCGGAGACCACCATGGCAAACTGCGGGTTGACTTCCGAACGGACCAGTTCAATCTTGACGGCGAGCGCAGCGCGCCACGCTTTCTCCATATCCTCAAACGCCGACTGCACAAGCTTTTTGATGATCCGTAACTGAATCGGCGTAAAATCTCGGCCCTCTGGCTTGACATGCGTTTGCGCCTTTCCCCCATAGAAAAAGTCCACGATGAGGTAGACTAAAAACGCGTTCAGGACAAGGAGACCATTTCCACGTAGCGGGTCCATTCGAAACACGTTCAGCGAAGAGGGAATCGGAACAGTTTTCAAGAACGCGCCGAACTTCATAATTTGCGTCCCGACAATATTGAACTCCACCTTCGTATTCAGCAGAGCGCTCCAGGACAAGGATTGGTGCCGTATAAACCGATCGGTAATCAATTCGAGCGTCGGCATGCGCCCACGGACAATGCGCTCCTGACTGGACAGATCGTACGACCTGACTCCTCCGGCTGGTTGGGCCTCTTCCTCGGGTTGGGTTTCAACCTCCCCGGAGACGACTCCTTTCAACAAGGCATCGATTTCGTCTTGCGACAGTATTTTTTCCATAGCGACGACGTGATCCAGGCTATTGCACGACGAAGTCCGTGAAGTAGGCGGCCCGCACAGCAGGCTTGGGAAGCAGGCTGTTGACGCGCTGAGTGATCTCATCGCGCAACTGGAACTTACCCTGAGGAGTACGAATCGACGCCGCATCCTTACTGGTCAAAAGAACAAGAATCGTGTCGCGTAACTGCGGAACACGGCTGGCGAGTTCGGCTGATGCATCTGGATTTTCGAGTTCCAACTTCACGGTCAGTTTCAAATAGCGCACCTCCGGCGTATCTGCCAAGTTCACGATGAAGGGGTCGACATCGTAGATCGCGCCGGGACCACTGCCTTTTGCGGCGCTCGGTTTCGCCTCCGCCTCACCATGCCCTGCCGCCTTCGCAACCGGCTCCTCGGCTTTGTGCTCATCCCCGCTGTGTCCTCCCGCCATGAGCTTAAAGAGCGCGAACGCCCCTCCCATACCAAGCACGAGTGTTCCAGCAACGATGATGATGACCATTTTCATCGACATTCCCACCGCAACCGGCACTGGCTCCGGCGGCTTGTTCTCTGGCTCTGCCATAGGACCCTCCTCTAATCACAACAGTAACGACTCACTGGAAGTTTGCAATGGCTATGCCATCGCTCTAACCGTGACAAGGTTGTCGCATCAACCAGAACAGCCCATCTGGCGTAGGAATGCCATCGCATGCAACAGAGAAGCGATGCGCGATCCTGCCAGAGGCTTGACGATGTCAATTAAATGACGCCGAACACCGGAGGAACAGGGGAAGAAGGCTCGATGATCGGGGCGCCGGAAAATGGCGCCCCGATCAACCCTGAGGAGAGGACTCGCGGACGTGACTACCGTTTCAGATTCACTAATTCCTGTAACATCTCATCACTCGTGGTAATCGCGCGGGAGTTCGCTTGAAATGCCCGCTGCGTGATGATCATATCGACAAATTCTTTTCCGAGATCGACATTGGACTGCTCGATGGTTTGGGGAATAAGTCGCCCCAACCCATTATTCGTCGGAGCCCCGTCCAACGGCGCGCCAGAGTCTATGGTTGCAGCGAACCCGTTTTCACCCGATCGTGTCAATCCATTCGGATTCGTGAATCGGCTCAGCACGACCTGAGAAAGTGTTCTGGTTTGACCGTTGGTAAACTGCGCCACGACTAGCCCTTTTTCATCGATCGACAAACTCTGGAACGACCCGGAGGTAAACCCATCTTGGGTCTGATCGGTCAAACTCGACGCTGATCCAAACTGCGTGATGTTTGAGAAATCCATCGCCACACTCAATGGCGTGGCCGCACCGCCGGTGATGGGCAACGAGAATGTCTGCGCTCCGCCTCCTGTCAGGACGCCGCTCGTATTGAAGACTAAGTTCGTTTGCGCCGTCGTGGCCCCGCCGTCGATCTGAGAATGGAGATTCCAGGTATTCGCCGCAGACTTCACATAGTACAACCGAAGCTGATGTTGCGCTCCGAGCGAATCATAGATGGTCATACCATTTGAGAAGTTATACGTCGTCGCATCGGCTGCGTTGAATACAGTCGCCGGAACGGTGGAGGCTGCATTGAGGTTGGCCTCCACAGCCGCGGTGCTGCTGGCCTGTGGGGCAACAGTAGCCGTGGACAACGTAATATTTCCAACGGTCCCTAAGATGATTCCCGTTGTCGATGCTTGATAGCCCTGCAAGAATCGACCGCTCGGGTCCACAATCTCTCCAAGATTGTTCACTTGAAATTGCCCGGCGCGAGAATAGG
>Ga0163152_10000629_pt1 | contig 60272 bp, 66 predicted proteins | sample OliLakLV19MP8IB2_FD_148635 | JGI IMG/M metagenome (GOLD analysis project Ga0163152, IMG submission 148635) | Freshwater microbial mat bacterial communities from Lake Vanda, McMurdo Dry Valleys, Antarctica - Oligotrophic Lake LV.19.MP8.IB-2 | ecosystem: Environmental > Aquatic > Freshwater >... | reverse complement strand
GCATCCGAGAGCCCGAGCGCAACGCCGGCGCCGCCGGAGCCGTCTGCGAGCCCCTCACCCGAGGCGCCCGCGGCCACGGCCGGCGAGGCCGCAAGCGCGACACCAGTGGAGCTCGAAGCACCTGCGGCGGTGCCGGCGCCCGCCGAGACTGCCGAGCTCGCCACCGCGCCGCTCGAGCCGCTGGTCGAGGCGACGCGCGCGCGCGCCGACGACGCAACGCTCGCAGTCGCGGCTTCCGCGCCCGCCACGCAGGGCAAGCGGATCTCGATCGACTTCACCGAGACCGACCTACGCACAGTGATCGAACTGATCGCCAGCGCGGGTGGCTACCGGGTGATGTTCACACCGGAGGTCGCCGGCGTGGTCTCGGTGACGCTGGTCGACCGCGACTGGGAGGACGCGTTGACGACGGTGCTGCGCGCCAAGCAGCTGCGCGAGGTGCGCCACGAGGACGTCATGCTGGTCTCGCCGCAGCCACGCGGCAACGGCGCTGCGCGCCGCCCGGCGCCCTGACGGCGCTGGTCAACGCGCGCCGCGCTCAGGTCTCCTCGGTCTCGGGCTCCGAGAAGAAGTACTCCGGGAAGCGCGCCGGGTCGGGCGTGGACATCGGCCTGCCGTCGTCGTAGAGCGGGATGCCACCGTAGCCGGTCTCGCGCTTTACCCAGGTGCCGTCCTCGCTCTGTTTCCACCAGTGGTTGCCCTGCTGTTTGAGCAGCGGATCGTGCTCGACCCGGGCGTTTGGATCGTAGTCCTCCGGCAGGCTGCCGCGCCACGGTCCGTACACCACCTGGCCCTCGAAGCGTGGCGTCGGTACCCAGTTGCCGCTCTCGTCCTGGTGGTCGAAGACCGGCGAGTAGGACGAACCGTGATAGAAATCGGGCGGGATGTACATGCCGTTGGTGCGCGGGTCGGTGCTCAGCGTGCCGCGACTGGTCACCTCGTTGCCCTCGGCGGCGAGATTGCCGTCGCTGGTGAGATCGCTCGGCAGAGCGCGGCCGCCGTCGGAGATCGTCGGCACGGTCGGCGTGCTGGCGGTACCCGGACGGCGGGTCGTCGCCGCACTCGTGGCCGCGTTGCTCGCCGCCTCCCGGCTGAGCAGGGCAGAGAAATCCTGCCGCGGCCCGCCGTCGCGTGCGGGTGTTCGCTCCGGCTGCGTGCGCGACGCAGCCACCGGTAGCTGGATGGCTCGAAGATTGACGCTCATGCGGCCGGGCCGTCGCAATGCCCGTGCCACGCGCAACGGCGCGCCGCGAGGAAGCTCGGTCCCCTGCCGGCGGACCGGACACGGCAGATCCTGCCGCAGGCGGGGGTCGTTGCTGCCGCGTCGCGGCCCAGCGGTGGCGCGGTGGCACGCACTTCCGCGCGGCATCCCGCTTGCGTGGATCAGGCCCGATGCTGCCCCAGGTGATCCAGGTCTACATGCTGCGCCGCGCGCCCGCTGCCATGCACCCCATGCGCTGGCACAACGCGCGCGACTCCTTTGCCGCGCAGCTGGCGGCGCTGCGGACCAATCGCGCCGCCGTGGTACGCGGCAAGCAAAGTACGGCGGTCCCTGCGGCCACGGCGACGCGTGCCAGCACCGTGCGCCGCGCGAGCGTGCGCAGCGACGCCCCGGCGACGCTCGCCGCATGGCTCGCGACCCCGAAGCAGCGCGCGCTCGCCGACGCGATCACGCGCGCCTCGCAGCATGCCGGGGTCGAACCCGGGCTGTCGCTCGCGGTCGCGGTCGCCGAATCGAGCCTCGATCCGCGCGCGCGCAGCGCCGACGGTCTCAGCAGCGGCACCTTCCAGGTCACCGCCCCGACCGCCGCCGACGTCCGGCGGCGCTTCGCGACGCGCGAGCTCGAGCGGCCGCCGGGTAGCGACGACGTGGTGCTCGGCGTAGCGCACCTGCGCTACCTCGACGACCTCTTCACCCGCGACGCACGCCTCGGCGGCGAGCTGCGCACGGTGGCGGTCGACGATGACGGCGAGCGCAAGAGATTCGCCGTCGCGGCGTACAACGCGGGTGAAGGACGCGTTGCCCGGGCGCAGGAGCGCGCCGCGGCCCTGCGGCGCGACCCGACGCGCTTCGAGAGCATTCGCGCCTTCCTGCCGCGGATCACGCAGCGCTACGTCGATCGCGTCATGACCTACTCCGGACGCGACGCGACCAGGCCACAAACCGCATCGCGCGCGGCAGCTGCGCAGAGCGAATCAGGACGAGCATGACCCCGGGAAAAGGAGACGACGATGCACCAGTGGCAGAAGAGGATCCTGGCGGCGAGCCTGCTGTTCGCGACGGCCGCGCCGGCCACGCAGGCCTGGGCTTTGAGCGCAGAGGAAGTTCTCCAGCTCAAGCAGGCGGGCGTGAGCGACGCGACCATACAGCAGATGCTCGAGAACGAGCGGCTGAAGGACGATCAGCAGAACCCGCCGCCGCAGCGAGCCGACGACGACGTCCCCAACGCGGCGATGCAGGAGCAGAAGTTCGCCAACGACCACATCGGAACCTGGAACACGAGCGACGGGCGGGTGGTGCTGTCGACTGGCCGCGCCGACCCGCAGCGCGACGTGTTCGACCCGACCGTGCCGAACAGCAACAGCAACGAGAACCAGCAGATGAACGTCTACCCCTACGTCTTCCCCGGCGCTCCGGTCGGACCCGCAGCACCGGTGCTGGGCCCACACGGCCCGATCGGCGGCGGCGGTCCGGGTCCGCGCTGAGCGCAGCCGCAGCATTTCTGCGACGACCCACGGCAGCGCTGCACGACCCGGCGCGGGTCTCGCCTTTGCACGATCGAAGCCGCGCAGCGACGCCCGGCCGTTCTGCGCTTTTCCCGCTTCGCACGGCATTGGCTTTGCAACCTGAGTCCGACCATGGTCGTCACGATCCTCCTGCAGGCGGGCGAAGCGCCCGCCGAGACCGTCGAGATATCGCGCACGGTCGTGCTCGAGGCCTGTGGTCCCGAGTGGCAGCGCGAGCTGGTCAGCGCGATCGGCGATCATGCCCGCGACACGGCGCGCTGCCTGGTCGACCAGATCGAGCCCAAGCTGCCCGCCGCCAGCGCGACGTTCGTGCCGCTCGCCCACGTGCTGCGCAGCTACGGCTGAGCGCGCGGCGCCGGCGCCGGGCCAGCGGAAACGCCTCATCCTCCGCTGGGTGCGTGCCGATTAGGGGCTGACCATGTTCACCATCGTCGGCCTCCTCATCGTCTTCGCATCGGTCGCTGGCGGGTTCGCCATGTCAGGTGGTCATTTCGCCATCCTCTGGCAGCCCAACGAGCTGGTGGTGATCGGCGGCGCCGCACTCGGCGCGCTCATCGTGTCCGCGCCGGGCAAGGTGCGCGGCCAGGTCTTCGCCGCCTTCAAGATGGCGTTCTCCGGCGTCATGCCGACCAAGGAGGACTACTTGCAGCTTCTCAAGCTGCAGTACGAGGTGTTCTCCTTCATCCGGAAGAACGGCGCCGTCGCGCTCGACGAGCACGTGAACGACATGGCCAAGAGCGCGATCTTCAGCAAGTACCCGGCGTTCCTGAAGCTGCACCATGCGGTCGACTTCTTCCGCGACGCGCTCAAGCAGATCGTCAACGGCACCGCCTCACCCGAAGAGCTCGACCTGCTGCTCGACAACGAGCTCGACACCCACCACGAGGAGGCGCACGTCCCGATCGCGCTCATCCGCACCACCAGCGACGCCCTGCCCGGCCTCGGCATCGTCGCGGCCGTGCTCGGAATCATCATCACCATGGGCCACCTCGACGCCGGCCCCGCGGTGATCGGCCACCACGTCGCCGCGGCGCTGGTCGGTACGTTCCTCGGCATCCTCATGTCCTATGGCCTGCTCGCACCGATCGCGACCACGGTCGAGGTCCAGACCAACGTCAGCACGCGCTACCTGCGCTGCATCAAGGAAGGCGTGATCGCCTCCCTGCGCGGCGCGGCCCCGATCGTCGCGGTCGAGTTCGCCCGCAAGGCGATCTTCTCGGCGACCCGTCCGACCAGCGACGAGATCGACGCCGCATGCAAGGAAGTCAAGGCGGCTGGCGGCTGAGATGGCGAAGCCCAACGAAACCGTCCGGATCATCATCAAGAAGAAGAAAGTCGGCCACGCCGCCCACCACGGCGGCGCCTGGAAGGTCGCCTACGCCGACTTCGTCACCGCCATGATGGCGCTGTTCATGGTGCTCTGGCTGCTCACCCAGGCCGACGTCAAGCTACGCTCGCAGATCGCGCAGTACTTCCGCGATCCCGGCATCATGCCTGGTGGGTCGCTGGTCAGTCAGGACCAGAACCCTTCGCACCGGCGCGATCCCAGCGTCGTCGAGAAGGACGTCGTGCTGCTGCACAGCGGTGAGCTGCGCAAGAAGCAGGAGCAGCGCGAGCAGCAGGAGGCCGCCACCGAGCAGCAGCGCCTCGAGGACCAGGCCAAGGCGATCGAGCAGGCGATCCAGAAGCTCGCCGTCAACGACGACGCAATCAAGGCGCTGCGCGACCAGGTGATCGTCGAGGTGCGCGACTCGGGCCTGAGCATCCAGGTGATGGACCAGGCCGGCGATCGACAGCTCCTGTTCGACCTCTCCTCGGCGCAGCTCAAGCCGCCGTTGATCCGCCTCCTGCAGCGAATCGCGGCCGTGCTCGGCGAGCTGCCGAACCCGATCCAGGTCGGCGGCCACACCGACAGCCGCCCGTACACGGCCGGCTCCACCAAGAGCAACTGGGAGCTGTCGTTCGAGCGCGCGGACAACGCGCGCCGCGTGCTCGAGACCAACGGGCTGCGCAGCAAGCAGGTCAACCGGGTGCTCGCCTTCGCCGACAGCGAGCCGCTCAAGCCGGAGGATCCGCTCGCCGATGAGAACCGGCGGCTGTCGATTCTTGCCGAGCGCACCGTTGCCGTACCCACCTCCGCGGGCGGCGGCTCGATGCCAGCGCCAGTAGTTCTGCCGCCAGACCAGATTCCCGAGCGCACGGCCGCGCTCGCCAACGCCGTGACGACGGAGGTGTGGTGACGCGCACGACGCAAGCGCACGGCGATCTCGCCTATGCCGCCGTCGCCGTCGAGCCGGGCGTCCTGCTGCGCGGTGCGCTCGCCGATCGGCTGGCACGCGCCGACGTGGTGCTGCCGCTGCCGCCGCGGGTCGCGACCGAGGTGATGGCGCTGACGCGCGAGGAGGATGCTGACGTGTCCCGCCTCTCCCGCCTGCTGCATCAGGATCCAGCGCTCGCCGGCCACGTCCTGCGCATCGCCAACTCGCCCGCCTATCTGCCGCGCTCGCCGATCGTCTCGCTGCAGCAGGCGGTCACGCGTCTCGGGCTGCGCATGCTGTCCGAGATTGCCCTGGTGGCCTCGGTGCAGTGCGGCGTCTTCCACGTGCCCGGGCACGAGGCCGAGCTGCGCCGCATCTGGCGCCACGCGCTGGCGTCTGGAGCCTTCGCGCGCGAGATCGCGCGCGCGCTGCGCAGCAACGTCGAGAGCGCGTTCCTGTGCGGCCTACTGCACACCATTGGCAAGCCACTGGTGCTGCAGACCACGCTCGACCTGGCGGGCAAGCTCGGTGTCCCGGCGCGAACCGACGACGTCGGCGCGCTGATCGAGGAGTTCCACGTCGCGGCGGGCGGGCTGCTCGCCTCGCGCTGGGGGCTGCCGCGTGCGGTTTGCGACGCGATCGCGTTGTACGCCAGCTACGTACCCGGCGAAGGCTGCCCGCAGGAGCCGGTCATCACGGCGCTGGCCGACCATCTCGCGAGCCATCTGGTCGACGGCAGTGACGACGACGAAGCCGTGCGCGCACACCGCGCCTGGGTCGATCTGAATCTCTACCCCGAGGACGCCGACGCGCTGCTGGCCAAGACGCCCGCGGTGAGCGAGCTCATCGAGACGATGGTCCTATGAGCGCCAGCGAACGCTTCGATCTGATCGTCATCGGCAGCGGCCCGGGCGGGCAGAAGGCGGCCATCCAGGCGGTCAAGGCGGGCCGGCGCGTCGCACTGGTCGAGCGCGAGGCCGCGGTGGGCGGCGCCTGCGTGCACCGCGGCACCATTCCCAGCAAGACACTGCGCGACGCGGCCCTGCGCGCCACCGCGGTGCCGGTCGATCCGGACGCCGAGATCCCACCCGACATCGAGGTCAAGAGCCTGACCACGCGGCTCGAGCACGTGGTGCGCGCGCACGCCGAGTACATGGCGCGCCAGCTGAAGCGCAACGGGATCTTCTACCTGCACGGGCGCGCGCGCTTCGCCTCGCCGAACGAGCTCACCGTGCGCGCGCTCGACGGCAGCTCGCGCACCCTGGTGGCGGATCTGTTCGTCATCGCCACCGGCTCGCGCCCGCGCGCCCCCAAGGACATCCCGATCGACCACGAGAACGTGCTCGACAGCGACTCGATCCTGTCGATGATCTACCTGCCGCGCTCCCTGACCGTGCTCGGCGGCGGCGTGATCGCCAGCGAGTACGCCTCGATCTTCGCGCGCCTCGGCGTGCGGGTCACGATGATCGACAGCGCACCGCGGCCGCTGCGCTTCATCGACGGCGAGATCGTCGAGCGCTTCGTCGGCGGCTTCGCCGCCAACGGCGGTCGCTACATCGGCGATCGCAAGATCTCCTCGGTGTGCTGGGACGGCCTGTCGGCGGTGCGCAGCGTGCTCGACGACGGCACCTCGATCGCGAGCGAGAAGATGCTGGTCGCGCTCGGCCGCGCCGCCAACGTCGAGGACCTGGCGCTCACGGCCGCTGGCCTGGCGGTCGACGAGCGCGGCCTGGTGCCGGTCGACGAGCACTGTCGCACGCTACAGCCGCACATCTACGCTGTGGGCGACGTGATCGGCCCGCCCGCGCTCGCGTCGACCGCGATGGAGCAGGGCCGTCGCGCCGTCTGCCACGCGCTCGGCCTCGAGCCCGGACATCCGCCCGAGCTGTCGCCGATCGGCATCTACACCATCCCGGAGATCGCGACCGTCGGCCTCGACGAGAGCGAAGCCGTGCGTCGCCACGGCGGTGTTCTGGTCGGACGCGCGCGCTTCGACGAGGTCGCGCGCGGCCAGATCGGCGGCATCACCGACGGCCTGCTGAAGCTGATCGCCGATCCGAGTGGCCACAAGCTGCTCGGCGCCCACATCGTCGGCGAGGGCGCGACCGAGCTCATCCACGTCGCGCAGATGGCGCTGCTCGCCGGCCTCGACGTCGACACCTTCATCGAGAACATCTTCAACTTCCCGACCCTCGCCGAGGCCTATCGCGTGGCCGCGTTCGACCTCGCCGAGCAGCGCAGCAGCACGAGCACGAGCACGAGCGCGAGCTTGCCCACCCGTGCTGCCGAACGCGCCGCCTGAGCCGCTTCACCCGACGCGGCTGAGGCGGATCTCGACGCGGCGGTTGCGCGCCCTGCCCTGCACGTCGCCGTTCGACGTCAGCGGGCGCTGCTCACCGTAACCAGCGGCGGAGATGCGCGCCCACAGGGTCGGGTCGGTGCCGGCGAGCTCGTGCGCCACCCGCGACGCCCGTCCGAGCGAGAGCTCGAGGTTCGAGGGAAAGAGCGCCGTCTTGATCGGCACGTCGTCGGTGTGGCCGGACACCACCACCTGAAGGTCGGGCGAGCCCGAGACCAGGGTGCGCAGCTCCCCGAGCAGCGGACGCATTGCCGGTAGCGGCTCGGCGCTGCCCGGCGCGAAGCCCGCCAGCGCGCCGACCTGGACGACGATCTCGTCGTCCGCGGTGCGGACGGTTGCCGCCAGCTCCGGCTGGCTGGCGGCGAGCTGCGCGATGTAGATGCCCAGCGCGGCCATGCGCGCGTCGCGCTCGACCGGTGCCGGTGCCGCTGCAGCGCGGCTCGGCACACGCTCCGGCGAAGGCACGGGTACCACGTCGTCGGCGTCGTCGCTCGAGCGCGGCACCGTGTCCGGCTCGGCGGCGCCGACGCTGCTGAGCGCGGCGCCAGGGGCGGCCTCGGCAGCGGCCGCCAGCACCGATGGATCACGCGTCTCGGCAGCGCCCAGGGGAGCTGCCACGCTCGCGGCCGCACCCGCGAACGTCGCCGGTGTCGCTGCCGTCGTGCGCTGCGCCGCCGCGCCGGCAAAGGCCGCGATGATGGCGAAGCCGAACAGCTGCAGCACCAGATCGCTGAAGGTCACCAGCCAGGACCAGTTGTCCTCGTCGCCGGACGCGGCTGCCGCGGCACTGTGCGGATCAGGCAGCACGTTCGGTCAACACGGTCACGTCGCCGCTGACGGCGAGGGGTGCGAGGCCGGCGAACGAGCGCAGGCTGCGCTCGATCCGGGTGGGGTATTCGCGGCGGTGGATCAGCTCGGCGCCGAGCACCATCATCTGCAGCGTCACCCAGCGTCGCGCCAGCGACGCGGACAGCTTGGTGGCCAGCGGCAGCACGACGACATTCGACAGCACGGCGCCATACAGCGTGGTCAGGATCGAGATGCCCAGGCTCGGACCGGCGAGCGCGAGGTTGCCGCTGCCGACCTCGGGCAGCAGCAGTGCCAGCCCGATCAGGGTTCCGATCAGCCCGAATGCGGGGAAGAGCTTGCCGAGCGTCAACAGCACCGCGCGCGCCGCCTCGCCATCGGCCGCGGCACGCCGCGCTTCACCGAGCAGCGCGTCGCGCAGCTCGTCGGCGTCGGCGTAGTCGAGCGTGCGCTCGATCGCGGTGCGCAGAAACGGATCGGCCTCGCCGCTCACGGCACGGTCGAGCGCGGGGCCGCCCTCGACGCGGTGGATCCGCGCCAAGTGCTTGAGCGTCGCGATGGTCGCCTCGGTGGCGCCGTCGTCGTCGCCCGGCGCCTCGCGCAGCAGCGCCACGACGTGCTGCCAGGCGCTGCGCAGGCGCTGCCGCGGGAACGTCGCCCAGGTGACCGCGAACGTACCGCCGACGGTGATCAGCACCGATGCCGGGTCGAGCAGACCGCGCAGCGCGGCGAAGCCGATCGCGAGCGAGAGCAGCAGCAGCACCAGCAGTGGCCGGGCGGCGCCGCGTGGGATGCCTCGGGCAGAGAGACGCTTCATGGACCGGCAGCGTTGCAGCATCCGTGCCCGGCCGGAGCGTCACGGAATCAGCGTATCGCCTTCAGCGGCTGCGGCGACGGGGTGGCAAAGCTTGCCTCGCGCGGCGATTCCTGCCGCTCAGGGCTGTGCGGCGGCGGGCGCGATCAGCGCAATACGGTGTGCAGGGTCGAGCTGCGGGTCCTCCAGCACGAGCTGGCGCCCGCTGCGGCTGCGCAGGTCGACCACGATCGGCGCGAGCAGATTCAGGAAGATCTCGGTCGGGTGCTCGGGGATCGTCACCAGGACGAACAGCGCCACGTCCGCCGGCTTGCACGACAGCGCGCCCGTCGCGCGCTCCAGCGGCGCCGCGTAGGTCGGCAGAAAGTCGACCGGATCGACCACGGCGAAGCCGAGCTCGGGCTCGTCGACGCAGAGCATCCACTTGAACGGCGAGCCCGGCCGCGAGTCGAGCAGCACGAAGCGCCGTGCGTGCGGGAAGCCCACCAGCCCTGGGTCGAGGGTGAACACGCGGTCGACCGGCACCACGAACTTGCCGAAGCGTTGCGAGTCGACCTCGATGCCCGGCGGCGCCGCTTCGCTCTGCGCGGCGGCCACGCTCTGTTCAGCGATCCTTCGCACGCCCGTACTCCTCCCAGAGATCGGCCGCGGTGGTCAGCGGATCCCGGCTGTCGAGCGCCGCGCGGCGATTCTCGTTCTCGATCATGCGCAGCACCTCCTCGCGAAAGATCTTGACTGCCGTCGGCGCCACGAAGCCGAGGCTCACCTGGCTGTTGCGGATCGCGAGGACGCGCACGGTGACGTCGTCGCCGATGCGCACCAGCTCGCCGATCTTGCGCGTCAGAACCAGCATGCTGCCGTCCGTGGCATCCCGTTCGCTCTCCTCACAGGTTCAAGTAGTCGAGGATGCTGGTCTGCAGGGTCTGGCCCGAGGCGAGCGTCGCTTCGAGTGCCGCCTGGAGCTGTGTCAGCTCGGTGATGACCGCCGCGTAGTCCGCGTTCTCGACCGTGCCGAGCCGCACGGTGACGCGAGCGATCGCGGTCGTGATCCCGGTGCTGCGCTCGGCGAGCTGGCGCGCCCGGCCGCCGACGCTGGCGCGCTCGGCGCGCAGCCCGGCCGCCGCCTGCTCGACGGTATCGAGGCTGGTCGTCGGCGCGTTGCCCGCGGCGAGCGTGAGCCGCAGCTCGTCGATGGCCGCGATCGAGTCGCCGAACACCTGATCGCCCGGCGTCGTCAGCCGCGTCGTACCTTCCGCCGTGGTCCGCAGGAGGAACGGGTCGCTCGGACCCGAGTACGGATTCAGCGGGTCGAAGCCGCCGTCGTCGAGCGCCGTGAACGGCGGCGCTCCGCTCGCCAGACCCGCAAACACGTAGCGCCCGCCGACGTGCGTGTTGGCAAGCGAGATCAGACCGCGCTCGATCTCAGCCACCTCGGCCGCCGCCTGCTGGCGCGATTCCGTGCTGGCGAGCCCGCCCGCCTGCTGCGACGCGATCTCCCGCGCGCGCGTCAGCAGGCTCTCCGCCTGCTCGAGCAGGTCGTCCTGGGCACTCAGCACCGAGGTACCGAAGTTCACCGACTTGACGAGCGCGCTCAGGTCGCGGCTCTCGGCGCGCAGGCCGTTGGCGCGCGCCGCTCCGGTCGGGTCGTCGCTCGGCGCGCGCAGACGCTTGCCGGTGCTGAGCGCGTCCTGCGCCGAGAGGATCCGCCGCTCGAGCTGGCGGACGTGGCCAAGGAGCTGGCGCGTCAGGGTTCCCTGCGTTACCCGTGCGATCATCAGCGCACCATGCCGATCAGCTCCTGGAGCAGGCTGTCGCCGACCGAGATCAGCTGTGCCGAGGCCTGGAACGCACGCTGGTAGCGAACCAGCTCCGTGAACTCCTCCTCGAGGCTGACGCCCGACACCGCGTCGCGCTGTGCGGCGACGCTCGCGAGCAGGCTGTCCTCGACCGTGGCTGCATCCTCGGCGTCGCGCACCGCGCCACCGACGCGCGTCTGCACGGTGCCGAAGTAGTCGCCGAGCGTGGCGCCCGCGAGCGCGCCCTGCGTGGCCCCCTGCAGGCCGATCAGCTCGAGCGCGTTCGCATTGTCACCCGACACCGTGCTCTGCGCCGCGGCGAGGCCACGCGGATCGGTGAGCGCAACGGTGAGATCGCTCGCCCCGGTGCCGGCGAACAGCGCGCTGCCGACGAGCCCGTCGAGATCGCGTCCGGCGGCGTTGGTCTGGACGGCGTTGACCGTGTCGCGCAGCGTGAGCGCCAGCAGGTCGAGGTCCGCGGCCGTGCCCTGCACGTCGCTGTCGCGCACGGTGAGCCGTGCCCCGATCTCGCCGCCCGGATCGCTGCCGAGCGCAATCAGGCTGTCGTCCGGCGCGACCACGCCCACGTCGTGCAGCGCCGCGCCGTCGAGCCCGAGGCTGGTCGACAGGCGCGCCTCGACGCGCGAAGCATCCCCACCGGACACCAGGCCGAGGCCCGAGCGGGTGAACACGTCAACGCTGCCGTCGGTGTGCTCGACGGTGCGTACGCCGATCAGCCCGGCGAGTTCGCCGAGCGCCGCGCGGCGCTGGTCGCGCAGCTCGTTCGCGCTGCCACCCGTACCCTCGTCGCGCATGATTCCCTTGTTGAGCCCGGCAATCTTCTCGAGCAGCCGGTTGACGTCGCCGGCGCCGGCCGCGACGCGATCGTCGGCCTCGCGCTGGATCTGCTCCAGACCCTGCGCCGCGTCGCGCAGCTTGCTCGCCAGCACCTCGGCGCGATCGAGCAGGTCGTTGCGCACCGCCAAGTCCTCAGGGTGCGTCGCGAGCTCGCTCGCGGCCGCGAAGAACTCCTGCAGGGCGCCGCCGACCGAGGTGTCGCCAACCGGGAACAGCTCCTCGACCGCAGCGAGCAGGTCGCGGCGTGCGGTCGCGCCGGCCGCCGACGACGACTGCCCGAGCAGACGCGATTCGAGGAACTCGTCGACGATCTGCTCGACCGCGCTGACACGCACGCCGTAGCCGCCGCTGGCCGGCACGGCCTCGAAGACCGTGCGCTGGCGGCTGTAGCCCGGCGTGTTGACGTTCGCGATGTTGGTGCCGTTGGTCCTGAGCGCGCGCTGCTGCGCCAGCAGACCCGAGCGCCCGGTCGCGAGGATGTCGAGGATCGCCATCGCGCGCCGCCTTCAGGCGCTCCAGCCGGCGCCGGCCGGCTTCGGCAGGGGGGCCGTCAGAGCCGCGCGGTCATCGTAGCGGCTGCCGGGCTGGGCGCGGCGCAGGGCCGCCAGCAGATCGCCGACCTGCGCCAGCGCGCCACGCACGATCGCCGCGTTGGTGCGCTGCGCACGGACCAGCTCGGTGGCAGCCGCGCGTACCGCGATGAGCAGCGGTGCCAGATCTGGATCGCGCGCGGCGAGCGTCGCCAGCGACGTGCCGCCAGCAGCCGGAGCTGCCTCACGGGCGGCGGAGACGCGCTGCCAGCGCGCTTGCAGCACCTCGCGCTCCTTGACCGCTTCGAGCAGACCGTCCAGATCGCGGCCGGCGATCGCGCGCCGCTCGGCGGCGATCAGCTGCGCGAGTCGTGCGCAGCAGTCGCGCTCGACCTCGAGGATCTCGGTCAGGGCCGCGCGCGCGGAGCCGCCCTCCATCGTCTACCCGATGCGGTTCGCCGCGAGCTCGCGGAGCAGCGCATCGGCAACCTCGGCTGCCGGCGGATCGTACGTGCCATTGGCCAGGGCAGTACGCAGCTCCTCGACCCGCTTGGCGTCGATCGCCTCCGGATCGCCGACCTCGCTGCGCAGGGTCGCCAGCGCACGCGCCAGCGGCGACAGGTCGACGCGGTCCGCACCGTCTGCGGTGCCGCTGGTCGGCCCGGTGCTCGTCTTGGTGGCGCCCGCAGCTTCACGGCTGGAGCGCGCCTCGGGAATGGGGTTCGGCTGTTGTCCGACGATCTTCATGGCTTCGTCCGCTGGCTCTGCACAGACCCTTGTCGTGTCGCAGGGCGCAAAACTTTAGCTCGAGCTCCGCTTTTCGAGCAGCGGCGCCGGGTCGACGGCCTCGCCGGCGCGCTCCACGGCGAAGTGCAGATGCGGTCCGGTGGTGCGGCCGGTGCTACCGACCGCGCCCAGGACCTGCCCCGCAGTGACGGCCTCGCCCGCCCTGACCCGGACGTTCTCGAGGTGCGCGTAGCTGGTGCGGGTGCCGTCGCGGTGGCGCAGCTCGACCAGATTTCCCGCCGTCCCCTTGTCACCGCTGAACACCACGGCGCCGGCTGCCGCCGCACGCACCGGCGTGCCACGTGGCGCCGCAAGATCGACCCCGGCATGAAAGTCGAGCTCGCCGGTGAGCGGATCGAGCCGCTGCCCGTAGCCCGAGCTGATGGGCGCAACCACCGGTGCGGCGAGCGCGGCGCCCCCGCTCTGCCAAGGCGGCAGCGGCCCCATCGTGGGCGGGGACGGGGCAACGCCCTGTTCCCCTGCGGTGCCACTCTTCCTCTCGACCTCCGCGCCGAGCTGACGTGCCAGCCCCAGGTCCATGTCGTCGACCAGGCTACGCGCCAGCTCGAGGTCGAAGAAGCCGTCGAGCATGCGGCGCTCGGGCGATGCCGACAGCAGACCCGACTCGCCGACCGTCTTGCGCATCGCACCGATCATCTGCGCGAGCAGCATGGCCTCGAACTCGCGCGCCACCTCGGCTACCGGCTTGCTGCGCAGCGACTCCAGCGCGTCGTTGCCGAGCGGCCCCGACGCGAGGCTGCCGGCGATGCCCGACGTCGTCGTCACATGATCACCAGCTCGGCCTGCAACGCGCCGGCAGCCTGGATCGCTTCGAGGACGGCGATCAGGTCCTGCGGCGTGACACCGAGCGCATTCAGCCCGCCCACGAGTTGCCCCAGCGTGACCCCGGTCTGCAGCACCGACAGGCTACGCTTCGCGCCCTCCGAGGCGACGATCTGGCTGTCGGGCACGACCACCGTCTGGCCAGCCGAGAACTCGTTCGGCTGCGACACACCAAATTCTGTCTTGACCTCGACCTGCAACGTGCCGTGCGCGATCGCGACCGGTGAGATGCGCACCTCCTGTCCCATGACGACGGTACCGGTGCGCTCGTTGACGATCACCCGCGCCGAGCTGTCGGTGGCGACGGTCAGCACCTCGATCTGCGTCAGCATGTCCATCGCCTCGAGCGGCCCGGCCTCGGCGAGCTCGATCTGGATGGTCTTCGGGTCGATCGCCATCGCCTCGGCGCGCGTGCGCAGGTTGATCACCTCGGCGACGCGACTCGCGGTGGTGATGTCCGGGTGGTGCAGGCTGAGCTTCAAGGTGCCGTCCGCGGCGAGGTCGACCGGCAGCTCGCGCTCCACCAGCGCGCCGTCGGGGATGATGCCGGCGGTCGGATGCCCGCTGGTCGTCGAGGCGCCGGGCGCCGAGATCGAGAAGCCGCCGCCGAGCGACACGGCACCCTGCGCCACCGCGTACACCTGCTGGTCGCCGCCGACCAGCGGTGCCGCGATCAGCGTGCCGCCGCGCAGCGACTTGGCGTCGCCGATCGACGACACCTGCACGTCGATCTTGTCGCCGGAGCGCGCGAACGGCGGCAGACTCGCGGTGACCAGCACCGCGGCTGCGTTCTTGACGCGGATCTGGCGCGGATCGACGGTGATCAGCACGCCACGGCGGCGCAGCGCGCTCAGGATGCTCTGGATGGTGAACAGCGCCTGCTGGCCGTCGCCGGTCCCCTCGAGGCCGACGACGATGCCGTAGCCCGAGAGCTGATTCGGCCGGATCCCCTCGACCTCGGCGATGTCCTTGATCCGCGCCGCCTCGACGGGCCGCGGCAGCGCAAGCAGCATCGTGAGCAGCGGCAGCAGTAGCACCAACACGACACAAGCGCGGCACCCCCGCGCGCGCAGCGCGCGGCCGAGCGAGAGCGAGCAGGGGAGTGAGGCTCCACGCGGCTTTGCCGCGTGGAGCGAGGGGGCGGCGCCCCCTCGTTGCGACAGTCGAATCAAAACGGCCATACGTAGTCCAGGAGCACCATGCCCCAGCCCGCGCGCTGCTGGCGCCCGACCTCGCCGACGCCGTAGTAGTCGATGCGCGCCTGCGCGAGACGCGTCGAGGCGACCTCGTTTCTGGCGTCGATGTCCTCGGGGCGTACCCAGCCCGAGAGCACGATGTGCTGGTCCTCGTTGTTGACCGAGACCACCTTGTCGCCCTGCACCCAGAGGTTGCCGGTCGGCGACACCGCCTTCACCTCGACGGTCACGCGTGCGGTCAAGGTGCCCGAGCGCGCGGTCGCACCCGTTCCTTCCCACTGGCGCTCGGACTCCGCCTGGATGAGCTGCTGCGGGTTGATGTCGGGATTCTTCGCCTGCAGTGCCTGCGGCAGACCGAAGAACTGCCCGATGCCCTCGAGCACCGAGGCCTTGTTCGAGGTCTCGGTCGCGGCCTCCTTGGCTCCGGAATCGTTCTCGATGACGACGACCGTGAGCAGGTCGCCGGTGAGCGCGGCGCGCACGTCGGTGAACAGGAAGTTCGCCGGCACGTTGTTGCGCCAGAGCGAGCCGTTGCGTCGTTCGAGCGGCGACGCCGGCTGCACCAGCACCTCGCCGCCGAGATTCGGCACCGGCTCGGGCTTTCGTGCCCAGGGGGCGAGACAGCCCGAGAGCACGACGCCCGCCGCTACCAGCGCGAGGAGCGCGCCGCCGCGGTCAGTAGACGACATGCACCGTACCATGATCGATCACCCGTCCGACCAGCTCGCGCTTCGAGCTGTCGTTCACCACGCGGACGCGCTCGCCCTCGCCCGCGGTCTCGAGCGCCTCACCGGCAACGCTCAGGCGGAGCCCGTTGCGCTCGATGGTCACCCGCACCACGTCGCCGCGCTTGACCATCGCCGCGGTTGCCAGCGACTGCAGCGTCAGCGGCTTGCCAGCCCCGAGGGCGACCCGCGCCTCCTTGCCGATCACCTCGTCGAGGTCGCTGACCACGGTCGTCGGCAGCTCGTCGAGACGGAGCTCCTCGATGCGCAGATCCTCGGCGCGCAGGAGCGCACCACGCGCGATCGGCTGCCGCGCCACCACCACCGGTCCGAAGCTGGCGATCTTGACGCGCGCCGCGACGGTCGCGACCAGCGCGCCCTGCTGCGAGATGCGCACGTCGGTGCGGCGGTAGCCGCCGCCGGTGCCGCGCGCCGCCGGCTCGCCGACCTCGACCTCGTAGTGCCCGAGCGGGATGCGCGCCGGTCGCTGGACCTCGACCACGTCGATGCGGTCGCCCGGCGCCAGGCGCTGGGTCAGCTCGGCTTCGATCAACGGTCGCAGCACGGTTCCATCGACCACCTGATGCGCACGGGTGACGTTGACCGTGGCCGGGATGGTGTAGTTGATCGATTCGTCGAGCCCCGCCTCGCGCAGCCGCGCGAGCAGCGCCTGGCCGCTGATGCGCCGGCTCCCGCCGGGCTCCGGCGCGGGTCCGATCTCGACGTCGGCAAAGGCGCTCGCGGTGCCGTCGAGAGTCGCCAGGTCCGACAGCCGCACCACCGCGTCGACCACCGTGGCCTGCGGCTGCGTCTTGATGCGCCCGCTCGGTGCGGCCGCGGCCGGCGCCGCTGCTGCGAGCAGCAGGGCCAGCACCGCGAGCCCCGTCAGGATGGTCGCTGCGTTGCGCATCGGATCAGCGGATGATCGCGGCTGCGGCGCGCAGCATCTCGTCGGCGGCCGAGACCGCCTTGGAATTGATCTCGTAGGCACGCTGGCCCGAGATCATCGCGACCAGCTCCTCGACGACGCTCACGTTCGAGCCTTCGAGAAAGCCCTGCGTGAGCTCGCCGAAGCCGTCCTGCCCGGGTGTGCCGAGCTGTGGCGTTCCCGAGGTCTCGGTCTCGCTGAACAGGTTGCGGCCCTCGGCGCGCAGCCCGGCCGCATTGGCGAAGCGCACGGTCTGGATCTGTCCGACCTGCGTCGGTGTGGTCTGACCAGGAAGCTGCACCGTCACGGTGCCGTCCTGGCCGATCGACACCGCCTCGGTGCCCTGCGGGATGGTGATCTGCGGCGTCAGCGAATCACCGTCCGAGGTGACGAACGAGCCCGTCGAGTCGAGCTTGAACGCACCGGCGCGCGAGTAGGCCAGGTTGCCGTCCGGCAGCGTGATCTGGAACATGCCGTCGCCGCGCACCGCGACGTCGAGTGGATTCGAGGTCTGGGTGAAGTCGCCCTGCAGATGGACGCGCTGGATCGCCGCCGGCTTGGCGCCGAGGCCGACCTGGATCCCGGTCGAGACCTGGGTCGTCCCCGTCGCGGCGCTGCCGGGCTCGCGCAGCGTGTTGTAGAGCAGGTCCTGGAAGTCGGCGCGGCTCCGCTTGAACCCGGTGGTGCTGACGTTCGCCAGGTTGTTGGCGATGACGTCGATGTTGAGCTGCTGCGCTTCCATGCCGGTCGCGGCGGTGTACAGGGCGCGGATCATTCGCTGCTTCTCCCGTGGCGACGCGCTAGACGCGCGCGACGTCGCTGATCGCGCGCTCGTTCACCTGATCGAGGCGCTGGGTGGCGGTCATGTAGGCTTCGAAGCCGCGCATGGTCTCGATGAGCGCGACGAGATTGGTGACCGGCGAGGCGTTGGCGGATTCGAGCGCGCCCTGACGGACGTCGAAGGTTCCTTCCGGCGCGTCCGTGATGGTCTGATTGCGCGCCAAGAACAGGCTACCGCCGGCGCGCTCGAGCTGCTGCGGATCGGCGACCGTCGCCACCCGGACCTTGCCGAGGCGATTGATGCCGACCTGGATCGTGCCGTCGGCGCCGATCTCGAGCGGACCATCCTGGGCCGCATCGCCGAGCTGCAGGTCGCCGCCGTCCCCCTGCACGCGCTGGCCCTCGCTGGTGACCAGGAAGCCCTGCGCGTCGAGCCCGAAGCTGCCGCGCCGGGTGAGGCGCTGGCCGCCGTCTCCGTCTACGACGAAGAACCCGTCCCCGGACAGCGCGAGGTGGAAGGTCGCACCGTCGCGCTCGATCGAGCCCTGGCTGAAGTCGGTCTGGATGTCGGCCTTGTTGAATGGCGTCCCCACCGTGCCGGGGCGCTGGCTCGCGTTGCCGTGGCTCGAGCGCTGTACGAGGAGCTGCGCCTTGAACCCGGGCGTGCTCGCGTTGGCGAGGTTGTTCGTCAGGGCGTCGAGCCGATCGAGCGCCGACAGGCTGCCCGATACCGCCGAGTAGATCGCGTGGTTCACTACACTCCCCTTTGCTCACGGATCACGGACGCCGATCCCGCAACGGCCATGCCAGCCCTGCCAGCACGGCCGGGCGCTGCCGTTCGTGCGGCAATGGCTCGCCAGGCGCGCCCCCGGCAGAACTTGCCCGGCAGCTCTTGCCGCATCAGGACGCCGCTCGCGTGGCAGCCGGGCCGCCGTTGCCGGCGCTGGACCGTGCCGGAACCGGACGTGACGCGCCGACCGCGCTGGCGTACGCGGCACCGCCGGTGGTCAAGCCGGCGAGCACGCGGGCCTCCGCGATCGGCAGCGAGAGCCGGCGCGCGATCTCCGCGATCGGCGTGCGCGCCGCGGCGAGCTGCTGCACGCGCTCGGCCAGCGACGGCGTCGGCGGCGGCGGCCGTTCCTCACCGGCGCTCGCGCGCATGCGGCCGCCGGCTGCGCTCGAGGATTCGCTGAGCGCCTGCATCTGCTCGGCGTGCGCGGCGAGGCGCTTGTCGAGCTCGCGCGCCTCACCCTCGGCCTGCAGAACCAGCAGACGCAAGCTCTCCTGCATCTCGCGCAGCTTGACCTCGTACGCCTGCCAGGCCGCGCTCGGATCGCGGCGCAGCAACCACAAGGTCACGCCGAGGCCGAGAACCACGAGCCCGTCGAGCACGGGTCCGCCCCATGCGAGCATCGCCTGCCAGGTCATCTCTCCTCCTGTCCGAAGTGCTGGCCGAGCTGGCCGCCGAGGCGCAGCAGGGCTTGCGAGTGGAGCTGCGACACGCGCGACTCGGTGACGCCGAGCACGGTGGCCACTTCGCGCATGGTGATGCCCTCGCGGTAGTAGAGCGCGACCACGCTGCGCTCGCGCTCGGGCAGCCGCGCGATCGCGTCCGCGACCAGCTTGGCGCGCTCGCGCGACAGCAGCGCGTCGAGCGGATCGGCGCGCTCGACGTCGAGGATGTCCTCGAGCGCCGGCTGCTCCTGGGCCGGCGCCTCACCGAGGTCCTCCAGGCCGACGACGCCGCTGCGCCCGATCGCGGACAGCAGCTCGTGCAGCTCGGGCACGTCCATCTCGAGCTCGGCCGCGACTTCCTCCTCGTTGGCCGGCCGGCCGAGGCGCGCCTCGAGCGTCTGGTAGGCGCGCTCGAGCTTGTTCGCCTTGCGGCGCAGGCTGCGTGCCATGAAGTCGGTCGCGCGCAAGCGGTCGAGGATCGCGCCGCGGATGCGCACACGGGCGTAGGCCTCGAACTCGACCTGCCGGCTCGGGTCGAAGCGGCGCAGCGCCTGCAGCAGTCCGTCGAGTCCCCAGTTGACCAGCTCGTCGCCCTCGATGTTGGGCGGCTTGTGGACGAGCATGCGACGCACCACCTTCTTGACCAGCGGCAGGTGTACGCGCAGCGCCTCCTCGATCGCCTTCGGATCCTGCTCGAGGCCGACGCCTCCGGCCGGAGCATACGCCTGCTCTGCCGCCGTGGCTCTCATCGCAGCGTCTCCGCGACCGGCGTCACGACCGCGCTCCCGACCGCATCCACCGCCTGGCGAGGATCCGTCGCGAGCGCGCCGGCGAGCGCGTCGAGCGCCAGGCTGATCGGCGCCCGCGGTGCCAGCTCCAGCACCGCCCGTTGCCGGCGGATCGCCTCGGCGACCTCCGGATCGTAGGGCAGGAAGCCGCGCGAGCGCGGCGTCAGACCGAGAAAGCGCTCGGTCACGCGCGACAGGTGTGCGAACGTCCGCGCCGCGTCGCCGCGCGAGCGTGCCATGTTGACGACCACGTCGAAGCTCCTCTCCCCGTAGCGGTTGGCCAGGATCTTCATCATCGCGTAGGCATCGGTGAGCGCCGTCGGCTCCGGAGTGGCGACGATCAGCTTCTCGTCCGCGGCCAGCACGAAGCCGAGCACGGCCGGCGAGATGCCGGCGCCGGTGTCGATCAGGGCGACGTCGAAGCGCTGCGCCAGGCGATCGAATTGTTCGAGCAGCGCGCTGATCTGTCCGCCGCCGAGCCGTGCCATCTCCTCGAAGCCGCTCGCCGCGGGCACGATCTTGACGCCGGCCGGTCCCTCGAGCAGCACCTCGTCCACGCTGCGCTCGCCAGCGAGCACCTGACGCAGGGTCGCGCGCGGGTGCAGGCCGAGGATCGTGTCCACGTTGGCGAGCCCGAGATCGGCGTCGATCAGCAACACACGCCGGCCGCGGCGCGCCAGCGCGATGGCGAGGTTCACCGAGATGCAGGTCTTGCCGACACCGCCCTTGCCGCTGGTCACCGCGATGGTACGCACGGCCTCCGGACGCGCGCTCTCCTGCGCGCCGCCGTCGCCCTCGGGACGCGCGCTGCGCGACCAGATGCTGACCACCTTCGCCGTACCCGGAACCGCTAGGGAATCGTCTGCCTGCACTCCTCGTCCTCCGCTCACGCCGCGATCAGCCAGCGCACCAGATCGTCGCCACTCGCCGCCACCAGGTCGTCGGGCACCCTGCGCCCGGTGCCGAGCCAGGCGAGCGGCAGTCCTGCTTCGGCAAGCCAGGTGCACGCGATGCCCGGCTCGTCGCATTCGTCGAGCCGGGTAACGACGCAGCTCGACGGTCCCAGCCGCGCGAGCTGCGGCCACCCGCGCTGCAGCGAGCTCAGCGAGGAGGTGGCGCTCACCACCGCCGTCACGTCGAGCCCGCTGCCCGCGCCGGCGAGCAACGACTGCAGCTCGGCGCAGCTCGCAGGGTCACCGCACAGTCCACCGGTGTCGATCAGGATACGCTCGCAGCCGGCGAGCTCGACGAGCGCGGACTCGAGCTCCACGGCGTCGCGCGCGACGTACAGCGGCGACCCGAACAGGCGTGCGTAGGAAGCGAGCTGCTCGGCCGCGCCGACCCGTTCGTTGTCCGCGATCACCAGCCCTGGTGGCGCACCGCCGGCCTGCACGGCACGCGCCGCGAGCTTGGCGATCGTCGTCGTCTTGCCGCTGCCGGTGGGCCCGACCAGTGCCACGACGCGTGCGCTGCTGGGCGCCGCCACCGCGACGTGCTCGAGCAGGCTGGCGCGGAGCGCATCGGCGCGCGAGCCGGCCAGAGCGACCTCGCGCTCGAAGCGTTGCGCCACCGGCTGTGCCAGGTGCCGGCCGAGGCCGCTCGAGAGCAGCTGCTCGGCAACCTCGCGGCCGTCCGGGCCGAGTGTGCCGCCGGCGCCGTCGAGGTCGAGCAGTACGCGGTCCATGCGGTGTACCTTGCGCCCGAGCTGCTCGAGCTGGGTGCGGATCAGCGCCAGGTCGAAGCGCACGTCATCGCCCTGCGGCTCGTTCTGCGCCGGCACGCGCGCGCCGGGCCGGTCATCGAGCGCCGCCGTGCTCGCAGCACCGTCGTCGACGCCGACCGCCGCCGTGATCACCACGCAGCCGGGCTCGCTGTGCGTCGACAGCACCAGCGCTTCCTCGCCGAGCTCGTCACGCAGCGCGCGCAGCGCGTCGGCGGTCGTCGCCGCGGTGAACTGCCGGATTCGCATCAGGGGGCTCCTGCCGCCATCGCGGCCGCGCGCCGCGGCACGTTGAACACCGCCTGCGGCGCGGCTTGCGCAGCCTCGCCCGCCTCACGCTCGTCGTCGAGGCGCACCACACCGAGTGATTGCAGGCGCACGCTGCCCGGGATCTCGCCCGGCGCCAGCAGCGCGATGCTGGGCAGGAAGCGTTCGAGGAAGCGCCGCAGGTGGCCGCGGATGGCCGACGAGCACAGCAGCACCGGCTGGCGTCCCTGCAGAGCGAACGGCTCCGCGACCTCGGCCAGCTTCGCCAGCAGCCGCTGCGCGAGCCCGGGCTCGAGGGCCAGCACCGTGCCCTCTTCACCGCGGTGCACGGCGTCGCTGATCGCCCGCTCGAGCGCCGGCGCCAGCGTCATCACGTTGAGCACGCGATCGACGCCCACGTAGCGCTGCACGATCGAGCGCGACAGCGCCTGGCGCACGTGCTCGGTGAGCACCTGCGGATCCTTGCTCGACGGCGCGTGATCGGCGAGCGCTTCGACCACGCTCAGCAGATCCCGGACGCTGACGTTCTCGCGCAGCAGCTGCTGCAGGACCTTCTGCACGCCGCCCACCGTCAAGAGCTGCGGCACCAGCTCCTCGACCGCCTTCGGATGCGTCTTGGCGAGCGCGTCGAGCAGGCCCTGCACTTCTTGACGGCCGAGCAGCTCGTAGGCGTGCCGGCGGATCAGCTCGGTGAGGTGCGTCACCACCACCGTCGCCACGTCCACCACCGTGTAGCCCGAGATCTGGGCACGCTCGCGGTCGGCGGTCGGCACCCACAGCGCCTCGAGACCGAACGCGGGCTCCTTGCACGGGATGCCGGCGAACGATGCATCGGCGCCGCCGGGATTGATCGCCAGCACGTAGCCGACGCGGGTCTCGGCGCGAGCGATCTCGACCCCCTTGAGCAGCACCGCGTAGTCGCCCGGCTTGAGCTGCAGGTTGTCGCGAATGTGTACCGGCGGGATCGCGATGCCGAGCTCCTGGCCGAGCTGCGTGCGCAGCGCGCGGATGCGTTCGATGAGCTCGCCGCCCTGCTTGCCGTCGACCAGCGGCACCAGCTCGTAGCCGACCTCGAGCTCGAGCACGTCGAGCGGCGACGGCAGCACCGCGCGCGCGGGGGCGTCGGCGCGCTCGCCTGCGGCCGTGCCGTCGGCGGCGTTGGCCGCTGCCGTACCCTTCTTCGCCGCGTCCGCCTCGGCCACGCCCCGCATCGCGTAGGCCAGGCCGCCCATCCCGCCCGACAGCACCAGGAACGGCAGCATCGGCAGCCCCGGCATCAGTGCGAAACCGATCAGGATCAGCGACACGGTGCCGAGCACGCGCGGATTGAGGAAGAGCTGCGAGGTGACCTCGCTGCCGAGGTCGGTGCCCGACGCCGCGCGCGTCACGATGATGCCCGCCGCGGTCGAGATCAGCAGCGCCGGCATCTGCGACACCAGACCGTCGCCGATGGTCAAGGTGGTGTAGATCTCGGCCGCCTCGCGAACACCGAGCCCGCCCTGCAGCACGCCGATGATCAGACCGCCGATGATGTTGATCGCGGCGATCAGCAGGCCCGCGATCGCGTCGCCGCGGACGAACTTGCTGGCACCGTCCATCGCGCCGTAGAAGTCGGCCTCGGCCTCGATGCTGCGCCGGCGCTCGCGCGCCTCGCGCTCGGAGAGCAGCCCCGCGTTGAGCTCGGCGTCGACCGCGAGCTGCTTGCCCGGCATCGCGTCCAGGGTGAAGCGCGCCGCGACCTCGGCGATGCGGCCGGCGCCCTTGGTGATGACGACGAAGTTGATCACCACCAGGATCAGGAAGATCACCGTGCCGACCACGTAGCTGCCGCCGACGACGAAGTTGCCGAACGCCTGGATGACGTGCCCCGCGGCCCCAGGCCCTTCCGCTCCCTTGCCGAGGATGAGCCGCGTCGAGGCGACGTTCAGCGACAGGCGGAACAGCGTCAAGACCAGCAGCACCGAAGGAAAGGTCGAGAACTCGAGCGGCTTCAGCGTGTAGATCGCGAGCAGCAGGACCATCAACGACAGCGAGATGTTGAACGCCAGGAAGAGATCCAGCACCGGGGTCGGCACCGGGATCATCATCAGCATGATGACCACGACGAACGCGATCGGCAGCAGGAGCTCGCCACCCGCAATCAGGCGGCGCAGCCAGCTCGGATTCGTGCTCGGCATCGCTCAGCCCACCCGCTGCGCTTGCAGCCCGTAGATGTAGGCGAGGACTTCCGCGACGGCGCGATAGAGGCCGGCCGGGATGTCGCTGCCGACCTTGACGCTGCGATAGAGCGCGCGCGCAAGGCTGCGGCGCTCGATGATCGGCACGCCGTTCGCGCGCGCGAGCTGCTTGATGCGTTCGGCGACCTCGTCGACGCCCTTGGCGATCACGCGCGGCGCGCCGCTCTCATCGGTGCGGTAGCGCAGTGCGACCGCGAAGTGGGTCGGGTTGGTCACCACCACGTCGGCGGTGGCGACGTCGCTCAGCATGCGGTTGCCGGTCAGATCCCGATAGGCGCGCTTCATGCGCTGGCGCAGCTTGGGATCGCCCTCGGACTGCCGCATCTCGTCCTTGATCTCCTGGCGCGTCATGCGCAGGCTCTGCTGGTGCTGGCGGCGCTGCCAGAGGTAGTCGATTGCGGCCAGGACGGCGAGCGTCGAACCCACCCACACCAGCATGCGCGCCAGCTCCGACGCGCCGGTGGCGAGGATCTGCTCCGCGCCGGCAAGCCCGATCGCCGGTAGCTGCGTCTGGGTCGACAGGACGACCTGCCACGCAACCCACGACACCAGACCGATCTTGAAGACGTTCTTGATCAGGTCGACGAAGCCGCGGCGCGAGAACACGCGCTGGAAGCCAGTCCCCGGCGAGATCCGCGAGGCCTTCGGCAGCAGCAGCTGCGGGTACCAGCCGACGCCGACCTGAGCGATGTTGCTCACCAGGCCTGCGAGCGCCATGGCGAGGATCACCGGCAGGGTCGCGTCGACGATCACGGTGCCGGCCTCGTAGAGCGCGTGTCCGGCCTGGGCTGGCGTCAGATCGGCGCTGGCGATCCCGTTCAGGCTGCGCCGCATCGCCTCGCGCAGATCGCGCGAGGTCTCGCCGCCCCATTGCGACATCGCGATCACGCAGGTCAGCAGCACGGTCGCCGCCGTGACCTCGGCCGAGCGCGCGACCTGTCCCTCCTCGTGCGCCTTCTCGCGGCGCCGTGGAGTCGGCTCTTCGGTCTTGTTGGAGAGATCTTCTTCCGCCATCACATCACGCCAGGACGTCGATCACGGCACCCAACGAGCGCCCGATGTTGGCGAACGCATCCTCGAGCACGCGCACCGCGAACGGCTGCGCGGCCGCCAGGATGAAGAAGCCGGCGGCGACGTTGATCGGAAAGCCGACCACCATCACGTTGAGCTGCGGCACCAGCTTGCCGAGCGCGCCGAGGCACGCGTTGACCAGCAGCACCAGGATCAGCACCGGTGCGGCCAGCTTGAGCGCCAGCAGGAAGATCCCGCCGGCGAACACCACCGTCATGCCGATCCCGGCGCTGGTCAACGCCGCGGCGCCGGCCGGGACGTGGCGGAAGCTCTCGGCGACCGCCTGGATCAGCATGTGGTGGCCGTCGACGGCGAGGAACAGCAGCAGGGCGAGCGCGCTCTGCCACTGCGCGAGCACGACCACGCGATCGTGACTCTGCGGATCGATCAGGCTCGCCAGCCCGAGACCCATCTGCATGCCGGCGAGCTCGCCCGCCATCTGCACCGCGCCGAAGACGAACTGCGCGATCAGCCCGAGCAGCAGGCCGATCGCGGTCTCGGCGGCGAGTGCGAGCACCAGCGCGAGCGTCGAGGTGAGCCTGGGCGTCACCGCGCCCGCGGCGGCAACCGTCGGCAGCATCGCCACCGCCAGGAAGACCACCAGCGCGATGCGCACCCGTGCCGGCACCATGCGTGAGCCGAACAGCGGCGCCAGAATGGTGAGACCGACGATCCGCGCCAGCACCAGCACGAACACCACGATCCGCCCGGGTGACAGCAGGCTGGCGATCTCGTTCACCGCGTCACCCCAGGAATCGCCTCGAACAGCGCGGTCGTGTAGTTCAGGAATTTCTGCAGCATCCACGGCCCGAAGAGCGCGATCGCGAGTACGGTCGCGGCGATCTTCGGGATGAAGATCAGGGTCATCTCGTTGATCTGGGTGAGCGCCTGGAAGACCGCGACGATCAGCCCGGCGACCAGGCCGAACAGCAGCACGGGCCCGGCGAGGATGAGCGTCATCTCGAGCGCGTTACGGCCGAGCTGCAGGACCATTTCAGGCGTCATCCGTGATCCTTCAGTGAAAGCTCTTGACGAGCGCGCTCACGAGCAGGTTCCAGCCATCGACCAGAACGAAGATCATGAGCTTGAACGGCAAGGAGATGAGGACCGGCGGCAGGGTGATCATGCCCATCGAGGTCAGGATCGCCGCCACCACCATGTCGAGAACGAGGAACGGGATGTAGACCATGAAGCTGATCTGGAAGGCGCTCTTCAGCTCCGAGATCAGGAACGCCGGGATGACCACGTCCGCCGGCAGCTCTGCCGCGTTGGCCGGCCGCGTACCGCCGTTGATGCCGATGAAGAGCGCGAGGTCCTTCTCGCGCGTCTGGCGCAGCATGAACTTGCGCAGCGGCTCGAAGCCGCGCGCCAACGCCTCGGTCGGCGGCATGGTCTCCTCGAGATAGGGCTCGACCGCCGCCGCGTTGATCTCGCGAAACGTCGGCATCATCACGAAGAAGGTCAGGAACAGTGACAGCGCGAGGATCACCTGGTTCGGCGGCATCTGCTGTGTGCCGACGGCCTGACGAACGAAGGCGAGCACGATGGCGATGCGCACGAATGCCGACAGCCCGATCAGCATCGCCGGCGCGAACGACAGCAGGGTGAACAGGATGACGAGCTGGATGCCCGTGCCCCAGCGGTCGGTGTCGCTGCCGAGGTCGAGCGCCAGGCTCGGACCGGTCGCCGCCACTGCGGAGCCGGCGGCCAGCAGCACGAGCCCGATCGCCACTGCCGATACCAGCCACGCTCGCGCCACGGCGATCAAGCGCTCTGCTTGACCCACGCGCTCTCCGTCTCGGCGCTTGTGCCGTCCGCGGTCGCGCTCGCTGCCCCGCCCTGCGGCGTCACCCGCGCCAGACATGCGATGCGGTCGTCGGTGAGCCCGAGCAGGAAGCGCTCGCGCTCCACCTCGACCAGCGCCAGCAGCCGCTTGCCGCCCAGCGCACGCACCGACACCAGGCGGATCGAATCGCCGCTGCTCAGCAGACCGCGCGAGCGCTGCCACCAGACCAGAGCGGCGACCATGAGGCCGACCAGCGCGATCAGCGCCACCATCGAGAAGCTGGCGTCGCTCGCTGGGTCGGTGATCATCGCAGGCGCTCCACGCGCTCGTTCGGGCTCACCACCTCGGTGAGGCGCACGCCGAAGCGCTCGTTGACCATCACCGCCTCGCCGCGTGCCACCTGCTTGCCGTTGATGAGCACGTCGAGCGGCTCGCCGGCGAGCTTGCTGAGCTCGATCACCGCGCCCGACCCGAGCGCGAGCAGCTGGCGTACCGGCATGCGCACACGGCCGAGCTCGACGGTCACCGACAGCGGCACGTCGAGCAGCATGTCGAGATTCTTGCGTTCGTCGTCCGCCGGAGCGGACGCGGCCGACTGGGAAGGATCCTCAGGCACGTTCACTCTCCCAACTGGAGGTCCGCGGCATCGAAGCCGAGGATCCGGATTGCGTTCCGGCCGCGGCTAACGCCCGCAACGCCGGTCATGAGTGGCGTCCCCTCGATCCGCACCGGGAGCGGATCCTCGCCACGCGTGGGCAGGCTCAGGACGTCGCCGGCACGCAGCGCGAGCACTTCGCGCGCCGACATCTCGAGGTGACCGAGGTCGGCCGAGAGCACGATCTCGGTCTGCTCGACCGCGCCGCGCAGCGCACCCAGCCAGGCGCGGTCGACGCGCGGCACGACCGACTTGCTGTCGTCGAGCTTGCCCCGCACGGACTCGAACGCCGCCTGCGGGACCACGATGGTCATCGTGCTAGCACCGGCGCCGAGATCGCACTCGGTGTCGAAGCCGATCACGGTGTCCGCGCCGGGCGCGATCTCGAGCAGGGTCGGATTGGGCTCGCTGCGCAGGAAGCTGCACTGCACCTGTAGCAGTGGCGCGAAGCCCGCTGCGAACGCGGCCACCACGCGTCCGGCGATGCCCTCGACGGTGCGCACCGCGATCGGCGACAGCTCGCGCTCGCCGACGTCGGGTGGCACGCGGCCGGGCCCGCCGAACAGGCGGTCGACCATCTCGAAGGCCAGCGCCGGCGGCACCAGCAGCAGCACCTCGCCGATGAAGGGCGGCAGCGCGAACAGTGCTTGCACGGTGCCCGGCGCGATCCGGTTGCGGACCGTGCTGAAGTCGTGGGCGAAGCTCTCGCGCCGCTCGACCGTCACACCGGTCTCGAACAGGCTGCCGAGGGTCTTGCCGAGCTCGCGCACGAAGCGCTCGTGCACCAGGGCCAGCGCGGGAAAGCGGCGCCGCGGGCTCTGGTCCCGCTCGACCACCAGCGACACCGGCTGTGCCACGTCGCGCGGGGAAGACTCCGCGGCGAGCGCGACCTCGCCGTCGGCCATGCCGCGCAGCAGGGCATCGACCTCGTCTCGAGAGAGTGCGTCCGCCATTTTCCTGCGCCCGCCTACTGGACGATGAACTCGGTGAAGTAGACCGACTTCACCGCTTCCAGCGAGAGCACGTGGTTGATGCGGTCGATGACGTCTTCGCGCAGCCGCTCCTTGCCCTCGGGCGTGCGGATGTCGGCGAACGTCTTGCTGGTGACCAGGGTCAAGATCACGTCGCGGATCTGCGGCAGGCGCGCGTCGAACGCGAGTGGCGGCTCCGCGTCGACGAACTCGACCTGAAGCGACATTTTCAGGTAGCGCGACGTGTTCTCGTCGGCGAGGTTGGCCAGGAACGGATCGAGCGGCTTCATCGATCCGACTGCAGCCGCTCCCGCACCGGCGCCGTGCTCGCCTGCGGGCGCCGCTCCCGCACCGGCGCCGTGCTCGCCACCCTCGGTGGCGCCGCCACCCGGCAGCAGGCCGAAGAACCACGCGCCGGCGCCGCCGGCGGCGAGGAGCACGACCAGCCCCAGGATCAGGGGCAGCTTGCCGCCTTTGTTGGCCTTTGCGCCCTCCGCACCTGCGGCTGCGGCAACCCCTTGGATCCCCTCTGCTGCGGTCGACATCGCACCTCCCCCTCGGCACGTTCCGGCCACAGCGGGGCCGATAACGCACGAGTGGTCGACAGCAGCAATGCATGTGCCGCAGGCGGACGCGGTGCGGACGCATTTCATCCACGACGCAACCCCGCGTCGAAGCACGAAAGAGGGGGGACCGGCGCGCGGCTGGTGACACCCCGCGCCGGTCAACTCTGCATGCAGCGCTGTCAGGACCCTGACAGCGCCGTGACCCGGCGCTTACCGCACGATGTTGATCAGGTCGTTGAGCAGGCCGTCGCTGGTGGTGATGACACGCGCGTTGGCCTGGAAGCTGCGTTGCAGCGAGATCAGGTCGACGAACTCCTGGGCGAGATCGACGTTGGAGCGCTCGATCGACGCGCCCACGACGCTGCCCATCCCGCCCGAGGCTGGAGGTGCGACCGTCGCCGCGCCCGAGGCGAGCGACTCGCCGTAGAGACCTGAGCCAAGCTCGATCAGGCCATCGGGCGCTGCGAAGTCCGCAAGGCCGAGCCGATAGAGGGCGCGGGTCGCGCCGTTGTCGAACACGCCGGTGATGATGCCGTTGGCGCTGACCGCGATCGCCTCGAGCTGGCCGGCACCGTAGCCGTTACCGCTCGCCTTGACGCTCGAGGCGCTGCCGAACTGGGTCAGGCCGTCGAGGCCCTCGCCCGCCGTCGGCCCGGTGTTCGGGGTACCGAAGTTGAAGCTGATCGTCTGGGCGTCGGCGCCGGTGAAGGTCACCGCCACGTCGGTCGGCACCGGGTCCGAGAGCGATCCGTCGGGATTGAACTGGATGGTCTGCGTGAGCAACGGGGGGGCAAGCTCTCCCGCCGTTCCGCCGACCTCGCCTGCGTCGACCCCGATGTTGAGCTCCCAGGTATTGTCGGCCGTCTTGGTGAAGAACAGCGTCAGGTCGTGGCTGACACCCAGCGAGTCGAAGACCTTGACGGTCGTGGTCGAGTTCGAGCTCGCGTAGGCAGTCTCGAAGTCCGTTCCAACGAACCCGCCGACGATGGCGGTGGCCGTCGCGTCGAGGTTGTTCTCGAGGTTGACCTCGGTGGTCGGCGACGGCTGGCTGGTCGCACCGTCGAAGGTGATGTCCGTCAGCGGCCCGACCGGCTGCCCGTTCGCGTCGACCGCGAAGCCTTGCAGCGGCAGGCCGTCCTGCGTGGTCAGCGAGCCCTCCGGATTGAGCGTGAAGTTGCCCTTGCGCGTGTAGAGCTGGGCGTCGCCGTCGCGCACGACGAAGAAGCCGTTGCCCTGGATCGCGATGTCGGTCGAGCGCCCGGTGCTCTCGATGCCGCCCTGGGCGAACGAGGCGCTGACCCCCTGCAGGCGCGTGCCGAGGCCGACGCTGCCGGTGCCGACCCCGGCAAGCAGGTCGGCGAACTCCGAGCGGCTGCCCTTGAAGGCGATGGTGTTGACGTTCGCGATGTTGTTGCCCGTCACGCTGAGCGCCTCACCGGTCGCGATGAGACCGCTGCGCGCTATCGACAATGCTCCGAGGATCGCCATTTCCGTGCTCCTTTGAATTGCTTCAGGCTGCCGCTGCGGCGGCGCGGACCTCGCGCACGTCGCCAAGAGGAATCTCGATGTCGCCGATCCGCAGGACCGGCGGGTTGCTCTGCAGGTCGACGCCGCTCACCGTACCGCGCACCCGCGTCTCGACCACCGTCGCCTGGGCGTCACCCGTCTGCACCTTGACGTCGACGTCGTAGGCGCCGTCGGCGAGGTTCTCGAAGCTCGACAGCTCGTCGAGATCGAGCACGTGGCTGCCGGCGCCGACCTCGCCGAGCTCGGCGCTCGAGATCAGGTTGCCAGCCGCGTCGTGCACCTCGATGGTGACCTTGCCCGCCTTGGCGAGCGTGTACTCGAGCGGCGATGCATCGCCGGAGGTCACCGCCACCGACGAGCCGGCGGCCGTGATCTCGCGGCCGAGCAGGCCGACCGGGTCGAAGCTCGGCTGGCCGTCGTCCGGGTTCTCGCCGAGCTCCGTCAAGCGCTGGTTGATCTGCATGAGCTGCTCGAGGCTCGAGAACTGGGCCAGCTGGGCCGAGAAGTCGGCGCTGTCGAGCGGGTTCAGTGGATCCTGGTTCTGCAGCTGCGCGACCAGCAGCGACAGGAACTCGGTCTGGCCGATGGTGTCGTTGCGCTTGGTCGCCGTCGGCGGCGTCGTGCTCTCGCTCGAGCTCGACGCCGCGCTCGCGATCGAGGACAGCGCACCGATTGCCGTGGTGGCCGCGGATGCGGCGAGTGCCGGAGGAATCATCGTCTCATGCCCTCACGCTGAGGAGAGTGGTCGCCGGCGACACCGTGTCGCCGGCGACGTCGTCGCCGGTCGAGGAGCTGACCAGCCCGATCTGGTCGAACGCATTCATCTCGTCCCAGGCGCTGCGCGCGTCCTGCTGGCCGTCCGCGCCGAGCCCGAGGTCGACCAGGAAGCTCTCCAGGCGCAGATCGTTGCGCTCGAAGGCCGCCGCCAGCGCCGGCTGCTGATTGACGAGCAGGGTGCGGGTGTGCTCGTGCTCGGCGAACACCTGCGCGCGCACGCCGTCGCGGCCGAAGCTGAGGCGCACCTCGATGCGCCCGAGGCCGTTGGGCTCGAGATCGAAGGTGAGCGCATCCGCGTTGCGCGACAGCGCGAGGCGCTGTGGGCTCGTCAGGCGCTCGATCCAGCTCGGCATCTCGGTACCTTCGCCGCCGCGCAGGCTCGCGCGCAGCGTGTGCGCAGCGGGCTGCGTACCAGGGTCGGCGGCGCGGGTGTCGCGCGCTGCCGTCAGCTCGTCGCGCGACGGCGCTGCGTCCAGGGTCGCGGTCGTCGTCGTGGGTGCGACATCCCGCGCGCGCTCGATGACCGCGGCGAATCCCTTCACCGTGGTGACGCCGGGCTGGTTTTCCGCGCGACCGGGCCAATCGCCCGGGTCCTGCTCGTCACCGGCGTCCGCGGCGTGCCCGTCGCGGAACGCGTCTGCGAACCCTGCCGGGTCGTAAGCCTGCGCCGCCGACGCGACCGGCTGCCGCGACGGTGCATGGTCCGTTTGCGCGTGCTGCGGCACGGCGACGTCCGCGCGCGGCTCGACAGGCGTGGGCACACCTGGATTGGCCGGGGCTACCGGTTGCAAGGCGCCGGTCTTCTGCGCGCTCAGCGGCCTGCCTGCGGCTGCGGTTGCTTGCTGGGGCGCCGCTGGCTGCGGCGGCGGTTGTACCGCGGCGTCCACGCTGGGCTCCGAGACCACGGCGCGCGCCGGTCCGACCGTCGCGACGCTCGCGCCCTCGCCGCTCGGGGCTCGAGCGACCTGGCCGTCTCCACCCTGCACGCCGAGCACCGGATCCGCCGCCGGCGCGCCGCCCGCCACGCCACCGCGGACGCCCGTTGCCACCGAGCTTCCTGCGACCACCGCGGCACCGCTGCTGGCTGCGGCCGCCGCGGCGACGGCGTCGCTCGACAGCGTCACGACGACGCCCGCAAGCGCCGCCGCCTGATCGGTCGCGCTCAGCCCGGCCGGCGGACCCTGCGTACCGTCGGGCGCTGCTACCGCGATCTCGTCGTCGATCACCTCGTCGCTGCCTTCGGCGTCGGGACTCGCGGGCGTCAGCTCCGGCGTCGCGCCCTGCAGCAACGCCAGCAGCTCGAAGAAGCCGGCGCCCGCGAAGGTCGCCTCGGCCCCCGGCTTGGCCTCGCCAGCGCGTGCTGCGCCCGTTGCGTCGTACGGCGTACCGCCGACGCCCTCGCTTCCGACCCGCATGAGTGAAGGTCCGCTGGTGCAACCAAGGTGCCACCAACGCCGCTCACGCCGCGCGCGGCCTCGGCACCAGTATTTACGGGCCCGGCCGCGCTACGCCCGCTCGAGAAGGACGGTGAGGACGGAGCTCGCGCGGGCTCGTGCGTACTCAACCCCGGCAGGAAAGGACCCGCGCTGGGCAGAAGCTGCCGACCGGAGTCGCCGCCCTGCCGCGGCCTGCCGGAGCGGACGAGGCTAGCCCTTCGGCTGCGGTGCCGGGGCGATGACGCGCCCGGCGAGCGAGCGGGTCAGCACGATCGCGCGTTCGCGGGTCATCAGCGGCAGGATCTCGCCGACCTGCTTCTCCTTCATGCGGGTGAGGATGCGCAGCGTGGTCGCCTCGTCGAGCTGATCGAGGATCGGCGCCGCCTCGGCCGGCTTCATGGCGCCGTACACCTTGGCGAGCGACTGCGCGGCCTCGTCCGACACCGAGGTGCTCCGCTTCAGCTCCTCCTTCAGCGTCTTGCCGACCTGCTCGAGCTGCACGATCTTCTCGGTCACGTCCTTCTCGTAGAGTGCGAGCTTCTCCTCGCGCGCGGCGAGCGCCTTCTCGCGCTGGTCGAGCTCCGCCTGGCGGCGCGACAGCGCCTCGAGCATGGACTTGACCTCGCTACCCGCTGCGCTCGCGCCCGCGTGCGAGCGCGCTTCACGCGCGGCTGCGGCTGGCCCCTCTGCGGCGACCGGTGGCTTGACCACCGCCAGCGCGGGGCCCGCCGGAGCATCCTCCGCCAGCGCCGTACGCGCCGCGCCGACGCTGGTCGCGCCCCACGGCACAACCAAGGTGACGAGCTTCGCGACCAGCAGGGCGCCGATCCCCCAGCGCACGCGCTGCCAGGTGTCCGCACGTGCCACGTCCCCCTGCTCCGTCCGCTGCACACCATCGTCACGTGCCACGTCGATCCTCCCCCTGTCCGCGCGCGTGCCGGGCGAGCACCAGCTCGTCCAGCAGTCGTTCCGCCGCGGTCGCCGCATCGCTCTCGAGGCGCGTGCGATGGCGCTCGGCGAGGTGCTCGAGCTTGCGCTCCTCGCGTCGCTCCCGCCCGAGCTCCGACCGCTTGGCGGTGAGCCGGTCGTGGTTCTCGTCGAGTCGTTCCAGCAGCGCCTGCGCACGCTCGCGCTGCGCCACCTCGTAGCAGCCGACCAGGCGGAGCCCGGCGCCGTCGACCTCACCCCGCGCCGCCGCACGCGCGGCCTCGGCCAGCACGCTGTCGCGCTCGTCGAGCACGCGCTCACGCGCCGTGCTCAGCTCGTGACGTTGGTCCTCGATCCGCTGCAGCTCGAGGCGGCGCAGGTTGCGTAGCTGGCTACGCAGCTCGAGGACGCGCGCGAGACGGAAGCGTGCCACCCGCTCAGCCCCCCGCCGCCAAGGCAGCGAGCTGCGCCACGCTCTCGGTTGCACTCGAGCGCTCGTTCAATCCCTGGCGCAAGAAGGCGGCGATGCGCTCGCGCTGCGCGACGGCATCGTCGATGCGCGCATTCGCGCCCGCGGAGTACGCGCCGATGTTGATCAGGTCCTCGGCGTCACGGTACGCCGCCAGCCAGGCGCGGACGCGCTGCGCCTGCGCGAGCTGGTCGGCGGGCACGATGTCGTTCATCAGGCGCGAGATGCTGCGCAGCACGTCGATCGACGGAAAATGTCCTTCGTCGGCGAGCGCGCGCGACAGCACGACGTGCCCATCGAGCAGGCCACGCGTGGTGTCGGCGACCGGCTCGTTCATGTCGTCGCCCTCGACCAGCACCGTGTAGAGGCCGGTGATGCTGCCGCTGGTGGTAGCACCGGCGCGCTCGAGCAGCTTCGGCAGCATGGTGAACACCGACGGCGTGTAGCCGCGCGACGACGGCGGCTCGCCGATCGACAGCCCGACCTCGCGCTGCGCCATCGCGAGCCGGGTGAGCGAGTCCATCATCAGCATCACGTCGAGGCCTTGATCCCGGAAGTGCTCGGCGATCGCGGTGGCGAGGAACGCGCCACGGATGCGCACCAGCGGTGGCTGATCCGAAGTCGCCACCACGACGATCGAGCGCGCCAGGCCCTCGGGCCCGAGGTCCTTCTCGAGGAACTCGCGCACCTCGCGGCCGCGCTCGCCGATCAGCGCGACCACGTTCACCTGCGCCTGCGTCGAGCGCGCGATCATGCCGAGCAGCGAGCTCTTGCCGACGCCCGAGCCGGCGAAGATGCCGAGCCGCTGGCCACGTCCACAGGTCAGCATGGCGTCGAGCGCGCGCACGCCGAGCGCGAGCGGCGCGCGGATGGGCGCACGCTCGAGCGGGTTGATCACGCGCCCGTGCAGCGCCACCTGCTTGTCCACAGCGAGCGGCCCGCCATCGTCGAGCGGCGTGCCGAGGCCGTCGATCACCCGGCCGAGCATCGCCTGGCCGACGCCGATGAACTGGCGCTCGCGGCTGACGACGATCCGGTTGCCGGGCTCGATGCCGCTGACGTCGCCGAGCGGCATCAGCAGCACGCGGTTCTTGCGGAAGCCGACCACCTCGGCCGGCACCACCGCGCGCCCGTTGCGGCGTTCGATCGCGCACAGCCCGCCGATCGGCAGGCCCGGGCCGTTACCCTCGATCACCAGCCCGATCACGTCGGTCACGCGGCCGCTGACCCGCACCGGATCGATGCTGCGCAGCCGCGCCAGCGCGCCCGCAAAGTCGAGCTCGGTCACGCCGGCTCCGCGAGCGCGTTGCGGATGGTCGTGATCTGGCTCTCCACGCCGAGGTCGAGATCGCCGTACGAGGTCTCGACCACGCAACCGGTCGCGGGCAAGGTCGTGTCCTCGAGCAGCTCGAACTCCTTCACGCCGTCGAGCTCCGCACGCAGCTCGTCGAGGTGCTCGCGCAGGAAGGCGTGCAGCGGGGTCGCGACGCGAATGCGGATGTGGTCGCGGTCGAGCGCGCGCCGCACGCCGTCGCGGATCAGCAGCAGCCAGTGCTCGGGGTGCTGCTCGAGCTCGCGATCGACGACCTTGCGCGCAACCTCAAGCGCCAGATCCAGCAGCTCGGACTGGTAGCGTTCGAGCATCTCGCTGCGGAACCGGGTGAGTGCGGCGATCGCCTCGCCGAGGCCCTGAACGAGGTGCGCGAGCTCCGCCTCGGCTTGCGCCCTGCCCTCGAGCACGCCGCGTGCATGCACCGCCTGCTCCATCGCCTGGCGCTCGTCCTCGAGCCGGCGCGCCGCGCTGGTGTCGTCGGCGCTGGCTGCTCGGTTGAGGTCGCGAAAGGGTCCGGCGCCGGGCCGCGGCGGCTCCTGCACCGGACCGCCGGTCGGGTCACCCGCGAACGGCGCGAAGCCCATCTTGCCGAGCAGGGTCGGCAGCAACGGCTCAAACGAGGACATCGCCGCCTCCGCCCGCCATCACGATCTTGCCGTCGGCCTGGAGCTCGCGCAGCGAGGCGATGATGCGCTGCTGCGCAGCCTCGACCTCGCTCAGCCGCACCGGTCCGAGCGAGCCCATGTCCTCGCGCAAGATCTCGGCGGCGCGGCTCGAGATGTTCGAGAAGATCATCTCGGCGAGCGCCGGGGACGCCGTCTTGAGCGCGAACAGCAGGTCCTCGCGCGGCACTTCCTTGAGCAGCGTCTGCAGGCTGCGGGCGTCGAGCTTGAGGCAGTCGTCGAAGGTGAACGTCAGCGCCCGGATGCGCTGGCTGAGCTCGGCGTCGTGCTCCTCGATGCCGCCCAGGATCTTGTCCTCGAGCTCGCCGCCGAGCTGATTGACGATCTCCGCCACCGCGCGCACGCCGCCGACCGAGCTGCCCGGAGGACGCGCGAGGCCACGCAGCTGGGTCGCGAGCACGACGCCGACCTCACCCTGCAGTCCGGCGGGAACGTTCTCGATGCGCGCCATGCGCTCGACTATGTCGATCTGCATCGCATCGGGTAGCCGGGCGATGGTCTGCGCCGCGCGCGCCGGCTCCAGGTGGGCGAGGATCAGCGCCGCGACCTGCGGATGCTCCGACTCGAGAAGCGTCGCGAGACCCGGTGCGGGCACGCCCGCGAGCGCTTCCGCGAAGCTGGTGTCCTCGATCACGCTTTGCTCGAGTTCGGCCAGCGCGACCGCCTCCTGGCTCGCGCCCTTCTCGCTCTGCGCCGCGACCGCACGGCTGAGCAACGCCATGGCGAACTCGCGTCCGTCGACGGCCAGGCTGGGATTCTGGCTCAACGTGTTGGCGAACTCCCGGCCGACCACCTCGAGGCGCTCGGCGTCGACGCTGCGCACCCGCGCCACGGCCTGGACGACCTTGCGCACCTCGTCCTCGGCCAGGTGGCGCATGACCTCGGTGGCGACGTCGGGGCCCAGCGAGAGCAGCAGCACCGCGGCCTTCTCCGAGCCGCTCAGAGCCTCGCCGCTCATGCCGGGCGCTCCGTCTCCACCCACTGGCGAATCACCATCGCGGTCTGCTGCGGATTGCTGCGCGCGATGTCGGTCACGTTGCGCCCGAAGTCGCTCGGCTGCGGCAGGGCGGCCTGCTCGACCGCCGCCATCAGCTCACGCGCCGGCGGGGCCGGCGTGCGGCTCACCATTGCCAGCAGGAACGGCCGCACCACGGTCAAGCTCACGACCAGGAACAGCACGATGCCGACCACCCGCCAGAGCTCGTCGGACCAGTCAGAAAGCTGGGCGAGCATTCCAGGTACCTCGGGCGTCTCCGGCAGCGGGTTCTCGAACGGCGCACTCACGACCTCGATCTGGTCGCCACGCTCCTCACTGAACCCGACCACCCGCTTGACCAGCTCCTTGTACTGCTCGAGCTCCTCGGCCGAGCGTGGCACGAACTCCTTGGTCGCACCTTCGCCCTTCGCGATGCCGTCGATCAGCACGGCGACCGAGAGCTTGCGGATGCCACCCATCGGTTCCACCCGCCGGCTGGTGATCCGGCTGACCTCGTAGCTCACGGTCGCGTCCTCGCGCTGCGAGCTCGGGCCCTCCTGGGTCGCGGCGCCGCCCTCGTTGCTCAGCGTGGCATTCACGCCCGGGGTGCCCGACGCGGTATTCGTCGAGTTGGTCTCGACGTTACGCTTCTCGCTCTTGATCGCGCTGCGGTCGGGATCGAAGACCTCCTCGGTGCGCTCGACCTGGGCAAGGTCGAGCGCCGCGGTGACCCGTGCGACCGCGTGGCCGGGTCCGAGCGCGCGCTCGAGCAGGCTCTCGATGCGCTCGACGTAGCCCTGCTCGATTTCCGTCTGATACGAGCGCATGGTGTCGGCCGGGCCGCGCTCGCGCGCCTGGGTGCGATCGTTCGACAGCACCTGACCGCTGACGTCGACGATCGTGACGTCGCTCGGCATCAGCCGCTCGACGCTGGACGCGACCAGGTTGGCGACGCCGCTCACCTGCTCCGGCGCCAGCGTGCGCCCCGGACGCAGCTTGAGGACCACCGAGGCCGACGGCCGGCGATCCTCGGCGACAAAGAGCGAGCGCTCGGGCAGCGCGAGGTGTACACGCGCGGCCTCGACCGCCGACAGGCTCATGATGGTGCGCGCGAGTTCGCCCTGGAGCGCGCGCTGGAAGTCCAGGCGCTGCACGAAGTCGGTCATGCCGAGCGTCTGCTTGTCGAAGATCTCGAAGCCGATGCTGCCGCCCTGCGGCAGGCCGCGCGCCGCGAGCGCCATGCGTGCCTCGTAGAGCGAGGACTGCGATACCTCGATCGTCGTGCCGTCGTCGCCGATCCGGTAGGGGATCTTGTTGCTCTTCAGGTACTCGACGACTCCACCCGCGTCGCTCTGGTCGAGCTTGTTGAACAGCACGGCGTACTGCGGGCGCTGCACCCAGAACAGCAGGCCGAAGGTCGCGGCCAGGATCGCCACCGACATGCCGAGAAACGACGCCCGGCGGCCCGGCGGCAGGCTCACCAGGAAGTCGCGCACTTGCAACATCAAAGTTTGTAGACGCTTCATTCTCTCGCTCGGACGGATCGGAGTTGTCGTCGGCGCTCCGTTCCGGGAGCGCTACGTGGCGCGGCGCGGCGCGGCACGCCGCGCGTCCAAACGGATGCCTGCGCCTACACCTGGATGCGCATCACCTCCTGGTAGGCCTCGACGATCTTGTTGCGCACCTGCATCATCAGCTTGAACGACACCGAGGCCTCTTCCATCGCGATCATGGTCTCGTGCAGGCTCGCCTGGCCGCTGGTCGCCAGCGAGGTGATCGACGCGTCCGCCTTCTGCTGCAGGCGGTTCACCTCAGAGATCGAGTCCTTCAGAACGGTGGCGAACTGGCCCTCGCCGGCCGCCGGCGTCCTGGTCGCCGCGGTCGGCTGCAGCTCCGCGAGCCCACGAACCGGAATCGGAGCGATGATCGCCATGCTCAGCCCTGACCGATCTCGAGTGCCGCTTGCAGCACGCGCTTGGTCGCGTTGATCGCCGCGACGTTCGCCTCGTACGCCCGCGTGGCCGACATCAGGTCGACCATCTCGGTGACCGGATTGACGTTTGGCAGAGCGACGTAGCCGTCGTCGTCCGCGTGCGGATGTCCGGGATCGTACGACTGCCGCGCCGGCGCCTGATCCTTGACGACGCGCGCGACGCGCACCGCCGCGCCCTGGCCGGCGTCGGCCGAGAGGAGATCGTCGAAGCCGACCTGCGGCACCGACTCGAGCACCACGTCCTGGCGCTTGTACGGTCCGCCTTCCGGGGTCGACGTGCTCTGGGCGTTGGCGAGGTTGGCGGAGATCACGTCCATGCGCAGGCGGTGCGCGGCCAGCCCGCTCGCGCTGACGGCGAAGGCTCCCGAGATGGGCATCAGCGCAGCTCCGCGATGGTCTCTTTGAGGCCCGCGTACTTCTTGGCGAGGATCCGCGACAAGGTCACGATGCGAAACGCGTTGTCCGACAGTCGCGTCGTCTCGAGGTCCAGATCCACCGAGTTGCCGTCGATCTTGACCGGCGTCGAGGTGTCGAGCACCGCCTCCGCCCGCTGCGGCGCGCCGGCCTCGCCGGCGAACGCCGAATCGAGCGCGTCGTGGAACGCGAGGTCGCGCGCGCGATACCCCGGCGTCTCGACGTTGGCCAGATTCTCGCTGATGATGCGGTGGCGCTGCTGGTGGAGCTCGAGGGCTCCGGCCAGGCCGCGCACCACGTTGCTGAAGATCTCCATCGTCTGCGTCCTCTCGTTCGGGCGGATCAACCCGACGTCCTCGCCGCTGCAAGGTACGTTCCCGCCCCATCTCTGCGTCCTGCGTCGCGCGTCGCGGTGACCATGCACCCGGCGCGCCGCCCATCCCCCGGCAGGTTCTTCCCCCTGCGGCACGAATCGCCCGGTGCACTCACGATAGGCTCGCCTGCATGGTGCCGCAGGTGCGGTACTCGGCCAGCTTGTTGCGCAGCGTGCGTACGCTGATTCCGAGCAAGCGGGCGGCGTGGCTGCGGTTGTTGTTGGTCCGTTCCAGGGTCTCGAAGATGAGCTGGCGCTCGACCTCGTGCACCGTACGGCCGGCGAGCGTGCGCGCCGGCTCGGGTGTCCGCAGCGCGACCGGCTCCTCGTCGAGCTGCAGATCGCCGCTGCGCAGTACCGGCCCGCTGGTGAGCAGGAGCGCGCGCTCGATCACGTGCTCGAGCTCGCGCACGTTGCCCGGCCAGCCATACGCGCGCAGATGCGCCCGCGCCGCGGCGTCGAGCGTGATGCCACGGCCGGCCGCGAAACGCGCGCAGAAGTGCTCGACCAGGGCGTCGATCTCCTCGCCGCGCTCGCGCAACGGCGGCAGCGTGAGCGGCACCACGTGCAGGCGGTAGTAGAGATCGCGGCGGAACGTCCCCGCGGCCACCATGTCGCGCAGGTTGCGGTTGGTGGTCGCGATCACGCGCGCGTCGATCGGCACCGGGCGGCTGCCGCCGAGCCGGTCGACCTCGTGCTCCTGCAGCACGCGCAGCAGCTTCGCCTGCAGGGCCGGCTCCATCTCGCTGATCTCGTCGAGCAGGATCGTGCCGCGGTTGGCGAGCTCGAACTTGCCGAGCTTGCGCCCGATCGCACCTGTGAAGGCGCCGCGCTCGTGGCCGAAGAGCTCGCTCTCGAGCAGCTCGCGCGGCAGTGCCGCGCAGTTCACGGCGACGAACGGCTGCTGGCGGCGCGGCCCGACGGCGTGGATGTGGCGGGCCAGCAGCTCCTTGCCGGTGCCGCTTTCGCCCGCGATCAGCACCGCGGCGCGGCTGCCCGCGACCGCCTCCGCCACTTGCAGCACGCGCGCCATGGCCGCCGATTGGCTGATGATCGGGCGCTCCTCGCCGGTGCTCGTGCTGGCCGCGGTCATGCCCTCTTCAGCCGCGGAGAAGGGACGCGGCTCCGGCTCTTCGAGCAGCCCGCGCACGACGTGCAGGACCTCCTGCGGCGAGAACGGCTTGGTCAGAAACTCGCGCGCGCCGCCCTTCATCGCGGCGACCGCGTCCTCGACGGTGCCGTAGGCGGTCATCACGATCATCGGCAGCCCGGGATGGCGCGCGCGCACCACGGCCAGCAGCTCCGCACCGGTCATGCCGGGCATGCGCATGTCGCTGATCACCAGCGCGTGGCGCTGCGCCGCCAGCGCGTCGAGCGCCGCGGCGCCGCCGTCGACCGCGGTCACGGCGAAACCCGCACGCTCGAGCACCTCGGTCAGCCCGAGCCGCATGCTGCTCTCGTCGTCGACCACCAGAACTCTGTCCATCGTGCTACCTCGACTCCGCCGCCGCGTGCGCAGGGAATGGCAGGGTCACCGCGAAGCGTGCTCCCGAGGAGCTCGGCTCGAGCGTGAGACCGCCGCCGTGGGCCAGGACCGCGGCGCGCGCGACGGCGAGCCCGAGGCCCGTGCCGCGCTCCTTGGTCGTGAAGAAGGGATCGAAGATGGTGCGCTCGCTGCCCGCTGCGATGCCCGGCCCGCTGTCGGCGACGACGATGCGCAAGCGCTCGTCGGGCTGCGCTTCGACCACCACCGCAAGCGTACCGCGCTCGCCCATCGCCTCGCCCGCGTTGCGGATCAGGTTGAGCAGCACCTGCGTCAGCAGCGAGCGGTCGAGCCACCAGAAGATCTCGCGCACGTCCTCGCGCACCACCCGGATGCCGGCGTGGAGCGCCGGCCCGACCACGGTGAAGGCTTCCTCGATCACGCCGCCGACGCTGGTCCAGGCGAGCTTCGGCTCCGGCATCCGACCGTACTCCAGGATGTTGTTCACCAGGTGGTTCAGATCCTGGATGCCGCGCGCGATCTGCTCGGCGAGTCGCCGCGCGCGCGGCTGCTCGCACAGCTCGTCGATCAGCAGCCGCGTGAACAGCTCCATGCCGCCGAGCGGGTTGCGCACCTCGTGCGCGAGCGTGGCCGCCATCTCGCCCATCGCCGCGAGCCGGCTCTGGCGCAGCGACTGCAGCTCGAGATGGCGCTCGCGCTCGAGGCTCGCCTTGAGCGCGCGTTGCTTCTCGGCGAGCTGTCCGCGGAGCTCGCCAGCCTGCCCGCGCAGCAGCTGGTACTCGCGTTCGAGGCTCGCGGTGGCGTCGGTGAAGACGCGAAACGCGTCGTGCAGCTGCGCGATCTGATTCTGGTTCTGGCTCGCCAGCTCGGGCATCACGGTTGCGCTCCCGGCGACATGCCGGCCACCACCTCGGAGTAGAGCTGGCCGACCGCCGCCATGCGGCGAGCCAGCGGGTCGTCGTCGGCCACCGGGGTCTCGCCTTTCGGCCCAGCTGCCGGCTGCGCCTTGTCCCCGCTGCGCGCCGCCGGCGCGGTCGCCAGTCGGGCCGCACGATAGGCCGCGCCCGCGGCGGCAGGGTCACCGGCGTGCTCGCTCGCCAGGCGCGCGAAGGCGTCCTGCGCCGCAGCCTGATCACCGAGCGCCTCGGCTGCCTCGGCGACCGCGCGCAGCGCCGCGGCCTCGCGTTCGGCTGACAGCGGCGGCAAGCCGGGGGCGTCGAGTGCGCCGCGGGCCAGGCCGAGCGCCAGCGTCGGGTCGGCCGAGCGCAGCTCATGCGCCAGATCGACCGCGACGTCGCGCGCCAGATCGGGATCGAGCGCCGCGAGCTCCTTGGTGAGGGTCTCGTTGGCGCCGCGGGCATCGCCCTTGGCGGCACGCGCACGCGCCCGCAGTGCGACCGCGCCCGCCGGCAGCGTGCCCGAGCGCGCCGCCTGCCACTGCTCCGCCGCCGCCAGCGCCGCGTTGCTGTCCTCGCGCGCCAGGGCGAGCGCGCCGAGCTCGTCGAAGTAGGCGTCGGGCAGACGCGTCGGCTCGGTCGCACCGACGCTGCGCAGCAGGCGCTGCGCCTCGTCGAGCAGACCGACACGGCGCAGCGCGCGCGCGAGCAGGATCTGGTCGCCCGGCGCAAGCCGGCGTGCCTCGAGCTTGCGCTCGCTCATCATACCGAGCGCTGCGATCTCGTTGCCGCCGCGCAGCAGCTCGCTGGCCGCGACCAGATCGGCGCGCTCGCGGCTCTGGTGCGCGTCCTCGATCGGTAGACCCGCGAAGCGGTGCTCCGCCGCGGCGAGCTTGCCCTCGGCTGCGTCCCGCGCGGCGAGTGCCATACGCGCCGCGCGCACCGGGCGGCGACCGAGCGCGCCCGAGGCGAGCCGCTCGTCGATCGCACGCGCAGCGGCGACGTTGCCGGCGGCATCATACGCGCCGGCAAGGTGGACGAGTAGCAGCGCACGCTCGCGACGCGGCAGCTCCTCTTCGATCAGCGCCAGTGCCGCCGCCGCGCGCGCCGCCTCGCCACCGAGGACCATCGCCCGGGCACGCAGCCAGCTGGTCGCCGCATCCTCGACGATGGTGCGCGGGCAGACCCTGGCCAGCTCCGCGAACGCGCCGGGGAAGGCCTCGCGCTGGCCCTGGTCCGCGGCGAGATTCGCCCGCACGCGTGCCGCCAGGCACGCCGTGATGCCGCCGGCCTTGGCGCCGGCGTCGAGCAGCACTGCGGCACCGTTGCGCTCGCCCTGCGCGCGGCGCACGTCCGCCAGCAGGACGCCGGCAAACGGCGCGACCGGATTCTTCTCACGCGCCATCCGCTCGAGCTCGGGCGTGAAACCGAGCGCGTGATAGAGCAGGGCTACGTTGGCGCGCGCGCGCGGCGCATCGACGAAGTGCGGGTGCGCGCGCAGCGCGTGCTCGTAGGCCGTCAGCCCGGGCAGCAACAAGCCGGACTTTGCTCCACGCAGCAGCGCGACGTCCGCGTTCAGGTAGGCCTCGGCTGCTCCGAGAGGCGGCAGTGCCGCCGCGGTGGGACCGTTGCGCGTGCGGTCGAGCTGACCGGCTAGGTCTGCCGTGCCGAGGTCGGCCAGGTACACCGCATTCCTGGGATCGGGTCCGCAGTAGGCGATCCCGGAGCTTCGCCGCCAGCGACAGACCAGCATGTGGTCGCCTGCCGCATCCTCGGACACCTCGGCCACGGCTGTGGACGCCGCAGGGGCTGCCGGTTCGGCAGCCGCGAGCACAGCCGCGGGCGCGGGCGGCCCCACGAACTCGCCGTGCGCAGTGCCGGCCGGTGGCTCCTCGCGCGGCGGGCCGACCATCTCGACCGGAGCGGCCGCGACGACCGGTGCCGCCTTGTCCGCGCCGGATAGGGTGGCGGCGGCTTCCTTCCCCTTCGCCTGCGCTGCGACGGGACTCGCGGCAGGCACGGGCTTCGCCGTGGTCGGCGGCGCGGCCGCACTCAACTGCGTACCCGCGTGCAGCAGGTCGATCGTCAGCCGGGCGGGCTTGCTCGCAGCGAACGCGTGTACGCGGCCGACCGGTGTCGCCGACTCGATGCGCACCACCACGTCGCCGCGCGCCGTGCCAGCGAGCCGCACACGCGTCTTGCCCGATCCACCCGAGCCAGCGTTGTCGAAGTCACGCCCGGCGATCGCCTGCGCGACGGTGAGGCGCGGAACGGTGATCTCGATGCTGCCGTCCGCACGGTGATCCGCCATGGCACCGGCAACCGGCCCGTCGGCGAACAGCACGATGCGTTCGCGATCGGCGAGGACCAGAAAGTGCGGCGCGGAGCTGATCTCGCTCGCCGCTGCAGCGATCGCGGGCGCGAGCGTTGCGCAGACGAGAGCTGCGGCCAGGGTTCGGGGGAGATGGGTTCGCATGTCGTCGCGCAGCCACTAGGGCGCGACGTGCGGGCAGCAAGCGAAATGCCACCGCGGGGATTTCGCCCGTCCGCGATCGCACTGCAGATTTTGCCCGGGCGGGGAATTTCTTGCTGCGCTGTGGTCAGAAAGCTGACGCGCACGCGTCAGGGCGCCAACGTACGCCCTCGCTCACGACACCAGCTTACCCGCTCGCGCACCCGCACCCGCTGTGGCAGTCGCGCTCCAGCCGCGCAGCAGCGGCAGCAGACGCTCGGCCAGCAGGATCCGCGTCGCCCCGCGGTCGGCGCGGCTCTGCGCCGCCAGCAGGTCCTCGGCAAGGGGCGTCAGGTCGGCTTGCGACGTCAGCGCGGCCCCACCGGCGAGCTGGACGGTGTGCTCGTCGAGCAGCAACACCAGCCGCAGCTCGTCCAGCGCCGCCGCCAGCACCTGGAACGCCACCTGCGGCTCGCCCCGCCCCAGCGCCTCGGTGACCCGTTCGAGCTTCGCCACGATCGACAGCAGCCCCTCCTGCGCATCCGAGCGCAGATTGGCCGCGAGCACGGCGATGGTACTCGTGGTCAGGGTGAGGCGGCGCACACCAGCAGCCGAGCGCCGTGCGTAGCGCGCATCGTCGCCGGCCGAGAATACCTCGTCGTCGAGCGCGACGGCGGTCAGCACCTCGTTCGGATCGACGTGCACACCGAGCGCCTCGACGAGCTCTCCGATGGTCGAACGGGCGGCCGCCAGGTCGGCGACCTCGCGATCATTGACGAATACTTGCATGATCCACCTCTCCCACCGCCCCGCTTCCGCCGAGCAGTGCCTGCATGCAGTCGGCCGACCTGCAGAGGTCACGGTAGAGCCGAGCCGATTCCTTGGTGAGACCGGCCAGGTCCTCGCCCGGCATGGTCTCCTTTTCGAACGCGAACATCTGCGTGAGCACCGCGACGTCTGGGTGAACGCGGCCGTGCTCGCCGATCGCCCGATCGAGCACCTCGATCTCGCGGCCGACGCGTTGCACCGCGTCGAGCGATCTGGCCGCGTCGATCACCAGCCGGTCGAGCCGCGCGGTGAGCTCCGTGCCCAGCCTGGCCAGCTCGGCCAGGGCGGCGAACGGCGCCACGTCGACCAGTCCAGTGCTCCTTGCTCCGGGCAGCGGCACCCCTTCGAGCAAGGTTAGCCAGGTTGCCCGGTAGGCGCGGCGCAGCTCGTCCTCGGGACGCGCCAACACCGTGCCGAGCACAGGGCAATCGAATAGCCCGCGCGCGTCGAACCCGGTTCGGTACAGCCGCACCGGGGCGCGTGCGGCAAGCGCAGTCCCGATCTCGGCGAGGCTGCTCCAGTCGGCCGCGAGACGCGCCCGCACGACGCTCGCCACCAGCTCGGCGGTGATCGTCCGGCGACAGAACGGATCGAGACAGTGCACCGCGTGATCGCACGGCGCGCAGCTCACCCCGGCGTGCAGCACGACGTGGTCCGTGCCGTAGGGGCCGGTGTCGAACGGCAACGCCGGCCCGAAGAAGAGTCCGACGATCGGGGTGCGCGTCGCCGCCGCCATGTGCATGGGCCCGGTGTCGCCGGTCACCAGCAGGGCGCAGCGCTCGAGCAACGCACCCAGCTCCTGGATGCTGGTCTGGCCGCACAGGTCGACCAGCGGGGTCGCGCACGAGCCGCACGCCTGCAGGAGCTCGGCGGCGAGCGCGCGCTCACCGCCGCCACCGACCAGCACGATGCGCTTACCATCGCCGGCGAGCTCGTGCGCGAGCCGCGCGAATGACTCGATCGGCCAGCGTCGGACCGCCCGGCTGGCACCGAGCTGCAACGCGATCACGCGCGCGCCGGCCGCGATCCCGGCCGCGTCCAGGCGCGTCGCGACCCTGGCGCGCGCCGCGTCGGACACCGTGAACGACAGTCCGGGCGTGGCGGTGCTCAGGCACCCTGCGACGCCGCGATAGCAGTCCACCAGATTGAAGCCCGCGACGCGCCGGTTCAGGCAGAGGGTCGCGAACAGGCGCGCCCACGGCGTCTGGATGGCGCGGAAGCCGTCGCTGGTCATCGACCAGCCGCGCACGTCGGGTATGTCGAGCAGGCCGAGCAGCACCGCGCTCATGCGCGAGCTCGAGAAGTTCAGCGCCAGATCGAAGCGCCCCGCGCGCAGCTCGGCGACCGTGTTGCGCACGAAGTGGAACGCCTCGCCGACCCGGCTACCACCTGCGAGCAGGAGATGGCCCAGATGATCGAGGTCGATCCGGTGCACGCGGTCGACGCCGGGGATCGCCTCGCAAACCTCGGCGAAGTTCTTCTCCGCGAGCAGCGTGATCTCGGCGTCCGGGTGCAGCGCGCGCAGCCCGGCGACCGTCGGCGAGGTCTGCAGCAGATCGCCCAGGCGGGTCAGGTTGACGATCAGGATCCGGCGCGCGCTCACGTGCGCGCCTCGCCGAGATAGAGCTCCTGGAACTGGTGCAGGAAGAGGAAGATGGCCTCTTCCTCCGAAACGTCGCCCGCGCGCTCGGTGATGCCGCGTACCACGGTGTCGAGCGCGAACGGCGCGCGCGCAGGATGGCGCTCGAGCAGCTCGCGCAGCGGCCCGATCTCGCGTGCCGCAAGATCGGCGAAGGTCGGCGGCCGGCTGCGCGCGAGCAGCCGGTCCTGATCGCTGGCCACGATCGCCGCCACCAGCGCCTGCATGCGGTGCTCGTAGGTGTGCTCGGCAAGCGCGCGGGCGCGGGCGCGGCCGGCGATCTGCGCACGCTCGTCGGGGCGCTCGAGGAAGTGCTGCGCCTGCGCGCGCATCTCGCCAGCCGAGCGGGCGACCGTGAGCTCGCTGCCTGCGGCGAAGAGCTCGGGCAGCAGGCTGCGCTGGTCGACCAGCTGGAACGCACCGCAGCCGGCCAGCTCGAAGGTGCGCGGGTTGACGAAGTCGCCCTGCGGGTCGACGCCGTCGTGGTAGGTCGACGAGTGCAGGTTCAGGTTGACCCGGGTCGCGTTGAAGATGCGCACTGCGTCCTCGCTCGAGATCCGCGCCGAGCTGCGCTGCAGCACGCGCTCGAGCTCCGCGGCCCCCTCCCAGTCGCTACCCCAGATGCGGAAGTCCTGGTCGAGGAAGCGCCGCAACGCCAGCCGGCGGTTGCGGTAGCCGGCGCCGACGAACGACACGTCGCTGCCGTAGGCGCGCTGGTCCTCGCTCGACAGCGCCAGCGGCCGATGCTCGTCCGGGTCGAAGGCACACGGCAGGTAGGCGAGCCGCGCGTCGCACACGGCGCGCAGCGCCGCGAAGCAGTCATCGGTCTGGATGGTGAAGACGTGGTCGTAATGCGCCGCGACCTGCTGCCAGTAGGTGAAGCGCCGGAAGTCCTCGACGAACCACAGCGCGCGGATCGCACCGGTTCTGCCCAGCGCGTCGAGCGCCGCCACGTCGAGCGGGGCCTGCGCCAGCGCCAGCACGACGTCGGGCGCGAACGCCTCCGCGGTCGCCGCGACGCCGGCGCCGAGAACGCCGCACAGCCGGCTCTCGAGCTCGGCTCGCCGTGCTGCCTTCGCGTCGAATAGCGCGAGCTCGTTCAGGCTGTTGTGAAACGCGGACAGATCGAGCAGCCGGGTCTCGTGCCCGAGACGTGCGAGGGCGCGCGTCGCGTAGCGCGCGATCGGCAGCGAGCCGCCGGCGATCGGCGACACCACCAGGATGCGCAGCCGCAGCCCGCTCGAGCCGCTGCGGGCGATCAGACGCTCGTACAGGGCACGGTGCAGGCCGTCGGCGCGCAGCAGCGAGGGAGCATGCGCCAGGACGCGGACCGCGCCCGGAGCTCCGTCCGGTTGCGCCGCGACGTCGCCGGCGCCGCTGCCGTCGCCGGGCTCGATGCGCGCCAGCAGCGCACGCAGGTCGCGCGCCGTGAGCGCGCTGCGCCAGACCGCCGGATCCGGCTCGGCGACCTCGATGGCGCCCGCGAAGCGCTGTGCGAGCGCTTCGACGTGGTAGCCGAGCCCGAGGCCGACGACGATCGCGCGCCGCGCACCGTGCGCCGTCAGGCGCTCGACCGCGCCCCGTGCCCAGCGGGTGCCGTCACCGCAGGGGTCGGCCGGGTGCTGCAGCGCGACACCGTTCACGCTCAGCAGCGGCATACCGTCGCCGGTCCAGGTGAGGACGTGCTGCGGCGGCACCACCGCGCTCGCGATCCGGGACGCGAGCGCCGGGGCGCGCGCGCCCAGCGCGGCGCAGTTGTCGGCAAAGATGGCCTCGTTGGCACGCATCGGCGGCAGCAGCCGATGCAACGACGATGCCAGCGCGATCGGATCGGGCAGCGCTACAGAGCGTGCCGTGCGCGCCACGAGGACGGCAATTCCGTCCCGGCCATGGGAGCTTCCTGCCCAGCGCGCGCGCTCACGCGTGGCGCGAGGTGAGCTGTGCGGCGCCGGCTTCGGGGGCACCGTAGCGGCGTAGCTGGCCGCGCGCGGCGCGCATGCTCTCGAGCCGCTCGGCGGTGGCGCTGCGCGCGTCGAGCGCGGCCCGCACCAGCACCGGCTGGCGCGCCGCCAGCGACGCCACGACGGCATCGGTCTCGCGCCATAGCGCCGCCAGCGCAGGATCCGCGTCGTCGGGTCGCGAGCGCGGCACCGCGAGCTCGCCCACCAGCGGCCGCAGCTCGTTCTCGAGCGTGACGATGCGCTCGCCGAGTGGCCCGAGCTCGTGTCGTCCCGGGTTGGCCAGCGCGTCCTCGATCGCGTCGTAGGCGCAGCGCAAGCGCTGCCAGAGCTCGAGCGCCGCGCGGCTCCGCGCCAGCAACGCTTCCTCAGGCGGCATCGCGGGCCCCGACCTGCGGCAGGCCGCGTGCGAGGATCTCACGGTAGGACTCGGCGATGATCGACAGCAGGTGCCGGACCTGCGCCAGGTGCTGCGGGCTCTTCTGGACGTTGGCCTCGACCAGGTGCTCCAGCATGAAGCGGTAGAGCCGGTCGAGCTGGCTCGCGATCTCGCCGCCGGCCTTGTGATCGAGGGTGTGCAGCAGCTCGGCGATCACCGCCTGCGCCCGTCCGAGCTGGCCGACGAACTCCTCGATCCGGTCGGCGCGCAAGCCCGCTTCCGCCTGCGCGAGGAAGCGCAGCGCGCCGTCGAACATCAGGAGCAGGATGCGGCCACGATCGGCGGTCGCGAACTCCGCTTGCTGGTAGTGTCCGGCGGAGGTCTGCTGGCTCATCAGCATGTTCAGGAACTCTTTCCGAGCGAGTTCAAGAGGAACGCGCTCTGGGACTGTAGACGGCTCACGAGGAGCTCCAGGTTGGTGAAGGTGTCGCGCAGGTTCTGCTCGAAGGCCGCGACCTGGCGCTCGCCCGCCTCGATCCGCTCGCGCAGGTCGTCGATCGACGCCGTCACGCCCTTGCTGCGAATCTCGAGTAGACCACCCGCGCCGGTGATGCCGGTCAGATAGTCGTGCACGCGGTCGAACACGCCGCCGGTGGCACCACTGCCGCCGAAGAGCTCGCTGACGCCGCCCTCGTCGGCTGCCAGCGCCGCGTCGAGCGCGGCGCCGTCGAGCACGAGCGTACCTTCGCGGGTCGAGGAGACACCGGTCTCGGCGAGCAGCGAGTAGCTGCCGCTCAGGCCAGCGACGGCCGAGCTGACCGATGTGCGCAGCCCCTGCAGGACCGAGCGCACGGTGCTGTCGAACGCCAGCGGACCGGCCTCGACGTCGCGGTCGGTCGAGGTCGCGTCCTGGGTGACCGCGCTCTGCTGGTTGACGAATGACACGATCTCGTTGAACGCCGACACCACCGCCTCGACGTCCTTGCGCACGACCGAGGTATCGGTCGTGACACTGATGGTCGCCGGGCCACCGGTCGCCTGCAGCGTGAGCGTGACGCCCGCGACCACGTCGTTGACCACGTTGCTCTCGCGCGTGAACGGCGTCGCAAAGCCGCTCACGCTGAAGCTCGCGTTGAGCGCGGTCTGCGTGACGGAGACGCCGATCGTGGTGTTGTCCGCCGTGATCGAGATCGCGCTCGAGGTGCCGGTGTCGCGGCTCGCGAGGCGCAGCCGGTAGTCGGGCGCCGAAGCCGTACCGAGGTTCACCACGGTCGCGCTGGCGCCGACGCCGAGCCCGTTGATCGAACTCGCGAGCCCCTCGAGCGTGGTCGTCGCGTCGATCGCGATCGTCTGCACGGCCCCGCTGCCGATCTGGAACGAGAAGATGCCGGCACCGCCGGCGATCGTCGACGAGCCGCTGCTCGTTCCGGTCGCCGAGGTGGCAATCGAGCCGCGCGCGAGGGTGTTTACGGTGATCTCGGTCGTACCGGTGAGCGCACCGCTGCCCGCGCTCGCGGTGACGGTCGCGGTGTTGCTCGAGGTGGCCTTGCGCGCGAGCGCGCTGGTGGGCTCGCGCAGCTTGTCGACCGCGGCGAGCAGGTTCGCGATCTTGGTGCCGAAGCCGGCGAGCGCGCTCTGCCGGCTCTGCTGCTCGAGCTGCTCGATCTGCAACAGGTCGACGCCGCGCCGCCGCTCGAGCGCGACCAGCTGGGTCACGATCTTGTTGGTGTCGAGACCGCTCGCGAGGCCACCGATGTTGATCGTCGCCATCTCTTGCCAGCCCTTCCGCCGCTAACCCTTCTGATCGACGAACAGGCCCTTGACGCCATGCAGTCGCTTCAGGACCCGAACCCATTCCTCGGACGGGATCTGGCGCACGACCTCCCCGGTCTGCGCATCCCGTACCAGGACGACCACCCGGTCGATCTCGGGATCCCGGCGGATCGACAGCTCCTGGAGCGGAAACTCGAGCACCGCTGCGGCCCGGGACTCCGCTTCCTTCTCCGCCGCCACGGCGGCGACAGGCTCGTCCGCGCCGTCGCGCGCGACCTCGGAGGGTGGAGCCGCGGCGCGCGTGCGCCGCGGCTCCACGGACGCCGGACGGTCCACTCCCTTCGGTCCGAGTTCGCCGATCGGCGTCGTCGTCGTTGGTGGGTTGATCGTCATCCCGGCCTGCCCTCAGGACGCCGGGGAGAGCTCGCGCCCTCCCCGGCTCCTGGGAATCGGCGAATTACCGGAGCAACTGCAGTGCCAGCTGGGGCTGCTGGTTGGCCTGCGCGAGGATCGCGACACCCGCCTGCTGCAGAATGGTGTTGCGGGTCAGGTTGGCGGTCTCCTCGGCCACGTCGGAATCGCGGATGCGCGACTCGGCGGCCGAGAAGTTCTCCCGCGCGACTCGCAGGTTCTGGATCGCCGTGTTGAGCCGGCTCTCGACCGCGCCCAGCTGACCACGCCGCTGCGCGACGCCGGCGATCGCCGTGCTGATCGAGCCCAGCGCCGACTGCGCCGCGCCTGCCGTCGACACCGCGACGCTCGAGAGGCCGATGCCGCTCGACGAGCCGTCGACGGTGGTGAACGAGATGCGGCTGTTGGTGGTGCCGTCGAGGCCCACCTGCAGATCGACCGTGGTGCCAGCCGAGAGCAGGTTCACGCCGTTGAACGAGGTGGTGACCGAGATGCGGTCGACCTCGGACACCAGCGCCGTGAACTCGGTCTGGATCGCGCTGCGCTGCGTGTCGCTGACCAGCCCGGTGGCCGACTGCGACGCGAGCTCGGAGAGGCGCGTCAAGATCTCGCCGACCTTGCCGAGCGCCTTCTCACCGATGCTGATCGCCGAGATGCCGTCGTTGGCGTTGCGGATCGCCTGGCTGGCGATGCGCACGTCGGCACGTAGGCGATCGGCCAGCGCGAGGCCCGCCGCGTCGTCGGCCGCGGAGTTGATGCGCAGACCCGACGACAGTCGCTCGAGCGACTTGTTCAGGTTGCTCGAGGAAGTCTCGAGGTGCCGCTGCGCGTTGAGCGAGGGAACGTTCGTGAAAATATTAAGAGCCATGCTGTCCTCCATGGGCTCGTAGCCCCGGACATCCATGCCGGGCTCGGCCGATTTTTCGAAAAGCATCGGGCCGGCTCACCCCGAGCCGATTCTGCTTCCCGCCTTCGCCCACGAGGTCGAACTCTTTGAGGAGAAACTTGAGAGTGGATTCCTCCGTCGCGGCAAAGAAAAGCGCGCTCCGCGCAGAGCCGATGCGTGGCGATGGGCGGACTCATGCGCGGTTTGCCGGGTGTGGCGCAATCCCGCTAGTGTCGCGCGCGTGACGAAGGGTCGAACGTCCGTCCACCTGCGCGCGGGTAGCCCGCATGAGGGGCCGATTTCCATAATCTGGATGGCGACTCAGGTGCGCACGTCCCCGCGCCGTTGGTGCGATTCGCCACCCCTGGCGGCGCCGAATCGCACCAGCCCCGGCAAGGTGCTGCTCGTCGAGGCGATCTACAAGGTCGCTGCGGTGGCAAACGCCGCCGGAGGCATCGGCTTGTTCGTCGACGCGAAGACCGAAGCGGCCGCGGCGTTCTATGGGCGCTTCGGCTTCGAGCCAACACCCACGGGGCCGCTCACCTTGTTCATGCCCATGGATACACTGCGGCGGCTCCGGGACGCCTAAGAGCGGCTCTACGAGGGAGCGCCGATCGCGTCGCTGAGACGCGTCCTCGATGGCTTGGCGTGCGGCGGCGCCTCAGATCGACGACGGGCGTTGACGCTCGCGGCTCCATCCCCACCTTCTTGAGCAACGCCGCGAAGCGCGGATCGGCGCGGAGCGGGTCGAGCTCGGGATCGAGCTTCAGCCAGGGGATGTAGTACGAGCGCTCCGCCTCGGCCTTCGCCAGCCAGTCGAAAGCCTCGTCGATGTGACCGAGTCCCACGTGCACCGTCGCGATGCTGTAGGCGGGAACGAACCCGACCTGCAGGCGTTCGCGGAAACGGTCCAGCACCTTCTCCGCTTCCGGTCGGTTCCCGGCGTCTGCATAGGCGCGACCGAGCGCCGACTCGAACTCTGGATTTGTCCAGCCCTGCCCCAGTCCCGTGCGCAGCTCGGCAAGCGCCTCGGTCAGCTTGCCGACGCGTGCAAGGGCGCGCCCCAGCCAGAGCTTTGCCCATCCGTAATCCGGATCGGTGCTGATCGCCCCGCGCAGCTGCCGGATGGCCTCGTCGTAACGCCGGGCAAGGTACAGATTGACGCCGAGGTAGGTGTTGGTCTCGGACGAGAGCGGATCAAGCTCGACTGCTCGCCGCGATTCAGCGAGTCCCTCATCGACCTGGCCGGCGGCAACCAAGTACCACCCGTAGAATTCATGCGCTGAAGCCAGGTCCGGCTGCATGGTCAGCGCGATCTGGAATTCGCGGCGCGCCGCTGCCTTGTCGCGCTCGTACCACCAGTGCGTCACGCCCAGCCACGTGTGGGCCTCCGCCAGCGAGGGATCGAGCTGCAGCGCCTTCTCATCGGCCTCACGGGCGCGCGGTAGCGCCTCACTCCCCGCCAGGAATCCATCGTCTGGCTGTTGACGGAGCCGATGTGTCACCATAATGTGTCACACATGAGAATCACGACGATTCGGGAGCTCAAACACGACACCACGACGGTCCTATCCTGGGTGGCCAACGGAGAGACGGTGGAGGTGCGGCGCCGCAACCAGCCGGTTGCGCTGCTCTCCCCCCCACGGCGCCCGTCGGCGATCAGGCGCCCGGATTTCGGAGCACGGCTGAAAGCGATCTACGGTAAGAAGACGCTGGCCATAACGGGCACGGACCTGATCTCCACGCTCCGCGGGGATGCGTGAGGGCCTACGCCGATACGGGGTTCCTGTGTTCGCTGTATGCGCCGGATGCGCATACCATTCGCGCGGTCGCACGCATGAAGCGACAGGCGTTGCCGCTGGCGTTCACGTGGTTGCATCAGTTGGAGCTCCGCAATGCCCTGCGGCTACGGATCTTCCGCGGGGACATCACGGCGGAGCAGCGGGACGCTTCCTTGAATGCGATGCTGGCCGACCTTGCCACCGGCGTGCTGCTCGCGGTGACACCGCCGCTGAGCGAGGTGATGACGGAAGCCGAGCGCCTGAGCGCGCTCCATTCGCAGACGCTCGGAACACGCACGCTCGACATCCTGCACGTCGCCGCCGCTCTGGTGCTGGGACTGGCGGAGTTGCTGACCTTCGACACCCGACAGGCCGCCCTGGCCAAAGCCGCCGGACTGACAGTCCCCAGGTTGTGAACGGGCCGTCACGCGAATCGCCGCGATGGTCGGCCGGGCACTGGGGGCATTTCATGAACGAGCTCGTCTCGGGATGGGCCTTGCCGCTTCAACGTGGGAGCAGGACGCTGAACCCCAGGTGTTCGGGGAACAACACCTTCAGGAGACAACTGGTATCGAGATACAGGGACATCGTCACTTCGAGGGCGGCCTACTCGTCGCGTTCGCGCCGCAACAGATCGTCGGTCCGCGGCTGCGTCGGCTGCGACTTCCAGAATCGCCGCAGCCACGCGGCATGTTGCTTGGGATCGAATCGCTTGCGGGCCGCCATTCGTGGCGAGCGATAGGGGAGGATGCGCGCGGATGCGCGCCACCGGTTTTGAATTGCGGGTCACGACGATCTCGCCTTCGCGTGCCAGGATGCGCTCTGCTTCCGGCCATTTGAGGCCGTACGTCGCGCACGGTCATGGTCGCCATGGGCTGGGCGATCACATGTTTCACAGTCCTCGCTAATCGCTCAGCCGCGAGGATCGTGAAGAAGCGCTGCATGATGGCGGTCCAATCAACGTCCCGCCCATGACGGTGGGCTTCGCTTGTACCCCGGAATGCTATAGCGGATCGTCGATGACGACGGCGCGCGATCGATACCGTGCGAAGCTGCGGACGGCCGATCAGGCCGCGGCCATGATCCCGGACGGGGCGTTCATCGTGCAGGGCAATGCCGTCGGGGAGCCCCCGGCGTTGCTCGACGCCGTCGCCGCACGGGCGCGGGCGGGCAGCGTGACGCGGCTCACCATGACCTCACTGCTGCCGCTGGGCGCCTCGGCGCGCTCCATCTTGGCCCCCGACGTCCGCGGCATCATTCACTGGCGCTCCATCTTCGCGAGCGGGGTGGATCGCGGGGTCATCGCCGGCGGCGACGCCGTCTACGCGCCGGCCCTCTTCCATCAGGTGCCGCGCCTCTACCGCGAGTTCCTGAAGATCGACGTGGCGCTGATCCAGGTGTCGCGGGTCGACGCGCACGGCTACATGAGCTTCGGGGTCGGCGTCGATACCAGCCGGGCCGCGATCGAGTCCGCCGACCTCGTACTCGCCCAGGTGAACGACCAGATGCCGCGGGTGCACGGCGACGCCTGGGTGCACGTCTCGGAAGTGGACGCGATCGTCGAGCACTCGTCGCCGCTGGCCGAGCTGCCGGTGCCTCCCCTACGCCCGGAAGACGCGGCAATGGGAAGTCTCATCGCCGCGATGATTCCGGACGGCGCCACCATCCAGCTGGGGATCGGCGGCGTCCCCAGTGCGGTGGCGCGCGCGCTCACGGGGCACAAGGATCTCGGCATCCACACCGAGATGTTCGTCGATGCCATGGTCGACCTGATCGAAGTCGGCGTCGCCACCGGGCGTCGCAAGAGCTTCCACCCCAACAAGGTGGTCTACGCCTTCGCGGCGGGCTCGCGTCGTATGTACGACTTCCTCGACGACAACCCAATGATCGAGGCCCACCCGGTCTCGTACACCAACTTTCCGCCCAACATCGCCCGCAATAACGCGCTCATCTCGGTGAACTCGACGATCGAGATCGACCTCACCGGCCAGTGCTGCTCGGAGTCGATAGGGGCCGCCCAATGGAGCGGCACGGGCGGCCAGCACGACTTCGCCCGCGGCGCCTTCGACTCACCCGGCGGCAAATCGATCATCGCCTTCTACTCGACGGCGAAGAACGGCGAGGTCTCACGCGTGGTGCCGACGCTGCGACCGGGCGCCGTCGTAACGACGCCACGCACCGAAGTGCATTGGGTCGTCTCCGAGCACGGCGCCGCGTGCTTGAAGGGCATGAGCACCGCCGAGCGCGCCCGCGCCCTGATCGGCCTCGCCGACCCGAAGTTCCGCGACCAGCTCGGCGCGGAAGCGAAGCAGCTGCGGTATGTCGGCGGACCAGATGAAGCGTAGAAATCTGGACCGGCTGGATCAGGATCACGGAGTCTTGTTCGGGAAGCGCCGTTTGCGTTCGGCCTCGGCCTCGCGATGGCGGTAGGAATCGCCTTCGATCGCGATGATGTCGGAGTGGTGGATGAGGCGGTCGATGAGGGCGATAGCAGAGCCGGCGTTGGGGAAGATGGTCGGCCACTGGGAGAAGCTGAGATTGGTGGTCAAGATGAGGCTCTTTCTTTCGTAGCGGCGGTTGACGACTTGGTAGAGGAGATCGGCGTTGCGCGGGTCGTAGGAGAGGTAGCCGATCTCATCAAGCACCAGTAGCGAGGTACGGCTCGAGTAGTGGCGCAGCCGGCGTTCGAGGCCGCGGGCTGAATCCTGGCCAGCGAGATCGAGCAGGAGCTGAGCGGCGGTGAGGAAGAGTACGGAGTGGCCGGCGAGCACGGCCTGGTGGGCGATGTTTTGGGCGATCATGGATTTTCCGAGTCCTTGATTGCCGACCAGGATGACGTTGCGAGCGCCGTCGAGGAATTCCAGGCGAAGAGCGGCGTCGACGGCCTGGCGGTCGATGCGTTTGGGCCAGGCCCAGTCGAAGTCGGCGATGGGCTTGAAGCGACCGAGGCGACTTCTCTTGACGCGTCCCTCCAGGGAGCGAGCGGCGCGGGCGAGCTGCTCTTGCTCGACGATGTACTCGAGGAGGTCGGCGGGGCCGAGCCTGCGTTTGATGGCGAGTGCCAGGATGTCGTCGAGGTGACGAGCGGCGTGGCGCAGGCCGAGCTTGTCGAGCTGATCAGCAAGAGGGGTCATTCGCTTTTCTCCGGGGTGTCGTCGGCAGAGCCGGCGAGTGCGTCGTAGGGGAGGAGCGAGTGCGGCAGGGTGTGGCGGCCGCGCGCGCGGGGATCGTCGGGCAGGAACGGATCGATGGCGGGCGGCAAGCCCTGGCGGCGAGCGCGCTGGTCGAGGATGTGCGCGACGGAGGCAGCGCCGACGGCGCCGCGCTCGAGCGCCTCGGCGATGGCGGAGTCGAGTTCGCGGGGTCCGTGGCGATCGAGCAGGCGTGCGAGGCGCTGGGTGTGGCCGGAGATCGGCTCACCACGCAGGGCGAGGGCTTCGATCAGGCGATCGGCATGGGGGCAGGCGTGGCGCAGCAGATCGCGGCCGCGCAGCTCGCGGGCGGCACGCTTCTGGCGGGCCAGCGCGGCGATGTGAGCCGGGTCCTCGATGGTCTTGCGGCGGTCGTAGGAGCGGGCGTGGCGTGCGACCTCGCGGGCAGCGTCGAGGATACGGACGAGATCCTCGGAGGCGACCAGGGTGAGCGGCTTTCGCACGAGCTCGTGCGGGATCGAGTAGTCGTTGGCGTCGAAGCGGACGTAGGGGGTCTTGCCCGACGCCACCGCGCGCAGCAGGTCGGACTCCAAGGGGTGCTCGGGGAGCGGCAGCAGGTGGGGACGCTCGTCGTCGAGGGCACAGCGGATGGTGCGGCCGTCGGGGAGCTTACGAGCGAGTGCTACTTCGTCGATCCAGCGGGCGAGCTGGCGATTGAGGTCGGCGACGTCGCGGAAGGTGCGCGCAGCGAAGAAGGAGTAGCGTAAGTAATGAATTTGCCGTTCGACCTTTCCCTTCTCATTGCCGCGGTAGGGCGCGCAGGGCTTGGGTGCGAAGTGGTAATGGGCGGCGAGCTCGAGGATGCGGGGGTGGAAGCGGATGTGCTCGCCGATGCGTTCGAGGACGACACTCTTGAGATTGTCGTAGAGCAGGGCACGGGGAAGGCCACCGATGGCGGAAAACGCGTGGAGGTGCCCGCGCAGGAAGCTTTCGAGCGTCTGATCGAGGGCGAAGCGGGCGAACAGCGCGCGCGAGTGCGACAGCACCAGGACAAAGCAGGAGAGCGTGCGCTCGGCCGCACCGACGCGGATCTTGCCGAAGCTACCCCAGTCGACCTGGCCCTGCTCGCCTGGGAGCGTCTCCAGGCGCAGGTAGGCCTCGGCGCGCGGTCGCGGCCGCACGATGCGCAGATAGCGACGCAGGACGACGACCGAGCCGGGATAGCCGCGGCTGCGCAGCATCTCGTAGAGGCGCGTGGCACGCAGGCGTGGGTGCTGCTCGAGGAGGTCGGCGATCAACGCCTTGTAGGGGTCGACGATGGAAGGCCGGAGCTGAAGGGCCGTGCGTACGAAGCGATCGGCCTCGATGGTCCGTTTGACGGCATCGGGATGGACACCGAGCTCGGAGGCGATGGTGCCGACCCTCCAGTGCTCGGCGAAGAAGAGCCTGCGAATGCGGGCGAACAGCTCGGGCGAGATCAACGCGCCACCGCGGCGCGTAGCAGCCGGCGCAGGTCCTCGAAGTCGCCGAGGCCGTCATGCTCATCGTACTCGCCCGGGGTCACGGGATTGGCGACGAAGGCGATCTCGAAGAGCGCGGAGTCGGTGAGCTGATCGAAGGTCTCGAGCCAGCCAGGTGTGGCGCAGAAAGCGCCCGGGCCGTCGACAGCGAGCGCAGCACGGAGCGGCCGGCCGCACCACAGCGCCAGCGCCTCGCACAGCGTCGCCAACGCCCGGGGATGGCGCGGCGAGTGCGGCAGCCGTGCCTTGAGCAGGCTCAGCCCCGAGCCATCGGTCACCAGCACCCGCGTCGCCTCCGGGTCCGGCACGATTCCCATCCAAAGCTTGTTCATGGTCGCCCTCGTTTGCATCTGGCTCGGTGATGGTCGCTGTGACCGTCACGGCCTGCGCGTAGGAGACCATGGCGAACGCGCCCGGAGCGGCGGTAGGGTGATGCGTCACTCTTTCGCGCCGGCGCGAAAGGCGCTCGCGGTAGCGATGCTGGCGGGTAGCGTGACGGTGCCGGCCGATGCGACTTCGCTGGTAGCGCTCCCCGGCGGCACGCAGCGTCGTGCGTCGCGCCGTCCCGGAGCACTCGCCCGAGCAGTAGCGATCACCGCGATCGCAGAACCGACACAGGAAGAAGACCTGCGCGCAGGCGGGCCGTGCGCACACGACGAAGCGAAGCGATTCCAGGCGTCCCTCGTGCGGGGACGCCACTGGAGTGGACGCCGCTCAGGACGCGTGCGATAGGCCAGATCAGCGCCGCATCGCGTCCCTTGTGATCGGCCCGAGGGTCCGGAGGTCTCACTCCGGGCCCTCATCCTCCGCGGCTCCCCAGGTCGTCGCTCTACTGAATCGCCGAGCCCTCCGGAAGCGACGCTCGCCCGAGCCCCATCGCCCCATCTACCAGCCCGGTCGAGATTCCTACGGATTCAGAAGATCATCGACACGGTATCTGTAGCGGGGCGTCGCGCGGGAGCGGCGGCGTCACGAGCGATCGGACTTCGCGCGGGAGAGATCGATCCACTGCGGCGGGTAGCCCGCATGAGGGGCCAATTTACATAATCTGGATGGACATTCTCGTAGCCGCCCCCAGCCAACCCCGCGAGGCGCCCGAGGTGCCCGAACTACAGCGCAGCTCGAGCAGGGTCTCGACCCGCTCGCGGCGCGAGTTGGCGCGCACCACCAGCCGCAGCACCTTGCGCGAGCAGTCGCGCAGGTCCGCGCCCAGCGCGTACTTGTGGTAGCGCGGGAACGCG
>Ga0163152_10000624_pt1 | contig 60847 bp, 58 predicted proteins | sample OliLakLV19MP8IB2_FD_148635 | JGI IMG/M metagenome (GOLD analysis project Ga0163152, IMG submission 148635) | Freshwater microbial mat bacterial communities from Lake Vanda, McMurdo Dry Valleys, Antarctica - Oligotrophic Lake LV.19.MP8.IB-2 | ecosystem: Environmental > Aquatic > Freshwater >... | reverse complement strand
TGCCGGCCGCTCTGGAGCATCGACACGGGTGATGCGGCCATCACCAGCGGACCCATCGTAGCCGGCGGCATGCTGTTCGCCGGCACCGCCGACGGAAAGCTGCTGGCGTACGGCTTGCCCGATTAAGGATCCCCCGGCAGAGCCGGGGGAATTCCTGTCGCTGGCCGTATACGGGCGCCGGACGCGGACAGGCAACGTCGCACACCGTGGTCCTGAACGCGCTGCTCGACCGGCTGCCGGAGCTGCGGCTCGATCCGGCGGAAGAGGACGTCCACATCATCGGCCTCAGCTTCCGCGCGCCGCGGCGGTTACCGGTCATTTTCGGTTGAAGCGGGCCTTGGTCGCACGCGGGGACATGGGCTATGGTCGCCGGTCTATGGCTCCAACCTCGGCTCCAACCTCGGCTCCAACCTCGGCTCCAACCTCGGCTCCAACCTCGGCAGCGATCTCCATCACAGCTCCGTTCGACCTGGGCGCGCAGATCGAAGCCCGCGCCCAGCACCCGGAAGTCGCCGACCGTCCCTTCCTGCACCACGGCGAGCGCATGTGGACGTACCGCCGCTACCGTGACGAGTCGGTGCGGCTGGCGCACTTCCTGCTGCGCCGGCTGGGCCACATCGACGAGGAGCGTCCGGGCTACGTCGCGATGGTGCTCGAGAACCAGCTCGAGCTGCTGTCGGTCTACGGCGCGTGCGGCTACGCCGGGCTGACCCTGTTCGGCGTCAACACGGGGCTGCGCGGCGAGACGCTCGCCGGCGTGCTCAACCAGTCGCGGGCCCGCGTTCTGATCGTCGACCAGCGCCTGCAGGACGAGGTGCAGAAGGTGCGCGCGCAGCTCAAGCACGTGCAGCCGGAGAACATCCTGTTCGTACGCACCAGCCCCGACGGCGAGCTCGCCGGCCTCGATCTGATGGAGAACGTAACCAGCGACATCGGCCCGATCGAGCGCTCGATCGTGGCGCCGAGCGTGACCGTGCAGTCGACCGATCCACTGATGGTGATCTACACCTCGGGTACGACCGGGCTGCCGAAGGGCATCCTGAACAACCACATGAAGCTGCTCGCGATCGGCATGGCCGTGTCGTCGAATCTGCAGCTCGGACCGGACGACGTCGGCTACGCCTGCATGCCGCTGTTCCATTCGAACGCGATGTTCCTCGGCTTCCAGCCGGCGTTCCACGTCTGCGGCCAGCTCTCGCTGCGCGAGCGCTTCAGCGCCAGCGCCTTCGTGCCGGACGTCCTGCGCTACGGCGTGACCTACTGGAACTACGTCGGCGAGCCCGTGCACTACGTGCTCGGCGCGATCGAGCGCGAGTACGGCGGCGACGAGGCGCGTATCCTGCGCGAGGTCGCGAACAACCCGAAGAACCGGCTCAAGTACGCAATCGGCAACGGCGCCGCCGCACCCGACATCGAGCGCTTCTCGAAGTGGCTCGGCCTCGAGGACATGTTCGAGCTCTACGGCTCGACCGAGGCCGCGATCAGCACCTTCAGGAAGAAGGGCGATCCGCGCGGCTCGGTGGGCGCGGTCACCGACGCCGCCGTCAAGATCCTGAACGAGAAGAACGAGGAGTGCCCGCCCGCCGTGCTCGACGCCGACGGCAAGATCACCAACTACGCTGCAGCCGTGGGCGAGATTTGCCGCTGCGCCGCGGACACCGGGCTCTTCCAGGGCTACTTCGACAACCCGTCGGCGAATAGCTCGAAGTACCGCGACGGCGTCTACCACTCCGGCGACCTCGGCCACATGCTGGAGCGTGACGGTGTGCGTTTCCTGTTCTTCGACGGCCGCACCGACGACTGGATCCGCAAGGACGGTGAGAACTTCTCCGCCTTGCAGGTCGCGCGGCTCATCCAGGAGCACCCCGACATCGTGCTCGCGGCGGCCTTCGGCGTGCCGTGCTCGGTCTCGGACGAGCTCGTCATGGCGGCGCTCAAGCTGCGCGACGGCGCGAGCTTCGACCCCAAGCAGTTCTTCGACTACTGCGAGCGTCAGATCAGCGGCGGCGGCATGGACCGCAAGTGGTTTCCGGACTTCGTCCGCGTGGTCGACGAGTTCGAGTACACGCAGACCGAGAAGATCCTGGTGCGCAACCTGAAGAAGCTGCACTTCGATCTCAACCGGCTCGGCGACGAGGCCCCGGTCTACTGGCGCCAGCGGGGGGACACGTCCTACCGCAGGCTGTCGCGCGCTGACTACGAGGCGCTGCGAAGCGAGTTCCAGGAGCGTGAGAAGCTCGACCTCCTCGACCGATAATCAGGGGGCCGCGAGGAAGCGTCGCAGCGCGGCGGCCATCTCCTGTCGTGCGGGGGCGCCCGAGAGGATCACGTCGACCATGGGGATCGAGGTGTGGATCTGGCCGCGGCAGGGCAGGTGGCGCGCGTCGACGCCGGCCGCCGCCAGCGCCGCGGCGTAGGCCGCGCCCTCGTCGCGCAGCGGGTCGAACTCGCAGGTCACGATCAGCGCGGGCGGCAGGCCGGCGAGGCTGTGCGCGCGGAGTGGTGACGCCTTGGGGTTCCGCCGATCGGCCGGATCGGCGTAGTGGTCCCGGAACCAGCGCACCAGGGCCGTGGTCAGCACGTAGCCGTCGCCGTTCTCCGCGTACGACGCACGCGTGAAGTCGCAGTCGGTCGCCGGGGTCAGCAGTACTTGACCGGCGATCGCGGGGCCACCGGCATCGCGTGCCAGCTGGCAGACGACCGCGGCGACGTTCGCGCCAGCGCTCCAGCCGCACACCGCGAGCTTGCCGGGCACGCCACCGAGCATCGCTGCGTTGGCGGCGATCCAGCGCACGGCGGCGAAGCCGTCGTCGACCGCAGCGGGAAAGCGAGCCTCGGGAGCGTGGCGGTAGTCGACCGAAACGACGATCGCGCCCGAGCGGACGCAGAGGTCGCGGCAGAGCGGATCGTCCGAGTCGGCGCTGCCCACCACCCAGCCGCCGCCGTGGAAGTAGGCGACGATTCCGTGCGGGCCCGGGCTCGCGGGCCGGTAGAGGCGATACGCGAGCCCGCCGGCCGCGCCCGGGAGCTCACCGTCGACGATCTCGCCGACCTCTGGACCGGGTGGCCGCAGGGCAGCCGACGCGATCACGAAGCGCCGCGCATCCTCGACCGACAGTGACTCCATCGGCGGCACGCCGAGCTCCGCGAGGGCGTCGAGCAGCATCGCGACGTCCGGCTGCAGCCGGCAGACGACGCCGTCGTTGCAGCGCGCGCCGGCGGGGCCGTCGAAGGCAAAGCCCAGGTAGTCGCGCCGGATCACCTCGTCGCAGGTCTTGCGGTAGCGATCGACGCCGCCGATGTAGGGCAGGAACACGCGCGGCTTGCCGGGAACGTTGGCTCCCATGTACCAGGAGTTCGCGCGCGGGAAGAGGCTGATTTCGGCGCCGTCGTTGACGTGCTGCACCCAGGCCGTCTCGGCCGTCGGCGTCGGCTCGATCACGTCCAGGCGCTGCTCGCGCATGTCGGCGAGGCACCTGCCGACCCACTCGACGTGCTGCTCGATCGACACCGCCATGTTCGACAGCACCGACGGGCTGCCGGGTCCGGTGATGGCGAAGAAGTTCGGGAAGCCGGTCGTCGTCAAGCCAAGATAAGTCTTCGGACCGTCGGCCCACTTGTCGGCCAGTGCGAGGCCGTTGCGCCCCGCGATGTCGACCGAGACGATCGCGCCGGTCATCGCGTCGAAGCCGGTCGCGAACACGATCACGTCGAACGCGAAGGACCGGGTCGCGGTGTCGATGCCCTGCTCGGTGATGCTCGCGATGGGGTCCTTGCGCAGGTCGACCAGGCGAACGTGCGGCAGGTTGAAGGTCTCGAAGTAGCTGGTGTCGATGCACGGCCGCTTGGTGCCGTAGAAGTGGTCCTTCGGGCTCAGCGCCTCCGCCGTCTCGGGATCGCGCACGATCGAGCGGATCTTGCCGCGCAGGAAGTCGCACACGGTCGCGTTGGCCTCGGGGTTCGAGAGGATGTCGGCGAAGGCCGCGCCAAAGGCCAGCAGCTCGCCGGACGCGTAGGCCTCCTCGTACTTCGCCAGGCGCTCCGCCTCGGACACCTGGAACGCGCGCACCAGGCCCGGCTCGAGGGGCACGCCGGCGCCGGACAATCTGGCCGCGGCGCGGTACGCGGCCGGGTCGGTGTCGAACGCCGCCTTCTTCGCGTCGGTCACCGGCCCGTTGAAGGCCGGTCGCGAGAAGTTCGGCGTGCGCTGGAAGACCGTGAGCTCGGCTGCCTGCCGGGCGATGATCGGGATCGACTGGACCGCGGACGACCCCGTGCCGATGACCGCCACGCGCTTGCCGGAGAAGTCGACACCCTGATGCGGCCAGCGGCCGGTGTAGTACGACTCGCCCGCGAAGCGACCGTAGCCCGGGACGTCGGGGGTCTTCGGCAGCGACAGGCACCCGGTGGCCATGACGTAGAAACGGGCGCGGATCTCGTCGCCACGGCTCGTGCGAATCCGCCAGAGCGACGCGTCGTCGTCCCAGCGAGCGGCCTCGACGCGCGTCGAGAACGCGATGTCGCGTCGCAGGTCGTGCTTGTCGGCGACGTGGCCGAGGTAGCGCAGGATCTCGGGCTGCGTCGCGTAGCGCTCCGACCACTGCCACTCGCGCTGCAGCTCGGGGTCGAAGCTGTACGAGTAGTCGATGCTCTCGATGTCGCAGCGCGCGCCAGGGTAGCGGTTCCAGTACCACGTGCCGCCGACGTCGTCGGCGCTCTCGATCACCTTCGCCGAGAATCCCAGGCCGCGCAGACGGTGCAGCATGTAGAGGCCAGCGAAGCCGGCACCCACCACGACCACATCGAGCTCCGGACCAGCGGACGCGGACCTCGCGGACTCCATCGCTGCGGACATCCTCGTTCCCCTCCTCGCTCAGCTCGGCGGCGGTAGATTCAGCAGGCGCGCGAGACCCTGCGTGCAGATGTTGTTGGTCTCGAAGCCCTCGGGCGTGAACATCCCCGCGGCGCGGGTCAGGGTGGCGATGCGGATCATCACCACCGCGAAGCGCAACGCGGCGAAGGCCTCGTAGTAGTGCAGGTGGCGCACCGGGCGTCCGGTGCGCTCCGCGTAGCGCGCGATCGTCGCCTCGCGTGACGGAAAGCCCTCCAGCCGCTCGACGCCGATGCCGGCCGAGTGGTGCCAGTCGAGGAACAGCCACCAGCCGAGGTCCTGCTCGGGATTGCCGAGCGTGACCATCTCCCAGTCGAGCACCGCGACGCAGCGATCACCGTCGAAGATCATGTTGCCGATGCGCGAGTCGCCCCAGCAGAGTCCGACCGGCTCGTCCGCGGGCTGGTTCGCGAGCAGCCAGGCGAGCGCGGGCTCGACCGTCGGCTGCGGACGCCCCTCGGCGCCCCACTCGAGGTAGCGGCGGTAGTACTCGAGCTGCTGCGCGAGCGGCGTCGCGCCGAGGTCGGGGCGGGCGAGGCAGTCGAAGCCGAGCTGCTGCCAGTCGAGCTTGTGGATGCGCGCCAGCTTGTCGATCCCGTCGAAGCACAGCGCACGCCGGCTCGCTGGCGTCATGTCGACGCAGCAGCCGGCGACGTTGTACGTCGGATGATCGGGCGGCACGACGCCGTCGATGCGGTCCATGACGTAGAAGCTCGCGCCGAGCGTGTCGGCCGCGTCCTCGAACCAGCGCATGTGCGGCACCGGCACGTCGGTCGGTTCGAGCATGCGCATGACGTCGTACTGGCGGCGCAGATCGTACTCGGGGAAGACCTGCGCGTGCGGCTTGACGCGAATCACGAGTCGCTCGTCGCGGCGCTCGCCGTTGCGGCTGTAAGACAGGTCGACCAGCAGGGTCTCGTTCGAGAAGCCCATGCCGGGCGCGGACAGGTCGCCGACCTCGATGTCGCTGGCGCCGGGCAGGACGCGCGCGAAGTAGGTCGTGAGATTCCTGCGTGCGAGCTCGAGGTCGCGTTGATCGCCAATCGCCATGGGTGGTCCTCCGCGCTGCTCGGCGTACCACATCCACCGCTTGCGCGCGCTTGCTCTGCGCGGGAAGGGTGGGGGGTATGGGGAAGTTCTTCGATGTCGAGGAGGCGCGGGGGATGCCCGGGTTGCGGCTGGTGCTCACGACCGGTGTCCCCGGCCCCTGGGGCGAAGCGGCGAAGGGGATCTTCCACGTCAAGCGTGTGCCGTTCGTGCGCGTGCGGCAGGAGGGCGGCGGGGCCAACGACGCGCTCGCGGCCTGGACCGGACAGAGCAGTGCGCCGGTCGCGGTGTGGAACGACGAGCGGCCGCGCACGACGTCGCTCGAGATCCTGTTCCTCGCCGAGCGGCTCGCTGCCGAGCCGTCGCTGCTGCCCGACGACGCCGACGAGCGCGCGCGCATGCTCGGCTACTGCCACGAGATCATCGGCGAGCAGGGTCTCGGCTGGTCGCGGCGCCTGATGCTGTTCCACCCGATGCTCGTAGCGGCCGGCGACAAGGCACCGGCCGGCGTCCGGCGCATGGCGCAGAAGTACAGTTACAGCCACGAGGCAGCCGAGGTGGCGCCGTGGCGCATGGTCGCGATCCTGCGCATGCTGGCCGCGCTGCTCGATCGCCAGCAGCAGGCCGGGCGCCGCTTCCTGATCGGCAACCGTCTCTCCGCGCTCGACATCTACTGGTCGACCTTCGCCGCGATGCTCGCGCCGCTGCCGGAGGACCTGTGCCCGATGCCGCCCGGGCTGCGCTTCCTCTACACCGCAGACGGTCCGGTGCGTGACGCGCTCGCCCCGGCACTGCTCGCGCACCGCGACTTCGTCTACCGCGAGCATCTCGAGCTGCCGGTCGACTGCGGCGACGGCTGAGCCAGCACCTGAACGATCAGGTCGTCTGGCGGCTCAGCGTGCCGGTGTCGGCTCGAGCGTTCGCGGCGGCAAGGCCAGGAGCTGCTCGATCAGTGCCGTGAGCCCGACGACGGCCACCTCGTGGTCCCCCACGCGCCGCCGTGACGAGCGATCGACGTCCTGGGCGACGAGGAATGCGCTTGCGCCCGGGTAGCGATCGAGAAAGGCGCGCAGGCCGGCGAGGTCTGCTGCCCTCGCGGACCACTTGCACTCGATTGCGATCGGCGGACGGCCGCGCCGTGCGAGCACGAAGTCGACCTCGTGACCGCGCTTGTCGCGCCAGTAGCGGATCGCACGTGACTGGAGCTGGCCGTGGATCTCGTTCAGGACGTAGTGCTCCCAGAGCGGGCCCAGGTCGTCGTTGCGCAGCTCGCTCACGCCGCGGTGGTAGCAGACGAAGCCCGTGTCGAATCCGTAGACCCGCGGTGCCGCGACGATCTCGCTCTGGCGGTGGGTGCTGAAAGGGCGCAGGACGTGCACCACGAAGGTCGCTTCGAGGATCGCCAGGTAGTTGGCGATGGTCGGGCGGCTCACCCCGCACGGGGCGGCGAAGCTCGACGCCTCGAACATGCCGCCGCTCTGCGCCAGCAGCAGCTCCGTGAAGCGCTGGAAGGACGCCCGGCGCTCGATCCGGAACAGCTCCTGGATGTCCTTCGCCCAGTACGAATCCATCCACTCCTGGAAGTCGTTCTCGGGCGGATCGTCGTCGAGGAAGAACGGCGGCAGGCCGCCGTGCCGGAGACGACGACGCACAGTTCCGCTGCCGAAGTCGGCCAGGTCGGCGGCGTTCATCGGCGTCAACCAAAGGTCGGTCTTGCGCCCGGTCAGGGTGTCGCGGAACTTCGCCGAGGCGCCGAGGGTGGACGATCCGGTCGCCAGGATGCGGACACGGGGAAAGTGGTCGGCCGCGACCTTCAGGACCTCGCTGGGGTCGGGCAGGCGATGGATCTCGTCGAGAACCACGCGACGATCCGCGACCCCGGCGAGGAATCCCTCTGGATCCTCGAGCAGGCGCCGTACTCTCGGACGCTCGCAATCGAGCACCTCGGTGTGCGGCAGGCTCTGCGCGAGCACCGTCTTGCCGGCGCGACGGACGCCGGACAGCCAGAGCACCGAGCGCCTGCGCCAGGCGTCCTCGATCCTGCCGAGCCAGAAGCGGCGCGTTCTCATCTGCAGGCAGTGTTGCGAATAGTGGCACTGAACGCAACTCTGTCTGCGTTTGGTGCAGCTCGGCATCCCGGCTCACGCCAGCACGAGTCCCTGGACGATCAGATCGTAGTCGACCGGATCTCCGTTGCCGCGCGGGTAGGCGGTGCCGGCATCGATCGCCAGGCCGCCGGTCGCATGGGCCTGGCGTAGGTACGCGAACGGCTCGCGCGGCAGCGACGGTCGTGGGAACGCCAGCGGCACGGGCGGACCGCCGGGGCGGATGAACGACAGGTCGCCGACCGCCGACCGCTCGATCCGGTAGCCAATGCTCGTGCACCAAGCAGTGGTGGCGCCGGCAGAGCGAGCACAGGTCGTCGAGCCTGGTCGGACCGCCGGGTGACCACGCGACGACGTGGTGCGCGTCGGTGAGACGGTTCGTGCATCGTCACGGAGTGTCGCGGTGTCGACGTGCACGACGAGCTCGACCGGTGTCGGGTTGCACGTGCTCGCGTTCGCGGCTGCGGCGGAAAGGTACGATTCGGCAACGGCCTTCCTGAAGAGCTTCGAGATGCTCGAGTGGCTGCTCGAGCACACCAAGAAATTTCCCAAGCACCAGCGCTTCGTGATGGCGAAGCGCATCGAAGACGCGGCGCTGAGCTTCCACGACAGCCTGCTGTGGGCGACCAAGGCGGGCAAGGCCGAAGGCCTGGCACCGCTGCTCGACGCCGACTTCCACCTGGAACGCTTGAAGGTCTACAACCGGCTGTCGATGAAGCTGAAGCTGTCGAGCTTCGCGCAGTACGAGCACCTGGCGCGCCTGCTCGACGAACTCGGCCGGCTGCTCGGCGGCTGGCAGCGACGAATGAAGGGCTTCGCCCGCAAGGGCGAGGAGGGTACGGGGGAACCGTGACGGCCGCGCCGTCCGCGGCGCGTCGTGGAACAACGAACCACAGAACGCGCGCGCGTCCAACCGCAACAGGAACGATGCGGCGAATCGGAACACCAACGCCGCGATGCTCGCGCCGCTGCCGGAGGACCAGTGCCCGATGCCGCCCGGGCTGCGCTTCCTCTACACCGCAGACGGTCCGGTGCGTGACGCGCTCGACCCGGCCCTGCTCGCGCACCGCGACTTCGTCTACCGCGAGCATCTCGAGCTGCCGGTCGACTGCGGCGACGGGTGACGTGGCGGGTGCGATCCGTGCCGCGCTCTAAACCAAGCGATGGAGCGGCACGGCCCAGATCCCGCCACCGTCGTCGACGGGATGGATCCGGCTTCCTCGATGAACGACCATGCCGCCCAGCCATTCGCTGCCCAGCTCCGCCGCGAGTGCGCGCAGCGCACGCGTATCCGTCCGAGCCACGCGCTCTCGATTCTTGATCTCGATCCCGATGATCCCGTGCTCGGTCTCGAGAAGCACGTCGACTTCGAGCCCGGATCGGGTGCGGTAGAAGGTCAGCGCCACGTCGCGACCGGACGTGGTGCACCACTTGTGAATCTCGCCGACTGCGAGGGTCTCGAACTGGCCGCCGGTCAACTCGCCCCACTGCCGCGTCACCTGGCGCAGCAGGCCCAAGTCGAGCCAGTAGAGCTTCGGTGACTTGACGACCGAGCTGGTCAGATTTCGCCGAAAGGGAGGGAGGCGAAGGATCTGATACGAGACGTGCAGGTACTCGAGGTAGCGCCGCGCGGTGGCTGGCGAGACGCCCGCGTCGCGGGCCAGCTCACTGTACGAGAGCAGGCCTCCGGAGCGCAGGGCACAGAGCACCTGGAGAGCGCGGAATGGCTCGAGGTCGGAGAGGCGAACGAGGTCCGTCAAGTCGCGCTCGAGATAGGTCTGCTGATACGACCGCAGCCACTCGCGGCGCTCGGCATCGTCGAGGCGAAGAAGCTCCGGCATTCCGCCCCATGCTGCTAGGTGCGCGATCGCGTCGCGCCGCGCTTCCTCCTCGGCACCGACGAGAAGCTCGGGCTCCGCGGCGAGGGCCGCGTCGATCGGCTGTGGGCTTGCGAGCAGGCGATCGAGCAGCGGTGGGTCGGGGCCCTGATCGGCAGCGCGCCGCAGCTCGCTCGCCATCAGCGGCCAGAGCTCGTAGACGAAGGCTCGTCCGGCGAGCGTCTCGCGCACCCGCTCGAGTAACAAGATTCGCGACGAGCCGAGCAGCACGCTGAAGTCGATCGCTCCGCCATCGAAAGCGGCTTTGAGCTTGTCGAAGATGGCCGGCTCCTTCTGCGCCTCGTCGAGGATCGCCGCGCCGACGCTCGCCCCCCAGCTCGCCGCGCGCAGAGCACGCAGGTCGTGGCGGACGTCGACGTCGTCGAGGTTGACGTAGCGCAGGTCGGAGTAGCGGGCGCGCGCTAGCGTCGTTTTCCCAGTCTGCCGGGCGCCCGTGAGCACCGTGAGACGGCGGGAGGTGGTAGGCGGGAGACGACCCGAGAGATAGCGAAAACGCCGCACATTCGTGTTCATCGTAGTCAATTTTACAGCATAACTCGTTCTTGAAGCAACGGGGCTGCGTCCGGCGCCCCTCCGCGAGCGAGCACCTGCACGACGAGCTCGACCGGTGTCGGGTTGCACGTGCGGTACGATTCGGCAACGGCGACCAGCGCATCGCGACCCCCAAGCGCGACCTCGACCTGATCAGGCAGCGTTGTCAGCAGGTGCTGGAGCTGCGGAAGAGGTGAGTCCCGTGGCAAGCGTCAAGAAAAAAGACATGATCGAGGTGACGGAGAGCAGCGGCAACGTCTTCGCGGACCTGGGGCTAGCCAACGCTGAGGAGCTGTACGCGAAGGGTCTGCTCGCGATCCGGATCGCGAGCGAGGTCAAGGCGCGTGGACTGACCCAGGTCGAGGCCGGGAAGGTACTCGGGGTCAGCCAGGCGCGCGTCTCGAACATCCTCCGCGGCAACACCGATGCCTTTTCGCTCGACCGCCTGTTGCAGCTCTTGACCCGGATGAGCTGCGACGTCGAGATCCGCGTCGGTAGGCCGAAGGCGGCGAGCCGGCCCGGGAAGATCCGCGTGCGCGCGGCGTAGCCTCTGCGCCCGGCGACAAGCGCCGCGCCGTCGCAAGCGCCGCGCCGTCGATTGACAGGAGCGCCGCACGCCCTCTATCGAAGTCGTCATGCCCCCGATCCTTCGCGTGGCCCGCCTGCTGCTCGCGCTTCCCCTGGTGCTCCTGGCGGCATCGGCGGCGACGCCAGAGACCAAGCGTCCGCTCTCCGCCGGTGAGATCGAGAAGCTGCTCGGCTCCGGGGTGAGCCAGGGCCGCGTCGCGGACCTGGTGGACCAGCGCGGTGTCACCTTCGAGGTCACCCCCGCGATCAAGGACCAGCTCCGCGCGACCGGTGCAGGGGACCAGGTGCTGGGTGCGGTCGATCGCGCTTCCCTGCAGGCGGAGCGCGGCAAGCTCGAGGCCGAACGCAAGAAGCTCGACGACGAGCGCAAGGCGGGCGACACGGCCGCGGAGGCGGAGAAGAAGCGTCAGGCCGCGGCCGACGCGGCGGCGAAGAAGGCCGAGGCGGAGGCGAAGAAGAAGGCCGAGCGCGAGCGCGCGAAGCGCGAGGCTGCGGAGAACGGCACCGAGGATCCTGAACCGGCGCCGAAGACAGCGTCGAAGGGCGAGGGCGGCGGTCAGATGGTGTCGGTCCCCGGCGGCTCGTTCTTCATGGGCTGCAACGAGTCGGTCGACTCGGAGTGCGACGGCGACGAGAAGCCCGGCCGGACGGTAGAGGTGGCGACGTTCAAGATCGACAAGACCGAGGTCACCGCCGGGCAGTACGCGCGCTGCGTGGACGCGGGCTCATGCTCGAGCAATGGATTGACCCAGGGCGACCAGTGCAACTGGCAGAAGTCTGGCCGGGAGGAACACCCGATCAACTGCGTCGACTGGAACCAGGCGGTCGCGTACTGCGAGTGGGCGGGAAAGAGGCTGCCGACCGAGGCGGAATGGGAGAAGGCTGCGCGCGGCACGGACGGGCGCAAGTACCCCTGGGGGAGCGCGGGGTACGGCGGCGCAGGCAGGGTCGCCAACATCTCCGGCTCGGACGACGGCTACGAGTACACCGCCCCCGTCGGATCCTTCCCGGCCGGAGCATCACCCAGCGGCGCGCTCGACATGATCGGCAACGTGTGGGAGTGGACGTCCAGCCCGCTCGAAGGCGGCCGCGCCGTCCGCGGCGCGTCGTGGAGCGACGTACCACTGTTCGCGCGCGCGTCCAACCGCGGCTGGAACGATGCGGCGAATCGGAACACCCCCGGCGGGTTCCGGTGTGCCCAGTAGAATTCTTCTGAATTCTGGTTCCTGTTCTTCTGGTTTCTGAGGTATTCGTCCCCGGGAATCGATATGCGAGCGCGCCGTGCAGGAATCACCGATCTTCCTGAAGAGCTTCGAGATGCTCGAGTGGCTGCTCGAGCACACCAAGAAATTTCCCAAGCACCAGCGCTTCGTGATGGCGAAGCGCATCGAAGACGCGGCGCTGAGCTTCCACGACAGCCTGCTGTGGGCGACCAAGGCGGGCAAGGCCGAAGGCCTGGCACCGCTGCTCGACGCCGACTTCCACCTGGAACGCTTGAAGGTCTACAACCGGCTGTCGATGAAGCTGAAGCTGTCGAGCTTCGCGCAGTACGAGCACCTGGCGCGCCTGCTCGACGAACTCGGCCGGCTGCTCGGCGGCTGGCAGCGACGAATGAAGGGCTTCGCCCGCAAGGGCGAGGAGGGTACGGGGGAACCGTGACGGCCGCGCCGTCCGCGGCGCGTCGTGGAACAACGAACCACAGAACGCGCGCGCGTCCAACCGCAACAGGAACGATGCGGCGAATCGGAACACCAACAACGGGTTCCGGTGTGCCCAGTAGCTGCCGCGCCTTGCGCGCCCTCTCGGGCCGGGATGCCACACGACCACGGTCGGGTGGCGCGGCACCGGGAGCTACACCCCGTGTCCTGGCCCGGTAGCCGGCCTTCCGGCGAGGGGCCGAAAATCGCACTGCCGCCCCGGCCTGTGGTAGCCGCCCGCGGGCGAAGCCGGCCGGGGCGGATCCATCACCGTAGATCGGTCACGGAGCACGTATGCGTCGCCACGGCGGCCTCTGGCCTGAGCTCAGCTCGTTCGCGAACCTGCACGCCGCCGCGGTCGAGGCGCTGCGCGGCAAGCGCGGTCGCGCCTACGCCGGGCGCTTCTTCCACGACCTGGAGGCGAACCTGCTCGGCCTGCAGCGCGAGCTGGTCGCGCAGCGCTACACGCCCGGCTCGTACCGCACCTTCTGGATCCAGGACCCGAAGCCGCGCCTGATCTCGGCAGCACCGTTCCGCGACCGCGTCGTGCACCACGCGCTGGTGCGCGTCATCGAGCCGTTCTTCGAGCGGCGTTTCATCCATCACAGCTACGCCTGCCGGCGCGGACGGGGCACGCACCGTGCGCTCGATCAGTTCGTGAGCTGGGCGCGCAGCTCGCGCTACGTGCTCACGCTCGACGTGCGCAAGTTCTTCCCGAGCATCGACCACGATCTGCTGAAGGCGCGGCTGCGGCGCACGCTGAAGGAGGCGGACGTGCTCTGGCTCTGCGACCTGATCATCGACGGCTCGAACGAGCAGGAGCCGGTCGGCGCGTACTTCCCCGGCGACGACCTGTTCTCGCCGCTCGAGCGGCGCCGCGGTATCCCGATCGGCAACCTGACCAGCCAGTTCTTCGGCAACGTCTACCTCGATCCGCTCGACCACCACGTCACCGACGAGCTGCGCTGCGGGCGCTACCTGCGCTACGTCGACGACTTCTGCTGCTTCGCCGACGACAAGGCCGAGCTGAGCGAGCTGCGCGCCCGGCTGTCCGGCTACCTCGGTGGGCTTCGCCTGCGGCTCAACGAGGGCAAGAGCCGCGTGCGCCGGGTGCAGGAAGGGATCACGTTTCTCGGCTTCGTCGTGCGCACTGACGAGTTGCGACTCGCGCAGGGCGCCGTGCGCCGGCAGCGGCGGCGGCTCGTGCGGCTGCGGCGCGCGTACGCTTCGAGGACGCTCATGATCCCGGACGTTGCCGCGTCGCTCGCCGCCTGGCACGCACATGCCGGCTCGGGGACCACCGCGCGTCTCCGTCGCGACGTCGCGCGGGCGGCGGCGTTCAAGCGAGGCGTGCGAGTACCGCGTCGACGGATGCGCGCAAGGCAGGCAATTCGTGTTTGTCCTTCGCCACGGGACGTCGGGATGGGTGCTGGTCAAGCCGGACGATAGGCGCTTGACGGCTTCGCCGATGATCTCGAGGTTCCGGATGACCGCGTCCTGCGTCTTGCGGTCGGCGCCGAATGCGGCGTGACCATCGGCCGTGTAGGTCGTGATGGCGTCGATCGCGTCGCGGACGTGCAGCAGGTAGACGCGATCTCTTTCACAGCGGGACGGCGTCGGCGACGATGCGGCTCCGGAGGTACGGACTGAGGCCGGCGTCCGAGACGACGTCGACGGGGTGTCCGAGCAGCTCCGCCAGATCCTGTTCCAGTCCGATCAGATCGAGCAACGTCCGGCCCGCTGCCATCGTCACCAGCACGTCGAGGTCGCTGCCGATCGTACGCTCGTTGCGCACCGCCGAGCCGAAGATACGCACGTTCGCTGCCCCGTGCTTCTCGGCCAGGCGACGGATGGCCTCACGATCTGCAGTGCGGAGGATTGCATCAAGCATCGCGCGTCACGCTAGCATCCCGGGCGTGTGCACCCAATCCATCAGGACGGGATCGTTCTGTTCGCCTTCGAGACCACGCTCGCGAGTCGCACGTTCGCGCCAATGCTTGTGCGCTGGAAAGCAGCGGGGTACCAGACACACGTGGTGTTTCTTTGGTTGCCGAGCGCCGACCTTGCGCTGGCGCGGGTGCGCGAGCGAGTGCGTCCAGGTGGCCACGACGTACCTGCCGAGACCGTCGTGCGCCGGCACGGGCGCGGTCTACGGAACTTCGTCGAGCTCTATCGCCCGCGGGCGCACTCGTGGCGCGTGCTCGACAATGCAGGCGTCCGTCCCCGCTTGATCGCGGAGGGAGCCGAAGGCCGCGCGGATACCGTGCATGCCGTCGATGCCTGGCAGCGCTTCTGCGGAGCTGCCCGATGAAGCCCGACGATGAAGACGATCCGATCACGCGCGCATTCCTCGAAGGCACACCGATCGACGAGGCCATCGCCGAAGGCGTGCGCGAGGCGCGGCGCCGGCACAAGCTGCTCGGCAACCCGGTCGCCGAGTGGCGCGACGGCAAGGTCGTGATCGTGCAACCCGAGGACATCGAGCTCGAGTGAAGGCCGCCCGGATCACGCCATGCCCGACCACGATCCCGCACCGCTTGCACCGCGCACCGACCCGCTCGCCGGCAAGCTGATCGAGGGCCGCTGGCGCCTGCTCTCGAAGCTCGGCGAGGGCGGCATGGGTGCGGTGTACCTCGCGGAGCAGCTCAGCATCCGCGGGCGCAAGGTCGCGGTGAAGGTTCTGCGCGCCGAGTTCGCGCAGAACGAGGAGTTCGTGCGCCGCTTCCGCGGCGAGGCTGAGCGCGCGGCGGCGGTGTCCGACCCGCGCATCGTGATGGTGCTCGACTTTGGCCAGGCGGAGAGCGGCGAGCTGTTCCTCGTCATGGAGCACGTGGTCGGGGACACTCTCACGACGGTGCTGCGCGCCGGCCCGCTGCCGCTGCCGCGCGCGATCGTGTTCGGCACGCAGCTCGCCGATGCGCTGCACCGCGTGCACGAGGTCGGGGTCGTGCACCGCGACGTCAAGCCCGACAACGTGATGATCCACCGCGGCTCGGACGACCTGAAGCTCATGGACTTCGGCATCGCGCGCGCGGTGGACGATCTGGAGCACACGCAGCTCACGGCGAGCGGCGTCGTCGTTGGCACGCCCGCGTTCATGGCGCCTGAGCAGATCACGGGCGGCGCGATCTCGCGCCAGACGGACATCTACGCCTGGGGCGTGGTGATGTACACGATGCTCGCGGGACGACGGCCGTTCACGGCGTCGAGCGCGACCGCGATCCAGTACATGCACGTTCACGAGCCGCCGCCGCCGCTCGTGGAGGTGCGGCCGGACGTTCCGCCGGCCGTCGCGCGGATCGTCATGTGCGCGCTGGAGAAGAAGCCGGAGGCTCGCCAGCGGACGATGGCCGAGGTCGCCGCGGCGCTGCGGGCGGTACGCTTGCACGAGCCTGAGGGGCGCGCCGCGGGCTTCGAGCAGACGCCAACGGCGCTTCCACCGGCCGTGCCGGTTGCGGCGCTTGCGCCGCCGGTACGCGTCGCGCACGCGCCGGCGGTGGAGGGGACCGTCATTCCAGACGCGCCGCCGCAGGAGCAACGGTCGCGCCGCGCGCTGATCGCCGGCGGCGCGCTGGCGATCGCGGTCCTCGCGGCTGGTGCGGTGTTCGTCGGAGGTCGAGGAGGACTGCCATGGGCGCTCGCGCCGGACGCAGCACCGCCCGCGTCGCATCCCGCGGCACCGCCCGATGGTCCAGCGCCTGCGCTCGCGAGCCATGCCCGTGCGGACGCGTCAGCCGCGCGAGGGGGCACAGGTGCGACGAAAGCCCCGGCGGTTCACGACGCAGGCTCGGCGGCCGTACCCGATGCACCGAGCGCGGTCGCCGAGGCGCTCACGGTCGCGCAGTTCTTCCTCGACCGCGGCGAGTACGACAGCGCGATCGAGGAGCTGGAGAGCGCGCTCCGCGCTGCGCCGGGAGAGCAGAGCTTGACGGGTGCTCTGGAGTCGGCGCGCAAGGCCAAGGCCGCGGAGGAAGCGGTGCTCGGCGCGGTTCACTGAATCCCGCGCGACCTTCGCCGCGTCGACCACCATGCCCAGGCCGATCAGCTCCAGAGTGACCCGTGGTCCGGGAAGCGGGGTGTCGGGTTGAGGGGAGCAGTCGTGCCGAGTCCGATCCATGCAGAGAAGTCGGCTGCAGACGATCTGCGCAGCGGGCGCCTGAAGCGACGCCGACGCTGACGGTGCACGTGCCTACTGGACACCGCCGCGACCCGCCCGCTAACCTCACCCGACCATGCCCGGACGACTCACCGAGGACCAGGTCGAAGCCTACTGGCGCGACGGCTACGTCTGCGTCAGCGGGCTGTTCCAGCCGGACGACCTCGCGCCCTGGCTGCAGCACACCCGCGAGCTCGCTTCTGGCACGGTCGAGCCGCCGCCGGCGATGCAGATGGTGCGCGACGTCATGGTGGCGAAGCAGGCCTTCGTGCCGCCGACCCCGGAGCACGCGATCTGCAAGATCAACTTCTTCGAGAACGATCCGGTCTACATGGGCTACGCGCGCCACCCGGCGCTGCTCGACTGCGTCGAGTCGCTGCTCGGCCCGGAGCTGCTGTTCGTCAACAGCATGATCATCACCAAGCCGCCGGGCGTCGACGGACGTCACCCGCTGCACCAGGACCTGCTCTACTTCGGCTTCCGTCCGGGCGACGCGGTGGTGGGCACCTGGACCGCGCTCGAGCCGGTCACGCGGCAGAACGGCTGCCTCGCGGTCCTGCCGGGGAGCCATCGCGGCGAGCTGCTCGATCACGAGAACCCGGACTGGGACTACGTCAACTTCGGCTTCGTCGGCGTGAAGGGTGTCGGTGCTGCGACCGAGCGCGTGCACGTCGAGATGCAGGCCGGCGACACCCTGCTGTTCCACTCGCTGCTGCTGCACGGCTCGGGACAGAACCGCACCGAGGGCTTCCGCCGCGCCATCTCGGTGCACTACGCGCGCGGTGGCTGCGATGACCTGTGGGGCGGCCGCGACATCCTCGCGAGCCGGCCGTGGCTGCCGGTCCGGTCCGCGCGCACCTGAATCGGCCAGGGTGACCGCCTGGCAGGATCTGCCGGTCGTTTGTCATCGTGGACACGCGGCTGGCTGCCGCATCGTCGCCGCATGGCCCCTGCGAAACCGCGCGCCGTCGCCTTCCTGATCTTCGACGGGGCCCAGTCGCTCGACGTCACCGGCCCGCTCGAGGCCTTCGCGCAGGGCACGCTGGTCGCCGACTTCCCCGGTGTGCGCCCTTGCGGTTCGCGCGCGCGCTCGCGACAAGGGTCGGATGAGCGATCACGCCCTCTCGGCCACCGATCTCGCCGGCTACGCCAGCGAATCTCGCGACAGCTACGAGCAGCACCTGCGCGAGCTGGTCGAGATCCCGAGCGTCTCGGTCGACCCGGCGCGCCGGGACGACGTTCGCCGCGCCGCGGAGCGTGCCGCCGAGCTGGTGCGCTGGGCGGGCGGCGAGGCGAGCGTGATCGAGACCGGCGGGCACCCGCTGGTGCACGGCCGCATCGGCGACGATCCACGCTTGCCGACGGTCACGGTCTACAACCACATCGACGTGCAGCCGGCGGACGAGCCGCAGTGGCGCAGCGACCCCTTCTGCTTGACCATCGAGGGCGACCGCTACGTCGCGCGCGGCACCACCGACGACAAGGGGCCGGCGCTCGCGGCGCTGTACGGGGCGCGCTACGCGGCCGAGCACGGCGTGGCGGCGAACATCCACTTCCTCTGGGAGCTCGAGGAGGAGATCGGCTCACCGAGCTTCGCCGCGACGATCACCAAGCACAAGGGGCGCCTCGCGACCGGCTCGGTGATCGTCAGCGACACGGTGTGGGTGTCGCGTAGCCGCCCGGCCTGTCCGGCGGGGCTGCGCGGCCTGCAGGGGTTCCGGCTCAGCCTGCGCACCGGCGAGACCGACCAGCACTCGGGCACCACCGGCGGTGCCGCGCGCAATCCGGTCGCCGAGATCGCCGAGGTGGTGGCGTCGCTGCTCGACGCGCGCACCGGACGCGTCAAGATCAAGGGCTTCTACGACGAGGTCGTGAAGCCGACGCGGGCGGAGCTCGAGGATCTGAAGCGCTGCGGCTTCACGGTGGCCGGCTTCAAGAAGGACCATCTCTTCCGCTCGCTGCGCTCGAACGACGCGCTCGACGTGATGAAGCGCCTGTGGCTGCAGCCGACGCTGGAGGTGCACGGCATCGCCGGCGGGTATCAGGGGCCCGGCGTGAAGACCGTGGTGCCAGCCGCGGCGACCGCGATCCTGTCGTGCCGCCTGGTGCCGAAGATGAACCCCGCGCGCATCATCAAGCTGCTGCGGGCGCACGTCCGGCGCGTGAACCCGGACGTGGTCGTCCACCCCGAGCACGCGCTGCCTGCCTACCAGGGCCGTACGACCGGGCCCTATGCCGACGCGGTCCGGGCCGCGATGAAGGCGGCCTTCGGCCGCGAGCCGGTGTTCGTGCGCGAGGGCGGCTCGATCGGCGCGGTGCTGGCGATGGAGAAGATCCTGCGCGCGCCGGTCTACTTCCTCGGCCTGTCGCTGCCCGAGCACGGCTACCACGCGCCGAACGAGAACTTCGACTGGCGCCAGGCCTCGGGCGGCATGGTCGCGTTTGCGCGCTACTTCGAGCGCATTGCGGGCATGTGACGCCTAAATCTGTACCTGGCGGCCGACCAGGATGACTCGATTCGGCGGGATCTCGAGTGCGGTCGCGACCGACGGCGTGAGCCGCGACAGCACCGCGAACAGGCGCTTGCGCCAGCGCGCCATCGGCACGGTGCCGGTCGCGAGCAGCGAGTCGTACGAGACGAAGAAGTCGGTGTGCTCGAGATCGAGCACCAGCCCGTGGCTCGCCGCGCAGGCGGCGATGCGTATCACGTTCGGCTGCTCCATGAAGCCGAAGATCGCCAGCAGCCGATAGACGCCATCGCCGAGGTCGAGCACGGTGACGCGCTCCTCGTCAGGCACGCGCGGCCGCTCGGCACTGCCGGTGGACAGCAGCACGACGCGCTCGTGGCGTACGTGGTTGACCTCGAGGTTGCGCTCGAGCACGCGCGGGATGGTGGTCGTGTTCGACGTCAAGTAGACGACGGTGCCCGGCACGCGCAGCGGCGGGTCCGCCTGCAACCGCTCGAGGAACGTCTCGACCGGCGTTCCCTCGCGGGCGAGTACGCCGGCGAGCTCGACCTTGCCGCGCTTCCAGGTCGTCATCACGGTGAAGACCAGCAGCGCGAGCACCAGCGGCACCCAGCCGCCGCTGTCGAGCTTGTCGAGGTTCGCGCCGAGAAAGCTGAGATCGAAAAGCAGGAAGAACGCGGTCAACCCGGCCGCGAACGGCAGCGCCCAGCCCCAGTGGTGGCGTGCGACGCGGTAGAACAGCAGGCTGGTGATCGTCATCGTGCCGGTGACCGCGACGCCGTACGCGTCACCCAGCGCGTCCGAGCTGCGGAAGCCGAGCACGATCAGGATGCACAGCACCATCAAGCCATAGTTGACGTGCGGGATGTAGATCTGTCCGCGCTCCGTGGCCGAGGTGTGCACCACCGGGAAGCGCGGCGCGTAGCCGAGCACGATCGCCTGCTGCGTCAGCGAGAACGCGCCCGAGATCAACGCCTGCGACGCGATCACCGTGGCGAAGGTCGACAGCGCGACCAGGGGGTAGAGGCCCCACGCGGGTGCCAGGTCGAAGAACGGGTGCTGACTTGCGCCACCGCGCTCGAGCATCAGCACGCCCTGGCCGAGGTAGTTCAGCACCAGGGCGGGGAAGACGACGAGGTACCAGGCGAAGCGGATCGGCCGCGCGCCGAAGTGGCCCATGTCGGCGTACAGCGCCTCGCCGCCGGTGACCACCAGCACCACCGAGCCGAGCACGAAGAACGCCGTCGCGCCCTGCGAGACCAGGAACGAGAACGCCAGCCGCGGGTCGAGCGCGGTCAGGACCGAGGGATGCGTCGGCTGCTCGAGCGCGATGCTGCGCGCACCCAGGACGCCGATGACCGCGAACCAGACCAGCATCGTCGGTCCGAACACCGTCGCGACGCGCTCGGTGCCACGCTTCTGGACGAGGAACAGCCCGGCCAGGATCAAGACCGTGAGCGGCACGACCAGCGGCTCGAGCGCGGCGGTCGCGACGGTGAGCCCCTCCATCGCCGACAGCACCGAGATCGCCGGCGTGATGACGCCGTCGCCGTAGAGCAGGGCGGCGCCGAAGATGCCGAGCGCCGCGAGCACCGCGTGCGTGCGCGGTGCTGGACTGGACGGACCGGCCTTGCCGCCGTGCGTGAGCGCGAGCGCCAGCAGGGCCAGGATCCCACCCTCGCCCTGGTTGTCGGCACGCATCAGCACCGTCAGATACTTGACCGAGATGACGACGAACAGCGCCCAGAACACCAGCGACAGGACGCCGAGCACGTTCTCGGGCGTGAGCGGGACGGCGCGATCGCCGACGAAGCAGTTGCGCAGCGCGTACAGCGGCGAGGTGCCGATGTCGCCGTAGACGACGCCGAGCGCACCCAGCGCGAGCACCGGCAGCGCGGCCGCGGAGCTCGATCCGGGCGCGGTGCCGGGCTTCACGTCGCGGCCTCGGTGAAGACCGGCGCGAAGCCGCCGCCCGCGGTGCGGAAGTTGGTGGTCTGGCCCTGGTAGAGCCGGGCCGCGACCAGCTGGACCCGTCCGTCGTAGACGTAGTTGCGTAGATCGAGCTTGAGCCGTTGCTCGCGGCCCTCGATCTCGATCGTGCGCTCGGTCGGCGGCACGACGAGCTGCGCCACGTAGGCGCGCTCGAGGATGCGCTGCCAGGTGCCGCGCGTCAGCTTGTCTCCCCGGTACGCGGCCTTGCCGCCGTAGCCGTCGACCGGCTTGAAGAACCAGCGCCGCCGGTCCTGCCACCACTCCTCGGCGCGAGCGGGATCGAGCAGCACGGTGCGCGGCACGCCCTGCGCGAGCACCCGCGCGCTCTCGTCGTCGACGCCGAGCGTGCGCAGGCGCTCGGCGTCGCAGAGCAGGGCCAGGTTGCGCTTGTCGGCGTACAGCGCGTGCGCCCGTGGGTGCGGTGTCACGACGACGTCGCCGGCCGCGTACGCCGCGCGCAGGGCTGCGTTCGCGTCGCCGGCGAGCGCGAAGTCGGTGAGCCGGTTGTAGACCAGGTCGACGGGCGCATCGTCGCACCAGAGCTTGCCGGCTTCGTGGCGCAGCGCGCGTGGATCGGCCACCACGGCGGCCAGACCGGCACGCTCGAAGAGCTCGCGGAACAGCAGGAACTCCGGGTGCAGGTACTGCGCCTGCGGCTCCTCGTCGACGATCGCGATGCGCGCCAGCGGACGCTCGCCGCGCGCGCGCCGCCACTCGGCGCGGAACATGGCCGCGATCTCGTCCGCGAAGGCGCTGGGCGCGGGTGCCCCGCTGGCGAGCGCGCTCGCCATCAGCAGCGTGACCTCGTCGCAGCACGCGCGCTGCGCTGCGCCGAGCGCCGCGTTCAGCAGTGCGCCACCGGCGTTGGTGTTGATCTCGATGAGCTGCGGTCCTGCCGGACCGAGGTGGAAGTCGTAGCCCAGAAAGACACCGCGCGGACCGTGGTCGAGGCGCGCGATCTCCGGCGCGTAGGCCAGCAGCGCGTCGCGCACCGCGGGCAGCTCGAGCGCGCGCTGCACGGCCTCGACGACCGTCCGCATGGCCTCGACGTGCGCGCGCGCCACGAACACCGGCAGCGACGCGAACAGGTGCGGCTGGTTGTCGCAGATCGAGCGATACAGGCCCGCCGTCGCGTCGCTCGACTCGAGCTGCTGCGCCAGCGCTCCGCGATCGACGGTGATGCAGCGACAGCTCTGGTTGAGCCGCTCGGCGAGACCGTCGTCCGTCACGTGCCGACGGCCCCCTCGAGCGGCGCCGGTGTGGCGTGCAGTCGCGGCACGGTGAGCAGGAAGCGGCTGCCGTGGCCGATCTCGCTCTGCACCGACACCTCGCCGCCGAGCATGTCCATCATGCGCTTGACGATGAACAGCCCGAGCCCGAAGCCGTCGCGATCGCGCGTGCCGCCGACCCGGTAGAAGCGGTCGAACAGGCGTGGCAGCGCCTGCTTGGGAATCCCCGGACCGTTGTCGCCGACCTCGATGCGGTGCGTGTCGGTCGCGGCGTCGAAACGGATCTGCACCGTGACGCCACCATCGTGCGCGTACTTGAGCGCGTTGCCGACGAGGTTGCGCACCACCGAGACCAGCTTGCGATGGTCGGTCTCGAGCGCGGGCGTACCCGGCGCGACCAGCCAGCTGACCTCGCGGCGCTGGTTGCGCGCGCTGGGGTCGAACTCCGCGCGCAAGGTGGCGAGCAGCGAGTCCGCGGTGAACGTCGAGACGATGTTGTGCGGTGCCGCGTCCGAGTGCTCGACGGTCAGCATCTCCGCGATCATGTCCTCGACGTGCAGCGCGTTGGCCGCGATCCGCTGCAGCGTCGGCACCAGGTCGGGCGGCACGTTGCCGGCCTCGCTCTCCTCCTGCAGCATGTTCGCGTAGCCGAGGATCGCGGCCAGCGGCGAGCGTACGTCGTGCGCGAACGCGGCGACGAGGTCGTCCTGGAGCTGCGCCAGGCGGTTGCGGCTCACCAGGTACTCTTCGCGGGCGCGCGCGGTGGTCGCGGCGAGCGCGCTCAGGGAGGCGACCGCGAGGCTGCCGGTCAGCCTGCTGGTGAGGACGAAGATGGTGTCGCTGCGTCCGAGCGTGCCGATCGCGTGATCGTAGAGCAGGGCGGTCACCACCAGCGCGGTCGCGACCCCGCCCTGTAGCCCGAGCCCGTAGCCGGCGAGTGCCACCGGGAAGGAGTAGGTGAACACCAGCCAGAGGTGGGCCTCGACGTGGTCCTGCTGGAAGAGCGTCGCGACCACGAGCAGCACCACCACCAGGCTGATCTGGCGCGGGCTGGTGCGCAGCCAGCGCTCGAAGGCCTGCATCTGATCGCGCAGCCGCGCGCTGCGGCTCGACGCCAGCGTCCTATCGCCGTCCTTCGTGTTCACGGTGTCAAGCACGCGGGGCGTCGGGCCCTACCACGCGGCGCAGCATCATGGTCTGCGTGGCGAAGGCGAGCAAGCGCTGGCGGTCGTCCCAGATCTCGGCGCTCGCGGTGGCGAAGCCGGCGCGGGCGCGGCGCGCGTGCACGTCGACCAGCAGCCACTCGGCGTCGGTGTCCTCGAGGAAGTGCACCGTCAAGTCGAGGCTCGGGGCGTGGAACGGCTCGTGGTTCGGACCGAGCTTCTGCATCAAGGCCGGCGGCATGGTGTCGGCGATCGGCGGCAGGGCGAAAGGGTCGAGGCGGCCGTCGGCGAGGCGCTGCGGGATCTTGTAGCGGAACCAGCGCCCGAGCTGGGCGCGGCCAGCCTTCCAGTCGGTGCCCCACCACGGCTCGCCGATCACCAGGCGGGTGTCGAGGTTCGAGAAGAACGCGGGGCTCAGGGTCGGGGTGGTGCCGACCTGGCGATCCATCTCCGGGGCCTGCTCGGGCGGCAGGACGTCGGGTGGCTCGATGTCGATCAGGTCGACGCCATCGCGGTCGCGGCCGAAGGTCGCGCTCACCTCGAGGCCCGGTCCCGGCATGCTGGTCGAGGAGAGCTGCGCGCGGACCTGTGCCGCCGCGCCGCCGTGCCGTAGCACCTCGACCCGCACCTCGAGCGGCCCCGCCGGCACCGGCGAGCAGAAGTGCGTATGGGCCGAGATCGGGCGCAGCCCGGAATCGCCGAGCTCCTCCTGCATGGCGCGCATCGCGACCGTCATCAGCACGCCGCCCGACGGCGTACGGAAGTTCCACGCCGGCGGCACGTTCGCGGTGTACCAGCCGGGCGCGACGCGGAGACGCGTGACGGCGGTGTCGGCGGCGAGGTCGTGCGGGTGCATGATCGGATCGGGCCTCGGGCGACCGCGTCAGCCGGCGATCGCGCGCAGCATCTGCTCCGTCAGCTCGTACGGGGCACCGGTCGGCAGGTTGACCAGCGCCATGCCCATGCCGTTCTCGCGCCACTCGGCGAGCTTCTCGCGGCAGTGCTCGGGTGTGCCGCAGATCGCGATCGCGTCGATCAGCTCGTCGCTCACCGCGGCGGCGGCCTGCTTGCGGTCGCCCTTGTTGTACAGGTCGCGCACCAGGTCGGCGTTGTCCTTGAAGCCGTAGCGGCAGAACAGCGCGTGGTAGTAGACGCCCATGCCGCCGATGTAGAACGACACCAGCGGCTTGATCATCGAGCGCGCCATGCCGGCGTCGGGCATCGGGATCACCGCGACGAACGGCGCGACGTCGATCTCCTTCGGATCGCGGCCGACCGAGCGGGCGCCTTCGGCGAGCAGCGCGATGCCGTCCTTGAGGTGCGTGTACGGCCAGAAGGTCGGCACCCAGCCGTCGGCGGTACGTCCGATCTCGCGGATCGCCTTCTCCTGCAGCGACGCGACGTAGACCGGGATCTTCGGCCGCAGCGGCTTCATCTCGAGCTTGAAGTGGCGCGCGTCGAATAGCGTGCTCATCTCGGGCGCGAGGCGCTCGCCGCGCCACAGCGCCTGCGCGATCTTGATGGTCTCCTTCAGGCGCGTGAGCGGCTTCTCGTACGGCACGCCGTGGAAGTTCTCGATCACGTTCTTGCCGCTGGTGCCGAGGCCGAGGATGGCGCGGCCGCCGGAGATCTCGTCGAGGGTCGCGGCACTCATCGCCAGCAGGCCGGCCGAGCGGCTGAAGACGTTGGCGATGCCGGTCGCGAGGCCGAGGTTCCTGGTCGCCAGCGCGATCTCGGTCAGGAGCTGGAACTGCTCGTAGGACCAGGCCTCGGGGATCCAGATGGAGTGATAGCCGAGCTCGTCCGCGAGCCGTGCCGCCTTCAGCACCTCCTTGCGGTCATAGCCCTTCCAGAACGGTACGATCCCGATGCGCTGGTCCATTCGATCCTCCTCGATTCGCGGGAAACGCGGCATCATGCACCGCGAGCCCGGCCGCGACAACTACGCCCGCGGGGGTGCGCGGCGGGTGTCGGGGGTGATAGGGGAGGGCCATGTTGAGCCCCGAAGACGTCAAGACGCACCGGAAGCGCATCGCCGAGGACGGCTACAGCATTCTCGAGAGCGTGATCGAGCCGGAGCTGGTGGACGCGCTCTCGGCCGACCTGCTGCGGATCGAGCGTGAGCGTGACGTCCGTCCGGCCAACAACGAGTTCGAGGGCAGCCGGACCTGGCGCATCTACAATCTGCTGGTGCACGGCAAGCTCTACGAGGGCATCCCGGTGCACGAGAACGTACTGCCGGTGGTCGAGAAGGTGCTCGACGAGGGCTGTCTGGTGTCGTCGCTGTCGTCGATCGCGATCGGCCCCGAGGAGACGCCGCAGCCCATCCACGCCGACGACCAGCTCATTCCGCTCGTCAAGCCCCACGTCGCGACCGTGTGCAATACCATGTGGGCGCTCACCGACTTCACCGCGGAGAACGGTGCCACGCGCATCATCCCGGGCTCGCACCTGCGCGACCACTCGCCCGACTTCGGCAAGCACTACGACAGCATCCCGGCCGAGATGAAGAAGGGCAGCGTGCTGATCTGGCACGGCAGCCTGTGGCACGGCGGCGGCGCCAACCGGACCGGCGAGCGCCGCGTCGGCATCGCCATGAACTACTGCGCCGGCTTCATCCGCCAGCAGGAGAACCAGCAGCTCGGCATCCCGCGCGAGATCGCACGCGGCTTCTCGCCGCGGCTGCGCGAGCTGGTCGGCTACAGCGTCTATCGCATGCTGATCGGGCACATCGACAAGAGGAGCCCGGTCGAGCTGCTCGGCAACGACGTGCCGAGCGCAATGGTCTGGGACGCCGCGCCCGCGGCGCCGCCGCCCGCCTCGCGGCCCCGGTGACCCCTCCTCATTCGCGAACCATTTGACACGACACAAAAGTCGTGTTTTATAGATCGCGAACCAGGGCGGCACGGAATCGTCCGGCTGGCGCTGGAGGTGGACCATGAAACAGCGCAGCAGCATCTTGGGCGAGCTCGCCGAGCAGGGGCAGCTCAGCGTCGTCGGGGGCATCTCCGACGTCTCCAGCCGACGCGTCAGCGGTCCTCGAGTAGAGGCAGGAGCATGACCATGGGCGAGATCATGCGCCAGAACATCCTCTCTCCGATTGCGCTCGCCTTCGCGCTCGGCGTCTTCGCCAAGCTGATGCGAAGCGAGTTTCAGCTCCCGAAGGACATCTACGTCGGGATCTCGATCTATCTGCTGCTCGCGCTCGGCCTGCACGGCGGGGCCGAACTCGCGCACGCGTCGATCGGCACGATCCTGTGGCCGGCGCTGGTGACGGTGCTGCTGGGTTTGATCACGCCCGTCAGCTCGTACCTGGTGCTCCGCCGCATCGGACGCTTCGGCGTGCAGGACGCGGCGGGCATTGCAGCGCACTACGGCTCGGTGTCGGCCGTCACCTTCATCGCCGCGCAGCAGTTCGTGCGGGCGATGGGAGCCGACCCGGAGGCCTTCATGCCGACGCTGCTCACGTTGCTGGAGAGCCCGGGCATCCACCTGGCCTTGGCGATCGGTGTGATCCAGGCGGGTGCGGGCGGCCGGCCGCTCCGCGACACTCTGCACGAGGTGCTGACCGGCCGCACGATGGTACTCCTGATCGGCGGGCTGCTCGTCGGCTATGCCATGGGCGACAAGAACTGGCAGGGCATCGCGCCGTTCTTCGACACGCAAGGTTCCGCCTTCAAGGGCGCGCTGGTGATCTTCCTCCTCGAGATGGGAGTGGTCGCCGGCGCGCGCCTCGCCGACCTGCGCAAGGCCGGGCCCTTCCTGCTCGCCTTCGGCACCATCATGCCGCTCGTGCACGGCTCGCTCGGCGCTGCGCTCGGCAGCGTCGCCGGGCTGGGCGTGGGCGGCGCCACGGTGCTCGCCGCCATGGCCGCGAGCGCCTCCTACATCGCGGCGCCACCGGCGGTGCGCATGACGCTGCCGGAGGCCAACCCGACGTACTACTTGACGGCGGCGCTGGCGATCACGTTCCCGTTCAACATCCTGGTGGGTATCCCGATCTACTACGAGATCGCGCTCCTGATCCAAGGTTCATGAGGGTCGATGCCATGCACACCGTTTCCTTGAAGCTGGTCACCATCGTCGCCGAGCCGGTGCTGGAAGAACAGATCGCCGACGCCTTGCGCGGCCTCGGTGCGACCGGGCACTCGGTGACCGAGGCGCGCGGCGCGGGTTCGCGCGGGATGCGCGCGTCCGACCCGCCGGGGGAGAGCGTCCGCATCGAGACGGTCGTCAGCGCGGCGGTGGCGGATCGCATCCTCGCCTACGTCGCCGAGCATTACTTCCCGCACTACGCTGTGATCGCCTACGTCGCGACGGTCGAGGTCGTACGCGGCGAGAAGTACGTGTGAGGCGGCGCATGGACGGATCACTCGAGCGGCGTCGCATTCTGGTGACGGGGCATTGCGGACGACGCGCCGTTGGCGCTGCCGATCGCTGGCGCGCTGCGTGGCGCCGGCGCCGAGTTCGTCTGCGCGGGGCTCGGACCGACGGTGTACCACCGGGGGCTGTCGCCGGCCGCCGAACGCTATCTCGACCAGTCGGCGGCGACGTTCCGCGAGACCGCACCATCCGAGGCGGCGCGGCGAAGCCGCTGCTCGAAGTGACGCGCGCGGAGTTCCTCGACTGCATGAACACTTCCGCTTACTCGCTGCTGGCGCTGACGAGGGCTCTGATCCGGGCGCGCGTCCTTGGCCTTGGCGACGCCGTCGCAGCGAGCGCTGCGCGGGCCCCGCTCGGCAACGCCGACCCGGACAGTCTGGGCCGAGAGGTGGCCCACCTGCTGCACCCCGCCCTCCGTGTCACCGGCGAGGTCCGCCACGTGGACGGCGGCTACCATGTTCTCGGATGATGGAGGGGAAGCGACGATCCCCGATCTCACCTTCGGCGGTGGCCGGTGAGAATGACCTCGAGGAGCGAGGAGACCAGACAATGCTGTTCGATCGGATGGCGCAGCGGCAGACCGGTGTGCACGTTGTAGCGATGGCATCGTCCGACGCGCTCGTGGCTCAGATGACCCGCTTCCTCGAGCTCGGCGACGATCCGCTGCACCGCGCGCTCGGTGACGCCGACCTGGGCCGCGACGTCGCGCATGCGCGCCTCGGGGTCCTCCGTGATGCACACCAGCACGTGCGTGTGGTTGGTGAGCGCGATCTGGGAGCGACATCGTGACGGCGCTCGACGAGCGCAACAGGGCCTGGCTGGTCGCGCGCCTCGCCGCTCCCCCCGGACGACGTCCGCGGCTGCTGTGGATCGGTTGTGCCGAGAGGATGCCACCGATCGACGCGCTGCACGCCGTATCCGACGATATGCTGGTGCACAGCAACCTCGCGAACGTGCTCGGCGCAGACATCAACGGCCTCGCGATGCTGGAGTACGCGGTGCAGCACCGAGTCGTGTCGCACGTCGTCATCTGTGGTCACGACGATTGTGACGGAGTGCGGCGTGCCTCCCGAACCGATCTGCCACCTCTGGTCGGTGCCTGGCTGCAGTCGGTACGCGCCGACCTGCTGCCGCGTGCCGACGACCAGCCCCGGGAGGGCTCACCTGCCGGCTGGCTCGAGCGCTCCTGCGCGCGCAACGTGGCGCGGCAGGTGCTGAACGTGGGTCGCAGCCCGGTGGTGGACGCGGCATGGCGCGCGGGGCGTCCGCTGTCGGTGCTGGGCTGGATGCTGTCTGCGCGCGACAGGGAGCTGCACGCGGTGGACGAAGCGTGCTCGCCCGCGGATCTTTACCGCCTCGCCGACCGGCTGGGCTGACGCTTCAGTCGAAGATGTCGCCGAGGGACTCGAACCAGCGCCGGCGCCGCTGCGGGTAGCGCCCGGCGTCATCGTCATCGTGGCGCTGCCAGGTGGGCTCGCCTGCGGGCGGACGGTCAGCCCGGACGTCGCGCTCGGGCCGCCCGCGACGCTCGAGGTCGTCGAGGTCGCTGGTGGCGCGTGCGATCAGGCGCTCGAGCTCGCCGCGATCGAGCCAGATGCCGCGGCCTCCTCGACCGACACCGCTCCGCAGCGCATGGCGACCACGAACGAGCGGCAGCGGCTCTCGCCGCGCGGTCGCAGGACCACGTACGCGACCCCGTGGCCGAAGCGTCCGAGGGCCATGCCCGCACGCCGCACGGCGCGCCGCTTCAGGTCGTCGATCGATTCCCGTCGCTGGTTCCGCTCGCTGGTCTGCATGGGCTCCTCCTTCGCGGACGAATCAGCGATACGTGCATCGCGAAGCACCAACAAATAGATAAACTCCGACTGCCGAATCGATAAAACAGAAGCGGGGAATCGCGATGGAATGGCTCGACTACCACCACCTGCTGTACTTCTGGACCGTCGCGCGCGAGGGCAGCGCGACGCGTGCGAACTCCGAGCTGCGGCTCGCGCAGCCGACGATCAGCACGCGGATCCGCGTGCTCGAGGAATGAGGCGTTCGCCCGCGCGCGCCGGTTGGAAGTCAAACAGAAAGGCGTAGCACCGCTCGGCGGGGTGTCCTGGCGAGCCGCTCCTCGACGTTCGCGAGCCAGTCGGAGCCGCTCGACGCATGCACGGTGTCGAAGCCCAGGTGGGCCGCTGCCGCGACGTTCTTCGTCTGGTCGTCGACGACCAGCGCGCAGGCCGGGTCGGCGACCCGCTGCAGGATCGGCACGAAGGCCGCCGGATCAGGCTTGGCAGCGCCGAGCGCGTCGGACACCAGGATGCGCTCGAAGAACGCCGTCAGCCCGAGCCGGTCGAGACGCTGCTGGAGCGCCGGGCTCGTGTGGTTGGAGAGCAGCCACAGCGGAGCGTATTGTGACCAGCGAGCGAGGTGCGGCGCTGCCGGGCCTGGCCGGTACGCTTCTTCGAGAGTCCGTCGCCAGTTGCCCCCGTCATGCTGTCCGGTCAGGCGGCGCCACAGCTCGGCTTCGTCGATCTCCCCGAGCCAGGCTGGGGTACGGATCTCCTCCTGCCAGTGGCGACGAACTTCGACCAGCGGTCGACCGGTCGCCGCCGCCAGCCGTTGCAGGAAACACGCGAATGGATCGTTCAGCACGACACCGTGCGCATCGAGCACGAGGAGCTCGATCCTGCGCGCGGTCAAGCGGCGCTCGTGCGCGCGCCGCGTCCGTCGATCCCGGCGAGCACACGGTCGACGATCAGCTGCGTCAGCCCCTGTGGCGAGGCGACGTCGAACTCCCGCACGCCCGCGGCCCGGGCGAGCTCGCGCAGCGTCGCCTGGAGCTGGCGGATCTCGCCGAAGCGGTCGAGGTGGCGCTGGCCCGCACGTGCAGGCTCGCCGTGCCGCCGGTGCGCGAGGTGCGCATGGTGCAGGTCCTCGTCGTCGAGCGTGAGGAGGAGCTCGACGACGATCGGCGCAGCGGGGTGTTGCCGCAGCTGCGCACTGATCTCGCCGGGCAGTACGTGCACGCCCTCGACGATCGCGCTGCGACGCTCGCTGGCGAGCCGGCTCGCGACCGCGGCGGTCGCCGCACACACCGCACGTGCCTGCCGATGGAAGGTCCCGAGCGGGGGATTCCCGGGCAGCGGTGGTGCGGTCTCGTACGTCGAGACGTGCAGCTCCGGCAGCACGGTGCTGGGGATGACGGTGCGGAGCACCTCGCGGATGGTGTCCGTGGTGACGATGCGGGTGATCCCCATGCGTACCGCGAGCCGCGTCGCGATGGTCGACTTGCCGACTCCCGGAGCACCCCCGAGGATCAGAAGGACCGATCGGCCGGTGCGTTTCACGCGCCTCCAGGCACGGTAGCGATCGGCCACCTGCTCATCCGCCCGCGCCGCGATCGTCGCTGCTGCGAGCGCTGCCAGATCGTCGGCGTCGATCTCGGGACGTCGCCGCTGCACGAGCTGCTGCTGGATCTCGGCGGCGATGGCGTACGCCCGGTCGGTCTCGAGGCCGGTCGCGAGGATGCTCGTCGCCATGAGTCCTTTGGAGAACGGCAGGTCCGTTCCTGCACGGTCCTTCACATGGATCAGCCGCGCGTCGCGCGCGGCGAGGTCGGTCGGCACGTCGTGTCCCCCTCTCGTTCGCGACAACGTAAGGGCGCTGCTCGCTTCGAGCCAATAGATAAATCCGTGTTAGACCATCGTTAAAAGCGACTGATCGCGGGTGGGCACGCTATTGTGGCTGCACTCCACATGCTGCGTTCGTCATCGCGATGCCGTTCGGCTTCTTCGCGGTGCCGTCGCTCTACCAGCATCGCGTGCTGTTCTGGGGGATCATCGGCGCGCTCTCGATGCCTTCAATCGCTACGTCCTCGCCGCGGTGCTGCTGGTGCTGGCCGGCGGCGTGGTCGCCGCCCTCCTGCACCGTCCGCCGGCCGAGCACGCCGAGCCGCTGGCGACCGCGGAGTGATCAGTGCGGCAGGCCGGTCGCGAGCAGCGCCGCCTGGTCGTGCGAGACCAGCACGGTGAAGCCGGGCTCGCGCTCGAGTCCGGCGAGAAAGCGGCGCAGCTCGCCGAGGCGCTCGTCGGACTCGGGGATCAGGAAGGTGCGGTAGAGCCAGGGCTTGGCGACGTCGTGCCGGACGCCGTCGATGTGATTGACGGTGTCGCCGGCGAAGGCGTAGAGACCGACGCCGTCGCCGGTGCGCACGCGCGCCAGCACGATCTCGCTGCCCGGCGTGTGCCCGCCCGCATCGATCACGGCGACGCCGGGAAAGCCGGGCAGGGGCCGCAGCGCCGGCTGCTCGGCGAGGAGCTGCTTCTGCACGCAGCTCGCCTGGTCGAGCAGGGCGAGGCCGGGCTGCGTGGTGTAGTTGGGCCGCTCCGCCTGCGCGATCGTCATGAACGCCGTCACCGTGGCGTCGGGCACGGCGGCGCACAGAGCGACCACGCCGTCGACGTGGTCCGAGTGCAGGTGGGTGAAGACGATGCCACGCACGCGCCTGGCCGCCTCGCCGAGGGCGGCTGCGGTGTCGGTGTGCGCGGTGATCGGTCCGGCGCCGCCGAGCGTCTCCATCGGCTTGCCGAACGCGAGCGCGCTGTCGCGCCGCATGCCGGCGTCGACCAGCAGGATGCGGCCGTCCGCCCACTCCAGCACGAAGGCGGCGTGGCTCATGACGTAGGGCTCGTCGGGTGCGGGGTCCTTCTCCGGATCGAGCACGGCGGAGCGCGGCATCGGCTGCGAGGCGGTGTCGATCCAGGACAGCCGCACCGGGAGGTCGTCGATCGGGGCGCCCGTGAAGCGCGCGATCTCGTCGGCGCTCGGCAACGGCGCGCGCTCGCGGTCGATCGCGCGGTGCGCGAGCACCAGAGCGCTGCCGAGGAAAACGACGGCCAGCAGGACCAGGGCGCCGAGGCCGATCAGGATTCGTTTCAGCACGGGTGTCGCCCTTGCGCTCGCAAAACGGCGCGCAGGTCAAGCGATGCGGGACGCGCGGCGGCCGACTAAGGTGACGCCGTGCCGAAGAGCCGCAGCGCGACACCCGACCGCTCGCCCGCCCAGCAACGTCGACCGCGGCGCGGCGTTCCGTGGCGCCCCACGCGCGCGCAGATCGCGCAGGCCGAGGGCCTGACGGTACCGGACGTGATCGCCGACGACCTCGCGGTGCTGTTCTGCGGCATCAACCCCGGGCTCTACTCCGGAGCCACGCGGCACCACTTCGCCCGGCCCGGCAACCGCTTCTGGAAGGTGCTGCACCAGGCCGGCTTCACCGGGCGCCTGCTGACGCCGTTCGACGAGGACGAGCTGCTCGCGCGCCGCATCGGCGTCACCAACCTGGTCACGCGCGCCACCGCCACCGCGGCCGAGCTCGGCAAGGACGAGCTGCGCCGCGGCGGCCGCACCCTGGCGGCCAAGTCCCGCCGGCGCCGGCCGGCCTTCGTCGCGTTCCTCGGCATCGAGGCCTACCGCCACGCCTTCGAGTGCCCGCTGGCCCGGCTCGGCGAGCAGCAGCAGCAGCTCGGCCCCGCGCGCGTCTGGGTATTGCCCAACCCGAGCGGGCTCAACGCCCACTACCAGGTGCCCGATCTGGTCCGCCTGTTCAGCGATCTCGCCCATGCGGCGGGGGTTGGTTGAGCAAAAACCAATCGAGGGCCATGGTCTGGAACTTCGGCGACGGCCAGTGGATGCCGCCCTCGTCGATGCGCAGGTCGACCTGGTAGCCGAGCTTGCGCAGCAGCTCGACGTTTGGCGTGCACACCTGCTCGAACGGGAACACGACGTCGTGCGTGCCGTGCTCGAGCAGGATGCGCGGCTTCGGATCGTCGGGTGTGATCACGTGTGTGTCGATCGCGACGAAGCCCGCAGCCCAGCCCATGACGGCGCGGAAGCGGCGCGGGTTCGAGAGCCCGATCGCGAGCGCGTAGCTGGCACCGTCGGAGTAGCCGATCAGCGCCTGCTGCTCCGGATCGACCGGTAGCCGCTGGTAGATGCCGGCGTAGGTCTGCTCGAGGAAGTCGAGGTCGGGCCGGTTCGCACCGGTGAGCAGATCCCAGGTGAAGTCGGTCGAACGCGGGATCAGGAACAGCGCGTCGCGCGCGGCCGCTTCCGCGCGGTAGCCCTTGCACAGCAACTCGTCCTGCCGCCCGGCGCCGTGCAGGACGGTGATCAGCGGATAGCGACGTTCGGGATCGATCGTCGGTGGCGTCAGCAGGAACGCGTGCGTCGCGCCGTTGCTGATCTTCGCGATGCCGTCCGCCGGCGCGTTGAACGGCTGGTCTGGCAGCCGATACGGGACGCGGATCGCGAGCGTGTCCACACCTTCTTCTTAATCCCCAACCCCCCGCGCGCAAACCAACCCCACACGGCGGGCCCGTCGCCTCGTCGCACCACCAGCCGGTTGGTATGCAGCGCGGATGGCCCACGCCCCCATGCTGCGCGACCTGGTGGTGCTGCTCGCGCTCACCCTGCCCATCGTCTTCGTGCTGCAGAAGCTCAAGGTGCCGAGCATCGTCGGCTTCCTGGTCGCGGGCGTGCTGCTCGGGCCGCATGGTCTGGCGGCGATCCAGTCAGCCGAGGAGGTGGAGAGCCTCGCCGAGCTCGGCATCGTCCTGCTGCTGTTCGTCACGGGCCTGGAGCTGTCGCTGAGCGGGGTGGCGAGCCTCGGTGGCCGGCTCATGCTGGCCGGCGGGGCGCAGGTACTGGTGATGGGCGGCATCGTGGTCGGCCTCGCGCGCGCGGCCGGCCTCGACTGGAGCCCCGCGACGATGCTCGGCTTCATCGCCGTGCACTCGAGCACCGTGGTCGCGCTCAAGATGTTCTCCGACCGCGGCCAGATCGACTCGCCGCAGGGCCGGGTCGCGACCGGCGTGCTGGTCTTCCAGGACCTGTGCATGGTGCCGATGATGCTTCTGATCCCGGTGCTGGCGTCGAGCGACGCGGTCGACGCCGGCGCGATCCTGCTGGTGCTCGGCAAGGCGACGCTGGTCCTGGTCGGCATCTTCGCCGCGGCGCGCTTCGTCCTGCCGACCATCCTGCGCCAGGTGGCCAACTTACGCATCCGCGAGGTGTTCACCGTCACCGTCGTGCTGTTCTCGCTCGGCACCGCCTGGATCGCCGAGCAGCTCGGGCTGTCGCTGGCGATCGGCGCGCTGCTCGCAGGGCTCGTCATCTCGGAGTCCGAGCACCGCCATCAGGTGTTCGCCGAGATCGTGCCCTTCCGCGACATCTTCTCGAGCCTGTTCTTCATCTCGATCGGGATGCTGCTGCGCTTCGACTTCCTGGGCGCGCACGCGCCGGAGCTCGCGCTGGCGACGGTCGGCGTGATCGTCCTGAAGATCGTCCTGATGACGGCGCTGCTCGCGCCCCTGATGCGCTCGTTCCGCATGGCGTTCTTCATCGGCGCCTGCCTCGCGCAGGTCGGCGAGCTCGCCTTCGTGCTGGCCCGGGCCGCCTTCTCTGCCGGGCTCCTGACCGAGGCGGTCTACGAGACCTGCGTCGCGACGGCCGTGCTGTCGTTCATCGTCAGCCCCTTGCTGGTCGCGCCCGCGGAGAAGCTCGGGTTCAGGATCGAGGCCTGGCTGCGTCCCGCGACGGCCCCTGTCCCGGCCGCGAGCGACCAGCTCGAGCGCCACGTGCTGATCATCGGCTACGGCCTGAACGGACGGAACCTGGCGCGCGTGCTGCGCGAGACCGGCGTCAGCTACCGCGTGCTCGAGTTCAACGCGCTCTCGGTGCAGGCGGCGGCTGCTGCCGGCGAGCCGATCCTGTTCGGCGACGGCTCGCGCCCCGACGTGCTGCACGCGGTCGGCGTCGCGCACGCACAGATCATCGTGATCGCGATCTCCGATCCGTCGAGCACGCGGCGCATGACGGCGCTGGCGCGTGGCATGAACGCGCGCGCGGTGATCATCGTGCGCACGCGCTACGTCGCCGAGATCGACGAGCTGTACCGCCTCGGCGCGACCGAGGTGATCCCGGAGGAGTTCGAGACCTCGGTCGAGATCTTCGCGCGCGTGCTGCGCCGCCTGCACGTACCGCGCAACGTCATCGCGCTGCAGGTCGAGCTGATCCGCGGCGAGCGCTACGGCATGCTGCGCGGCCTCGATCTGCCAAAGCAGAGCATGCGCGACGTCCAGACCCTGCTGGCGGCGACGCTCACCGAGACCTTCCTCATCGAGGAGGGCTCGCCCGCAATCGGCGTGTCGATCCGCGACCTGCGGCTGCGCAGCGAGACCGGCGTCACCGTGATCGCCCTGGTGCGCGGCAGCGAGCCCAACGTGAACCCGGACCCGGGGCTCGCGCTCGAGTCCGGTGACATCGTCGTGCTGCTCGGCAGCCACGCAGCGCTCGAGGCGGCGATGGTGCGTCTCGCCCCGCCGCCTGCGGAGCGCGACGAGCGCGCTTCCTGACCGGAGCGCCAGCGCCCGCGCCAGCTCGAGCGCGAAGAACGGATTTCCACCCGACGCCTCGGCGACGCGCCGCAGTGTTGGAGGCGAGAAGACGTGATCGAGGTGCGCCCGGATGACGTGGTGCAGCGCGCTCAGGCTGAGCGGTCCGAGCCGGATGCGCTCGATTCTTCCGGCGAACGCACCGTCGAGTGCGATGGGACCTTCGGCCGCCTCGCCCGGTACGCGCACCGCCGCGACGACGCCGACGCGGCAATCACCGATCCGCCGCAGCGCGAAGGCGAGCGCCTCGGCCGACGCCCGATCGATCCATCGCGTGTTGAATCACTCAGTCGGCGGCGCTGGGCCGCTTCGAGAAGTCGTCGTACCAGCGCGCGACGTTGCGGAAGCCGCGGTCGAGCGGCGAGCCGGCGAACTCGCCGAACTTGAGCGCCGCGAACAGCGTGCAGTCGGCGATGGTCGGCCGGTCGCCCGCGACGAACGCCTTGTCGCCGATCTTGTGGTCCAGCACCGTCAGGTTCGCGGCGACGCGCATGCGGGCCGTCTCCGCGGCTTGCGGAGATTGCTTGACGCGGTCCGCGAACATCGGCGAGGTGTTCTGGAAGATCGTGCCCGTCGGCGAGAGCACGCCGAGCTCGCAGATGCGCTCGGTCTCGCTGACCCGCGCGCGCTCGAGCGGCGTCGTGCCGATCATCGACGGCTTCTCGGGGTGGAGCTCCTCGAGGTAGCGCATGATCGCGAGTGACTCGGTGAGGTGGCTGCCGTCGTCGAGCTCGAGCACCGGCAGGCTGCCGAGCGGGTTCTTCTTCAGGAACTCCGGCTGGCGGTTCTGGCCGCTCATGATGTCGACGGTCTCGAGCGTCAGATCGATGCCCTTCTCGGCCAGATAGACGTGCACCCGGCGCGGATTCGGGGCGAACGCGAACGTGTACAGCTTCATGAAGTCTCCCTCCTTGCGTTGACGATCCGGTCGACGAAGTGCGCGCGAAAGCGCGCCGCGTCGACGGTGATGGCGCAGCGCATGGTGCGCGACGCGATGGTCGGGGCTCGATGTTCGATGGTGCGGAACACGCCGCCTTCGATCGCAGGCTCGATCGCGAGGTCCTCGAAGCCGCAGAAGGACTCGTCGTAGACCGCGGCCAGCGCCAGCGGGTCGTGCAGGAAGGCGACGTTGTCGCCGGCGATGGCCGCTCCCATGCCGGCGAAGATGTCGCGCATGCGCGGCGTCCAGGCGCGCACCGCACGCCCGAGTGCTGCGTGGAACGGCGTGCCGACCGCCTCGATGCGCGCCAGGTCCGCGGGGCCCATCCACGTCGACAAGGTCACGTCGGCGGTGACCAGCCGGGTGGGGATGTCCGCCGACAAAACGCGCAGCGACGACTCCGCGTCCGAGCACAGGTTGTAGTCGACCCCGTGCGGGAAGACGTGGCTGCCGTAGGCGACACGCCGCACGTGGCCACCCATGACAGTGAGCCGTGCGACACGTCCGGCGAGCCCGGGCTCGCGCTCGAGCACCGCCGCGAGGTTGGTCAGCGGCCCGACGGCGACGATCTCGAGGCCGTCCTCGGCGCGCAGCAGGCGTGCGAGCGCGTCGGTCGCCGACTCTGCCAGCAGCGCGACCGCTTCGTCTGCACCCAGCACGAAGTCGCCCTCGTAGCCGAGCCAGAGGAAGCTGCTGCCCGCGGTGCGCGGCTGACCCTCGCCCGCGTACACCGGGACGTCGGGCCGTCCGGCGAGGTCGAGCAGGCGGCGCGCGATGCGGGCGCGGCGCTGGGTGTCCGCGGTGACCGTGGTGACGGCGACGACCTCGATCTCCGGCGCGGCCAGGGCGAGCGCGAGACAGAGCGCGTCGTCCGCGTCGGTGCCCATGTCGGTGTCGAGGATGATCCGCCGCACGATGAAGGTCCTTCTAGCGCGCGAACGCGCGCAGATCCGCCGCGAAGGAATCGGCGCCGTCCGGCGGCCGGCGCATCAGCGTGCTCGCCAGGTCGACCGCGACCTGGGCGACGGCGGTGTCCTGCACCGCGGCGACGCGTGCGGCACCGATGGTGCGGCGCATGATCTCGATGCCGGCGTAGCGGGCGACGTCCACGAAGGGGGGCTGCGTGTTGCCGGGCACGGCTGCGTACGCGAGCCAGGTGCCGCGCGCGACGTCACTGGCCGGCACCAGCGCGTCGCGCTCGAGCCCCGCGAGCAGGACGTGCGCGAGCAGCAGGCCGACGTCGAATGCGGGATCGCCGACGTGCGCGATCTCGGCGTCGAGCAGCTTGGCGCCGCCGCCGGGCGGCAGCAGGATGTTGCCCGCCTGGACGTCGCCGTGCACCAGCGCGCCACGGGGCTCGCCGTAGCGGCGGTAGGCGCGCGCGGCGATCGCGCCGAGCTCGGCGTCCTGCCAGACGCGCTCGGCGCGAGCGCGCAGCGCCGGCTCGAGCGGGAAGTCGTTGGCGGCGAACGGCAGCCGGAAGACGTGCTCGCCGTGCAGGTGCTGCATGTCGGTGTTCTGGAAGTCACGCGCCAGCGCCGGGTCGCGGGTCGCGCCGTGCACCGCGGCCAGCAGCTCGACCACCGCATGCAGGGCCAGGCGCACGTCCGCGCCGCGCGCGAGCGCATGGTCGAGGCGCTCGGCGGCACCCAGGTCCTCGAGGACCAGCGTCCGCCGCTGCTCGTCGAAGTGCAGGATGCGCGGACACACGCCGCGAACGTCGAGCGGTCGCGCGATCGCGAACCAGCGCTGCTCGAAGACGATGCGCTCGGTGCTCGCCTGGTACTGCGGGAAGCGCTCCAGCGCCGGCCGTGCTTGCTTGACGATCCAGCTCGCTCCGCTGGTCGTCGAGCGCGCGCGCCGCACCCAGTTGATGTTGCCGTCGCCGGCCGGCTCGACCACGATGGGATCGGACGGTGCTGCCAGGTGCCGCGCGCGCAGGTAGTCCGGCAGCGAGGCGTCGTCGAGCGGGGGCGGGTCCGGGGTGCTCATGCGTGGCTCCAGGCTGAGACTCCCGAGCGGCAGCGTCGACGCAAGGGCGGCGGCGGATCGGTCACGCCCGGGCGGTAGCGCGAACGAGCAGTTTGCTCTGCGGGCCAAGCCCACATATACGAGGGGCGTGCCAGACAACTACGGCAACGGCCCACCGCGTCGCGAGGACGACCTCCTCGCGGAGGTCCGCGGCCTCGTCGAGGCGATGCGCGAGAAGATGTTCGGTGGCAGCGGCGGTGCTGCCGGCGGCCGCGCGTCGGGTCGCAAAGGGCTCAGCCCGTGGATCTTCGTGGTCATCGCCCTGGTCCTCTACCTCGGCAGCGGTTTGTTCATCGTCGCCCCCGACCAGCGCGGCGTGGTGCTGCGCTTCGGGCAGGTGGTGCGCGACGTCGGGCCCGGACCCAGCTACCACCTGCCGTGGCCGTTCGAGGAGGTTCTGAAGCCGTCGGTCACGCAGATCCGCAAGGAAGAGTTCGGTTTCCGCACGGTCGACGTCGGTCCGCCGGCGCGCTTCAGCGACGTCGACCAGGAAGCGCTGATGCTCACCGGCGACGAGAACATCGTCAAGCTGCTGTTCATCGTCCAGTACAAGGTCAAGCCCGATCCCGCGGCGACGGCCGACTTCCTGTTCAACGTCCGCGATCCGCAGGAGACCGTGCGCGCGGCATCGGAGGCCGCGATGCGCCAGGTGATCGGCAGCAACAAGATCGACGACGCCCTGACCGAGGACCGCGAGCGCATCCAGGTCGAGACACAGGGGGTGCTGCAGGGCATCCTCGACGGCTACGGCACGGGGCTGAAGGTCGAGGCGGTCAAGCTGCAGGACGTCGACCCGCCCGATCAGGTCTCCGACGCCTTCAAGGACGTCATCAGCGCGCAGCAGGACCGCGAGCGCCTGATCAACGAGGCGCGCGGCTACGCCAACGACGTCGTGCCCAAGGCGCGCGGCCAGGCAGCGCAGCTTCTGAACGAGGCCGAGGGCTATCGCCTGGCGAAGATCCAGGAGGCGCAGGGTGCCGCGCAGCGCTTCGTCGCGCTGCACGACGAGTACACCAAGGCGAAGGACGTCACGCGGCTGCGGCTCTATCTCGAAGCGATGGAGGACATCCTGCCGCACATGGACAAGATCGTGATCGACGAGAAGGCAGGCGAGCACACCGTGCCCTATCTGCCGCTCGACCAGATGCTGCGTCCGCGCGGCGCGCCGGCCGCTCCCGAGCCGGCACCGGGACGCTGAGCGAGCGCCATCATGGATAAACGCTGGCTCGGCATCTTCATCGTCCTCGGCGCCCTGCTCGCGGTGTGGAACCTAGCGTTCTTCACCGTTCCCGTGTGGATGCAGGCCGTGGTCCTGCAGCTCGGCGAGCCCGTGCGCACCATCCGCGAGCCCGGGCTCTACATGAAGATCCCCTTCATCCAGAGCGTGCTGTACTTCGATAGGCGCCTGCTCGAGTACGACGCGTCGCCCAAGGAACTCCTGACGCGCGACAAGCAGCAGCTCGTGGTCGACAATTACACGCGCTGGAAGATCGTCGATCCGCTGAAGTTCTACCAGGCGGTGCGTGACGAGGGTGGCGCGCAGTCGCGCCTCGACGACATCGTCTACTCGAACCTGCGCGAGAACTTCGGCCGTCAGACGCTGCTCGAGATCGTCAACACGCGCCGCGCCGGGCTCATGGAAGAGGTGACGCGCAAGAGCGATCTGAAGGCGCGCGATTTCGGCATCGAGGTGGTCGATGTCCGCATCAAGCGCGCCGACCTGCCCGAGAAGAACGAGCAGAACGTCTTCAGCCGCATGCGTACCGAACGCGAGCGCCTGGCCAAAAAGTTCCGCGCCGAGGGCGACGAGGAGGCGCGCAAGATCACGTCGGGCTCCGAGAAGGACGTGCGCGTGCTCATGGCCGAGGCGAAGCGCTCCTCGGAGGTGACGCGCGGCCAGGGCGACGCCGAGGCGGTCAAGATCTACGCCGATGCCTACGGCCGCGACATCGAGTTCTTCGCCCTGGTGCGGACGCTCGACGCCTACCGCAAGGCGCTGCCGGGCACGACCTCGGTGATCATGTCGCCCGAGGCGGAGTTCCTGCGCTTCCTGAAGGGCGTGGATCCCGCGCCGGCGACGACGCAGCGCTGAGCGCCGGAGAATCCGCCGCGGGTGACAGGCCTCGCGCGCCGAGGCATGGTGGGACGGACATGCCCACTTCGCAAGCCGACGCCTCGAGCTGCTGAGGGCCGGCGATGAACCGCTACCTCGTCATCGTCCTCGCCTGCCTGGCGATCCTGATCTACGTCCGCTCGCCGATCGATCTCATTCCCGACTACATGGGGCTGATCGGCGTGCTCGACGATCTCGCGGTGTCGTTCTTCCTCGTCTGGTGGATGCGCAACCGCGCCGGCCTCCAGCCGCGCCCGCGCACCACCGCACGCCAGCGTGCGCGCGGTCAGGCGGGATTCGGCGGCAGCGGTCCGCGGGGCGCGTCGGGCGGCAGCGATGCCGGTGCGACGCCGCCGACGTGGGACCCGTACGCGGTGCTCGGCGTCGCCCGTGGCGCCACCTCCGACGAGATCAGCCGCGCCTATCGCGCGCAGATGAAGCTCTACCACCCCGACCGCGTCGCCGACCTCGGCACCGAGCTGCAGGAGGTCGCGCACCGCAAGGCGATCGACATCCAGCGCGCCTACGAGGAGCTCGGCACGGGCTGAGCGGCGCGGTTCAGGTCAGTGCGAGCTGCATCGAGACGCGCTGCTCGCCCGGCACGCCCGCCACCGACCGACGCGACAGCGCGACAACTCGGCTCAACGCGACAGGACCTTTGACTACCGCCGCAACCCTCGCGTACACGAGCAACGAATGCACGAAGGAACGTTCAGCACGGTCGCCAGCATCGACTACCCCATCATCGACGCCGACGCCCACGTCTACGAGCCGCCGCAGCTCTGGCGGGAGCGCGTGCCCGCGTCGCTGCGCGCACGCGCCCCCAAGGTCACGCGCACCGCGACCGGCGACCTCTGGACCTTCAACGACGGCGAGCGCGAGCGCAACGTCGGCCTCATGGCCGCGGCCGGCGCGAGCTACCTCGGCTTCAAGCCGTCGGGCCTGACCTACGACGACATCCGGCCCGGCAACTACGAGCCGCAGGCGCGCCTCGCCGACATGGACGCAGACGGGATCTGGGCGCAGCTCCTCTACCCGAGCGTGTGCGAGGAGGGCGCGCGTCTCTTCGGCGACGACCGCGCTCTGCAGCTCGCCTGCGTGCGCGCCTTCAACGAGTGGCTGCTCGAGTTCTGCGCCAGCGGGGCAGGGCGCCTGCACGGCCACGCCGTCATCCCCGCGACCAGCGTCGCCGATGCGGTCGCCGAGCTCGACTGGGCGCTGCGGGCGGGCTTTCGCGGCGTGCTGATCTCGATCTTCCCGAGCGGCAGCGCCGACCCGACCGTGGACGACGATCCGTTCTGGGCGCGCGCGCAGGAGGCCAACGTCCCGGTGGCGCTGCACATCGGCAGCTTCCACGCCGACGGCCCCGTCAAGCAGAGACGCTTCGAGCCGCTCGCCGTGCTGCCGCGCGCCGCGACCAGCAAGTCCGGTGCGAACACCGTGCCGCTGGTCGCGCGCATGCTCTTCTCGGGCCTGTTCGAGCGCTTCCCGCGGCTCGCGGTGCTGCTGGTCGAGGCCAACATCGGCTGGATCCCGGCGATGCTCGAGCAGACCGACGACATGTTCCTGCGCTACCGCTGGTTCACCGAGACCAGCGCGTCGCTGCCGACCATGCCGAGCCGGGCGTTTTACCGCAACTTCTGGGCGACCTTCATGATCGACACCGTCGGCATCGAGCTGCGCCACCGGCTGAACGTCGACCACCTGCTGTGGTCGACCGACTACCCGCACACCGGCACCGACTGGCCGAATAGCCGGGTGACCATCGAGCGCGTCTTCCGCGGTGTGGCGGCGGGCGACGTCAAGAAGATGCTGCACGACAACGTGAAGGCGCTCTACGGCCTGTCCGACGTCCCGTCGCGGCTGCCGGCATGAGGCTCGCCGGCAAGGTCGCGATCGTCACCGGCGCGGGCTCGGGTATCGGGCGCGCGATCGCGCTGCGCCTGGCACATGACGGTGCAGCCGTGGCGGTTGCCGGCCAGCGGCTCGAGCGTGTCGCCGAGACGGCGCGCGCCATCGACGCTGCGGGCGGCAGCGCGCTGGCGCTCGCTTGCGACGTCGCCGCCGCGGCCCAGGTCGAGCGCCTGATCGCCGAAACCGTCGCGCGCTTCGGCCGCCTCGACGTGCTGGTCAACAACGCCGCCAAGAACCGCCCGGACGCGCCGCTCGCCGAGACCGTCGCCGAGCTGAGCGAGCACTGGTGGCACGCGACCATGGCGGTCAACGCGACCGGCGCGTTCCTCTGCGCCAAGCACGCCCTGCCGCACATCGTCGCCGCGGGTGGTGGAGCGATCATCAACGTGGCGTCGACGTCGGGCATCGCCGGCAACTGGAACCAGGGCGCCTACGTCGCGTCCAAGCACGCCATGGTCGGCCTGACGCGCTCGATCGCGCTCGACTACGCCGGCAGGAACGTGCGCGCCAACGCGATCTGCCCCGGCTTCATCGAGACCGAGCGCTCGCTTGGCTTCTCGACGCAGAACCGCGGCGCGGACTGGCAGGCGAAGAAGCTCGCCGAGATCCCGCTCGGCCGCTTCGGAAGGGTCGAGGAGGTTGCGGCGCTGGCGGCGTTCCTCGCGTCCGACGAAGCGGCCTTTCTGACCGGTGCGACGATCCCGATCGACGGCGGCACCGCGGCCCGCCGCGGCTGAGCCGTCCGCTCAGGGCACCGGCCCCTCGCTGCTGACCTACGGCGTGATCGTCCCGGACATTCGCGGCTGTACGACCTCTGGGCATTCGATCGAGCACGCGATCGCCGACGCGCGTGACGCGATCACGCTTCATCTCGCGCACCTCGCCGACCTCGGACTCCGGATTCCCAAGCCGCGCCGCAAGCCAGAGATCCGCATCGTCGCAACGCGACGCGGCCGCGTCGCCGCCTGAAGTCCGACCAAGCGGCGGTCGGCCAAGCTCAGCGCCATCACGCGGACGGTGCCATGAATCGCCGCTCGGGGACGCGCTTGCCCTCGCCGTCGCGACTCGTCTACTCAGCCCGGTAGCGGCTCGCGCGCGCGAGCCGAAGTCCCATGTCGCAACGCCAGCACCGTCCCGCCGTCGCCCTCGCGCTGGTCCCCGAACTCACGGCGGACCTGTTCTCCGACGCGCTCCGTGTCCGGCTGGCGAGCATCGGCGACGTTCTCGACGAGAAGCCGATCACCAACTTCGCGAGCCCGCGCGCGGCCGCGCTGCTGGCGCGCGTCGAGGTGCTGCTGACCAGCTGGGGCGCGCCGCTGATCGACGCTGCGGTCCTCGACCGCGCGCCGCAGCTGCGTGCCATCGTGCACGCCGCGGGCACGGTCAAGATGCACGTCGATCCGATCTGCTGGCAGCGTGGCATCCAGGTGACGTCGGCCGCGGCGGCCAATGCGGTCCCGGTGGCGGAGTTCACCCTGGCGGCGATCCTGTTCGCCAACAAGCGCGTGTTCCGCCTGCAGAGCCGCTACCGCGAGCTGCGCGCAGCACGCTTCTGGGGGCGCGAGTTCCCGGGGCTCGGCAACTACGGCCGCACCGTCGGCATCGTCGGCGCGTCGCAGGTCGGGCGCCGGGTGATCGAGCTGCTGCGGCCGTTCGACTTCACCGTCCTGGTGCACGACCCCCATCTCGCCCCGGCCGACGCAGCCGGGCTGGGCGCGCGGCCGATGGCGCTCGAGGAGCTGCTGGCGGCGTCCGACGTGGTCTCGCTGCACGCGCCGGCGCTGCTCGAGACGCACCACCAGATCGACGCGCAGCGGCTCGCCCTACTGCGCGACGGCGCGACCTTGATCAACACGGCACGCGGCTGGCTGGTCGACGGCGTGGCCCTCGAGCGCGAGCTGGTGAGCGGGCGCATCGACGCCGTACTCGACACCACCGATCCCGAGGTGCTGCCGGGCGACTCGCCGCTCTACGAGCTCCCCAACGTATTCTTGACACCGCACGTCGCGGGCGCGATGGGCAGCGAGACGCAGCGCATGGCGGCGCTCGCGCTCGACGAGATCGAGCGCTTCGCGCGTGGCGAGCCGCTGCGCTACGCGATCCGTGCGGAAGACCTGGCGCGCATCGCCTGAGAGGATCGTCCTACGTGGCAAACGTTGACCTTCGCCTCGGTTTCTGTTCGATCTCGGCCCTCGACCGCCCGCTGGCGCGGGTGGCGGAGCTGGCGGCACAGCTCGGGCTCGCGGGCGTCGAGGTGACGGCCCGCAAGCCCCACCTCGATTCCGAGGCGGGTGTGGACGCGGCCCGTGCTGCCGGACGCGCGGTGCGGGCCGCCGGCGTCGACGTCGTCGCCTATGGCTCCTACCTCGGCCGCTTCGGGCTCACGACGCACGTGCATGCCGCGCGCGAGGCGGCGCTCGCGGCCGCCCTGGAGGCGCCGCTGCTGCGGGTCTGGGCCGAGCCGATGGAGGCCGCGCCGGGCGATCTGGCACTGGTCGCGGGGCTGATGCAGACCGCCGCCGACGCGGCGCGCGGCGACGGCATCACGGTCGTGATCGAGCGTCACATCGGCTCGTTCGCCGACACGCCCGAGCGCATCGTGCGGCTGTTCGACGCGATCGACCGGCCCAACGTCGCGCTCAACTACCAGGTGCTCGACTTCCTGCCCGCCGGCGAAGCTGCCGGGCAACCTGCCGACGCCGCGCGCCTGGTGCCGCTCGCGCGCTACTTCCACCTGAAGAACTACCAGCCGAACGAGACCACCGGTGCGCCGCTGCTGCCGGGCGCGTCGCTCGCGGACGGCGTGCTCGACTATCGCGCGATCCTCGCCGCGGCGCTCGACGCCGGCTACGCGGGACCGATGACGATCGAGTTCCTGGCCGCGGACGCACGTCCGGTCGAGGACAAGCTCGCCGCCGACGTCGCCTGGGTGCGTGCGGTGCTGGCGGAGCTGGGCCGCAGCGCATGAGCGACGACGCCGCGCGCACGCAGTGGCCCCGCATCGCCGCGCTGCGCACGCCGGTGGCGCTACGCCGGCGGCTCGGCGAGCTCGCGATCGAGCTGCCGTGCGACGACGCCGCGCTCGACGGCGCACGATCGCCGCTGGCGGCGCCGCTCGCGCTCGGCTTGATGAACGGTGTCGAGCGGGTGGCGAGCAACCGCTTCGTGGTGCAACCGATGGAGGGCTGGGACGGCACGCTCGACGGCGCGCCGAGCGCGCTCACCGAGCGCCGCTGGCGCAACTTCGGCCGCTCCGGCGCAGCACTGGTGTGGGGCGGCGAGGCGGTGGCGGTGCGCGCCGACGGGCGCGCCAATCCGAACCAGCTCATGATCGACGACGTGACCGCGCCCGCGCTCGGACGTCTGCGCGCGGTGCTGCTGGAGGAGGCGCAGGCGCTCGGGGTCGCGCCGATCGTCGGCCTGCAGCTCACGCACAGCGGTCGCTGGTCGCGTCCCACGGCCGCCGGCAAGGCGCCGCGGATCGCGTTCCGGCACCCGATCCTCGATGGCCGCGCCGGCGTCGGCGGCGATGCCGCGTTGCTGTCCGACGCCGAGCTCGCCGAGCTCGTCAGGCACTTCGCGCGCGCAGCGAGGCTCGCCCAGCAGGAAGGATTCGACTTCATCGACGTCAAGCACTGCCACGGCTATCTGCTGCACGAGCTGCTGGCCGCACGTCATCGCGCGGGACCGTACGGCGGGGCTTCGTTCGCCGCGCGTACGCGCTTCCTGCACGAGGTGCTGGCGGCCGTTCGCGACGCGGCCCCCGGGCTCGGCATCGGCGTCCGCCTGTCGGCCTTCGATCTGGTGCCGCACCGTCCGCGCGGCGCGCTCGGACCCGGCGTTCCCGAGGAGCACGCGCTGCCCTACGACCTCGCCTTCGGCCTCGATCCGGACGCCCCCGAGCGCATCGACCTCGCCGAGCCGATCGCGCTGGTGCGCGAGCTGGTGCGGCTCGGCGTGCGCCTGGTGAACGTCACGGCGGGCAGCCCGTACTACGTGCCGCACGTGCAGCGGCCGGCGCTGTTCCCGCCGAGCGACGGCTACGCGCCGCCCGAGGATCCGCTCGCGGGCGTCGCGCGGCTGCTCGCGACCGCGCGTGCGCTGAAGAGCGCCGCGCCCGAGGCGATCGTGGTCTCCTCGGGCTGGACCTATTTGCAGGAGTTCATCCCGCACGTCGCGCAGGCGTGCGTGCGCGACGGCTGGTTCGACGCGGTCGGGCTCGGCCGCATGGTGCTCGCCTATCCGGAGCTGCCGGCGGACGTGCTCGCCGGGCGCGCTCTCGATCGCAAGCGCCTCTGCCGCACGTTCAGCGACTGCACGACCGCGCCGCGCAACGGCATGGTTTCGGGCTGCTATCCGCTCGATCCGTTCTACCGCGCGCGCCCGGAGCGTGCGGCGCTCGAGGAGATCAAGCGTGCCGCCGGCTGACGGCGTGTCTGCGAGTCTCGCGGCCGCGTTCGCACGGCTCACGCCGGGGCGCGCCGTGCACGGCATCTCGGCGGTGCTGCTGCCGTACACGGCCGGCGGTGCGATCGACTGGGCCGCGTTCGAGCGCCACCTGCTGCGCACCCGGGCCGCGGGTCTCGACGTCGCCGTGAACATGGACACCGGCTTCGTCGACCTGCTGACGCCGGCCGAGCGCACCCAGGTGCTCGACGTGACGCGACGTGCCCTCGGCGCCGGCGCGCGCTTCTACGCCGGCGCCTTCGCTTTGCCGGGGCACGGCGGCGATCCGCTCGACGCGTACCGCGCGCCGGTCGCGGCGATCAACGGCCGCGAGGCGATCCCGGTCATCGTCCAGTGCCTGGCGATGCACGGCATGGCCGCGGCCGAGAAGGCGGCGCTCTATGCGCGCATCGCGGATCTCGCGCCACAGGCACTCGCCTTCGAGCTCGGCCCGATGTTCGCGCCGCACGGTGAGATCTGGGACGACGAGACCTTCGCGCGCGTGCTGGACCTGCCGCGCATCGCCGGTGCCAAGCACTCGTCGCTCGACCGCGCCACCGAGCTCGGCCGGCTCGCGGCGCGCGACCGGTCGCGGCCGGAGTTTCGCGTCTACACCGGCAACGACCTGGCGATCGACATGGTGCTCTACGGCAGCGACTACCTGCTCGGCCTGTCGACCTTCGCCCCCGAGGCGTTCGCCGCACGCGACCGCGCGCTCGCCGCTGGCGAGGTCTCCTTCCTCGCCCGCAACGATGCCTTGCAGCACCTCGGCAACGTCGGCTTCCGGGCGCCGATCGCGGCGTACAAGCACGCGGCCGCGCAGTACCTGCACCTGACGGGCGGGCTCGCCGCCGAGCACGTGCACCCGCGCGCGCCGCGCCGGCCGGCGAGCGAGCGCGTGCTGCTGCTCGACTGCGCGCTGCGGCTCGGCGAGGTGACGGATGCCGAGGCGGCGTATCGCGCCCTTGCCGACGGCAACTCGGACTCGCTTTTCGGGGGCGGCGTCGACTAAGGAACCATGAACACGCTGCTCGATCGCGGAGGGGGAATGTCATCAGGTGTCGTCGTCAGGTGGGTGCTCGCCGGTGCGTTGCTGCTCGGCGCTGCTGCGTGCGAGCGCAAGCCGGTGGAGAGCCCGTATTTCCCGCTCGAGGTCGGCCGGACCTGGCGCTACACGCTGAAGCCCGACCCGATGGGCGAGGACGAGGAGCCGGTCGAGCTCACCGTCGCGAGCCTCGGTCCCGAGCAGGTCTCGGGCCAGCGCGTGACGCGTCAGAAGATCGATCTCGCCGGCGAGGCGCACTTCCTCTTCATCGGCGTCGACGAGAACGGAGTGTTCCGCTTCGCGACCCAGTCGCCGGGTGAGGCCGCGCCGTCGGTCGACGTCGAGCGCGACTACTTCCTGTCCAACCCGCTGACGGTCGGCAACAGCTGGAAGGGCAAGGGCGCACCGAGCTTTCTCGGGGTCCCCGACGTCGCGGTGCCGATCGAGTCCACGGTGGAGAGCACCACCGATACCGTCAAGACACCGGCCGGCGAGTTCGCCAACTGCCTCAAGATCAACGTGACCGGCTCGATGGAGATCACGGACGACGACGAGGAGGAGGAGGAGCCTGCGCACAACGTCGCCGTGACCGAAGACGAGGAAGACTTCGACCTCGTCAGCGGCAAGTTCTCGCTGCGCGAGCAGACGTGGTACGCACCGGGCGTCGGGGTGGTGAAGTCGGTGATCGAGGAGTCGTTCGACAGCGAGTTCGACGAGCAACGGGTCCGCGTCATCACCGAGCTGCAGTCGTTCACGCGTTGACCCCGCGTACCCCGTATCGTCCGGCAGGTGCGATGGGATACCGTCGGTGGTCCATGACGCCATACACCCGCACCATCACGGTCCTGGTCGCCGTGCTCGCGCTCGCGGCCTGCGCCGACGCGCCACGCGGCGACAGCGCGCTCGGCGGCCCGGGCGCCGTCGACGAGACCTGGTACCAGGGGCGCCAGCTCGACGCCCTGCGGTTCGCGACGACCGGCTTCGATCCGACCAACCCGCTGAACGTGCTCGCGCACCTCGAGCACGCGCGCGTCGAGCAGGGCCACGCGTTGCCCGGCGCGATCCCGCCCGACGCCTGGGACGCGCGCTTCGCGAAGATGGCGCGGCTCGAGGACACCCGCGACTTCGATGCCCTCTACCTGGCCAACGTGCTGCTCGGCTACGCCGACGACCCGGCACTGCCGCGCGAGCTGGTTGCGAAGACGGAAGCGGCGCTGCTCTCCTTCAAGTACTGGTACACCGAGCCGACGGCCGAAGGGCTGCTCGACGACTCCTACTACTGGACCGAGAACCACGAGGTCATCTACGGCGCGCTCGAGTACCTGATCGGGCAGGAGTACCCGGATCACACCTTCGCGAACGACGGCCGCAGTGGTGCCGCGCACCGCGATGCCGCGCGCGAGCGCCTGCTGCGCTGGTTCGAGCTGCGCGCCCGCTTCGGCTTCAGCGAGTGGCACTCGAACGTCTACTACCAGAAGGACGTGACGCCGCTGCTGACCCTGGTCGAGTACGCGGACGACGTCGAGATCCGCACCCGGGCGGCGATGGTGCTCGACCTGGTGCTGTTCGACATGGCCCTGCACACGCAGCGCGGCGCCTTCGGCGCGACGCACGGCCGCTCGTACAAGAAGGACAAGATGTCGTCGCTCGACGACGACACCTGGGGCGGTGTCAAGCTGCTGTTCGACACCGCGGCGTACCCCTACCAGTCGACCGCGCACCCCGACGCCGTGCTGCTGGCGCGCGCGCGGCGCTACCGCATGCCCGAGGCGATCCGCCTGGTCGCGCGCAGCGCGGCCAGCTTCACCGATCGCGAGCGCATGGGCATCCGCATCGACGAGGACGGTCCGCTCGAGGACGAGCCGGTCGCGCCCTACGGGCTCGCGTTCGACGACCCGCGCGACCTGACCGTGTGGTGGGGGATCGGCGCGCTGACCACCTGGCCGGTGGTGCCGCTGACGCTCGCCACCATGGAGCAGTACGACCTCTGGGTGACCACCAACTTCGCGCCCTTCGCGGGCCTGCGCGTGCTGACGTCGAACGTGACGCTCGCCCAGCAGCTCGCGATCTCCACCTACCGCTTCCTCGGCTTCGGGCTCCTGCAGGAGGTCAACACGGTCACGCACCGGACGCCGGACTTCATGCTGTCGAGCGCGGTCGACTACCGGGCAGGCTCGTTCGCATCCCAGATCCACACCTGGCAGGCGACCTTCGACGCCAATGCGCTGGTGTTCACCAACCACCCGTTCCGGCCGATCATCGCGTCGGACGAGTGGGGCTTCGACGAGGAGCAGGGCGGTTACTGGACGGGCGAGGCGTCGATCCCGCGCGCGGCGCAGCACGACAACGTCGGCATCTACCTCTACGCGCCGCAGTACGCGATGCGCAACGCAGCACCCTTCGACTACTTCCGCTGGGAGCCGTACACGCACGCCTACTTCCCGCAGGACCACTTCGACGAGGTCGTGCAGCAGGGCCAATGGACGTTCGGCCGCCTCGGCGACGGCTACGTCGGGCTCTACTCGTGGCGTCCGACGCGCTGGCTCGAGTACGATCCGGCGGTGTACGCGACCGACGGCATGGTCGCGCCGTTCGACCTGCTCGCCGAAGGTGGCGCCGACAACGTCTGGATCGTCGAGTGCGGGCGCGCGGCCGACTCCGGCAGCTTCGCGGCGTTTCGCGACGCCGTGGCCGGTGCCGCGATCGACGTGACGCCGCTCGGCCCGGGACAGGAGAGCGGCATCGCCGACGGCTTCGACGTCGTCTACGAGTCGCCGAGCCAGGGACGGATCACGTTCGGCTGGCAGGCACCACTGGTGGTGCGCGGCGTGGAGCAGCCGCTCGGCGGCTTCGCACGCTTCGACAACCCGTTCGCGCAGACGCCGTTCGACGCGTCAGTGGTCGACATCGCGGCCGAGGGGTATGGCGTGCGTCTGGACTTCGCGCGCGGCGAGCGGACGCTGGCGGCGCCGCGCTGAGCCCTGCGGCGGTAACAAAGGAGAGATGGATGGAGCTCGGAGACCTGACCCACATCGAGCAGCTCGCGCTGCTCGGCCTCGTGCAGTTCATCGGCGAGTCGAACCGTGACGTGACCGAGGAGGAGTCCGACGCGATCGCGGAAATCGTCGCGGTCCTCGGGGCCGAGCACTACCGGAAGGTCGCCGCCGAAGCCGACGAGCGCTTCGCCGACGAGGAGTCGCTGCGCAACTACCTGCAGACCGCCGGCCGCCCCGAGGCGCGCGAGCTGATCTACGGCCACGCGCTCGAGTTCGCCATGGGCGACACCATCCAGGCGAGCGAGTCCGAGCTGCTCGACTGGCTGGCCGAGCAGTGGGGGATCGAGGTCGAGTTCGGGGGCGGCGAAGGCGACTGACGGCCGCTCGCCTTGGCCCGATGTGCCAAGCTTTCTCACGCCCTTCCGGTAGGTGCCGCCTGCGCGGCCGCAAACTGAATGGAGGATGTGATGGGATCTCTCGCGTGCCGGGGCGCCGCCCTGCTGGTGGCGCTCCTCGTTGCGGCGCCGGTGGCTGCCGCGGTCTCGGCCGACAAGCCGAGCAGCTACGTCACCCTGCTCGCCCATGGTGAACAGCGGCATCGTGAGGCCCATGGCGATGCCGCGCACGGCGGCATCGGGATGGCTCGCGCCGGGGCTCAGCAAGCGCCGCGTCAGCAGGAGCGGCAGCCGCCGCACGATGCGGCGCAGGCCCCACTCGAGGAGGAGAGCGGCGGCGACTACACCCACCGCACGCACCAGCAGCGTCTGGAGGTCTTCCACCTTCCTCAGATGCCGGTCCGAGCCCGCGGTGTCGTTAGCGGACCGCAAGGGGCCCGTGCGCGTACCCGGGCCGCAACGCCGCGACCACGCGCTTGACACCGGCCGAGGGGCCTCCTACTCCGCGGCGACGTGAAGGCTTCCCGGCTCCTCGATCTGGCGCTGCTCGGTGCTCTGGGTCTGCTGCTGCTGTGGTGGAGCTGGGGGAAGTGGCCGGACGTGCTGGTCGACTTCGGCCAGCAGCTCTACGTGCCCTGGCAGCTGGCCTCGGGGAAGGTCCTCTACCGCGACCTCGCCTATCTGAACGGCCCGCTGTCGCCGTACGCGCACACCTTGCTCTTCCGGCTGTTCGGACCCGGGCTGCGCGTTCTCGTGATCGCCAACGTGGTGCTGCTGGGGGTACTGGTGGTGGTGCTGCACGCGCTGCTCGCCGGTATCGGCGGGCGGGTCTCGGCGGGCCTCGCCTGCGCGACCTTCCTGCTGGTGTTCGCGTTCGGCCAGCAGCTGCCGATCGGCAACTACAACTTCGTCACGCCCTATGCGTACGAGATCACGCACGGCGTCCTGCTGGCGCTCGCGGCCGTGCTCTTCCTGGGACGCTACGCGCAGCGCGGCCGCCTGCGTGACCTGGCCGCGTGCGGCCTGTGCGTCGGGCTCACGTGCTTGACCAAGCCCGAGATCCTGGTCGCGACCGTGGGTGCGGTCTCGGCCGGGCTCGTGCTGACGCTGTGGCTCTGCCACCCGTCGGGCGCGCGCCGGTCGGTCGCAGTCGCAGTCTTCGCGGGCGCGCTGGTCGCGCCGGTGCTCGTAGCGGTCGCGCTGCTGGCACTCGCGCTGCCGCTGCCCGAGGCGCTGGCCGACGCGCTCGGCGGCCTGCGCTGGGTGCTCGCGCCGGTGGTCGGCGGGTCGCGCTTCTACCAGGCGAAGATGGGGCTGCTCGACCCGTCGGGTGCGCTGCGCACCAGCGCGCGCTGGACCGCGTTCTACGGCCTCTGGATCGGCGGCGCGGCCCTGCTCGGGGCGCTGCTGCCGGCGCGCGTCGCGACCGCGCGCGGCGCCGCGGTCGGCTTGTTTCTCGGCCTGCTGGCCGGACTGCTCTTCTGGCGCGACCAGATTCCCTGGACGCAGGCGCTGTTCCCGCTACCGCTCTTCATGCTCGCCGCCTGCGGCGCGTTCATCGCCGCGGCGCTGCGCGCGGAGGACCGCGCGCAGCGTGCACGCCTGGTGTCGGCAGCGACGCTGGCGCTGCTGTCCCTGCTGCTGCTCGCCAAGATCGTGCTGCGCGTGCGCCCGAGCCACTATGGCTTCGCGCTCGCCATGCCGGCGACACTCCTGCTGATCGTCGTCGTCTGGGACTGGCTGCTGCGCGCAGCGCCGCGCGCGGCGGGCGCGCGGCGCTTGCTGCACGCCGCGTTCCTCGCCGCGCTGGTGGCCTTCGCAGCGGCACAGCTGCGCACCACGGCGAGCTTCTTCGCGCGCAAGACGGTGCCGGTCGGCAGCGGCGCGGACGCGTTCTGGGCGGACGCGCGGGGGAACGACGTCGTGCGCATCCTGGGCGAGCTCGCGACCCACGTGCCGCCCGGCGCGACCCTGGCGGCCGTGCCCGACGGCCCGATCATCAACTACCTCGCACGCCGTCCGTCGTCGTGGCCGCACCTGCTGATCAACCCGACCGCGGTCGGGATGTACGGCGAGAAAGCGATGCTCGCGAACCTCGTCCAGGCGCCGCCCGACTTCATCCTGTTGATCGACTGGCCGATGCAGGAGTTCGGCGTCGCGGGCTTCGGCGACGGCTACGGCGAGCAGCTCGCGGCGTGGATCGGCGCGAACTATCGCGTCGTCGGCTCGGCGAGTGGTCAATCGATGGCATTGCTGCGCCGCGCTGCGGGAGATCGAGCGCATGGCCCGGACCACGCGCGCGATCGTCCAGACCGACCGATCCACTCGTGCCTCGTTCCCGAGCTGGCGGGGGCGCTGTGAGCGACGACACGCTCGCTCTCGGCGCCGGGCGTGCTGCCGGTATCGATCACCAATGCGCGCACGCTCTCCTCGCGGCCGCCCGGTGACTCGCGCAGGATCCGAAGGCCGGCCGGCCAGACCCCGACCACGGCCCCGCAAAGCAGACGGCCGACCCGCAACTCGTGGGTCACCATGCAGTGCATGGCGACGAAGCGGCCGTCCCGTTCCGCGACCATCGGGTACACGCCGCCGATCAGGCGCGTGCCGGCGAAGTAGTCCTCGCCCCGGTCGTAGGTGACGCGGACATCCCCCATCGTGATCGGACAGCGCCGTTCGAGCGCGCGCAGCGCGGCTGCGTCGTCCGGCCGCGCTGGCCGCAACGTGATTACGGCCAAAGCGAAATCCGCTCGCCGCGATTCGTAGGCAAGCACCGAAAAAGCCCCGATCGCCGACGCGAAGTGTGCACACCCCCCGCGTCGTATCGCCGCCGGCGCCGCCGGCGGCTCAGTGACCCAGGCGGCGTCCATGTCCGCGTCGGTGAGCGCCGCGGCACCGTCACGCAGTCGGTCGAGAAACCACGTCAATCGTCGGCCGATCACCGCGCCGGCCAGCTCGGCAGGCAGCGTCGCGTCCGTCATGCGGCGCGAATACCACGGGCATGGCAGTCGCCGCCACGTCGATCCACCACCCGCCATCTCCGGTGTGACGCCCACCTGCTTCGCGAGCAGCCGGTGCAACGTCGCGAATGAGCGGGGCGGCTCCCGGCACCGCCCCGCTCCTCATTGGCTCGGATTGCCGGACTCAGTCCGTCGCGCACACGGCGCTGACGGTCACCGACCAGGCACCCGGGGTGTTCATGCCCTCGAGCACACGGACGGTCCACGTATCAGCCGCGCTGGGGAAGCTCGCCCTGACGACCAGTACCTTCACGGCATCCTTGTCGCCCTCGATCCTGTAGCCGCCTCCGGTCACCTTCTTCCCGGAGGGGCACGTTGCCGACGTCGACTTGTTGCTGGAGTTGCTCGGCGAGGTGAAGGTGACGACATCCAGCCCAACCACCCCCGCCGCGCCGGTTGGACCTGTCGCACCTGCCGGTCCCGTCGTGCCGTCAGCACCGTCTGCGCCGGCAAGTCCCGTCGCGCCGTCCGCACCTGCCGGTCCCGTCGTGCCGTCAGCACCGTCTGCGCCGGCAAGTCCCGTCGCGCCGTCCGCACCTGCCGATCCCGTCGTGCCGTCCGCGCCTGCCGCGCCGGCAGGTCCCGTCGCGCCGTCCGCACCGGCCGGCCCGGTCGTGCCGTCCGCGCCTGTCGCGCCGGCAGGCCCGGTCGTGCCGTCCGCGCCTGTCGCGCCGGCCGGCCCGGTCGTGCCGTCCGCGCCTGTCGCGCCGGCCGGCCCGGTCGCGCCGTCCGCGCCTGTCGCGCCGGCCGGCCCGGTCGTGCCGTCCGCGCCTGTCGCGCCGGCCGGCCCGGTCGCGCCGTCCGCGCCTGTCGCGCCGGCCGGCCCGGTCGCGCCTGTCGGTCCGGCTGGCCCGACCTTACCAATGTCGGGGCCTTCTGCTTGCACGAAGCCACTGTTCACGTTGTGGCCCAGGAAGCAGCCGTTGGTGCAGGTGTCGGCGCCGGTGATGAGCTCGTTGTCGTCCAGGTCGACGAGACCATTGGAGCCCGGGGGGACCGGCGGTCCGAAGCCACACGTCTGGCCGAGGATGTTCGCGGTGCCGATGATGCCAACCGAGCAGTCGTCGCCGTCGATCGCTCCGTCGCCGTTGGCGTCGACCTTCCCGGCGATGGTGGACCAGGCGAAGTCGGAGGCAACGACGCTGGGGTCGGTCGGGTCGGCCGCGTTGAAGACCGTGGGCAGCGGCCACCCGGCAGCGATCGGCACCCCGTTGGCCGTGTCGAACGTCCCGTCGACGACGACTATCGTGACCCCGGTTGGCGAGCCATCGTAGCCAATGAGCGTGCAGTCGTCCGAGCCGTCGATCGTTCCGTCGCCGTCAGCGCCCTGATTGACAAGGGTCCAGGCGTCGCAGTCGAGCCCGCCGTTGATGATGTCGGTGTCGCCGTAGAACGCGATCCAGTCGTCGGCGGTGTCTGCAGCGCCGTCACCGTTCAGGTCAGCCAGTTGGTTGCCCCTGACTGCCGGGGACAAGCCCCCCGTGAAGGGATCCGCCCTGGCCACCGTCCCGCTGCCCACGAACGAGACAATGAGCAAAGCGGCGAACAGTGCCGGCGCGAACCCTGAGCGTAGCGAAATGAACTTCTGATTCATGTGACCTCCCTCTTCCCCGCGTACTACGCCGCCCGGGGTGCAGCGGTCAATATTTTGCTCCCATATTTTTGATGAGACGGTCGGCATCGGGCCGCGCCGCGGCGCTGCCGACGTTGTTGCCGCGATGACCTCGAAGTCGGCGAGGTTGGTTTGCTCCCGAAGCGAGCAAAGGCGTCGTTCGGTCAGCGGCCAGTGGTTCCAGCACAGGACGACGTGCTGGTCTGGTCTTGACAAGAGGTCACAGGAAACGCTTGATCATCGCGTGGCTGCGGGAATGCGACCGGCCGATTCACTTCGCGACCCCGGATCAGCGGGGGGCGCGAAGCCGGACGCTGACGCTTCGATCGCGGCGCTGCTCGGCCGCACGTGCGCGCAGCTCGAGAATGCGCGCGCCGACGTCGCCCTGGCGGCACGGCTTCAGGCGCGCCAGTGCGAGGAGATCGAGCACCTCGAGCGGCGGCTCCAGGACTCGGAAGTCGAGCGCCTCGAGCTGCTCGACAAGCTGAACCACCGTGACGGGCTGCTGAGCCAGATCTTCGGCTCGCGGAGCTGGCGCTGGACGCACGCGCTGCGACGTATGCTCGGTCGCCGCTAGCCGCTGCCGTCCGACGTTTGCAAATCGCTGGCGAGTATGACGATTGCCCACTGCCGAGGCGCGACGTTCGCTTTTCACGGGCGTCTCGTCTCGAGTGAGTGGGAGGTTGGGGATGCGTACGCTGATCACGGGGGGGGCCGGGTTCATTGGCTCACATCTCGCCGAGGCGCTGCTCGCGCGGGGTGACGAGGTCGCCGTCCTCGACGACCTCTCGACCGGCTCGATCGACAACATCGAGCACCTCAAGGACCGACCCGGGTTCCACTATGCGATCGACTCGGTGATGAACGAGCAACTCCTCGCCGAGCTCGTCGATCGCTGCGACGTGGTCTTCCACCTCGCCGCCGCCGTAGGCGTTCGGCTGATCATCGAGGCGCCGACGCGCACGATCGAGACCAACGTCGGCGGCACCGAGGCCGTCCTCAAGCTCGCCGCCAAGAAGCGCAAGACGGTGGTCGTCGCCTCGACATCGGAGGTCTACGGCAAGAGTGCCGCGGTGCCGTTCGGCGAGAACGCCGACCTCGTCCTGGGGCCGACGAGCAAGAGCCGCTGGGCGTACGCCTGCAGCAAGATGCTCGACGAGTTCCTGGCGCTCGCCTACCACGCCGAGAAGCAGGTGCCGGTCATCATCGTGCGGCTCTTCAACACCATCGGCCCGCGCCAGACCGGCCGCTACGGCATGGTCGTGCCGCGCTTCGTCGCGCAGGCGCTCGCGGGTGAGCCGATCACGGTCTACGGCGACGGCACCCAGTCGCGCAGCTTCACGTTCGTCGGCGACGTCGTGCGCGCGCTGCTGGCGCTGGTCGACGAGCCACGCGCGGTGGGCGAGGTGTTCAACATCGGCAACGGCGAGGAGATCACCATCCGCGCGCTCGCCGAGAAGATCCGCGCGATGACGTCGAGCGAGTCGCCGATCGCGACGATCCCCTACGACGTGGCCTACGAGAAGGGATTCGAGGACATGCCGCGGCGGGTGCCGGACATCGCCAAGATTCGCGCGCTGGTGGGGTACCAGCCCTGGGTCGGGCTGCACGACATGCTGTGCGAGATTATCGGGGAGGCGGAGGGCGCGGCGGCACGCAGGCTGGCGGTTCCTCGTGCGGCGGAGGTGGGCGTCGCGCGGCCGCTGCTGGGCGTGTGAGGGGAACCCACGCCCGAGACGTCCCGTTTGAGGGACATGCCCCGGTCCGCGTCGAGGCGGTGAGTGGCCGGCAAGGCCCGCGGGCTGGCCTCTCCGATGCGAAGATCGTCGCGCTGGTCGCGCTAGTCGGAGCTGCGACGTGGCTCGTCCTGTTCTACCCGGGCTTCATGAGCGCGGATTCCGCCAGCCAGCTGCTCGAAGCGCGGCGAGGCAGCTTCTCGGACTGGCACCCGCCGATCATGGCGGCGCTGTGGATGCTGTGCGATCGCGTCGTTGCCGGCCCGCTCGGCATGCTGCTCCTCCAGACAGCCCTTTTCTGGATCGGGCTGGCGCTGCTCGCTGACCGGCTGTCCGCTCCTGTCGCGCTGAAGGCGGGATTCCTGCTCCTGATCGGATTAGCCCCGCCGATCGTGACGATCGCCGGCGCCATCTGGAAGGACGTCCTCTTGCCGGCGTTCCTGGTGATGGCATTCGGCCTCGCCGGCGGGCGAAAGGCCTTCTGGGTCTTCGCCGTGCTCGCGACGCTGACCCGGCACAACGCTATTCTCGCGGTCGCCGGCGCTGTCCTATTGCACTTTTCGACGACCGGCCCGTCGGTCGCGGGGCTCCTCCGTGCGGCCGTGGGCACGGTGGCGGTTTTCATCGCTTCGCTCGGTATCAACGCGGCGCTTACCCACCAGCGCGCGCACGTGGAGCAGATGGTCGCGATGTTTGACCTGGTCGGGATTGCCGCAACGACACGGACGATGCCGGACATCCACCCGTGCAACCTGCGCAGGGCGCCGATCGATCTCGATGCGGTCCTCCGTACGTACGATCCACGCTCGGCCGTTTATCTCGTCTCGCCAGGCTCGGAGCTCAACTACTGCTTTGACCCGGAGGCGGCGTCGATGATCGTTCGCCGGTGGCTCGGTGCGGTGGCGGCGCATCCGGCGGCGTACGTGACCCATCGGGTGAAGGTGTCCCGCCATCTGCTTGGAATCGACGACACACCCGGCAGCTACATGATCGTGCAGAGCACATACGCGCAGGCCGATTTTCCCGACCTCGAGCCCCCTGTGCCGGCGTCGTCGCTCCAGGCCTGGTTGGGTCAGGTCCTCTTGTCGATGAACGCCTACGGGGCGTTCCGGCCGTGGATCTACGGTGTGCTCGCGCTGGTCGCGTGCGCGGTCGCCGCGTGGCGACGGCTCTGGCGGCCGTGCTGCATCGCGCTCTCCGGTCTGGCCCATGAATCGGGTTTGCTCTTCGTCGCGCCGTGTGAGGATTACCGCTACTCGCTCTGGATGATCGTGTCCGCGCTGATCGCCGCGGCATGGGTCGCGATCGAGGCCCTCCCCGCCCGGACCGCTTCCCGCACCAACTGAGTACCCACCGTGTCGCGACCGCAGGAGCGAGCCATCCACGTCGACGTGCGCCGCTCGAGCGGCGTGCTGCTGCGCGCGGCTGCGGGCGCGGCGCTCCTGGGCACGCTTGTGTGCGCGACGCCCGGCCTCGCGCAGGCGCAAGCGGGCAGCGTGCGCTCTGGCGCGACGCACCCGGTCTCGCTCTCCGGCACGGCGTGGCAGGGCACGTTCGGCGCCTCCGGGACACACCTCGAGCACGCCGAAGGTCCGGGTCTGCCCTGGCTGCCGGGCAGCGGCAACCCCCTCGTGGGGCCTGAGCCGGCGGACGTCCCCGCGTATCTCGAGGCCAGGGCGCGCGGCTTTCTCGCCGAGAACCGCGCGCTGGTCGCGCTGGACGGCTTCACGCTGCGGCGCAACGAGGCGCGGACGCGCGCGCTCGGCGCGCCGCCGTCGATGTGGCTCGTGGTCTTCGACGTGCTCCTCGGCGGACTCCGGGTGCAGGACGCCGAGGTTCGCTTCGTCGTCAGCCACGGCAACCTGGTGAGCGTGCTGCGCGACGCTCCGCCCGCGCCGCCCGAAGCGGTCGCGGCTCGCGCGCGCGCCGTACGGGCGTTCACGCCGCCGCCGCGCGTGGCGCTGGGCGACGGCAGGGTGATCGTTGATCCGCGCTGGGGCGAAGGCTCGATCGCGC
>Ga0163152_10000622_pt1 | contig 60997 bp, 54 predicted proteins | sample OliLakLV19MP8IB2_FD_148635 | JGI IMG/M metagenome (GOLD analysis project Ga0163152, IMG submission 148635) | Freshwater microbial mat bacterial communities from Lake Vanda, McMurdo Dry Valleys, Antarctica - Oligotrophic Lake LV.19.MP8.IB-2 | ecosystem: Environmental > Aquatic > Freshwater >... | reverse complement strand
AAACTGGAGAGAGTGACCAGGGGAATGAGACCCAGGATAGGCAGGGCCGGAGTCACGGCCAGGAAGCAGGCAAAATCACGCGGCGAACGAAGGGCTTTCGAGACGTTCTCTCGAACCGTGCCGGCAAAGACGCGACACACATCGGCGGTGAGGCGGAGGTAGCTTCCCGAGCCGCCGGCCGGAACGGTGAACCCTTCGCGCAGGCCCTCGAGGAATTCCGCGCGGTCTCGCGCGCGAGGGACGGTGGTGAAAGCGTGGCCGATCCCGAACAGCGTGTGGGCGTCGCTGCCGCCGACGGGGGCGAGGCCGTTCTCTCGCCCGGCCCGGAACGCGAAGTCGTTCGTGGCCCTGGGCATCATGCCGTTTTACGTCTCGATGAGTCCGATGCCTTGGAACACGCGATCGAAATCGTGAACCTCCCGCGCACCGGTGAGCGGCGAAAAGGGGTGATTGACGCAGGCGGGCACTCGATTTTCGGCGAGCCATGCGAAGAGCGCCTCGGGATCGCGCCTGCGCCTCGATATCTGATGGTGGCGCGACTCGTCGAGGTCCCAGACTCCGAGGTGGACCTCGCGGCCTTCGCCCAGGTCGAGCGTCACTTCTTCGCCGACGATGAAGTCGGGGAAGTGAGCGAGCTGGAGCGCGCCTTCGATCGTGTCGTGATCGGTGATGGTCACAAGATCCATCCCCCGACGCTTCGCCGTTTCGTAGACCGCCAGAGGTTCTGAGTAGCACTCGCGGCTGACGTGACGCAGCCCGGGCAGGTCGACGGGACCGGAATGGCGGGTATGAACGTGCAGGTCACAACGCATCGGCTTCTCCTCGCGACTTGATGTGCTGGTTGAAGTCGTCTGCGAGTAGACCCCATCAAAGCGGCGTTTTCGGGTCGCCGAGAAGACGTTTCGGCGGCACTTTCAGAAAACCTGGCCGTTCAACCGGTAGTTGTGGCGCCGGAGAGGAAGTTCCCGGGGCCGCTCTCCGGGCCGGCGAGCTACTTCAAAAGGTCGGGCTCTCGGTCAGCCGATGCGGCACGAAACGATAGTCGCCGCCATGAAAGAAATCGGCCGCGGTGGCCGCGCCGCGACCGCCCGCCGTCATGCGGATTGACTGGCAAACCGTGCTTGTTTCACTTACGCTCCCCGCATTGGACGAGGCTCCCGAGAGCACGACTCAACCAGGAGCAGGCGAAGAGGCTGGTCGCTCATCCATCGCCATTCACCGCGCGAGGCAAGCGCTCCCGTGCAGTCCTCGAGCTTTTGTATGGTACGGGAATCCGCGTGAGCGAATGTGAGCGGCTGGAGCCGACGTCCACTTCCTCGTCCCGAAGGCGCCCGGGCACCACCGCTCGCTCTCGAGTACCGTCCGCGCTGCGGATGATGCGCCACTCCTCGGGCATCCGCTCGTAGAACGCGCGATGGAGGAAAAGAAGGAATTCCGTCGAGGTGATGTCGAGCACTTCTTCGGATTCCATCCGCCGCTCGGCGTTCGGTTGCACCTCGACGTGCGCCCGCGCCTCGATCTGGAGGGACCTCTTCGCGGACGTCGTCGAAAGGTGGCCGTCCAGCGCGCGCTCGATGTCGCGAGGGCGGGTGTCGTGCCCTTCGATGAGGTTGGAGTGATAGGTATTGGTCGTACGGAGGAGATCGGCCATGGATCGCCGGGTAATCGGGTGCAGTCGCCCTAGCAGATTCATGCTCCAGCCATCGACTTCAAAGTGATCTGCGACGGAAGACACGCCAAGCTGGGTCGACGTCGTTGGGGACGGTGCGGTGGGCGCACCGGCGCCGCAACTGCCGCTGAGGAAAGCGACCAAAGTAAAGAACGCTACGCAGCGTCGAGGATGGGGGACGCTTTCAATATCTCGATGGGATTTCATTCTTAACTCCTTCAATCGGCTGTTCATTTCCTTGAGACGGCTCAGACTCCCTTTCGAACGACCGGAGACAAAAATCCCCGATTTCTCGGGGAGGGGTATGCAATTCATCTTTCGCGAAGTTGGACACCACCGGCTGGGAGTTCGGACCTTCGTCAGGTCCCCAGTACGGGAAGACGGACGAGTGCACGTAGGCGCCGCTGGCGAGGACACGGTACTGCCCAAGATCCTCGCCCGCCACCACGGACAACTCGAACATCCCGTCCTCATTGAGTCCGAGGTTCTGAACCATGCCCATCCATCCCCCCGGCAGCTCCGTGGTCGAGACGTTGCGGCCGTCGTCGGTGAACTGCAGAACGCGCGGCTTCGACAGTCCGACGTCGAGAACTGCAAGCCGTTGCTCGCGAGGGTCGCCCGTGACAGCGATGGCCACCGGCTCAACGAGTTCCTCGGCCTGATCCAGATCCAGGACGACCTTGCCCTCGTAGACACGGAGGAGATGCCCGGACACGCGGTCGATGACCCAGAACCCGCCGACGCAATCGACCGCGAGGCCGGTCGGACCTTCCGAAGCCCTTATGAAGGCCACCTCGTTGGTGACCGACACGGCCCGGGTTTCCCCAGATCTTTGTGGATACGGTGCAGGCGTTTTATGCCCGTCGAGCGGCGCAGGCGGGCGCCATGGGTGCGAAGACCGGCGCGGTCACCGCGGTACGACGACCACTTCTATTTCAACAATCCTGTCGACTACATGGCGAACCTCTCCGACTGGAAGATCCTCCAGTCGATGGTCAACGCGATCATGCGCCTCGGTCTGTTCAAGGGCTACGTGATCGGCCAGATTGAGGAAACCATGAGGGACCTCGTTGGCGCTGCGGCCGCGCTCTCTTCCGAGGGGCTCGACAAAGTGCTCTCGGATCCGGGCTTCAGTGAGGAGGAACGCGCGCGGGATCCGCGTGCTGGACCCTTCGGAATTGAACCCTGAAGGGTTCCTAGCGGCTGGGGCTTGGAAACCCAGCATAGATGTACGATCGGCCACATCAAGTCCGCAAATCGACTGAGAGGGCAAGTGAAGATTCGGTTTTCGTCGCAGCGGATTTTCCGCACTCATCTCACGGTCATCGCGGCACTCGTCTGTGCTCACCTCATAGTTCACATCGGACGCCTGGTGACCGGAACCCGCACCTTCTACGGTCTGGAGCCGATCTTCGGGTTGAACTTCGAGAACAACGTGCCCACGCTTTTCTCGGCGGTCGCCATGATTGCGGCGGCGGGCCTCCTCAGCGTAACCGCGCAGCGTGAACAAAAGGCTTCGGGCCGGTACGCCAGGCACTGGCGCCTGTTGAGCGCTCTTTTCGTCTTCTTGGCCATAGACGAGTCAATCTCGCTGCATGAACGGTTGAATGCGCCGACCCACCATCTCCTCGGCACGGCCGGACGATTCACCTTCGCCTGGGTAATTCCCTACGGGCTGATCACGGTGGCGCTGGCCCTGAGCCTGATTCCATTTCTCCGTGAACTGGAATCCCGGACCCGCCGAGACCTCATCACCTCGGGCGCCGTTTATGTGGGGGGAGCGCTGATTGTGGAACTGCTGGGAGGCCTGATCTGGGAGGCCAAGGGCCGGGCCAGCCGGGCGTACTTCCTCGAGATCACGATCGAAGAGTCTCTCGAGATGCTGGGAATCGCCCTCTTCGTTCGAGCCATCATCGCGCACAACGAGCGCCGGCTCACCTCAACACTCGCACTGCCTAGGGCGTCGGAATCGTCCAGGTGAAGACGTAAGCCTGCAGGAGCACCGGCACGCCGACGAGGCAGGCCAGAACGAGACTGCGGAAGAAGGCGGGCCGCAGGATCGCGCCTGGAGGGGCGGCTTCGCCGGTGGCCACGATGCTCTGCGCGTCGAACATCTTTCCACGACGCCCCCCGAAGCATTGGCAGCGACGGGCCGACACCCTCTGCAGGTTTCCGAAGAGAACGTTCGACGAAGTGTCGCTGCTCGGGAGCACCGCCCTCACCGTGCCGGCGAACGCGACGGTGTTCCGGAAGGCGACCCAGGTGGGAGTGCCGGTTGGTGTGTTCGCGGGGATTGCGCTGACCCATGACGGAGCGCCGGGAGCGGTGTCGGGGAACATCACGACCCTGAACGGCTCGAACGGTCTGTCGTTCGACTCACCGTTCAGCGGGCGGCAGTAGACACCCAAGCGAGTTGCCACGTTTCACAATCCCTCACCCAGGCTTCCGCCGGTGCGGAGGAGGCTCGGCACGTGCGCGCCCCTGGATCCTCGGTGAATCCCTTCCGGATTGCCGAGCAAACGGCGCGCAGTGAAGCCTCGCGTGGTCGCCTTCGGATGACCATGACTCAGATGACGACAGCCGCTCCGCCGGCTGCCAGGAGCAGCGGCCACCCGTAGGAGATCCGCCGCGAGACCGGCTCGAACCGCACCCCCGGGAGGCCGCTCAGTGTGAAGTTCGCCCAGACGCGCTTCTTCAGCGGGCAGACCCTCGGCAAGCCGCGCGTAGAACTGACCGATGAATCTCGCAAAACCCTGACCTGATCGTCCGCAGGAAAGACGCTGCCAAGAACCGCTCCCGCGCCGGCCTGCAGGAAGGCGCGCACCAGGCTCAGGTCGCCCTCGCCGGTTCGGAGCCTTCCCTTCGCCGATTCACAGGCGGAGAGCACAACGAGGGCCGCGCGTATTTGCATTCGGTGGATCTCCTTCGCGCGCAGAAAACCGTCGTCGCCGTCGCCGGGTGCGAGAAGCAGGAAGGAGCGCAACGGCAAGTCGAGATCGTCGACGGCGTGGGTCGCGAAGTCTATCGACCCTAGGGGAGCTGCAATGGCGGCCCGCAGCGCCCGCTCGGACGCCGCCGTTCCGAGCAGCAGCTGCGAGCCGGGCCACTCTCGCACCACCGCGCGCCCCTCGGCTTCGGCGAATGCGAGCGTAGCGAGCACCTCGGACCGGCTGAGACTTTTCGTCCCGGGTTCGAGGCCGGCTTTGACGTCCGGATCGCGAGGACGCATAGGAGGCATGAAGCGCTCGCCCGCCGAGGATCTCTTTGACGAAACTGGAGAGAGTGACCAGGGGAATGAGACCCAGGATAGGCAGGGCCGGAGTCACGGCCAGGAAGCAGGCAAAATCACGCGGCGAACGAAGGGCTTTCGAGACGTTCTCTCGAACCGTGCCGGCAAAGACGCGACACACATCGGCGGTGAGGCGGAGGTAGCTTCCCGAGCCGCCGGCCGGAACGGTGAACCCTTCGCGCAGGCCCTCGAGGAATTCCGCGCGGTCTCGCGCGCGAGGGACGGTGGTGAAAGCGTGGCCGATCCCGAACAGCGTGTGGGCGTCGCTGCCGCCGACGGGGGCGAGGCCGTTCTCTCGCCCGGCCCGGAACGCGAAGTCGTTCGTGGCCCTGGGCATCATGCCGTTTTACGTCTCGATGAGTCCGATGCCTTGGAACACGCGATCGAAATCGTGAACCTCCCGCGCACCGGTGAGCGGCGAAAAGGGGTGATTGACGCAGGCGGGCACTCGATTTTCGGCGAGCCATGCGAAGAGCGCCTCGGGATCGCGCCTGCGCCTCGATATCTGATGGTGGCGCGACTCGTCGAGGTCCCAGACTCCGAGGTGGACCTCGCGGCCTTCGCCCAGGTCGAGCGTCACTTCTTCGCCGACGATGAAGTCGGGGAAGTGAGCGAGCTGGAGCGCGCCTTCGATCGTGTCGTGATCGGTGATGGTCACAAGATCCATCCCCCGACGCTTCGCCGTTTCGTAGACCGCCAGAGGTTCTGAGTAGCACTCGCGGCTGACGTGACGCAGCCCGGGCAGGTCGACGGGACCGGAATGGCGGGTATGAACGTGCAGGTCACAACGCATCGGCTTCTCCTCGCGACTTGATGTGCTGGTTGAAGTCGTCTGCGAGTAGACCCCATCAAAGCGGCGTTTTCGGGTCGCCGAGAAGACGTTTCGGCGGCACTTTCAGAAAACCTGGCCGTTCAACCGGTAGTTGTGGCGCCGGAGAGGAAGTTCCCGGGGCCGCTCTCCGGGCCGGCGAGCTACTTCAAAAGGTCGGGCTCTCGGTCAGCCGATGCGGCACGAAACGATAGTCGCCGCCATGAAAGAAATCGGCCGCGGTGGCCCTTGGGGAGAACCAACCGCGGCCCTTGCGACTTGCGACCCGTTGAAGAGTGAGCTTTTAGCTCGTTTGAGTGACGCGCCCGACTGAAGATGCAGGCGGCTTTTTAGGAGGTTTACATTGCCGCGATTCTGCGGGCCGTCCGTGACACCTTCGTGACGCCGCTGAAAAATGCCGGTCACACAAATGTCATGTGGGCTGGGCATCGTTCCCGCTGTAGATTGAAGAGCATGGCGCGCGCCCTCGTTGTCGAAGATGATGCCGACATCGCCACCCTCATCACGCACTATCTGGAGCGTGACGGGTGGCGGTGCGACGTCGCTCGCGACGGTCTCGAGGCGCTCGCCCGTCTGGGCGGTGAAACCTACCGCCTCGTGGTTCTCGATCTCCAGTTGCCGGGTAAAGACGGTCTCACCGTCCTGACCCAGATCCGCGCGACACCGAAGCTCAAGAACCTTCCCGTCGTGATCGTCACCGCGAGGTCCGAGGAAACCGACCGGATTGTCGGCCTCGAGATCGGCGCCGACGACTACATCGTGAAGCCGTTTTCGCCCAAGGAGTTCGCGGCCCGGGTAAAGGCCATCCTGCGGCGCATCGACCGCGCGGACGGCTCGGACGATTCGCTGGCGATCGGACCCGTGGCCGTCGACCGGGCGCGCCACACCGTCACCGAGAACGGCAAGGCGATTCACCTGACCGCGAAGGAGTTTGCCCTCCTCCTCGCCCTCGCCGACGCCAGGGGACGCGTGCTCTCAAGGGACCGCCTCCTCGAGGATCTCTGGGGTTATAGCTACATCGAAGGCATGCGGACGATCGACGTCCATATAAGGCGGCTGCGGGAGAAGCTTCCGAGCATCGCGGCGCGGATCGCCTCGGTGAAGCCCATCGGCTATCGCCTGGCCGACCCGGGGGAAGCGGAATGAAGCGCCGGGCCTCGAAATGAACAGCTTCAGGCGACGACTCGCTCTCGCCGGTGTCATCACGAGTGCCGTCGCTCTGGTGGTCGTCCTGTTCGTTCAGGGCCGCGCGGTGAACCTCGACACACGGGCGGAGACCCAGGAGAGGCTTCGGGCGGAAGCCCGCATCCTGGCCGCGGCTCTCTCCGCACCCTGGGGTACGGAGGGGCCGGGGCCATGGATCGACGAACTCGTGGACCGGGCGGGTCGCTCTACGGAAACGCGCCTTGCCGTCATGACCCTCGACGGAGTCGTGGTCGGCGACACCACGGCCTCGGGCGATGCGCTGCTCGCGCTCGAGAATCACGCCGGGCGTCCCGAGGTACGCGACGCGCTCTCGCTGGGCGAGGGAACGGACGAACGCTTTTCGAGCACCTCGAGAGAGCGCCAGATGTATGTGGCGGTTCATGTGCGTCATCAGGGGCGACTCCTCGGCGTGTCTCGCGCCTCGCTGTCGCTCGCCCGGGTCGGGCTGCGAACCTACGAACTCCGACGTTCGCTGGTCATTGCGATGCTGGCGGTGTTGCTTTTGGCCAGCGGTCTTGCCTGGTGGCTGTCGCGGCCGCTCTCAGGGCCCATGTCGCGCCTGCTGGAGGGGGCGCAGGCCCTGGCGCGAGGCGATCTGGCGAAGAGGATTCACGAGGACCGCGATGATGAGTTCGGCCAGATCGCCCGGGTGTTGAACCAGGCTGCGTTTGGAATTCAGGAGCAGTTCGCGGCGGCCACCCGCGAGCAGGCTCGATTCTCCGCGGTGCTCTCGGCCATGGAGGACGGACTGCTCGCCGTCGATCATCGAGGAATCGTTCTCCTCGCGAACGAGGCTCTGCTGCGGTCTCACACCCTTTCGGGAACAACGGGGACGCATTACCTCGAGGTGTTCCGTCAGGCCGAGATCGGTGCGCTGATCGATCAAGTGCTGAAATCGGGCCAAAGGCGCACCGCGGAGATCGACGTGGTCGGCACCGCCCGCTCGTTCGTGCTCGTGGGCGTTCCCTTTCCGGCCTCCCCGGGCGAGGCGCACGGCGCCGTCATCACTTTCAACGACGTCAGCGAGAGACGGCGCGTGGATCGAATCCGGAGGGACTTCGTGGCGAACGCCTCCCACGAACTGCGCACGCCTCTCACTTCAATCCGCGGCTTCGTCGAGGCTCTCGAGGATGGCGGCCTCGAAGAGGCGGACACCGCGAAGCGCTTTCTCTCGAGGATCCGCGCCAACGCGGATCGAATGGCGTCGCTCGTGGACGATCTGCTCGAGCTTTCGAGGCTCGAGTCGGGCGCGCAGCCGGCTTCGCTCGAGCCCCTCGATTGCGGAGCGGTGGCCGCGGACGTGGTGACGTCGTTCGCCAAGATCGCGGGGCGCAAGTCGATCACCCTCGACACCGTGAACGCCCAGGCCCCGCGCGTGCTGGGAGATTCGGACCGTCTGCGCCGCATCCTCGAACATCTGGTGGACAATGCCCTCAAGTACACGCCGGATGGCGGCCGGGTGTGCGTGCGGGTCGGTCCCGAGGGCGAGGGCGCCCTGGTGAGGGTCGAGGACACGGGCCCGGGCATCGCCGGTGAGCACCTGCCCCGTCTCTTCGAGCGTTTCTACCGGGTCGACACCGCGCGGAGCCGCGAACTGGGCGGAACCGGTCTCGGCCTTTCCATCGTGAAGCACCTGGCGGAAAGCATGGGGGCTTCGGTGAGGGTCGCGAGCATCCCCGGTAGCGGATCGACCTTCGAGGTGCGACTGCCGGCGCGACCGTTTGGAATGAGCGAGAGCCCGAAAACGGCCTGATATGCTGGTCACGCCGGTGCTGTCTCGATCGGCTTCGCCACCTTCGGCGGCATTCCGGTTTCGACGTCGCACCCTCATCGAGCGCCTCCGCTCCTGACCTGCGCCCTCGCCTCTTAAAGGCAGGGCGGTCCAGCGACGGACACTAGAATGTCCGCCGAGACCCCATGAAATCCACGTTCAGCATCGCCGGGCGAAAAGTCGGCATCGGCGAACCCGCCTACGTCATCGCCGAAGCCGGCGTGAATCACGACTGCCGGCTCGACCGGGGACAGGCCCTCGTGGATACTGCGGCGGCCGCGGGCTTCGACGCCATCAAGTTCCAGAGCTACACGGCGTCGAAAATCGCGACCCGCGTGGCTCCGAGGTATTGGGTCGAGCCCCAGGATCCGAACGGGACCCAGTGGGACACGTTCGCCAAGCTCGACAAATTGAGCGACGACGATTTCAAGACCCTCATCGCCTATGCGCGACAGGCCGGGATCGTGGCCTTCTCGACGCCTTTCGACGACGAGGCCGTCGACTTCCTGGCGAAGATGGATATGCCCGCCTTCAAGATCGCCTCGGCCGACCTCACCTGCAAACCGCTGCTCGAACGGGTGGCGGGGGTGGGAAAGCCCGTGATCCTCTCCACCGGCACCTCCACTCTCGCCGAAATCGACGAGGCGCTCGAGACTCTCGCGAAGAGCGGGAGCGGTGAGGTGGTTCTGCTCCACTGCACCCTGAAGTACCCCTGTCCCCCCGAGGGCATCAACCTGAAGATGATGACCCACATGATGTTGGCCTTTCCCGGCGTCCCCGTGGGCCTGTCCGATCATTCGCTCGGCATCAGCATTCCCCAGGCCGCGGTGGCTCTCGGCGCGTGCATGATCGAAAAGCACTACACGATCGACAAGACCATCCAGGGCTCGCCCGATCACCATCTCTCCGTTGATCCGCCCGAGGCCCGTACGATGATGGACGGCATTCGGGCGATCGAGAAGGCGTTCGGGAAATCAGTGAAAGGCCTCGAACCCCTTGAAAAAGAGGCCTTCCTCTACGCGCGGCGCAGCGTGACCTCGGCTACGGCCATCGCCAAGGGAACCGCGATCACCCGCGACATGCTGACCTACAAGCGCCCGGGCACCGGGATCTCCCCTCGACTCTTCGACCTGGTGGTCGGACGGACGGCGCGGCAGGACATCGCGGAGGACACGACGATCTCCTGGGAGATGGTTTGAGAGTCACGGTCGTCATTCCCGCCCGCGGCGGATCCGACCGGGTTCCCTATCTCAACATCAAGCGCCTGGGCGACGCGCCCCTCCTCGCCCACACCATCCGCGCCGCGAAAGAGGCGAAAGGCATCGATCGGATCATCGTTTCGACCGATGACGATACCGTGGCCGAGGTGGCGCGGGAACACGGGGCCGAAGTGCCGTTCCTCCGCCCTAGGGAACTCTCGGGCGATCTGTCGAGCCTGATGCCCGTCGTCCGGCACGCGGTCAGCGAATCGGAGAAGGATCATCCCCGGGCCGATGTCGTGGTGGTCCTCCAGGCCTCGACACCTTTCCGGACCGCGCGAAGCATCGATGAGGCCCTGGAGAAGATCCGCACCCGGAAGTTCACCGCGGTGGTCTCGGTGACCTCAGACCTGTCGCTGCGCTGGCAGGCCGAGGACGGAAAGCTGCGCCCCCTCTTCGACCGGGCGGGAAGGCGCGACGAGCAAACCCCCGTCTACCTCGAAAACGGGGCCATCGTCGCCATCGCCCGCGACGTCCTCGACCAGGACGCGCGGTTCGGGGACTCGGTGGGTTTCGTCGTGCTCGACAAGCGCGAAGGCTTCACCGTCCACGATCTCGAAGACTTCTGGATGGCGGAGCGTCTGCTGCGCGAACCGCGGATCCTTTTCCGCGTCGACGGCTCCCGGGTGATGGGCATGGGTCACGTCTATCGGTCGCTCGCGATCGCGGAGGCGCTACGCGAAGGGTCGCGCGCGGAGATCGCGTTCCTGATGAGCGCCGACCACGCCGAAGGCATCGCCACGATTTCCCGGAGCGGGTACCCCGTGCGCGTATTCCGTTCCGGGGGGCTCGAGGCCCTCATCGAGTCGATCCGCGATTTCGCTCCGTCGGTGGTGATCAACGACCTTCCCCTCGTCGAGGACACCTATCTGAGATCGCTCGCCCGGCTCGGCGCCATCACCATCAATCTCGTCGACACCCTGGACGACCTCGAAGGCGTCTCCCGCGACGCGCAATTCGTTATCTCGGTGATGAATGAAGATCGCGAAACCCCCGAAGGGTTCTACGGAGGGCCCGCCTTCGCCATCCTGAGACGCCACTTCCAGGGTCGAGAGAGGGCGGTGCGGGACAACCCCGCGAAAGTCCTGCTCACCTTCGGCGGCGCCGACCCTCAGGCGCTGACCCTGAAGGTGGCGAAGGCGCTGGCCCCCCTTTCCGCGGAGATCGAGGTGGTTTCGATCGCGGGACCGGCGTTCCCTCACCGACTCATGTTCGAAGCCTTGCAGCGCACTCTCGGGCGGAAACTACCGCTCGTAAACGGCGTGGAGGTGCAGATCGCCGACCTGATGCTCGATGCCGACGTCGTTTTGTGCTCCGGCGGCATGTCGGTGTACGAGATCGCGGCTCTGGGCGTACCCGGCATCGTGCTGGCCCAGAATGCCAAGGAGGATCGGCGCATGCGAGAATTCTCGCGGTTCGGAACGATCGAGTACCTCGGCCTCGGCGTCGATGTCGACGAAGCTGCGGTGCTCGAAGCGGTCCGGCGGATCCTGGCCGATACGGCCCGGCGCGCCGCGATGAGCGCAAAGGGACGGGCGCTGGTGGACGGATATGGAGCGGCCCGCGCTGCCGAGATCGTCCTCGAGCAGGTTCAGGCGGAGTCAAACGGAAAGGCCGGGAAAGTCGCGGCCAGGGAAGGAACGGAATGAGAGTCTTCATCACGGGCGGAGCCGGTTTTATCGGAGGGCACCTCTCGGAGACGTTTCTCGATGCAGGCCATGAAGTCGAGATCCTCGACGATCTCTCCACCGGGTCGATCGAGAACATCGAGCACCTGAAGGCCCGCAAGGGCTTCACGTACACCATCGACAGCGTGATGAACGAGGGCCTCACCGCGGAGATGATCGACCGCGCCGACGTGGTCGTCCACCTTGCCGCCGCGGTGGGCGTGAAACTCATCGTCGAAAGCCCGGTGCGCACGATCGAGACGAACGTCCACGCCACCGAGATCGTCCTGCGCCACGCAAACAAGAAGCGCAAGAAGGTCCTGATCGCTTCCACCTCCGAGGTCTACGGCAAGAGCACCGACGTTCCCTTCCGCGAGGACGGCGATCTGGTCATGGGCTCGTCGATCAAGGGCCGCTGGAGCTACGCGTGCAGCAAAGCCATCGACGAATTTCTCGCCCTCGCATACCACAAGGAACGAAAGCTGCCGGTGGTGGTGTTCCGCCTCTTCAACACCGTGGGCCCGCGTCAGACCGGCCGCTACGGCATGGTCATTCCAAACTTCGTCCGGCAGGCGATCTCCGGCCAGCCCATCACCGTCTTCGGCGACGGCGAGCAGCGTCGTTGCTTCACGGATGTCTCCGACGTGGTGGGCGCCTTGTTGAAGCTCTCGACCTGCGAAGAGGCGGTCGGCCAGGTGATCAACATCGGCAACGATTCGCGGGAAGTATCGATCATGGATCTCGCGAAGCTCGTGAAGGAGAAGGCGAAGTCGTCGAGCGAGATCGTTCTCGTGCCCTACGCGCAGGCCTACGAGGAGGGCTTCGAGGACATGCCGCGGCGGATTCCCGATCTCACCAAGATCCGCGGACTCATCGGGTACGAGCCGAAGATCGACCTTGACGGGCTTCTGGACCGGGTGATCCAGCACTTCATGACGGACGAACGACGCGTCTGAGCGACGAAGCACCCGCCTCGAATCTGAAGCGGCTCTCCCGGCTGTCCCTCGCCTACGGGACGGCCGATGTTCTGGCCCAGGGGATCAATCTCCTTCTCCTTCCCCTCTACACGTCGTACCTCACCCCCGCGGACTACGGCGCGATCGCGCTGCTGCTCCTGCTTTCGACGTTTCTCAAGATCCTCTTCCGCGCCGGCCTCGACGCCGGTTTCATGCGGATCCACTACGACCTCAAGGGCGAGGCCGAGAAGACGGGTTTTGCGGGCTCGATAGCGCTTTTCTCGGCGGGTCTTTCGACCGCAGGCTTCGCCTTGTTCTGGCTGTTCTCCGGCCCGGTGTCCCTTGCCCTGCTCGGATCGGCCGATCAGACGTTGTGGGTCCGGCTCGTCGCCTTCGACCTGCTCGCGTCTTCCTTCGCCTTCGTTCCGCTCACCCTTCTGCGCATCGAGGAACGCGCCGCCCTCTTCTCGACCTACTCGCTGATGCGTCACGCCGCGAACACCATCCTGAAAGTCGTCCTGATCACCCAGGGATACGGCGTCACCGGCGCCCTGGTCGCCGATGCCGCGGCGAGCGTGCTCTTCTCCCTGGCCCTGTTTCTCGAGCTGCGGCCGAGAGCGCGGTGGGCCTTCGACTGGAAGCACCTCAAGGAAGCGCTTCGATTCGGCCTGCCCAAAGTCCCCCATGGCCTGCTCGTCCAGACCCTGAATCTCGCCGACCGCTGGATCCTCGGCGCCTACGTCACGCGGGCGGAGGTGGGCGTCTATCACATGGGCTCCGCCTTCTCGTCAGCCATGAAGTTCCCGCTCTCCGCGTTCGAGCCGGCGTGGCAGCCTTTCGTGTTCGGCAACGCCCGGCGCGAAGAAGGGGCGAAGGAAATTGGTCTGGTGGCGACGAGGATGGGCCTGATCTTCACCGGCGTGGCCGCCGCTTTGTGTCTGATCCTGCCCGATCTACTCCGCTTCGTGATCCAGAACGTGGAGTATCACGGCGCGGCCCGGGTGATTCCGATCCTGGTGCTGGCCTCGTTGTTCCAGGGGTTCTTCCTGCTGTCCTCGGTCGGAATCTCGATCAGCAAGCAGGCTCGGTACTACCCGATGATCACGGCCGCGGCCGCGGGCCTCAACATCGGCCTCAACCTGTGGCTGGTGCCGCGCTACGGAATCCTCGCCGCCGCCTGGACCACGGTCGCGGGCTACGCCCTCATGGCCCTTTTGGGAGCCACGATCTCTCGCCGCCTCTATCCGATTCCGGTGCAGTGGTCGCGGATCGCCGGCGCCTTCAGCGTCGCCCTGGTCTGCTTCCTCGTGGGCGCCCGGTTCGGCGTCGATCCGGTCGGCGCCGCCGCCCGAGCGGGTCTGGCGATCGCCTTCATGATCTTGGGCTGGCGCACCGTACTCGACGCTTCGGATCGGGACGAACTTCGAAAATCGTTCAGAAGGTGAGGTAGACGTACCAGGGCCCCTCGATCGGGCGGAAGACGTGCGCAGAAGCGCCTGGAGGCACCATTCGCGCCCGGCCTCAGTCGAGCCCGGGCTCGACCAGGGCGGTCTCGGGCTTGATGAACGTGTGCTCGGCGGAGTCCTTGAGGATCTGGAGCAGCGCGTCCACGCCAATCTCGTCCGCGGCCTTGCTGCATTCGATGTTCTGGTTCGTCCGCGAGACCGTGGAGTTGTCGCAGCAGATCGAAACCGGCACCCCGTGTTCGAGGAGGGTGCGAATGGGGTGCGGCGCGCCCTTCTTCACCGCACCGGTGTGCTGGTTCGACGAAATGCAGCACTCGACGAGGATGCGGTCCTTGGCAAGTCGTTTGAGCAGGGCCGGATCGTGAACCGCCGAGCAACCGTGGCCGATGCGCTGACAGCCGAGTTGGTCGACCGCCTCCCAGATATAGCGGGGCGGACCGTCTTCTCCCGCGTGCGCAGTGAGGCCGAGGCGGCCGAGGCGGGCGATTTCGTAAGAGCTTGCGAAAAGATGGGGAGGATTCCCGGTTTCCGGCCCCGCGATGTCGAAGCCCACCACACCGGTGCGGGCATGCAGGTGCTGGGCCTCGGAGATCGCGGAGCGGGCGAGGATCTTCGCGATGTGCGGGCCGTGCTGCCTCATCGCGATTACGATGAGTCCGAGCTGCATGCCGTGCCGCTGGTTGGCGTGGTTCATCCCCGAGAGCACCGCGCGGATCGACTGGCGGGGGGTCAGCCCGGCGAAGGTGTGAATGATGGGGGAGTAACGCAGCTCGAGGGTCCGCACGCCGGACTTCGCGGCGTCGTCGACGATCGCCTCGGTGACCGTCGAGATGTTCTCGTAGAACTGGGTGATCCACAGCGGATAGTGCATCTTGTCGAGGTAGGACATGAGCGTGCCCTCCTCGTGTTCCTGGATCTCCAGGCGCCGGCGCATCTCCTCGATGGTGTCGACCGGGTTCAGGCGGTGGTGACGCATGAGGCTCCACGTGACCTCCACCGGAATCGAGCCGTCCGTGTGCTGGTGAAGCTCCACTTTGGGCGCTGAGGTAATTCGCGGGTCGATGTCGAAATCCACGGCGTCATTCTAGGAGGGTGAGCGGTAGAAGCCGTCCGGTCCGTCAGGTCGGCGGTCCGTTTTTGAAGGGTCGGAGCGGGCTAGCGGGCGGCTAAGATGGACTTCTGGTGCCCACCTCTTTAAAGCCCCGCGTTCTCATCGTCGATGACGACGCGATCTTCAGGCGGCTATTGGAGCGCCACTACACGACCGCGGGCTGGGAAGCCGTCTCCGTCGGCGGTCTCGCCCAGGGCCTTGCCGCCTATTCGGAGGGGCGATTCGACCTGGTTCTCGTGGACTATCTCCTCGAGGACGGCAACGGGCACGATTTCGTCCAGGGGGTGCGAGAGACGGACCTCGACGTTCCCATTCTCGTGGTCTCGGGCGCCTTCGACATCGAGGCCCTGACCGGCTTCGTTCGCGAGGCCATCGACGATGTCCTGCCCAAGCCCATCGATTTCAATCGTCTCGAAGAGGTCACGCTGCGCCTGTCCCGGCTGGGACGCGAACGTCGGAGGATGCGGCGGCGCGCGGTGGCTCTGCTCGAAGTCTCAAGGAATCTCAAGGTCGGCGGGGATTCGAAGGAGCTGCTGAGCCGTTTCGCCCGCGCGGTCTCCGAGATCACTCCATTCCGGCGATCGGCCATCTACTTCACGGAGCCGGACAACCGCCTCGCCTTTCGCGCCGCGGTCCACGGTGCTTCGAACCTGCCCGACCGGGTGCCGGTGGCCGAGCTGCTCAAGACCTTTGAACGTGGCTTCAAGCTCGATCTCGCCTGCTTCGTGCCCGGTTCCATGATCGGCGCGAAGGGACCGCCGCCCACGACCCCCTATTCGGAGGCGCGGGCGCGGAAGCAGCGTCCCCAGCCGGCCGATTTCGGCCTGGTCGAGATCCGCTCCGCGCATCGCCTCTGGGGGTACATCCTGTTCGAGGACCCAGACGACGCTCAGCGCCCTTCGGAGGACAGCATGCGTCTGCTGTCGCTCCTTTCGGGATACGTCGCGACGGTTCTCGAGAATCGCGATTCCTACGACGCCGAGGCAAGGCTCCGCTCGCGACTCGAGATGGTGCGCGACGTGGTTCATCTCGCCCTGGAACGGGCGGATCTCGGCGCCGCCCGATCGGTGATGACCGCGGCCGCGGTGACGCGCGCGGGTTACGCCTTCTCGGCGTTCCTCGAAAGGCACGGCGAGGGGCTTTGGTCGATTGAGGCCGCCTGTCCTTCGTTTCAGGGGGCCAAGGCGCCGGGTCTGATGCGGGACGTGCTCGAAGTGCAGATGGCGAGCGCCCGACCGGGCGGGGCCCTTCATCTGCCGCGCCAGAGCTTCATCCTCGGCCACGCGCCGCGCTTCTCCTGCGCGATCCCGGTGTTCTCCGGCCCCGACTTCCGGGGGTACTTCGTGCTCGAGGACGACATTCGGGACTCGATCGAGGGAGCGGACGAGGCCGCGTTCCTCACGCTGTGCGACCAGATGGGTCTGCTGATAAGGCGGCTTGACTACGAGCGTGAGCTCGGACGGAAAAGCGCCGAGATCCAGGCGTCGTATGCGCAGCTCCAGGACATCCATGACGAGAACCTCCGGATCCAGGGAGTCCTGCGCCGCTACATCCCGCCCTCCACCTGGGACAAGATCGACAAGGAGGGCGTGGGCGGAGCGGACGGCATCGAGGAGGTCGTGGACCGCGCGGTGATGTTCGTCGACATCTGCGGTTTCACCAACGCTTCGGAGACACTGAAGCCGCCGCAGATCGTGGCCATGTTGAACGCCTACTTCACCGCCGTCGCCTCAATCTGCTATCAGCACGGCGGAGAGATCGTCAAATACATCGGGGACGGAATCATGGGCTTTTTCCCCGACGGCCTCGCCGCCGTGGCCGCGGTGACCGACATCCTGGAGTCGCGCACGAAGATCGCGGCTCAACTCAAGGAGCACGACGTCGACCCGATCGAGATCCGGCTGGGGGTCGCCTGGGGTCCGACCATCGTGACCTCGGTCGGACCCTTCTACCAGCAGGACCGCACGCTGCTCGGCGATACCGTCAACACCGCTTCGCGGCTCGAACACCGCGCCATGCCGGGCTCGGCCCTGCTCGACAGCGGCCTCATCGCAGACCGCACCCCCGAATCCCTGGGCCTCAGGTCCGTGGGCATTCTGAACCTGCGCGGAAAGCGCAGGCCGGTGACCGTTTTGACCCTCGAGGCCGATGTCTTCCGCTACACCACCGAGTCCACTGGAGAGGTCGTCCGCGATCGACGGGCCAAGAGCGCGCTCGAACTCGATCCGCTCGCCTAGCAGCCCGTGGTGAAAGTGTCCCGCCCTTGACTTGTTCGCTCAGGCGACGGCCTTCCGCACCGCCTCTTTGAGGTCTTCGATCTTCGGGTGATCTCCGGCGAACTGGCTCGAGTACTTGTAGGGCATCGATCCGTCGGGCATCTGGAGGATGACCCCGCCCAGCTGGAATGCGTCTCCGTGAACGCCTTGTTGAGTGAAACCGTTCTTCCGGGCCGCGGCCGCGCGCTTGAACACCTTGGGGGTCAGGAAGGCGAGGATCGGTCGCTTGAACTCGAGGGCCTGGTAGACGACCCGCTTCTCGTCCACGAAGACGGGCAGATCGATTTTCGTTTCGTCAACGAACGCCTTCGCGTAGCGCAGACTGGAGTGGCCGATCACCACGGCCTGCGCGCCGAGTTTCTCGAACGCTTCCCGTTCGCGGTGCAACTGCACCGCCTGCTCGCGGCAGAAGATTCAGCCGAAGTGGCGGACGAAGATGAACAGGGTCGGCTTCTTCTTCGAGATGGAGGCGAGCGAGACCTCTTTGCCGTCCAGGTTCTTCACGAGAAAGTCGGTCACGTTAATGCCCTCCCTGCTTGAGGAAACGTTCGATCACCGGTCTCGATCCCTCGATCGCGGTGCGCTGCATGTAGAAGGCGAGACCGCGCTCACCGCCAAGCTCCTCGCCGTTGCCGGCGCGGCCCGGGCCGCCATGCACGAGCTGGGGTAAAACCGTTCCCGGTCCAGGCGACACCTCGGCGATCTTCGCGCTGCCGAGGAAGAGCCTGCCGTGGAATGGCGCGAGGCCCAGGGTCACCTCGGAGACGAACGGGAAATCTTCGGAATAGACGGAAGAAACCAGGCCGCCCGCGCCTCGGGAGACGAGTTCTCCGGCCTGCGCGGAGGAACCGTCGTAGGGAACAATCGTGGCCGCGGGGCCGAACACCTCATGAGAGTGGACGCTCGGCGCATCCGCTCCGGGTTCGACTTCGAGCAACGTGGGCGAGACGAAGAAGCCCCGGCCGTCCGGAACCCCTTTGGGCTGCAGGCCTGGGCGTGAGTGCACGAGCCTCCCATCGCGGGCGAGGAGGGAAAGACCCTCGAGCACGCTGGTCTTTTGCGCGGCCGTGGCCAGGGGTCCCATACGCACTCCTTCGGTCGCGGGGTTTCCCACCACCACGGCCTCAAGACGGTCGGCGAGGTCGTCACGGAATCGTTCGCTCAGGCCCTCGGGAACCAGGATGCGGCGGATGGCCGTGCACTTCTGACCCGCTTTCTGGGTCATGTCGCGCAGCACATCCTTCAAGAAGAAATCGTAAGTCTCGGAGTCGGGCGTGACATCGGGACCAAGAACCGCGGCGTTCAGCGAGTCGGCCTCGACGTTGATCCTCGTGCCGCGCGCCACCACCCCCGGCGTGTTGCGCAGCAGCATGGCCGTGGTGGCGCCGCCGGTGAAAGCGAGGCAGTCCTGGCCTTCGAGGTGCTCGGTGAGATCACCGGCCCTCCCCATGAGCAGGGAAAGGGCGCCGGCGGGCCAGATCCGCGCCGCCTCCAACAGCTCGAAGAGGCGATGGGCCACGAGAGCCGAACTCGTGGCGGGCTTGGTGAGGACGGGCATGCCGGCAAGAAGCGCCACCGCGGCCTTTTCGGCGAGGCCCCAGGCGGGGAAGTTGAAGGCATTGACGTGAACGGCGACGCCGTGGCGGGTGGTGAGAACGTGCTGGCCAACGAGGCGCGGGGCCCGGCCAAGCTGAATCGCCTCTCCATCCACCAGCAGGCGCCGGTCGCCCAGGGCCGCTCCTGCTTCCGCGAACGCCTGCAGGGTGGCGACGGCGCCATCCACATCGAACTTCGCGTCGGACCGCGTATTGCCGCCATTCGTCATGGCGAGACCAATCAGCTCGTCGCGGTGCTTCTGGAGAAGGGCGGCGGTGTTTTGAATCAGCTCGCCCCGCTGTTTGAAACTCAGGGCGCGCAGGGCCGGACCACCTTCGGCGCGGGCGAAGTCGAGGGCTTTCTTCCGGTCGATACCGTCGGCCGAGGCGTGGGCCAGGATCTCTTCGGTCGCCGGATTGAGGAGCGCTTCTCCCTCGCCCGCTCCCTCCCGCCACTCACCGCACACATAGCTCTTGAGCTTCATGATCGTTTGAAAAGTTCCTAGCCGGAAAGACGGGATTCCTTGAGATCCATCGCCCGGTTCGCGAGCGCGTCCGCGTCCTTGTTCTGCTCGCGGCGGACGTGTTTGATCTCCGCGGCGTCGAAGGCGCGCCGCAACGTCGAGGCCTGGCGCCAGAGGATCAGCATGTCGGGATGCTTCACCTTGTAGAGGCCGTTCATCTGCTTCACCACGAGCTCGGAGTCGGATCGGATCTCGAGGCGCTTCGCCCCCCGGGCCGAGGCGAGCTTGAAAGCGTGAACGAGGGCCTGGTATTCGGCGACATTGTTCGTGGCGGTACCGAGGTAGCCGAAGTGTTCCGCCACCACGTGGCCCTTCGCGTCGATGGCATGGACGCCGAAGCCCGACGGCCCCGGGTTCCCCCGCGAGCCGCCATCGATATGGATCACGAGCTCGGGCGGTTGCGCGGAACTCACACCGGTTTGGCTAATGAGGAAGGGGCGCTTCAAGGGCGCCCTGGGGAGGAGGGGCGTTGAAGAAAAGGATGCGCGAGCACGACGAGCAGGGGATGATCGTGTCGTTGCGCTTGACGTCCATGTAGACCTGAGCCCGGAGCTTCACATGGCACATGGTGCAAGCGCCGTCTTTGGCCTCGGCGAGAGCCGTGCCGCGTCGCTGCAGGATGCGGGAGTATTCCGCGAGCAGGTCGGGCTTGAAGGCCGCCACCTTCTTCTCGCGGGTGAGGGCGACGGCGGCCCGTCCCTTCTGGCCCTCGTGGATCTTCGCGTCGATGATCTTGATCTCGTCCCGCCGGGTGGCCTCGACCTCCTTGAACGAACCTTCCTCGGCCTTCACCTTCGACTGACCGCCTTCGACCTTCTCCATGGCCTCGAGGATCAGGTCTTCGCGGGAGCGGATCTCGCGCTCGACGTTCTCGATCTCGTGGAGCAGGGCGGTGTATTCCTTGTTCGTCTTCACTTCGCCGAGCTGGCCCTTGTACTTCGATCTTCTGGCTTCGAAGTCCTGCACCTCGAGTTCGAGGCGCTTCCGATCCTTGCCCAGGCCGTCGAGGGCCGCCTTGGCCGCGTCTAAAGCCGTGCGATCGGCGAGGATCTGCGCTTCGATCGCCGCCTTCTTCTGGGGCAGGGCCAGGAGTTCGCTGTCGAACCGTCTCAACTCCACATCGGCATGGTGGAGATCCACCAACGTCTCTAGATCAGGATGCATAGGCCATCCGCGATCTTACCTTCCGGGACGTCCTCCGCTTATTCCACCCAGATCTCGATCGTCTCTCCGTCTTCACCCACGATGGACACGATCTCGCGGATGTTCAGGGTGCGCAGGCGCTTCCAGAAACCGTCGGCGTCGTATCCCTTGAGTTCAAGGCCTCGTTTGGTGGCATCGGGAAGAGAGCCGAACACGAACTCGGCGAGCGAGAAGGGCACGGTGACGGCCACGGTCTGCTTGCCGCCCTTGCTGATCCTGATGCGGAGAAGCCGCGCCGTGGCCCGGGGCTCCTCCTTCTCCGTGGCGCGCGCCGAGGGGCGCGGGGTCGGCGCGGTTCGCGGAGTGCGCGGGGGGGCCACCTCCGCGAGACTGTTCGGTTCGAGCTTGAGGAGCTGAAGCTTGGCTCTCTCCACGATATCCACGTCCTTCGAGGTCTTCACGATCTCGCGCAGGACACCCGTGGCCTTGCGAGCGTCCGCGGGGGTCGGGAGGGACGCCACCTGAAGCGCGCCGAAATAGCGCACCGGGGCCCGGTCATCGCCGAGCGAGCGAAGGACCGCGGTGAGGTATCCGGTCTTCCCCGCCCGGGTCAGTTTCGTCGCGATGCCGATCCTTGAGATCTCCGCTTCTTCGGCGAGACGGGCATCGGCTGGAGGGAGGTCGAGAAAGGCTCCGTACTCGCGGAACGCACGCTCGTTCTCGTCGAGCGACTCGCTGCAGCGAGCCACCCAGTAGGTCGCGGTCTCAGCAGAGGGGCCCTTCAAGGCGGCGATCTCGGCCCACTTCGCCCGGGACTCTTCGTACTTGCGGTCGAAGAAGAGGGCTTTGGCCTCGTTCAGAGCGGTCTCGGCGGCCAGGGGGAAGGTGAACGAGAACGCGGAAAGGGCGACGAGAGTGAGGGCGAGGATATTCATGGTGCGGCAAGCTCCTGGGCCACCATATCGATCTTCATCAATAGGTTCCGGCTCTCGACCCTGCGCGCGATCGCGTCGACGTCCGATCGCTTCGTGCACTGGGGAAGCTCGGCCACCTGCTGAAGCATGCCTTCCACCTCCTCCATGACGCCGCGGGCGGCGAGCAGGGTCTCGCCGGAGCCCGAGACAAGGGCGGCGCGGCGGCGGAGCAGGCGGCGGCTCGTCTGGGCTTCGCGGGTGACGTCGACGCTGTCCCGCGGCGAATCCGGACAATCGGCGGCGGCTCGCACCTGAACGAGGATGTCCTGGGCGTCGGTGAGATAACGCGCGGCGTTCGCGCGGAGCTGGGTTTTCTCGAGCCGCTCGTAGAACGCGGCGTCGTTGATGGCGGTGTCGGCGAACCGCTCGAGACCCGGCGCGCCGCCCGAGGCGACGTGCCCGGCCGGACGCTCGGCGGGGGTCATCAGCCGCGTGGCCAGGATGCCGGCGAGCATGCCCAGGCCCACCAGAGCCGCGGCCGAAAGGGCGGCCGCAAAACCGAAGGCGGGTGCGGTCGGGGCCGGCTTTGGATTGGATCGAAGGCGGGCGAACACTCGGGTTTGGAGGGCCTCGGATGAGATCGGGAGGGACCTGTCGATGGCGGCATCCGCCTGAAGCAAGGCACTCACTGTCTCGAGCGCGGTGAGTTCGGTCCGGCAAGAGGCGCAGGCCGCCGCGTGCTCCGCGACGCGCGCCTTTTCGGGGGAATCGAGAACGCCCGCCGCGAGCAGCCCGAGACGCCGGCGATGAAGGAAGTGCGGGAAGTTCATGCGCGGACGTCTCCCATCACCGTCTTCATCCGCGCGAGAGCGCGATTGAGCGAACTCTTGACCGTGCCGAGGCGGACTCCGAGGGTCGACGCGATTTCGTCGAGGGAGAGGTCGGCGAAGTGTCGCAAGGTCACGACCGCGCGCTGCCTTTCGTTGAGAGCCTGAAGTCCGATCTCGATCGCGCGACGCGACTCCTCGGTGTGGAGGTTGTCGAGAGCGCCCGGCGCGTGGCGCGCGGGGACGTCTTGAAGGTGTTCATCCTCGACCTCGATCTCATGGACGCCGCGACGCTTTCTCTGCCGGTATCGGTCGATCGCGGCATTGATGGCGACCCGGGTGAGCCAGGCCCCCACTTCGGCGCGCGCATCGAGGCGCCCCGCCTGCTGGAACAGTTTGACGAAAGCGTCCTGGACGACCTCGAGCGCATCCTCGGAGTTTCGCAAATACCCGTAGGCGATCCCATAGAGCCGCCTTTCGTGGCGCGCCATGAGGCTCGAGAGAGCCGCCTCGTCTCCCGCCGAGAGGCGGGCGACGAGATCCTTGTCCGCGACTCCCTTCGACAGGTCCACAAGGGGCGATCTTCGATGACCTCAGCGGAGATAAACAAGTACCCGTTCGCCATCGTCTTCGGTGACCTCTACGAGCGGACCCAGGGGCAGCTGGTCGAGATCCCGTCCCCGGAACTTGCGGAGGCGCTTGCGGGCCTCGGAACACCCGCGGCTCGAATTGCCGCAAAGGTCGTGGCCGTCAAAGTTGAGATCCCAGTCGAATTCGCGGTCCCGGGCCAATCGCCGCACCAGACCCAGCGGAATCTCGACTCTCACCAGCTTGCGCTCGTCCGCGTCGTAGACCAGAACCCGAAGCTCCCGCGCGGGGCCCTCCTGGCCGGCCACCGCGTTCGCGGCCCGGCGAGCTTCGTCGAAGTACCGATCGGGGTTTGAGACGTGGCTGACGTTCACCAGACAGCCGACGCTCGCGAAGGCAAGTGCGCTGATGAGGGCAAGTCGTTGAAGCATTTGAGGTTTCTCCTGATTTCTCTCGGTTCTATCTCTCCTAACGCCTGAGGCCCTGGAAAGGTTCCCCCTGCAGGCGGCCATCGTGCGGCTGCGCGGGCAAGGGATAATGGCCCATGGCAGAAGGTATCGGCTTCTCGGGGATCGATTTCTCCGGCAAAGACGCCTGGCGGATGTTCAAGATCATGTCGGAGTTCGTCGAGGGCATTGACGAGCTCCAGGAAATCGTCCGCGGCGTGGCGGTCTTCGGGTCGGCACGTTCGAAACCCGGGAGCGAGGACTACGAGGGGGCCCGGGCCATGGGCAAGGCCCTGGCCTTGTCGGGTTACGACGTGATCACCGGCGGCGGTCCCGGCGACATGGCGGCCGCGAACCTCGGAGCCCAGGAAGGCAACGGCAACTCCATCGGCCTCGCCATCCATCTTCCCCACGAGAAGAAGCCCAACCCCTATCTGACCCACACCATCACATTCAAGTACTTCTTCGTGCGCAAGGTCATGTTCGTCAAGTACAGCCGGGCCTTCGTCGTGATGCCGGGGGGGTTCGGCACCCTCGACGAACTCTTCGAGGCGGTGACCCTCATCCAGACCAGGAAGATCAAGCCGTTTCCCGTCATCCTCGCGGGGAAAAAGGAACACTGGCAGGGGCTGCTCGACTGGATTCAGAATTCGCTGGTCGCCCGTGGGAAAGTAGGGGCCGAAGAGGTCTCAATCCTGCAGATGGCCGAAACGCCTGAAGCCGTACTCGAAATCCTGAAGCAGAATCACATCGGAGGCGTTTCATGAGCAGCGCGCGCAGGGGAACATTGATCGCGGGGGATGGCATCGGACCGGAGGTGGTCTCGGCCGCGGTGCGTGTTCTCGAGGCCACCGGTGTGGTCATCCATTGGGACTCGCAGATGGCGGGAGCGATGGCCATCGCCACGGAAGGGTCTCCCTTGCCCCAGAAGACCCTCGACTCCATCCGGAAAAACGGCCTTGCCCTCAAGGGGCCGACCACGACGCCGATCGGCAGCGGACACGCCTCGATCAACGTGGCGTTGCGCAAGACCCTCGACCTCTACGCGAACGTGCGCCCGATCAAGACCCTGCCCGGAGTAAAGAGCCGGTACGATCACGTCGATCTGGTCATTGTCCGGGAGAACACCGAAGACCTCTATTCCGGTCTCGAGCACGTGGTGGTGCCGGGAGTGGTCGAGTCGATCAAGGTGATCACGGAGAAGGCGTCGACGAGGATCGCGAAGTTCGCCTTCAACTACGCGCGAACCCACGGCCGGAAGCGGATCACCGCGGTCCACAAGGCCAACATCATGAAGCTCTCCGACGGCCTCTTCCTCGACTGCTGCGCGAAGGTGGCCGCCGACTATCCAGACATCAAGTACGACGACATCATCGTGGACAACTGCTGCATGCAGCTCGTCCTCGATCCCACGCGTTTCGACATGCTGCTGCTCGAAAACCTCTACGGCGATATCGTCTCCGATCTATGTGCGGGGCTCGTGGGCGGACTCGGCCTCGCCCCCGGCGCCAACATCGGCGAGAAGGGCGCGACGTTTGAAGCGGTTCACGGGAGCGCTCCCGACATCGCGGGCAAGAACATCGCGAACCCCATCGCCCTGATCCTCTCGGCCGCGCTTCTGCTCGACTACATCGACGAGAAGGCGGCGGGCGACCGGGTGCGACACGCGGTTACCGCGGTGCTGAAGGAAGGCAAGCACATGCCCAAAGACCTCGGCGGTTCGGCCTCCACGAGCGAGGTCGCGGAAGCCATCGCCACCCGCGTTTCGAAGAAGTCTTGAGAAGCGCGCCGACCCTGGCGCTGGTCGTCGTTCTGGCCGCCTCCGTCGCCGCGCAGGAAGAGAGGGCTCTTCCCGACGGCAACACCTATGTCCGCGACGTGCTGCGCAACCCTCGGCCGCAGGACACCGCGATCAACGACTACGCGTACGATCTCGAAGAGACGCGCGAGAACCTGGACAAGAACGGCAAGCCGACTTCGCGGGAGACCCGGCGGTACGAGGTCTACTTCGTTCAGACCCGGCCGGTGCGGCGTCTGGTGGCCAGAAACGGCCTGGCTCTCAGCGCGCGCGAGCAGAAGGAAGTCGACCGGAAAGCTCAAGCGCTCGCGAAAGCAATCGCCGAGGGTCGCACGGTGAACGAACAACCGGGAATCCGGCTTTCCCTGCTCCTCGAGGCCTTCGAGTTCAAGACCGTGGCCCGTGAGGAACGCGCGGGGCGAAAGACCCTGGTGTTCGATTTCGCGCCGCTTCCGTCGGCCAAAGGGCGTTCGTCAGGACGCGGTTCGGATGCGATCGCACGGATCCTCACCGGAAGGCTCCACGTCGATGAGGCCGACCGGCGGGTGGCGAAGATCGATGCCCGCAACATACCGGGCGGGAAAGCCAGCCTTGCCACCGGGGTGAAGCTCGGCACGTTCGAACTCTCGATGGAGTTCACGGCGGTCGAGGATCGCGTCTGGCTCCCCGCCCGCGTGGTCACGGTCGCGACCGGCCGCGCGTTCATCTTCAAGGGTTTCCGAGTCCGCCAGACCACGGTGTATTCGAACTACCGCAGGTTCAGCGTAGCCACCGAAGAGAAGCCGGTCGGTTGAACACGGCCGCTACGCGGCGCGGGGGAAACCGCGGTTCGACATCAGGGCGAAACCGATCATCTTGTAGAGGACGCGCGCGGCGACGTTGCCATCCCACTCCGATCCTCCGGTCGGGTCGGGCGCCACTTCGACCAGATCGAACCCCACGACGGTGCGGCCGCTGTCGACCAGCGTCTTGAGGAGGACCGTCATCTCTCCAAACGACAGGCCTCCGGGAACCGGGGTGCCGGTGTTCGGGCACAGGACAGGGTCGAGGCCGTCGATGTCGAAGGAGATGTAGTTGGTCTCGGGCAGCTCGGCCACGATCCGGTTGCAGATCCTCCGCCACGATCCCGCATCCAGAAGCTCGCGGCGCATGTCGGACTCGAAGAACGTCTTGATCCTTCCCGCACTGTCGCGGATCGCGTCGTCCTCCTGCTCACAGTAGTCGCGTATGCCCACCTGAACGAGTTTCGCCACCGTCGGGATTTCGCGGATCACGTTGTCCATGATCGACGCGTGGGAAAACGTGAAGCCCTCGTAGGCCACGCGCAGGTCCGCGTGCGCGTCGATGTGGAGGACTCCAAGACCCGGGTACTTGTCGGCGATGGCGCCAATGGCGCCGAGCGGGACCGAATGGTCGCCGCCCACGATCCCCACGATCTTGTCGCAGGCCAGCCACGACCGGGTTTCATTCGCCACCCATCCATTCAACAGCCGGCCCAGGTCGTTCACCCGCTCGACGTTCGCGAGCAGCTCGCGGTCGCCCCTGGCTCCGCCGTTTTCGATCACGCCGGCCGCCAGGGCCTTGGCTTCATCGCTCCAGGCGCGCACCGTCTCCGAAATCGGCAGCATGGAGATGCCCGATTCGTAGGGCTTCCCCGTGTCGCGATCGAGCAGGTCGACCTGATGGCTCGCGCGCAGGATGGCGGCCGGCCCATCCGCGGTGCCCGAGCCGTACGACACCGTCGCCTCCCAGGGGGCGGGAATCAGCACCACGCGAGAGTCCTCCGGCTGGTGGGGCAGGCCGAAGATGCCTTCGGCGTTCACGGGGGCGTTGGGGTCGAACGTTCCATGCATCCTGACCGAGAAGCTAGCACAGGGTCCGTCGGCGGATGCGGGATGTCAAAATGCGTCTCTCGTGAGCCCGGATCGCCCCGAAGAACGCACTGCCGAGGCACCCTCGTCGATCGGCAACGTGGCCACCGGCTTCGACATCCTCGGCCACACCATCGAGGGGCCGAAGGACCGCGTGACGGTCCGGAGGATCGAACATCAGGGCTCACGGCTGTGCTCCGTCTCCGGCGTCTTCACCGATCTGCCCGCGGACCCCGAAAGGAACACCGCGCTGCGCGCCCTCGAAGCGTTCCGCCTCGATCGTGGACTCACCTTCGGTTTCGAGGTCGACATTTTGAAGGGCATTCCCCTCGGCTCGGGAATGGGCGGGTCGGCCGCCTCCGCGGTGGCGGCCCTCATGGCCGCCAACGCCTTGCTCCTCGAGCCTCTTCCCGTCGAATCTCTTTACCCCTACGCCATGGAGGGAGAAGCCGCGGCGAGCGGAGGTCATCACGGTGACAACGTGGGACCCATGCTTCTGGGCGGCCTCGCCCTTTCCACCCGCGACCGGCTGAGTCGACTCCCGGTGCCGCGCGGCCTCACCTGTGTTCTGGTCCATCCTCACCTCGTGCTCGAAACTCGACGCGCCCGCGAGGCTCTCGTCGCGGCCTACGCCATCGGCGACTTCGTCCCGCAAAGCGCCGGTCTCGCCGAATTGATCGTGGGACTCTTCACCTCCAACCTCGACGCGTTGCGCGCCGGTCTGCGCGATGTCCTCGTCGAACCGCGGCGCGCCCATCTCATTCCCGGCTTCGCCGAGGTGAAGAAAGCCGCGCTCGATTCGGGCGCCCTCGGCGCTTCAATCTCCGGGGGCGGCCCGAGCGTCTTTGCCTGGTTCGAGAATCGCGCGGGGGCCTCGGCGGCAACCGCGGCGATGCAGGCGGCCTTCGCACCCGCGGGCCTGAAGTCCGACGTGTTCATTTCGCCCGTCGAAGGACCGGCGGCCCGTGTCCTCGCATGAAGTTCGTCAGCACCAACGGCGGGGCCGGCGCGGTCGACCTCCAGACCGCTCTGCTCGCGGGCCTCGCCGGGGACGGCGGACTCTACGTCCCGGAGCGGATCGAGCGCCGACCACTCGCGGACTTCGAAGGCGTCACGTCGCTTCCCGCGGTGGCGGCCAGGTTCCTGGCGCCTTTCTTTGAAGGCGACTCCCTCCTCGAGGATCTCCCCGCCATCTGCGACCCGAGCCTCGACATCGACACACCGGTGGTGAAGATCGCGAAGGACTCTTTTCTCCTCGAGCTCTTTCATGGACCCACCGCGGCCTTCAAGGACTATGGCGCCCGTTTCCTCGCCCACACCCTCGGCCGAATGCGCGCGCGCGGCGGAGAGGCAAAACCGCTCACCATCCTGGTGGCGACCTCCGGCGATACGGGAAGTGCGGTGGCGGCCGCGTTCCACCGGCGTCCCGGCTTCCGGGTCGTCATCCTGTATCCCGACGGCCGGGTGTCGAAACGTCAGGCGCATCAACTCGGCTGTTTCGGCGAGAACGTCCTTGCCCTGCGGATGCCCGCGACCTTCGACCGCGGTCAGGCACTGGTAAAGGAAGCCTTCAACGACGGGGCCTTGCGGGAAGTCGTTCCGATCTCCTCCGCCAACAGCATCAGCCTGGGCCGTCTGCTGCCTCAGGCGACGTACTACGCCTTCGCGTCGCTCCTCCACTTCCGCTCGAGCGGAAAACCCCTCTCGTTCATCGTTCCTACCGGGAATCTCGGCAACGCGGTCGCGGCCTTGATCGCTCGTCAGGCCGGTTTGCCCATCGGCCGGGTGCTCTTCGCCACGAACCGCAATGAGACGATCCCCGACTTCTTCGCGAGCGGCGAGTATCGGGCGCGGCCGAGCATCAACACGCTCGCCAACGCGATGGACGTGGGCGACCCGTCGAACGTGGCCAGGCTTCGTTTCCTCCTGGCGGGCCACGCGACGCTTGGAGCCGCCCTGGGCGCACTCTCCGTCGACGACGCGACGATCGAGGCGCGTATTCGCGAAGGCGAGCGCGCCTACGGACGGGTCTTCTGTCCGCACACCGCCTGCGGGATTGAAATGCTCGAGAACGAGAGACGACGAGGCGCCGACGACGACTTTTGCGTGGTCGCGACCGCTCACCCGGCCAAGTTCGATGAAGTGGTCGAACCGCTGGTGGGCCATCCCGTCGAACCTCCGGAAGCGCTCAAGGCGATGCTGGCGCGCGCGGCCACGAGCGAGTTCCTCGAACCCGACTACCGCGGACTCAAAGAGCGCCTGCGGCGACTGTAGGATCCTCGGGCGATGAACCGCGAGCGCCTGATTTCGGTGGACGCATTCCGGGGGGCGACCGTCGCCGCGATGATCCTCGTGAACAACCCCGGCGACTGGGGCCACATCTACGACCCGCTCGAACACGCGAAGTGGCACGGCTGGACCCCCACCGACCTCATCTTTCCGTTCTTCCTCTTCGTCGTGGGCGTTTCGCTCGCCTTCTCATCGCGCGACACCACGCGCGCCGCGGCCATCCGGGCCCTGAAGATCTTCGGCCTCGGCTTCTTCATGGCCTTCTACCCGCGGTTCAATCTAGAGACCGTGCGCATCCCCGGGGTGCTGCCGCGCATCGCCTTGTGCTACTTCGCCGCTTTTCTCATCAAGAAGCACTTCGGGACCCGCGCGGTGGCCGGAATCGCCGCCGCACTCTGCCTCTGGTACTGGTTCCTCATGACCGTGGTTCCCGTCCCGGGCGGAATCGCGGCGAACCTCGAGCCGTCGACCAACCTCGGGGCCTGGCTCGATCGCGCGGTTTTCGGAAAACATCTTTGGGTGTCTTCGAAGACCTGGGACCCGGAGGGCATTCTCTCCACGCTGCCCGCCATCGCCACCACGCTCTTCGGCTACCTCGCGGGGACGCTTTTCCGCGCCGGGCTTGAACCGCAGGAGATCGTCCGGCGGCTCTCATATTCGGGCGCTCTCATGACCGTCTCCGGGCTGCTCTGGGACACCGTGTTTCCGATCAACAAGAGCTTGTGGACATCGTCGTACGTTCTTTTCACCGCGGGTCTCGCTTCGCTCTTCCTCGCCGCGTTCTACTGGGTGGCCGACGTGAAGGGTCAAAAGGCCTTCATGAAACCTCTTGTGATCTACGGCGTCAACGCCATCGTGGTCTTCGTGGCCTCGGGGCTGCTCGCGAAGACCATGGGCCTCGTCAAACTGCCGCTTGATGGCGGAACGGTTTCATCCCAGGTCTTCTTGTACCGCAACCTCTTTCTTTCCTGGCTCGAACCCATAAACGCCTCGCTCGGTTACGCCATCGCGAACATCCTTTTCTGGTACGCGATCTTGTGGTGGATGGACCGGCGTCATATCCATATCAGGGTGTGATCATGCGGATCGGCATCGACCTCGGCGGAACCAAGATCGAAGGCGTGGTCCTCGATCGCGCGGGCGACATCGTCGCGCGAAAGCGCGTGCCTACGCCGAAGGGAAACTATCGGGGCACGATCGATGCCATCGTCGAACTCATCCGCCATCTCGAGAAGGAAACTGCCGGACCGCCTTCGGTGGGCATCGGCATGCCCGGCATCATTTCGCCGGTCACCGGACGGGTGAAGAACGCCAACTCGTTGTGCCTCAACGGCTCTCCCATGGACCAGGACATCGCGGAGGCTCTCGGACGCGCGGTTCGAGTGGAGAATGACGCGAACTGTTTCGCGCTTTCGGAAGCGAGCGATGGCGCGGCGGCCGGACGCAACGGTGTCTTCGGCGCGATCCTCGGCACAGGAACCGGCGGAGGGGTGGTGGTGAGCGGCCGCATCCTGCGCGGCCTCAACGCGGTGGGCGGAGAGTGGGGCCACAACCCGATGCCGTGGCCCGAGCCCGGCGAGTGGCCGGGCGATCCTTGTTACTGCGGCCGCACCGGCTGCATCGAGACCTTCTTGTCGGGGCCCGGTCTCGCACGCGACTATGCGCGCGCCGGAGGGGCGGCGATTGAGCCGCCGGAAATCGTGCGCCGGGCCGAAGACGGTGAAGCGGCGGCAACGGCCTGTCTCGATCGGTATGTGAATCGGCTCGCGCGCGGCCTCGCCACGATCATCAACGTGCTCGATCCCGACGCCATCGTTTTGGGCGGGGGTCTTTCGAGGATCGAAAGGCTGTATCGAGATGTACCGGCGCAGTGGGAACGGTATGTCTTCTCCGACCACGTCGCGACCGAACTGCTGAAGCCGAAGTTCGGAGACTCGAGCGGGGTGCGCGGCGCGGCCTGGTTGTGGCCGGTCCAGCCCTGAGGGCTGACGTATGGGCAGGAGTGTTAGCTCGCGGTCGACTTTCACCACGGACTGCTAGCTAGAAGCCCGAGCGCGTCGTTGCCCGCGGGATAGGCATCGTTGTGATGGACGCAAAAGAGAAACGGGTCCACGGAAAGCCGAGGGGCCGGGTGGAGAGGACGTCGCTCGTCATGGCCAGGACTCTGCCAGAAGGGAGAGAACACCGCGAAGTCCAGTCCCCGCGCGTATGCTCTTTTCGCCATGGTTTTCCGTCTCGATCGGGAAAGTCGACTGCCATATCCGGCGCAGGTACAAAGCCAGGCGGTGGCGCATGTGGTGGCCGGAAGGCTGCAGGCCGGCGACCGCCTCCCCTCGGTTCGCGAACTGGCGCAACGGCTTGCTATCTCACGCACCACGGCGGAGCGGATTCAGGAAGCCCTGGGCGAGGCCATGGCGGTCGAGGTGCGACCACGGAGCGGCGCCTTCGTTGCGGGGCCGGACTCCGCAGAGGGGCCGTCGACGACGATCGCGCTCACCCGCGCCCATGCAATTCACGACCTGATTCAGGATGTGCTCGATCGCGCCGGACGCCTGGGCATAGACGCGGCGAGGCTCGGACAGTTGCTCCGGCTCATTGAGCTCGAACGGCAGGGCAAACTTCCGGAGACCCTCAAGTCAGTGCCGGTCGTCGCGACCGCCGATGGTTTCGAATGCATGGCGCGAAGCCTGCCCGCGGGTTTCCCGATCCGCCTCGTGCGCGTGCCTCCCGATGCCGGACCCGACGCGCTCCCCCACGGCTCGTCCTACCTTCTATGCGGCTACTACCTCCGGGCGGTGGCCCGGCGCATGGCCGATCGAATCGGCAGCGCGCTTCTCTACGTCCGCTACAACACCCGCCTGCTCGACGAATTCATGGATATTCCCCCGGGCCAGACCCGAGTGTTCGTCACCCGTGACGCAGACAACGCCGAAACCACGCGGGCCTTCATGGGGAGCGCCTATCCCGAGGTGTCGCTCCAGCGCTACACGGTGCGAGCGGTGGGCGAGTTCCTCGAAGATGAAGCGGCCTTGAACGGCGGGGCGCTGGTCTGGTCGACCATCACCGCGATCCCGCAACTCGAGGGCCGGATCCCCGCCTCAAGGCTGCGTGTGCACCACCCGACGCTCGCCGAGGACTTCGTCGACGAGTTGCGCTGTCTGGCTCTTCTCGGTTGAAACGCTTTCGCGGGTGTCGGTCCTATTCGATGCGCAGGAGCGTCTCGACATCAAGCGGCTTGATCGGGGCCCGAACGCCGTAGGGTCCGGCGTCGGCGATTGCCTTCCCGGTAGCGCGGCAGAGTGCCGTGACGATTGAACTGTGGCACATGCGTCCCTGGCAAGGCCCCATGCCGGCGCGCGTCCACAACTTGATTTGGGCGGCTTCGCGCGCCCCATCCGCGATCGCGGAGTCGACTTGGGCGAGGGTCACGTCTTCACAGCGGCACAAGACGGTGTCGGGCCCGGCCAGGGTTCCGAGGACATCCGGGGGACGGTAGACCTCGTCCATCGCCGCCCGGAAGGCATGCAGACGTTTCAAACGACGCCGGGGAATCTCCTGACGGGATCGCGCCTCGTCCGACGAGAGCCGGCCCGACAAACGCGCGACGGCCAGGCCCGACAATCGGCCCTCCTCGACCGCCACCACGGCGCCCGCCACACCCGCGCCGTCGCCGATCGCGAAGATTCCGGGCTCGGTCGTTTCGAACTCATCGCTCCTTTCGGGAGTGAAGGACTGTCGGACCGCGTCGAAACGCATCGCGCAACCCAGGTGCCGGGCAAGTTCGAGTGAAGGAACGAGGCCGTAGCCCAGCAGAACCATGTCGCAGGCAATCCGCCGCTCGGTGCCGGGCCGAATCCGACCTTGTGGGTCAAGGGTCACGAGCACCGCGGCCTCCACGCTGGTCCGGCCCTCGATTCGGACCACCACCGTGCGCGCATGCCACGGAACGCGGCCGAGAAGCAGGGAGAGGCGATACCCCGCGCCGCGCAGCATCAGACCGGGTGAACCGAGCAGGGCGGGGGCGTGGCGAAGCAGAGAGGCGCTCGATGCCGCTTCGGCGACCCCGGCGATGTCGGCTCCGGCGCGCGCATACTGCGCGGCCACGACGAGCAGAAGCGGTCCGGTGCCGGCGAGAAGGATACGACCCCGGGGCAGCGTTCTCTGGCCCTTGAGCAGGACTTGACCGCCGCCCACCGTCATCACACCCGGCAGAGTCCAGCCGGGCAGGGCCACCGGCCGGTCATGAGCGCCGGTGGCGAGGATGATGTGCGGGGCGCAGATTCTGAGGGGACCCGCGGGACCCACCGCCTCGAGCTGGCCCTTGCCGAAAGCGCCCCAGACCGTGGTCTTGAAGAAGGAGCGGACCCTGGGATTCGAAGCGGCGGCGAACCATGGCCGGGCCGCAGAGTCGATGGCGGCCTCCCGCACACCTCCCGCAAACTCGCCCGGGAGGGAGCGCCAGATCTGTCCTCCAAACGATGCGTTCTCTTCGACGAGAATCACGCTCAAACCGGCGCCAGCCGCCTCCGCCGCGGCCGCTAAGCCGGCGGGTCCCCCTCCGACGATCGCCACATCCGCAGTCTCGATCCTCACGACACGTCATCCCCGGTTTCGATGGCCATGCCGTCCTCAACCGGAGTCATACAGGCGCGCACATTGGGCCGACCGTTCACCTTCACCACACATTCGAAGCAGACGCCCATTCCGCAGAAGAGGCCGCGGGGCTCGGAAAGCCGCGCGCTCCGCCTCAGGGTCACGCAGCCCCCGGCCAGAAGCACGATCGCTACCGATTCTCCGGCATGGGCGCCAACGCTTCGCCCATCGACGAACACGGTCAGCGCCGCACCCCGCTGGTGCGTCTCGCCGAGCCGGCGAAGGGCGGGCATCTGGATCACTTCTGCGCCGCAGTCAGGCTCGATATCGGACGTCCGGTCTCGGTGAACAGATACTCGGCGACGACATCGGTGTCGAGGCTGACCCCGAGACCCGAGGTGAGGTGCGGGGCGACATGCTGGTTCTCGACTCGGGGGACGCCGCGCACGAGGCTTCGGCACAAGGCGTTCGATCGCATCGGATACTCCACCAGGTTTCCACCCGACGCGACCATCCAGTGGATCGACGCCGCGGTGTTGATGCCGGTGCCGAAGCAATGGGGCACGCAACGGGCTCCGTACTGTTTCGCCAGGGCCGCGAGCTTCATACCCTGGGTCAGGCCGACCCGCCCGAGATCGGGCTGAATGACTTTGACGCCGGCATCGAGGAACGCGCGAAAGGCGGGAATCGTCTCTTCGGTCTCGGCCGCCGCGATCGGCATGGAGACGGCTTTCGTGAGTTTGGCGTATCCCTCCAGATCCTCGGGATGCAACGGCTCTTCCACCCAGCGCACGCCGAGGGGGGTGAGGGCCTCGCAGCGGGTGATCGCCGCGTCCAGGCTCCAGCGGCGGCCGACGTCCACCATGAGATCGTGACTCTCGCCGAGGGCGGACCGGGCGGCCTTCACCATCGCTACATCCTGTTCCAGACTCGTGCCGATGGGTCCGAAGCCGAACTTGACCGCAGGGAAGCCGGCGGCCAGGAGGTCTCGCGCGAGGCCCTGAGTCGCGGCTTCGGTATCACCCCATAAAACACTCGCGTAAGGAGGTATCTCGCGGGCGGGAAGCTCCGAAAGCGCCGCGTGCAATGGAACGCCGAGGGCCTGGGCCCGGATGTCCCACAGCGCGACGTCGATGCCGGCCATGGCGTGGATGGCCACACCGCGCCTTCCGTACCAGCCGCTTTCCTCCCACATGTGATTCCAGACCGCCTCGGGATCGAGCGGACTCATCCCGCGGATGATCTCGGCCAGGCCGTGCCGGCCGCCGCCCGAACGCGGGGCCTCGATCACCGCCCGAGCCACGTAGGAGGAGGAGACGACCTCGCCAAGCCCGGTAAGGCCGGCATCGGTCTCAACCCGAACCACGAGCACATCCTGGGTGCCATCGAAGATGTTCTCAATGTTCCGCACGCGGAGCTGCAGGGCGACGACGTTGGTGATCTTCACTACTATTCCTCCTTCAAGGTGCTTCCTGGCTCGCGAAGGTGTCGGTCCAGGAAAGCCACGATGCGCTGGTATGAGTCCAACTGATTCCGGGGATCGGCGAGGCCGTGGGCTTCACCCGGATAGATGCGGACCTCGTAGTCCTTCCCGAGGCGCTCGAGTTCGTCCACGAGAATGTGGGTCTGCTCCACCGAGACGTTTCGGTCCTGGTCAGCGTGCAGGATGAGCAGGGGCGCGCGCAGCTTTGCGATCTGGGTGATCGGAGAGATGCGCGCCCACAACTCGGGGTCCTCCGCCTCGCTTGGGCCCACGTGAAACAAGGTGTTGCGACCGGCAAAACGACCGCGACGATCCACAACGCCCATGAGATTGATCCCGGCCGCGAAGAGGTCGGGGTCGCGGACCAGGCCGAGGAGGGTGAGGTAGCCGCCGAAACTCAGGCCCATCACACCAATGCGTGATCGGTCGATGTCCGGACGCGCGCCGAGCCAGCGGGCCGCGGCCTTCACGTCGTCGTAGGTGCCGGTTCCCCACTGCCCGATCGCGGCATCGCGGTAGGCCCGCCCGTAGCCCGCCGACCCGCGCTGGTCCACGTTCAGGATCGCGTAGCCGCGCATGGCGAGATAGTCGAAAAAGGGGCTCCAGTGGTCGAAGAACTGGCCGTAGGAGTTGGGATGCAGATTCACCACCGCGGGCAGGGGCCGAGGCGCCACGCCACGCGGTGTGAGCAGGGTCGCGTGGACCATGAAGCCATCGGCGGAAGGAAACGTGACGCGCCGCCGTTCCGCGAACGCGCCCGGTTGGTATCGCAGGTGTCCCGAGTGGGTCAGGCGGCGCGGGCCCGCGGATCCGGAGACCACCAGATCGGGAGGCGAGAAGTAGTTCTCATGGACGTACAGGGGGGCGCCGTCGCGGCGATAGCCGAGCGCGTGGTGATGCCCGTCTGCTTCGCGAAGGACGCGGGCGCGCGACGAGGCGATGTCGATCTCGACGAGGTCGAAGCGTCCCGCGCGTCCGAGGGAAACAAGGAGGCGCTTTCCGTCGGCGGAGAACTTCGGGGCCACGCGCCAGTGCGGAGAAGCGCAGTCGCCCGGCGGGGTCTCGATGGTCTTCGAGTTCGAGCCATCGGGATGGGCAAGCACGACACGGGCGAAGCCGGTCCGGTCGGAGATGTAGGCGATGCGCGTTCCATCCGGCGAGTGCCTCAGGGAGTTGTTGTCACTATCATCACGGGGCGTGAGGCGCGCCGGAGTTCCTCCACTCTCTGGGACGCGGTAGAGACCGGTGGAAAAATAGTGCTCATCGGGGCGAGTCGCAGAGAAGGCGATGGACGCACCATCGGGCGCGAACTCCGGATCGAACTCGCTGGCGGGATCGTCGGTGAGTCTTCGCAGGCCTTCCCGCTCGCCCGAGGCCGGCATGATCCACAGTTCCGTCCGGCCGACGCGATCGGAAACGAAGACGATCTGTCGTCCGTTCGGCGACCAGTCGGCGTCGTGGTCTCTCGATGGGTGCGTGGTCAGACGGTGGGTCGCGCCGTCCCGGAGGTCAACCGACCAGAGATCCCCTTCCGATTCGAACAGGACCCTCGTTCCGTCGGGCGAGAAGCGCGGGGCGGTCTTTGGAGAGAGTCCGGTGGTCGCCTGCAAGGCTTCGCCGGTCTCGAGGTCGACCACCCTGAGGTTGTTGTCCTCGCCGAACCCGGGCACCACCGGGAAGCCGAAGTAGAACCCGGACAGGGCGTGAACCGCGCGCCGGCCATCCCGGGAGATGGCGAAGTGCCCGGGGGTGCGGGTCCTCACTATCTCCTCGAGAGAGAGGGTGGGCGGACGCGGGTCCACGCCCGGGGTCTGGGCCGCGACGCCGAGGGTCGCGACCACGCTCAGGAAGACGGCCAGGCTCAAGCGCGAGCCTCGGACAACGGGGTGGTGGCGCCCGAGGCGACCCCGATGCGAAGACGATCGAGAACACGCTGCACTTCCTCCAGCTGGGTCACCGTGAGGGGAAGGATCGGCGCGCGTGGCAGGCCGACCGGCCGGCCGAGGAGGTTCATCGCGGCCTTGAGGTTCGCCGGGAACGTTCCGCACTTCCGCATCGATTCGTCGAGATCGAGCGTGCGGTGCTGGGTGGCCGCCGCCTTCGCGAGCTCGCCGCGCTTCACGAGGGAATACATCTCAATCGCCTCGCGGCCCATGATCTGGGACTCCATCGAACTCACGAAGCCCTTGGCCCCCATCACGAGCGCTGGAACGGCGCGCTCCGCGGAATGTCCGGTGAAGACTGTGATCCGGTCGCCCACACTGCGGATCGTCGACTCGGTCTGGATGAAATCGTTGGAGCTCTCCTTGATCGCCACCACCCACTCGACGCCCACGAGTTCATCGAGGACCTCGGGCGAGAGATTGAAGCCGGTGCGCCGCGGGATGTTGTAGAGAAGGATCGGGTGCTTCACCGCGTCCGACACGGCCTGGTAGTGGGCGATCACCTCGCGGCGGCCCGCCATGCAGTAGTAAGGCGGCAGGATCATGATGCCGGCGCAGCCGAGGTCCTTCGCGCGCTGAGACAACTCGATCACCGCACGGGTCGGAACACTCCCCGTACCGGCGATGACGGGGACCTTTCCCTCCGCGGTTTTCACCGCCAGTTCAAAAAGACGCGCACGCTCGTCGGCACTCAGGGCCCACGACTCCCCGGTGCAGCCCGAGATCACCAGGCCATCGGCTCCCGAAGCGAGCAGAAACTCGAGGTTGGCGCAGAATCCCTTTTCGTCGAGGTCACCGTTTTGGTGAAACGGCGTCACCGCGGCCACATAGCTGCCGTGCCAGTTCACTTTGTCGTTGTTCATGCTGTTTCGAGGGCCTTTCGTTGATCCGCGGGAAGCGGGGTTCTTGTCTCTTGAAATCGGGCCGGGCTGAAGGGTCGCGCGAGTTCTTCCACCTCGCCCCGCGTGATGAAGTCGGCGGCCAGCCGGCCCGCGAGCGGACTGAAGGTGAAGCCTCCCCCACCGCAGCCCAGGACATAGACGCCTTTCGGGGAAGGCAGTGGGCCGGCGAGAAGGAGCTTGTCGGGAGTCCGTCCTTCGAATCCGGGCCAGGCGCGCAGCACCCTCGCCGCCTTTATGCCCGGCACGGTGTCCGTGGCCCACTTGTAGTTTCCGGAAAGACTCTCGAGCACCAGTCCTTTTCGGCCGCTCGCGGGATCGCCTTCTCCGCGCCACGCGCCGCCGACGAGGATCCGGCCCGAGCGCTGCTGCTTGAGGGTCAGATTGCCCCGCACGTGGGTGACGATGTGAGGGAAGAGAGGTGTGTGGGAATCGGTGATGGACGCTTGAAGCACCTCGACGCCGAGAGGGAGATCCACGCCGAAGTGACCCACGAAGTCCCGCGTCCAGGCCCCGGCCGCCGAAACCACGTGACGGGCTTTCACCGCGCCCAGGTGGGTGTTCAAAACGAAGTCGTGGTCGCCGCGGACCTCGACGCCAAGAACGGCGGTTTCCGTCACCAGCCGGACTCCGAGACGGCGGGCGGCGCACAAGTAGGCCCGAAACGCCGCGAGCGGATTCGCCATCCCGTCGAGCGCGCAGAAGCTCGCGGCGCGAACGTTTGCGTGCAGGTAGGGAGCCGCCTTGCGCAACTCCGCCCCGCGAAGGATGTCGAGGGGAACTCCCGCGAGGCGCTGCTCGGCCACCGCCTTTTCGAGCTTCAGCTCGTCCTCGCTCGAATGGGCCACGCGGAATCCGCCGCGACGTTCGTACTCGATCGACTGGCCCAGGCGCTGCGAGAGATCGCTCCACAGGGAGACCGCGCGAAGAACCGCGGGGATGGCGGCGAGAGGCTTGTTCTGCACGGCCAGAGTTCCGGCGTTGGCCCCCGAGGCCTCGAGGCCGGCCTGTCCGCGTTCAATGATGAGCACATCCTTGCCGGCGTTCGCAAGTTCGAACGCAGCCGCAGCTCCCAGGATTCCGGCCCCCACCACCACCACTTCGGCTTCGCCGACCCACGCACTCATGCCTCGGCCCTCCGCGGCGGCGTGACGGCGAACATGCGGGTTCCGACAACTCCCGTGAGGAGTGCCCCGACGGCGAACCAGAAGAGGGTGTGCCCGAGATCAGTGCGGAAGGCCGAGGCGAAGAACGCGAGCGACGCGAAGGCGGCCAGGATCCGGCCGGAGATCCCGAGGTGGTGACGGAACCAGCCCTCGGTCACGACCGACACCAGAGAGAGGGCGAGCGCCCCGGCCAGGGCGTCGAAGACGATCCGTACCGGGGAGTTGCTCAGGATATTGGTGTACGCGAACATCAAGGGCACGAGGTAGAGCGCACCGGCCACCCGCATCGACTCAAAGCCGGTGCGCATCGGGGCCGCCCCCGCGATCTGCGCGGCGACAAAGGCGGTCATGCAGACCGGAGGCGTGATCGTGGCGGTCTGCGCGAACCAGAAGATGATGAGGTGGGCGGCGAGGGGGGTCGTTCCGAGTTCCACCAGGGCGGAAGCCCCCAGGGTGGCGACGATGATGTAGGTGCTGGTGATGGGCAGCCCCATGCCCACGATCGTGGAGATGAGAGCCACCAGCAGCAGTCCCACCAGCAGCGAACCCGAGGCGACGGACATCAGGGCCGAGGTCATGTTGAGCATGAGCCCGGTGATGTTGATGACGCCGGTGATCACCGCAGCACTCGCGGACGTGGCGGAAAGGATGAGCGCGCCGCGCGTGCTGGCCTCGAGGGCAAGGATGAGGCGGGATGGGGTGAGCCGGGTTTCCGGGCGGATCCAGGAACACAGGACGAGAGCGGGCACGCTGATCGCGGAGGCGAGAAACGGGCTGTAGTTCTTCGCCAGCAGGTACATGAGAAGAAGGAGCGGAAGGAAAAGGTGCCATCCGCGCCGCATCACGGCGAGGACGCCGGGGGCTGATGGGTCGAGGACGCTGGTCAGATCGTTCTTCCTGGCCTTGATGTGGACGTAGGCGTAGAGAGAGCCGAAGTACAGGGCCGCGGGCATGATCGAGTACAGGAGGATCGTGGTGAGAGGGATCCCGGTCAGCTCGGACATCATGAAGACGCCGGCGCCCATGACCGGGGGCATGATGGCTCCGCCCGTTCCCGCCGCGGTCTCGATGGCGGCCGCCTCGTGCGGCTTGAAGCCGGATTTCTTCATGAGAGGGATGGTGACGGTCCCCGTGGTCACGACGTTCGCGATCGTGGATCCGGACAACATGCCCATGAGCGAACTTCCCATCACTGCGGCCTTGGCCGGGCCACCCGCGCTGCGTCCGGCCGCGGCGATCGCGAGCTCGGAGAAGATCCGGTCGGCGCCGGCGAGCCGCAGTACGGTGCCGAAGGTCAGAAAGACCATGAGATACGTGGCCATGATCCCGGTGATCTGGCTGAACAAACCCTCGGGCACCAGATAGAGGTGCTCGACCAGCAGGGCGAGGCTTACGCCCTTGTGCGCCAGGATCCCGGGCATATAGGGACCCACGAAGGCGTAAGCGAGGAAGGCACCGCTCACCCAGACCAGCGTCCATCCGAGCGTCCGACGCGTCGCTTCGATGACCAGCAGCACACCGGCCAGGCCGAGGACAAAGTCCATCGGGGACATCGGGTCGACGTACACGAAGCGCCAGAGGATCCGCTCCCGTTCCAGAAGGATCCATCCGAAGGAGAGGGCGGCCAGGCCGCTCCAGATCCAGTCGAGGAACGGAACCTTGCCATCGGCGCGCCGCGCGCCGTAGAGAAGGAAGATGAGGGGAATGGTGAGAAACAGGTGGCCGGCCCGGCGGCTCATGGTGTCGAACCAGCCCGTGAAGGCGACCGCGATGGTCAGGAGGGGAAGGATCACCGCGATCACGCGCACCAGTTCCCGCGCCACGCCGGTGAGCGGACGCTGCCCGCCGAACTCGAGCACTTCGGCAGCGGGGGGATCCGGCTGGTTCAACGGGCGATCCATCCCTTTTCCTTGTAGTACCGCATCGCCCCTTCGTGAATCGGCACCTCCCCATCCCCGGGCATGAGCTCTGGAGTCCAGTGCTTGAAGCCCGAGTGGACGGTCTCGAGGTAAGTCTTGTTCTCCGCGAGCGCTCGGGTCACGGCGTACACGACCGGGTCCTGAACGGCGGCGGTGGTGAACAGAACGGCGGCGAGGCCCAGTGTCTTGACCTCGCTCTCCTGTCCCGGATAGGTGCCGCCGGGAATCGAACGCGGCAAGGTGCCCCACTTCGTCCCGAGCGCGGCGCGCGCGTCATCGTCCACGGACACCATGACGCCGCTCCTCACGGTCAGAAGCTCCGCGACCACTGGCGAAGGGTCGTTGATGGAGAAGACCACGACGTCGATGTGGCCGTCGCGCCAGGCATCACCGCGCTCCCCGGTTCCGAGCAGATCGATCCGGCCGCCCCACGACCGCAGGTCGTCATAGGAGGCGCCGTAGTGGAGCAGGAGCTCACGAAGCAGAAACTCCTCTCCGGAACCCGGAGGTCCGGTTCCGATCCTCGCCCCCACTCGCTGCCTGACGATGTCGCCCAGTCCCCGGCCTCCCAGGCGATCCGACACCACGATGTGGAGCTTGTTCTCGATCAGTGTCGCCACGTGTCTGAGTTCTGGATAGGCAACTGGGTAGGGAGGAGCTCCGCGATGAGCGGCGCGAAGGAAGGATGAAAACGAAATGCCGAGATCTCCAGGCATGCGGGCAAGGCGGGCAGGATTCGAGATGCCTCCCGCGCCGGGCACCGCGTTCAGGGGATGGCCCCCGAGGATTTTGTTGGCTCGGTCCGCGACCGCGGACCCGATGGAGTACCAGCTCGAGCCGGTGCTGCCGGTGATGAGATTCGCGCGCCGGATTCCGTCCGTCCGCGGCGTGCCGCAAGCGGCGGCGAGGAGAAGAACGAGGCCGGCCCGAAGGCCGGCCCGAGGCCCGCTAGAACTCGAGGCGGGCACCGAGCCTCAGGGTCCGCGGGAGCAGAATTTCACCCGGCCGGCCGAACGTCGGAAGGTCGACGCGGGTCTGCTGCACCGCCGTGACCGTGCTGGCGTTGAAGGCGTTGAAAAGATCGACGATGATGCCGAGCTTGCGGGCACCGCCCATCGCGAACTTCTTCTCGGCTCGCAGGTCGAGTTGCTTCTCCGCGTCGAACCGCTGGGCCCCGATGGGTTCGGCGCGGACCACAATCTGGCTCTCGATCGAGATCAGGGGGGAGTCGGTGCCCCGAACGTAGCGGATGGTCCGGGCCCAGGGAAGGCCTGAAAGCATGCTGTACGAACCCGACAGGTTGAGGCCCCAGGGGGCCTGCCAGGTTCCGTGCAGCTTCAACTGATGCGGCCGGTCAAGGGTGGCCCGACCGTCAGCGTTCACCAGGCTATTGGGGCTGCCGTAGACGTTGCCCTGGCTCTCGGAGTGACCCTGGCCCTTGTTGCCTTCACTGCGCGAATACACGTAAGAACCGAACAGCTGCCACCGGTGGCTCATCCGCTTCTTGAAGGTGAACTCCACCGCGGCGTACTTCCGTTCGAGATCGATACAGAACGAGCAGTAGCTTGCATCGGGGTTCGTGTATAGCCGCACGGTGGGACGGCCGGTGGTGCCGACACGCTGAGGATAGATGGTGATCGGGGCGCCGGTGATCTTGTTGGCGAGAGTCAGGGGCACGTAGTCCTGGTTGAAGTTGAGCTCGCCGCTCACCTGCTCGGCCAGGTCATACTCTTTCTTCCAGATCACGGTGGCGCCGATAGCGATGCCCGTGAAGATCTCGCGCTCGATTCCGAGGGTAGCGCTATCGTTGAACGACTGGCGGATGTCGCCATCGATGCGGCCGAGCCGGGCCACGGTGGAGTCGCTGATCAGCTGACCTTCCTCGCCCGCCTGATAGACGAGATCCCCGTTGCGGTCGGTCCAGCGAAAGACCTTGGACCCGAAGGCAAAGGGAAGGGCGGCGTCGAACTCGGAAGTGTAGATCTGGTTGTAGAAGCGACCGAACGTGCCGCGGACGAGGGTCTTTTTGTCGCCCTTCACGTCGTAGGCGAATCCGAGGCGGGGAGCCATATTGGTGAAGTTCAGGACATCCCGGGTCACCGGGAAAGTTTGCTTGGTAACATTGACGCCGCCTGAAGACCCTTCGGGATACCAGCCTTCAATGGTCTCGATCCTGAGCCCGACATTGAGGGTGAACCGTCGGCCAATGCTCCACTGGTCCTGGAAATAGCCGGAGAGCTGATTAACCTTGCCGGCCTGGCTCACCGGAGCATTCGAAAGCGTGATGCGGTCGGGAACGCCGTTCACCAGGGTGTGAAGACGAGCCCCGGCCAGCCATTCGCGGGTCTCGGTGTTGATGAGCCAGTCATAGGCCATTCCAACCTTGATCTCATGGTTGCCGCCAAGAAAGTTGGTGGCGAAGTGGGTCAGGTCGGCCTTGAGCGCACGGCTGTTGCGGTTGCCGGGACGAGCCAGTTCGCGGTACCAGCCGCCCGAGCGACGCCCCGTCGCAGTGTCCTGGTAGCCATAATCGTTGTCACCCGCGTTGGCGAAGCTGGTGAAGCGCCGCTGATCGGCGATCGAGCCTCGCACCTCGAAGAACGTGTTGTCGGAGAAGGTGTTCGTCCACTTCAAATTCCAGGTGTTGTTGCTCTGCCGCTGCTGCCGCCAGACCTTCGGGTCCTGCTCGTTCACATCGGGAATAAACGGAAAGTCGGTGCGCAGACGGTATTGATAGAAGGCGTCCACGCGATTCCGGCGAGAGAGTTGGGAGGTGAGCTTCCCGAAGATCGCATCCTGGTCGGCGTCGATCGAGGGAGGGTAGTTGATGATGGTCCGGCTCTCCTTCAGCTTCTGGTAATTCAAAAAGAACCACAGCTTGTCCTTCATGATCGGACCGCCGATCGAGCCGCCCCAGTCCTGAGCCTTGGTCAATTGGGTGCCGGTGGTGATCCCCTGGCTGCGCAGTTCGTCAGTAACGTTGTTGGAGGAAAGACCCTTGTCTTTGAAGTAGCCGTTGACCTGGCCCGCGAAGGTGTTGCTGCCCGACTTCGTGATGACGTTGAACACCGCCCCCGAGGCGCTGCCAAACTCCGCGGACATACCCGCGGTCGTCACCTGCACCTCCTGGATCATCTCCAGATTCACATCGGTGCCCGGATAAGCGACGAGGGGGTCATTGACGTTGACGCCGTCCAGGCTGAAGACGTTGTTTCGCACCGTGCCGCCGTGGACGGAGTTCGTCCCGGTGGTGGCCACGTTGTACTTGCCGGAAGTGACGCCCGGCATGAGGTTGAAGACATCGGTGAACGCCCGGCCGGTCGGCACGTTTTCGATGAGCTCAGCACTCGCGGTCTCGCGGAGCTGAGCGCTCTTCACGTCGATAAGCGACGAACTACCCTCGACCGTGACCGTCTCCTGCAACTGTGCTGGCTTGAGGCGAGCGTCCACGCTGGCGGTCGACCCCGCGCCCATGGCCACACCTTCCGTCTTCGAGGGCGCGAAACCCTGGAGTTCGAAGGTGACGGTGTAGGTGCCGGGAGGCAAGGCCGGAAAGCGGTACTCGCCCGTGCCACTGGTGGCGCGCGACTGCATGCCTCCGATGAGCTGTGGACTGGCGATGGTGACAGTCACTCCGGGGAGGACGCCCCCCGAATCGTCGATGACGCGGCCGATGATCGTGCCCGTCACCGTCTGGGCGAACGCGGGGAGCGCGGAAACGAGAGCCGCGGCGATAAGAAACAGGAAAGACAGTCTTCTGGTCATGTTCATTTCTTCGCCTCTACTTCTTCGTCGTTTTGGGAGCCGCGGGGGGAACCGGCAGCGGCTCGTGTTTCCACAGGTAGGCAATCTCGTCGTAGCTGCCCGCGATCTCCCAGTGGGCGAGGGAGATCGGAATCTGTCCGGTGGCCAGAAGCTGGTCATGGAACGCGGCGAGGTCGAAACGATCACCGAGATCGCGCATGCGCTGGCCGAGGAGCTTGTAGACCTGGGAGCGCGCCACCTGGTAGGTCATGACCTGCGCCGGATCCGTGAACTTGCGCCAGACTTCGTGCTTGCGGGCCACATGGGGCTCCATCCAGGGGGTCCACTTCATCATGTGGTCGACGAGGGCTTTCGGGGTCATCGAACCATCGGCGAACTTCACCGCGGTGTAAACACGCTCGGCGCGCATGATGTGGAGTCCGTACATCCATTCGCGGATTCTCGGACCTCGAACGAAGGGGTAGTTGGTCTGAAGCTGAACCTCTTCCATGTAGTAGGTCCATGCGTCGCCCCGGCTACGATGGCCGCGCCGAATTTCGCGGGCATTGCGCTGGCTGACCGCTCCCTCAAAGGTGTGCCCGGGATAGTCGGAATGGGGATGGTTGGTCGCGGGATCGATCCGATGCCCGAGCTCCCAGTAGATCTTGGAGAACCAGTGATCCGGAGCCATCATGAACTCGGTTTTGGTGCCCAACGCCTTGGCCGCCTTCGGGAAGCCCATCATGCCGAAGGGCTCAATCCACACCCCGCCGTCCTCGTCGCGCATGTGGCCGACGTAGTCGGGCTTCGTGAAAAGCCGGTTGTCCTCCGCCCAGAGACGGGAGAGCACGTCGGTCGCCTCTTTCCACTCCGAGTACTCAGCGTTGGTTTTCGCGGCCGCTTGGATGACGTCGAGGGGCGGCAGATGACGGTTTTTCTGCCGCTCGTACTGGAGGAACATCCACCCGCGGTCACGCTCCATCTCGGCCATGGTCAGAAGCTGCTGGCTGTCATAGGGCATCATGAGCACGCGCTTCACGTACCACTCGAAGTTCTGCTTGCCCCACACGTAGGGAGCCGTAAACCGGGGACGGTTGGCGGTGAGCCACTCCCGATACCCTTCGAGGGCGGCGCCCGCCTCGTCGGCGACGCCGGCGAGGGCTGAACGCTGCGCCTCTGGCATGTGAACGCCCACGACTTTCGCAAACTCGCCGTAATTGCGACGCACGTTCTCCATCCGCTCGATGGCCATGTCGGCCATCTCCGGCACGGCCTCGGTGAGATTCTTCTTGGCCTGTTCGACGATTCCGCTGGTGCGCCGGAGACCGTCGAGGATGGCGTCGGAGCGCTTCGCGTCGTAGGGGACGGGAACTCCGGGGCCAGCCTGATAGCGCCCACCGATGTGACGGGTCACGCCGCGCACGGCCTGTTCGAGGTAGTAGTCGGGGTTTCTCGAAACCTCGCGGGTGATGTTCAGGTCGAAGTCGAGCTCGTTCAGTTCGGACTGAAGCACGAGATAGTCGACCTTGACCGGAACGGGCCAGTCGTCCCGCTTCAGCGCTTCGAACTTTCTCCGCCATTCAGGGAGGGCGCGCCGTTCCTCGGCCACTTTGGCCGCAAAGTCGGAGCCTTCGGCGCGCTGCGAATTGCGGAACTCCCGGGCCAGCTTCAGGAGTTCCGGTGGCGTTTCCGGCGAAGAGCTCCCCTGGGCCAGCAGGGTCGAGCTACAAAGTACGAGTCCGAAAAGAATGAAACCTCTCATGCTGCTGCTCCCTCTTTGTGTGCGCGGCAGCCCCGACCCGCGCGTTTGAACCTCCGGACAGTCTGCTCTCACCTGCCGCGAGGCGGCAAGGGACAGTCGCCACCCGATCTCGCACTCTGTCCTGCTGGCGGCGAGAACTCGCCGCGGATGCGTTCAGTAGCCCCGGGAGACGTCGACCGTGCTTTCAAACTCCTCTCCCGAGCGAAAGCGGGCGAGGTTCTCCCAGAAGGTGTTCATGGCCCGGTCGAGCCACCCTGGAACGTGATCGGCGCAATGGGGGGAGAGAAGCACATTGTCCAGCGCGAAGAACGGGCCAGTCGTCGCGCTTCAGCGCCTCGAAGCACTGGCGCCTGTCCGGTAGCCCCTGCCGCTGCGCTGCGGCACGCGCGGCGCAGTCCACACCGGTCCGCGCTCGCTCAAGCAGGGGAGACAGTCGGCGACGAGATGAATGAGCGCGTGGCCGGGCATCGGGGCGTGAGTCTAGCCGCCGGCGCACGCGGGCGCGACAGGACAGTTGGCCATTCGCAGCCCGACTGTCCCTTTGTGATGGACTCCGGGTGGCATACAACACAAGCGCCAAAGTAGTGAACGAGCTCGCCGGGCCGGATCGGCGATGTGGTGATCGCCGCTGGCAATGGCAAGGAGGGGAGCAGCATGAGAGCGGTGGCAGCGTTCCTGGGACTGATGCTCGGCGGCTGCGCGGTCCGCGCGCAGGGGGCACCGGGCGCCCGAGCCGCCACTCCGCCGGAAATCGTCAAGCTGGCCCAGGAGTTCCGGACCTGGCGCCGAGGGGAGCTGGCTGACCAAGACCACCATCAACCCCGGTTCACGCTCGAGCAGATCGTGCGGGTGCGAACGCTCGGGAACTTCGTGATCGCGCCAGACGGCGCTCAGGTGTCGTTCTCGCTGGCGGGTCACTACTTCGGATTCCCGACTGTCCCCCGCTTCGGCGATGAGAACAACCTGCGAGTCCTCTCGGTGGCTACCGGCGAAATCCGACGGCTCACTTCCGGCCCGTTCGCGAAGATCGGCCCGGTCTTCTCCCCAAACGGCCGCCGCGTCGCCTTCGAAAGCGAAGACGACCTGTGGGTCGTGGACGTAGCCGACGGTATCACCACTCGCATCACCAGTGACGGGGCCCGTAACCGCGACGTGACGTGGGCGCCCGATGGGCGACACGTTGCGTTCGTGTCGAGCCGTGGAGGCAGGACTGACCTCTGGATCGCCAGCGTCGACGGCGAGCGGCCAGGGCTGAGACAAGTTACCGATAGTGCGGACCTCGAAGACGACCCGCAGTGGTCGACCGACGGTGAATCGTTGCTCTTCGTGGCGAGGCGCCCGGACGAGTACTACTCGAAGGGGATCTTCAGCGCGCCCGCACGGGGCGGCCCGCCAGTCCGCCTGACCCCGCCCGACGCGTTCGATCACTTCGCGCCCCGCTGGTCGCCGGACGGCCGTCAGATCGCGTTCCTTTCGGACCGCACCGGTTACGTCCACGTCTGGACGATGCGGCCGGACGGCAGCGGTGCGCACGAGTTCGACACGGGGCCGCACGACACGGCGTCGCCGCACTGGACGGTCCAGCCCGTGTGGTCGCGCGACGGCCGCCGGTTACTGACGTCGGTCAACCGGGAGGGGAGCTTCGACCTCGTAGCGCTCTCGATGGCCGATGGGTCGGTCGAGACGGTCGCTTCCGGCGGTGGCCAGCATCACGAAGTCGGCTGGACTCCTGACGGGTCGATGATCTACTCGTACGAAAACGCCTGGTCGCCCCCCGACTTGTACCTCAAGCCGGCCGGCGGCGAGCCCCGCCGCCTGACCTCCTCGTCCCATGTCGCTTTCCGCCGGGAGCATTGCGCCGACGTCCGGCGCGTCCGGTTCCCTTCCGTCGACGGGCTCGAGATTGCGGGCTTCCTGGTGACGCCGGCGGGGCTGCGGCCCGGCGAGCGGCTCCCGGCGATCGTCAACCTTCATCCAAACGGCTACGGCCAGTTCTACGATCACTGGAATCCGTTCCTCCACTACCTCGCGCAGTCAGGCTACGTCATGCTGCTCGTGGACCAGCGGGGCAGCTCAGGCTACGGTCGAGCGTTCCGCGAGGCGCAGCGCGGCGCGTGGGGCACGAAGACGTTCGACGACGTGAAAGCGGCGGCGGGGTTCATACGGGCGCAGCCGTTCGTCGATCCGCAGCGTGTTGGCGTGCTTGGCTTGAGCTTCGGGGGATATCAGGCGCTGCTGGCGCTGACAAAGACTCCAGGTCTGTTCACTGCCGGCGTGGACCTGGCCGGCCCCACCGACAAGAGGAGCCCGTTCGCGGATCACTACAACGCGTACCAGATCGGCGCGACGGAAGCAGAGGATCCCGCGCTCTATGACCGTATCTCGCCGATGACTTCGATCGGCGACCTGCGGGCGCCGCTCCTGGTCCTCCACGGCGACGCCGATCGCAACGTCGTGATCGAATTCACCTACCGGCTGATCGACGAGCTCGAGCGTCAGCACAAGGTCTACGAAGCGAAGATCTACCCGGGCGAGGCCCATGGTGTCGCGGATCCCGTCCACCAACTCGACGCCTACCGCCGCATCGTCGCGTTTTTCGATCGATATCTGAAGGCGCTTGCAGCGGCGCCAACCGGCAGCCTTCGCTAACCCCAGAGGACCCCCACGGAGCAGCGAAGCCGGCCGCCTACGACCGCGGCGGGGTTGCTACCGATCCGGCGATCGGCGCAATGAACGGCGTGAGGAACTTGTAGTCGATGCTGCCATCGCCCCAGCCTGTCCCGGAGCGAGCGACGACGATCTCGAGGCTGGGGATGACGACGATCAGAGTCTCGGTGTCGCGGCCCTGCATCCCGCCCCACGCCCAGAAGGCGTCGCGCGGGACTCCCGGCATTGCCCCGTCATTGTTGTTCCACCAGAACAGTCCATAGTGGTTCGAGGCGCCCGGGCTCCCTTCGCGGTACAACGGTAGCCCCTTCACGCTCGGCGGCGTCCTCTGTACCGCCTCGACGAACGCTTTGGGCAGAATCTGCCGGCCCTGCCACTCGCCACCCAGCAGGTAGAGATATCCAATCCGCGCCAACGCGTCCATGTTGGCGCGGATACCCGAGCCAAACTCCCGTCGCTTGATTCCCTCGATCAGGTCCGGTCGGTAATAGCTGTCGCGCCAGGTAAGATCCGCTTCGGTGATGCCGAGTGGGGTGAACACGCGCTCGAACAACAGCGCTTTTACATCCTCGCGATACTCGAGGGTGATGCATTCAGCCAGCCAGTTCGGCCCGCCATCGGTGTACGCCCAGCTCGTGCCGGGCTCGAACAGGAGCTTTTCGAAGCCGTGCCCGCGATCGAACCCGGCCGTCTGGGTGGCGAGCTGGAGGATCGTCATCTTGTCCAGCCATCCAGCGGCGGCGTTCGCACCGGGGGGGAGCCCGAGTCTCGGATGGAAACCCTTTGCCCGGTCGGTGAGGCTCATGCGCCCATCCTGCATAGCTACGCCGAGCGCCGTCACACCAATCGCCTTCGAGGCAGATTTCACCTGGTACAGCTGCGCTGGGCTGCCCCATGCCAGGACTAGTTTTCCCCGGCGCGTGATGAACCCCGAGCCGCCCTGGTGCGGATCCGCTCGATCGAACATCGCGTAATCGCGCGCCTGCCGCAGGCTCGCGGCGTCCATACCCATTTCGGCTGGCGTAGCGTGTCCCCACGAGAAGGTGCCTCCCCCCTCGCGCCCGACCTGGGAATCCACAGCCGAGACCGCCAGCGCGAGCGTCAGGACACCACAATGCATCAGCCTGCCTCCGACGTTGGGCATAAGCATCAGGACCTCCTTCCCGTCGCCCGGCCTAGAATTCGAACCGCGCGCCGACGCGAAGCGCACGGGCGAGGGCGATCTCGCCCGGCTTGGCGAAATCGGGATGGTCGATCCGTGTTTGTTGCAGGCCGGTCACGGTGCTGGCGTTCAAGACGTTGAAGAGGTCGAGGATCACTCCCAGCCTACGGTTGGCGCCCAGATGGAACTCCTTCTCGGCGCGCAGGTTCACGTTGTGCAGGAAATCGAGCCGCTGTGCGCCTATCGGCTCTCCATTCACGGAGATGGAGGTCTCCACGATCACGAGTGGTGACGCACTGCGCAGGAAACGGACCTGCCGGGCCCACGGCAGGCCTGACAGCCCGGTATAACTTCCGCTGAACGACACACCCCCCTTTGGCAGCTTGTAGGTGCCGTGGACCTTGATCTGGTGCGGCCGATCGAAGGTCAGACGACCGAATGCGTTGACCAGGCTGTTCGGGTTGGTGAAGACGTTCCCCTGCGCCTCGGTATGCCCCGTCCCCTTATTTCCGTCGTTCCGCGAGTAGAGATAGGAGCCGAACAGCTGCCAACCATTCTTCATGCCTCGCGACACGGTGAACTGCACCCCGCGGTATCCACGCTCGAGCTCCGGGCAGAAGCTACAGGTCCCGGTCCCGGGGTTCGTGTACAACCGCTGTGTAGGAATTCCTCTGAAGCTGGGGCTCAGCGCATAAATCGTAATCGGCGCGCCATCGATCGGATTGCTCAACGTGACCGGAACGTACGCCGCGCCGAATGGAAGCGCTGCATTCAGCGTCTCCGCGAGATCGTACTCCTTCTTCCAGATCAGCATTGCGCCGACCGCGACGTCGGGCAACAGCTCCCGATCCAGGCTCAGCGTGATGTTGTGGACGTAAGACTGCCTCACCTCCGGATCGATGCGGCCCAGGTTGGCCACCGTGGAATCGCTGATCAGCTCGCGCTGCTCGCCCTGCTGCCAGAGCCGGTCCCCGTTGCTGTCGACCCATCGATACACCTGCGACCCGGCGGAATACGGCTGAGACGCGGTGAACTCGCTCACATACACCTGATTGTAGTAACGGCCGAAAGTCCCCTTGAGCACCGTCTTCCGATCGCCCCCCACGTCGTACACAACCCCCAGCCTCGGCGCGAGGTTCTTGAAATTCACGACGTCGCGTTGAGAAGGGAACTCCTTGACGGCGAAGTTCGCACCGCCGGTCTGCCCCCCGGGCCACCAGCCCTCGATCGATTCCGCGCGCAAGCCCAGGTTCAGCGTGAGCCGGCCGTTGACCGACCACTGATCCTGGGCGTACAGCCCGAGCTGGTTGACGTTGGAGTTCTGCGTGACCGGCGCATTGCTAAGCTCGATGCGGTCGGGCTGTCCGTTGAAGAACAGCATCCGACGCGCACCGGCTCTCCAATCCCGGAACTCGTCGTTGATCAGCCACTCGTACGACGCTCCGATCTTCAGCTCGTGGGACCCGAACCAGTCGGGCGCAAAGTGGGTAGCGTCAACTTTCGCCTGGCGGCTGTTGCGGTTGCCCGGCTGTGCCAGCGCCGCCCACCATCCCCCCCGGAGCCCGGTCCCGGTGTCCATGTATCCCAGAGTCTCGTCCGTGGCGTTGATGTACGCCGAGTGACGGCGCTGATTCCCCACGCTGACGCGCCCCTCGATGAAGGTGCGATCGGTGAGTGTACTCGTCCATTTCGCATTGATCGTGTGGTTGCTCTGGCGCTGTTGGACCCACGCGGTCCGATCCTGCTCGAGCACCGTCGGCTGGAACACGTAGACGTGCTTGAGGCGGTATTGGTAGAAGCCTTCGATACGATTGCGCTTCGAGAGCTGCATCGTCGCCTTCCCGAAGAACGTGTCCTGGTCGGTGTTGACGCCCGGCGGGAAGTTGATCACCTCCTGTCGCTGATCGATGCGCTGGTAGTTGGCGAAGTACCAGAGCCGGTCCTTGAGGATGGGTCCCGCGAGCGAGGCGCCCCAGTCCGTAGCCTTCGAAAGCTTCGTGCCGCCCGTCACCCCCTGGCGGCGCAGGTCCTCCGTCACGTTGTTCGACTGCATCCCCTTGTTTCGGAGATAGCCGTTGATCTGCCCCGAAATGTCGTTCGACCCCGAACGAGTAATGACGTTGAAGACGCCACCGCTCGCGCCGCCGAACTCGGCGGACATGCCGGCCGTGGTGACCTGGATTTCGGCGATCGTTTCGAGGTTGACGTCGGTCCCCGCGTACGCGACGAGCGGATCGTTCAGGTTCGCGCCGTCGAGGCTGAACACGTTGTTTCGGCCGCTGCCTCCGTACACCGAACTTGCACCCGTGGTTGCCACGGAATAGTTCGTGTTCACCACGCCCGGCATTCGGTCGAACACATCTATGAACGTGCGGCCCGTCGGAATGTTGGCAATCAAGTCCTGCGTCGCGGTCTGGCGGACCTGCGCGCTCTTGACGTCGACGACCGGCGAGCCGCCGAGCACGGTGATCGTCTCCGCCCGCGAAGCGATCTTGAGTTTCGCGTCGACCGCGGTGCTGGCGCCGGCCGCGAGCACGACGCCTCCGCGGGTCAGGCCGGTGAAGCCCATGAGCTCGAACGCGACCTTGTAGCTCCCGGGCGGCATCGCGGGAAACCGGTATTGTCCGGACTCATCAGTCGTATGCACCTGCCCGCCGCCGATGAGCTGCGGACTGCTGACAGTCACCGTCACTCCCGGGAGCACCGAGCCCGTCTCATCTGAGACGACGCGGCCGAAGATCGTGCCCGTAACCGTCTGGGCTCGAGCGGCTGCGGGAAGCAGGGCAAGGCCCAGCGCCGCGACCAAAATGCCCGACAAGAATCCACGCATCGTCGACCTCCGACGTTTGGCCCGTTCGGGCTGCCAACGGCTCCGGTTGCACCGGTATCTGGTCTGGTCGTCCTTGCTGGTCACTCCCAGCGACTCCGCCGAGGGCAGTCGCAGGAACACTGCCGCACTGATCGCTGCCCGAGAAAGATGAAACCTCATCATGCTGCTCCTCCTCATTCTGCGGGGGACGCCCGACCCTCGCGGGTTAGAACCTTTTTGGCAGTCTGAATGGCGCGGAGGGTTCGGACAAGGGACAGCTGCCGTGACCGGAACACTCTGTCCTGCCCCGGAACCCGGGGTCAGTGTTCAGTACCCCTGGGCAGGATCCACGATGGTGTCGAACGGGCGACCGGCCCGGAAACGAGCCAGGTTTTCGAAGAACGTATTCATCGCACCGTCGAGCCACCCGGGGACATGATCGGCGCAGTGGGGCGAAAGGAGCACATTGTCCAGCGCGAAGAACGGGTGGTCCCGCGGGAGCGGCTCCTTCTCGAAGACGTCGAGGGCCGCGCCCCGGATGCGTTGCCTGCGGAGCACGTCGACGAGTGCCGCCTCCTGAACCACCGGACCGCGCCCGATGTTGACGAGCACGGAGGAGGGGCCGAGCGCGTTCAGCTCCTGCGGCCCGATCAGACCACGCGTCGCCTCGGTGAGCGGTGTCGCCACTACGACGTCATCGCAGGCCGACAACATCTCCTTCAGCCGTCCCGCGGGAAACATCTCGTCGGCCATCGGATCAGCGGCCGAAAGGTCGGCCCGGCGGCGCAGGCCCATCACCCGCATGCCCAGGGCTCGGCCCCGAACCGCCACCTGCCGGCCGATGTCGCCGAAACCGACGATGCCGAGACGGCGGCCCGAGAGCATCCGCGGCTCGTAGGTTTCCCACCGGGCCTCCTGCTGCTGGCGGATCAGGCGCCGGAAATCTTTCGCGAAGTAGAGCAGCGCGCCGATTGCGAACTCCGCGAGTGCAGCACCGAACACGCCGCGGCCGTTTGTGACCACCAGCCCAGATCGCACGAGTTCGGGGCAGACAACCCCCTCGATCCCCGCAGAGCGGATGTGTACCCATCGAAGTTCGGGAAGACGAGGCAGGACCTCCCTGAGAAGTTCCCGGAAAGGGCCGCAGACCAGGATCGCGTCAGGGACCGGGGCCAGGGCAAACACCGCCGCCTCGCTCCCGACCACGAATCTCGTCCCTTCACGACCCTTCAGCTGATCGAGGCCCGGGTCTTCCGGCTTCGCGAACGTCCAGATCGTGAGTGGCGTCATGAGTCCTCTTGAAAGGCGACGGAGTCTACAACCGCGTTCTCACGCACGCCCATGAGCGGGAAGCGGCCGATGGTTGGGCCCGACCGGAACACCGCATCGCGATGCGCTCAATGAGGGGCGCGGGCAACGAGGAGCCTGGACGTGAGGCGCTTCTGAGGTTCAATGCCTGAATCTGTGACCTCTCAGCGTCCGATGGAACCGGCGCGCCGGCTAAGGGCTACCTCTCGCCGGTGAGCTGCCACGAGATGAGCGACACCGGCATCATGCCCGCGCCATTCACGTCGTCGAAGAACCCGCGCAGGGTGAACCGGTCACCGAGCTGTTGCGCGCGATCCCGGATCAGTTCGTCGATGAGGGCCTTGCCGGTCACGTAGCTGGTACCGTACCCGGGCTGCCGCAGGTAGAGCTGCTGCTCGAAGCCGAGCAGGTCCAAATCGGGTCGCATCCATCCGCGCGGCGTCCATCGCACCTGGAACTCCTTGGCCTGTGCGAGATCGAACTCGTTCGCCTGCGCATAGAGCGAGGCCAGGCCGCGCGCGGCCCGCTGGGCGAGCATGATCCAGACGATTTCGCGCGCCCGCGGGTTGTCGTCGAAGTAGCCGGCCAGCATGACGATTTCCTCGAACGCCGTGGACATGCCTTCGGCCCGGCTGTCCCACACGTTGTAATACCAGGCTTTCTGCCGGATAGGGCTCGAATGCGGCGCCCGCTTCATCCATTCAAGTTCGAACCAATGGTAGTCGTGGGTGTACTGCGTGACTGGTTCCAGGTGGCTCGCGATTCGAAAAAAGTTACGTTTCTCTTCGGGCACGAAAGGACCGATCTGGCGCCGCAAGGCCGGTTCAAGGTAGTCCTGCACCGTCAGCAAGGGCTTGTTCTTGAGGAACGCCATGTACTTTGTGAGCGCAGCGCTCGTCCGGGCCTCGAACTCCTGCTGATCGCGGACGGGCTGAATCTGCGGGAGGCCGCGGTTCCGCTCCTCTTCCACCTTCAAGGAGGCGTGCGCGCGATTGAGTTCTCGCTTGAGCAGCGCGACCTCGTCCTCCCAGGACATGGGCACCAGATGCACATTGCGCAGGCTCCACGTGTATTGCTCCTTGCCGATTCCCGACGGCCCGGTCTTCGACGAGGCCTGCGATTCCAGCCACTTCACGAAGCCGGCCGTGGCGGAGAGCGCCTCCGCGATGGCCGCGCGCAGCGGTGCTCCGGCCGCAACTGTGCGCTGCGCGAGGCGCTCGAGATCCGCGGCCTGGGTCGACATCGTGCCCGTGCCGGTGAGCCACAGGTCGCGCGCGTTCCCGGTGAGATTGTGGCGGGCCTGGGCGAGAAGGGGGGGAATGGTCTTGAGTTTGGCGGTGAGCCGGCTCTCGTCACTCACAGACAGCGGGAAGGTGTATGTCCACAACTCCACCACCGCGTGATGCGTGGGCCCTTCGTGCTCCGGGGTGTCGCTCTGGCCGGTCCAGATCGACTTGTAGAACGCGGGATCGCGCACCCAGGGCTGAAGTACGCGGAGGTAGAACTCGTGGCCGCTCAACTGGGCGCGCACCAGGGCATGATCCACCTGATGGTCGCGTGGCCATGACCCGGGTGAGAGTGCCTCCAGCCGGTCTTTGAAGGCCTTCAGTCCTTCAAGCTTGCGCGCCATGGCGGGCGCGCTGTAGTCGGGGGCGCCGGCCGCCAGCGTAGGCGCTTCGAATGCCCGCCACTCGTCGAAGAGGGCGACGAGACCTGGGTATCCGGTCGCCTCCTGATTCCCGGCATGCGCCGTCCCGCCCGCCATGAGCCAGGCCGCCATGATCGTCCTGAGTGTTCGTCGACGGGTCATATCTGCCTCCAATGAATCCTGAACTCCTCCTCGACCAAGCGACGCGATCTCGCAGGGAGCGTAGCACCGCCCTGGTTCGGCGCGACCACCGTGACTTCGGTCTTTGAAACCCGAGGCGTCGGTGAACGTGCGGCAGGGAATATCTTCGCTCCAGAGCATCGCAAAATGGGGCGGCACGAGTTTGTCCTCGCCGGGGAGATTGAGCCGGATCTGGAACAGTTCCACCGGGTTCGGCTTCAGCGCTTCAAGAAGCGGAAACATCTCACAATGAACGATGCCGCCGCCCGCGGTGAGCCATTGGGCATCGCCCCGACCGAATCGCGCGGTGGCGCCAAGTGAGTCCGAGTGGTCGATGTAACCGCGACGAACGAGGGTGACGGTTTCAAAGCCCCGATGCGGGTGCTGAGGAAAACCCGGGGCCACATCGCCGTGATACATGCTCCAGCCATCCTTCCCGCTGAAGTCCTGTCCGATGTCGCGACCGGAGAGCGAGGCTATGGGCCCGAGCGCGTCGTTGCCCGCGGGATAGGCATCGTTGTGATGGACGCAAAAGAGAAACGGGTCCGCGGTAGCCCACGGAAAGCCGAGGGGCCGGCCCTAAAAACGGGGCTGGTCATGAATGGACTCTGCCACGCCTTTCAAACATCTGAGAAACTGCTCTTGATGAAACACCGATTCCTTGTGTCCCTTCTGGCCGCGGTGACGTCGGTCGCAGCACCCGACCCCTTGTTCGCCCAGGCGAAGAAGATCTACATATCGGTGGACATGGAGGGCATCAGCGGTATCAGCGGCGACGACCAGCTCTCCCCGTCGGGCTCCGAGTACGGCCGTTCCCGAAAACTGATGGCGGAGGACGCGAACGCGGCGATTCGCGGGGCGCTCGCGGTTGGCGCCGACGACATTCTGGTGAACGATTCCCACGGGGGCCAGCGCAACCTGCTGCCCGAAGACCTGCACCCTAAGGCGCGCCTCATTTCGCACTCGTTCAAGCGCCACGGGATGATGGAGGGACTCGATGAAACCTTCGACGCCGTCATCTACATCGGCTATCACGCGAAGGCGGAAACACCGGCCGGCCTCTTTGCTCACACCGGTTCGGGAGTTGTGCGGGATCTTGAAATCAACGGCCGGTCGGTCGGCGAAGGCGGCCTCAACAGTGCGCTCGCCGCGTGGTATGGCGTGCCCGTGATCCTCGTAACCGGAGACGACGTAGCCATAAGGCAGGTGCGGGAAACCGCTCCCGGAGCCCGCGGCGTCGAAGTGAAGCGGGCGATCAATGTTCGCGCGGTGGAGCTCAAGCCCCTGGTCAAGGCGCGGGAGGAAATCGAGCGCGCGGCCCGCGAAACCGTGGCCACCGCGTCGCGGCCCAAAGCGGAAAGACTCGATCAGTACCGGGTGAGGATGCGTTTCAGGAACTTCATCATCCCGGAGATAGCAGGTGCTTTTGAAGGCATCGAGATCGAAGCGCCCGACACGGTGACATTCACGCGAAAGACGATGCCGGAGGCGTACCGCCTGATCCGCGTGCTGTACCGCTATCTCGACTCCAACTAGCAGGGTGCTGAAAAAGGTCAGCACTCTGCGTATCCCGGCGAAAGCCTAGGATCCACTGACCGCTATTTGCTGGGGTTCTTCGACAGCGTGGGGAAGGAGAGTTGGGCGCACGGTGTTTTTCAGCACCTGCATATCCCGGCAAAAGCCCTGGATCCACGGACCACCATCGGCTGGCGGCCCGTGGGGTCAAAAGATTGACGGCGTCTTCGGGATGTGACGTTCGGCGAGGACGGATCCGTCGCCGCCAGGGTACACGCCTCCATGCAGGGTGCTCTCCCATCTGAACTTACGGCCTGGCACGGCGGTTGCCCCCAGAACGTAACCGAAGGAGACAACAACCATGAACCGGAAAACCATCGCGGTCGCCCTCGCGCTCGCCACCATCGCGGCCGCCACTCCCGCCCAGGCCGGAGTTCCAGTCGACATCCGCGTCGGCCACGATCGAGGCGGTTACTCCGATCGAGGCCGCTACGACGTGCGGAGGATCGCGTTCGAGAACGGTTATCGCGATGGCCTCCGCGAAGGGGAGAAGGACGACCGTCGGGACGATCGGTATAACTACCGCGATGAAAAGCGCTATCGCGAAGCCGACGCGGGATACCGTCGTGAGTTCGGTTCGCGGTTCGCGTATGCCTCCGCCTACCGGCAAAGCTTCGAGGACGGCTACCGGCAGAGTTACGCGAATCGGCGCGGCCCGGGCCGCTTCGATCGTCGCCGCTACTAGCAGAAATACCGCACACGATTCGACGCCATGAATTCCCGCCGCACGTTTACCGCTCTTGTGATGGGGCTGGCCGTTCTGGCCCCCGCGTGTTCCACCTCGCGCGGGTATCACGACCGGCCGGCCCCCTCTCGCCCCGTCTACTCTGCCTATGACCTTGGCTTCAAGCGGGGCATGATGGCCGGCGGCTGGGCTGGCTATCGCGACCTCGGCAAACCGTTAAGGCGGAGCTACTGGGACGATGGCCAGTACCGCCGCGGCTCCGAGGGGTATCGCGCCCAGTACGGATCGCGGGCCGTTTATGCGGAGGGGTTTCGGGCTGGCTATGAGCAGGGGTACCGCGAACGGCGGGCGAGGGAACGCCGCGACCGAAAGCGTTCGTAGTCCTCTTCCGCCAGGGCGGGACGGGCCTAGAATCCAGACATGGCCAACGGACCTTCCGTCCTCCGCATCGGCGTGGTCGACCCGGTGGGCGCCATCGATCCGCGGACCATGGCCGAGGCGACGACGATTCTTCTCGCGCGCCAGATCTTCGAAACGCCTTTTCAGGCCTCGGCGTCGGGAGACGCGATTCCCGCCCTCTTCGAGGAAAAACTCGTCGAGGAGCCGGGCAGCGCGGGCCTGAAGTTCTCGACCACGGTAAGGACCGACGCTCATTTCAGCGACGGCTCCAAGGTGACGCCCGAAGACGTGGTGGGCGCCCTCGCCCAGGACCCCGTCTTCACGAGCCGCGCGTCGGCCACCTACCGCAACGGCCGCGTCGTCCTCACCCTCGGCGCGCCCAACACGCGCTTCGATCTTTTCCTCACCATGTGCGGGATGCTGTTTCGCGAGAGCGGCGGCGTCCTCCTCGGTTCGGGCTCCTACATGCTCGGCCCCGCGCACCAAGAGGTGATCCGCCTGGTGCGGAATCCGCATGCCCGGACCCCTGCAAAGATCGAATCGATCGAGGTGCGCATGTTCCCGGTCGATGCGCAGACGGGAAGACCGACGGCACTCCTCGTCGCACTGGAGAAGGGCGAGGTGGATCTTGCCCCCAGGCTTTCCTGGCGCGACATCAACCTGCTCAAGAACACCGCGGTGGTCATGAAGCCGGTCAACTCGACGTGCATGCTCTACATCAACAACGAGCGGCTGAGCGACGTGAAGTTGCGCGGGGCCATCGCCTGGTCGATCGACCGCACGGTGGTGGCCGAAACCGCCTTCGGCGAGAACCCGCTCGCCTTCCGCGCCACCGGACTTCTCCCTCCCGCCCTCGGCAAGACCAACGACCGCCTCATGCCCGACGTCGAGCGGGCGCGCACGCAGTGGCAGGAGGCGGGCGGCTACCAGAAGCCTCTGACGATCCTCTACTCCCCGGCCCCACGTCCCTATCTGCCCGCACCCGCCGCGGTCGCGCGTCATCTGCGGGACCGGATCCGACGTCTCGGCGCTACCGTGGAGGCGGAGGAACTGCCCTCGGGAGAACTGATCGGACGCCTCAACTCCGGAAACTACGACTTCGCGATCATGGGAAACATCCCGGACAGCCCGGATCCGAGCGACTATCTCTCCGCGGTGGTGGGATCGGACGCGGTGCCTTCGGGGGTTGCGGGCGCGTCGTTCGCGTTCAACTTCGCGCGTTACAAAAGCCCCGAGATGGACGGGCTCATCGCGTCGTATCGCAAGGACCGGCGGGAGGAGACGCTTGGAGAGATCGGGTCGCTCATGGGCCGCGATGTCCCCCTCGTGCCCCTGATGTACGGCCGCGCCTGCGTCGCCCATGCGTGGCGCATGCGCGGCTTTCAGCCAACGGTTACCGGGCTGGTGGATCTGGCCGCACTGACGCTAACCTAGCCCGGATTATTCATGAAGAAGTGAACTGAGCGGGGCACCGCTGCGTCCAAAGGGTAGTGAATAAAGGCCCAAGTAGACACGGAGGCACCCCGCGTGAATGATTCTGCCAGAGCACAGTGTGTTTTGT
>Ga0163152_10000621_pt1 | contig 61047 bp, 60 predicted proteins | sample OliLakLV19MP8IB2_FD_148635 | JGI IMG/M metagenome (GOLD analysis project Ga0163152, IMG submission 148635) | Freshwater microbial mat bacterial communities from Lake Vanda, McMurdo Dry Valleys, Antarctica - Oligotrophic Lake LV.19.MP8.IB-2 | ecosystem: Environmental > Aquatic > Freshwater >... | reverse complement strand
TACTCCATCACCTGCGCGAACACGAGCTTGCCGGCGTACATCGCTACCTCCCCGGAAAATCCGGGAAGGTTGCCCAGAACCGCGCACCAAGTTCAAGTCGTTAACATCTTGACATGCCAGGAAATCCTTTCCAGTCCTAGCTTTCAAGCCGATACCCATTGAATCTGTCGGACACTATTGATGCACCAGGATGACTCACGCGTGACGAGCGAGAATCCGAGAATGAAACATGTTCCATTGAGTTTTTTCATCCCCAGCCCAGCCCTCCCCTACCCCCGTCGAACGGGGAATAGCCCTGCCTAACAGGGCTCTGTACTATGCCCCTACATTCATTTTGACGTCCCAACAAGGAGGCGGACATGAAGTGGTTGTTCTTTCCTTTTTCATTGTTGAAGCGTGCGAGAGGCGCCGAGGCGGCAGTCCTCTCCGAGCCGGCCTATTCTGCGACTGAAGAGTATGTGAGTCGGCTGGTGAACCTGCCGCTTCCAGTGGTCTCCACAATCTATAGAGCGGGACGCCCCTGGCCTGTTTCGCTGGACGATTTTGACCGAGTCGCGCAGCAGGAAGCCGCCGATTTACATTGTTCACTCGATCAGGCCAGGCTGATCGTCATGAAACGCATGCAATGGCAACGGGCGAACTCAGACTGTGGGGGAGCGCCGATGGATCTCGCCGCCTACCGAACATGGCATCGGCATCGTGAACGAGTTGCCCAACGATTGAAGGAAGAAGTTGCCACCGTGACCAAAGTGCATCATGGCGTGCTGAAGTATCGTTGGCAGGAAGGGAAAACTCCGGATTGAGTACAAGGTTGAACGTGGGAAGCCTGAAGGCTGGATTCTCACGTTCCGAACACTTCAGCCTCATCCGAACCTTCAGCTTCGTTCGGAAGAGTCTCGCCGATCGCTCCACTCGCCCGATACTTTCCCACTGCTCCACCGTCGGAATCAATGCATGAATCCTCGTCTCGACGGTTCCCAGTCGCTGTGTCAACGTCGACATTTTTCGGTCGGCCTCGACCTGTTCGAGAACCGGATCGAGCTGAGAGGCCGTCACCGAATCCATCGCCCCTTGCGCTGTAAATTCAAAAGAATGGCGCTGATGATTGGAATCCGCCGACGGACTGCTTGAAGGAACTCTTCATCGAGTCGGTCGAGTTCAGTTACGATGCGCCAGCCGCCGGCGACATCGACATGGCACGAGCTTGTTGAAGGTCTCGAAGGGCATAAAGGAGCGGGTTACCCGATCGCTTCATGTCCATAATTGGCAGCCTCAACCCGCATTATTCATGACGCTTCGTCGCGAAATCGCTGAGCCGCGTCGCGAGAGCGGCGCGCGGAGCCCTGAGGACCTGAGGCGTACTCGTGCAGTACGTTGAGGGTCTGAAGGGCGAGCCCGCCGACCGAAGGCTCGTCGCAGCAGCGGATCGGCGATTGCAGCAGAAGTGTTCATGAATAATGCGGGTTAAAGTCCTGCACTGGAGCCCGATCGATCCATCAATGCTCGCTCGATAGCGACACAGTCCCGTCGTCTGTCACAGGAGTCCTGGATTTGACAGCGCCTTGAATCGCACTCGCGAGTTGGTCTAAGGTTTCCAATAGCAACGTAAACTGATCGGAGGCCGAGGGGATAACCTCAGATGTCTTGGCGCGCATCACATCCGATGGAAACGACAGACGTGCCACGTCAGGAGGCGCTAATGTTTCGACGATCGACACGAGCGGGGTGCGGCTCAGATCGAGCTGCAGTCCCTCCTGGCCATCGACCGCATCGCCCTCGATCCGCACGACTGGGCGGAGAGGATAGCGCGTATTCACTTGCATAACAGACCCGACCTCTCCGGTGGTTAATCGTACCGAGGTACCCAGTGGATAGGCCGACAGCTGTTCAACCAAGGCTTTGACGACCTCGCGAGGGAAGGCCGTCCGTTCCGCCACAATCAATTCCTGCACCGCTTCATGTGGAAAAAATCGTCGGCGATATCCGCGCGGGCTCACAAGGGCATCGAAGATATCTACCGCGCCGATGATTTGAGCAAACTCGCAGATTTGCCGCCCATTCAGCCTGTTCGGATACCCCTGTCCGTTCCACCTTTCATGAGCCTGACGCACCACCTGTGCCAGCCAGTCGTACTTCTGACCAGCCTTTCGAATCGTGTGATAGCCGAGTTCGGGATGTTGCTCAATGAGCGTACGTTCATCAGGGGTCAACCGACCAGACTTTGTGACCAGTGACTGCGGCACGGCAAAGAGGCCGATGTCGTGCAGAAGCCCTGCGAAGGTAAGCCGTTCCAGCTCTTCCCCGTGATATCCCAGCCTGGCGCCGACCTTCGTCGCCAAAATCCCGACATTCACAAGATTCGTAATCAGCGGAGGGCCTGCAGGACCACCCATCGCCTGAACAAGCAATTGATCGCTTCTCTTCAGCGCCTCGGTAATGTCCGTCGCCAGGGCAGATACGGCTTCCAAGTCGAGATCGTCTCGCCGTTGCACGGCAAGCGCCACCGCCGTCAATCGTTCCTGCGCAATCCGATACCAGTCTGTCGTGCTGTATTCATTCATGATCTGAGGGCAACCTAGTGAACCTTTCGAGCAGCCATTATCTGACTTGCCCGACCTGCCGAACAAGTCGCTCATCGATTTGTTTGGCATGCTCGATCGCTCCGGCAAAGAGGCATTGATCACAGAGGGCATTGATGAGCCGTCCGATTCCCTTGCTCTGTTCATAAATGCCTGCCAGCGCCTCTTTCGTAAACACGTCTGTCCGATGAGTCACGGCTCCCATGCGTGCCGTAATATACGACGTCGTCTCCTCTGCGGTGAAGGGGCCCAGATGCGCACGCACCGCGATCCGCTGATTTAACTGAGGAATTTCCGCAACACGCTGGCGTAATTCCGGCTGGCCGATCAGCACAACGGTCAAGAGGAACCGATCGTTCAATTGAAAATTCGTCAGCAATCGGAGTTCCTCAAACCCTTTGACACTTTCAATCGCTTGCGCTTCATCTACGACCAGCACCGAGCTGATCTCCCGTTGCGCATTCAACTCCAGGCGTTCATTGAGTCTCTGCAATCGTCCGGCTTTTGATTCCACAAGGTCGAGTCCGAACTGAGACAATACCTCATCCAGCAATTCGGAGGGAGACAATGCAGGATTGGCGACAAGTGCGACATCATACCGAGCAGGCGAGAGCCCGACGATCAACCGACGACTCAGCAACGTTTTTCCGCACCCAATGTCACCCGTGAGCAGTAGGATGCCTTTGCGGGCCTGAATCCCATAACTCAACCATTTGTGCGCTGCGTCATGTTGAGAACAGGGAACGTAGAATCGCGGGTCCGGCACATTGTCGAACGGAAGGGCTCGCAATTCCCAATATCCCATATACTCGATGTCTGGGTTCAGAGTGGCGCTATCATCGGTTGGAATAGGCGATTGCATCATGGACCTCGACGAATCCCTAGGTGAGAGTGCCACCAGGCATCACGAGTGGCCGGCTGAGAGCATCTGATCGATCGCTGCACGCTGGGCTCGCCCCTGTTCTACCCACCCGCACATGGGGCTACCCATCGCATGCACCCGTGCCTTCACCGATTCCACCCTCGCGGCAATCAGAAGCACACGTCGCTGCGCCACCATGGTCAGTAGGCTGTGCAGACCGGTCAAAAACATCACGGCTGAACCAGCGTTCACCTGCTGCGCTTCCGCGCGCAATTGCGCCACGTCTTGCAAGGCGGCGTTGAGGGCCATCGCGCGCGCGGAAGCTTCATTCCCGTCTATCTTGAGATCGCCCATTTGTTCGAGAATTTCCGGCACTCGTTCGTGTATCGCCTTCACAAACGACTCTTCCCCTTCAGACACTCGCGCAAGGTATCCTTGAATGACCGCAACATCGATACGTTCGACACCGGCCTGAACCTGTCTCTCCATCTGCTCCATCAGGCTACCGATAATATTGCGCCCTGACGCGACGCCGAGAGACTCATGTTTTTGTAACTCTTGAAGCAGGTGCAGAAACTCTCCGGGAGCAAGAGTCGTGCGCACCGCCTCAGCGGTTGCACTGTTCCCATCCGCTTCAAAGGAGATGCCGGTCGCGCGGGTCAACGTCGTATGAATCTGGCCCAGTTGTTTGCACAGCGAGAGAAAGTCCTGAGCGGAAAACGTTTTCTGCGGATCTCGGAGGGCATCGATAAAGGGAATGGCGTCGAAGCTGGCCTGCTCAACTTCCGGAAGATTGATCGTGGCAGCAGATCCACCGAGATTGGTCACCCCGGCAGAAATCGTCCCGACCAGCTTCGCGTGGCGCTCCGGCGCAGGCCCCTGTTGCAGCTCGTCCAAAGCGACATGAATATTCTGGAGCCATTCCTGCGCTTCCTGAACGAAAAGATCGACCAGTTCTTTCTGGAAATCATCCGTAGTGTCGACAGCCATGACGTTAGTCCTTCACGACAACGACTATCCACGAGAAGGGATCGTCCTGGGCAGGGACGTCACTTTCCATTTCCCAGCTGAGAGGCCAACCCCGCAATCTCGCCAAGTTTTCTGGCCATCTCTCCGAACCGCTTGGTGGCTTGCTCAGCCGTTTGCTCAGCCTCAGATACGCGCTTCATCAGAAGGCTATTTCGTTCTCGTTCCGTCTGAAGGAGGGTGTCTTGCTCCGAATCTTTTTGCGATGCCCCCTCACCTTGGGAGAGTTTCAAGGTAAGATCTCTATTTCTTTGTTGTTCGGTGGCGAAGGCCTGCTCTAACGCGCTCAATTGAGCGGTAACCTGTTCACGCTCGGCCCAGCGAGGAGTCACGGCGTTCGTACGCTCCTGCTCTTGCACAAGCTGTTGCATCAATGCCTGAGACCGAGTCGCCGCCTGTTCCATCTCCGTCATTTGTTCAACCAGTTGTGTGGCAGCCTGGCGCTCGGCATGCAGAGTCGCCTCCAGCTCCAGTGCACGATCCGCGTTCTTTTGCAGCTCGGTCACATAGGCTGTCTGTTGCGCGCTGCCGTCCCGTTCTTTCTGAAGTGCCGCCTCCAATTCCCCCACACGCCCGCCAAGGCTCTCCGCCAGGGATGCCTGATTCTTCGCCTCGAACGTCCGCTCACGTTCGGTCTTAAGTTCGAGTTCGAGCTCATGCACTCGCGCAATCGCACTATCGGCATCTCGCAGCTGTTTCTTTAACTCAGCAATCTGCCCCCGCTCCATTGCCAACGCCGATTCGAGTTCCTGGACACGGCGCACCTGTCCTTCAAGTTCCGCTATGCGCTGAGCACCATGTGCCGTTCGTTCTCGTTCGAGCGACAGTTCTTCCTCCAGCGGCTTCACTCGCGCAAATCCCTGCCGATAGAATTCGACTTCCCCCTCGCTCACCTGCACACTGTGAGTCGGCTTAATGGACTCCATCACCTTTTCGGCAGATGTCATAGCCGGCGCGACAACGCTTTGCCGTTTAGCCAACAACTCGATGACCCGATCCTTCAGCGATGTTCCCTGAAACGGCTTTTTTAACACTCCGTCTGCATGACAGGCTTCAGCTTGTTTCGTCACTTCATCGTTTACGATCCCGGAGATCAAGAGCACCGGCGTATTCGCTGTCGTGCTCTGCGCACGCACGAAGGCACAGACCTCGTAGCCGCTTTTATCGGGCATAATCACGTCGGTCACGACCAAATCAGGTGTTTCTTTGGCCAAACAGGCCAAGGCCTCTTCACCGTTGGCCGCAAGCGTGACTCCAAATCCCGCTTCAGTCAGCAACCGTTCGGCGACTTTTCGCACCGCAATACTGTCATCGGCGATCAACACTTTCGTCATCGATGCCTTCCTCCAGCACTCTTAACGGGTGACAGTATCTTGGGTCGGGCGGCCTAATCGCTGCAACGCCAGGATCACCACCTCATGTCCCCCGATTGTGACTGAGCCGAGCGATTCAATATCCCCTCCGCCGTTCGGGCGAATCGACGTCCCCTCCACCGTCTCGATAGACGGCACATCGGCATCGATACAGATGGCCAACGGCCCGTCAAGATGACGAGCCACGAGGCACAACAACGGAGATCCCTGTACCGTACAGCTCAGTCTGGCTGCAAAATCGTACACCGGCATGACATGATTGTTCCGCTTCATCATGGCCTTCACGAACGGAGTCCGACTCGGCACCGGAATCGCCTCAGTCCAGGGGGACACCTCCACAACCTCTTCAGTCCTTGCGGCGAACTTCATTCCACCGACGGAAAATACCACGACATGCCACGATCGTTTCGTACCGTGAGCTTGCTGTTGCCCACGAGCCGCCCTCAGCATGATCCACCGACCGTTATCGGGGTTTCCGCAATCGGCTGTTCCGCCTGCCAAACGGATACAGCCGTGACGCCGGGCGACTCGCCCAATGCCCACAGAGGATTCAGGATCAACACCAACAGATCCGCATACAACACCATGCCTCCAAACCAACTTCGTTCATCGCGTTGGAACTGTAGCGGCAAGGGAAGACAGTCCTTCCGTGCCACCTCCACCAATCCCACCACCTGCTCAACACGAATCGCACCATGAATCCGCTCGGTCGAGTACAACACCATCCTCATGTAGGGGCCGGACAAGTCGGCGACCACCGAAAGCCGTTGAGCAAGATCCGTGAGTTGGTAGACGGTTCCCATCGCCGTCACAACCTGTTCATACCCAGCCTCTGCCTGCGTGAGCAGACCACGAACTCCAGCTGCGGGAAGCGCGAAATAACTGCCCCCAAGGCGGACGACCAAGAAACTGGCCGTTTCCACCGGCATGTTCGGCGAATTGTGACGCCCTCGTAAACCCATAATTCACACATCGTGTTAACCCGCACGATGTCCCCACCCACATTGAAACATTTACGTCATGAATCTTATTGCCGTGCCACAGCTTCCTTGCCGATCCAACGTGTAATTTCCGCGATCAGAGCCCGTTCTTCTACCGGCTTCGCAATATAGGAATTTGCGCCGATGTCGAGCGCCATTTGCCGGTGTTTGTCGCCGGCTCTCGTCGTCATGACAATGACTGGTGTCTGCTGCGTTTGCTCCCGGCTGCGCAGTCCCTGAATGACTTCATAGCCATTCAGCTTCGGCATCTCAAGATCTGTAATGATCAGCCGATACTGTTGCGCGGAGGCCTTACGAAGGCCTTCTTCTCCATCCACCGCCGTGTCGACGGTATACCCGGCCGATTCTAACATCCGACCCACGAACTTTCGGATGCTCAGAGAGTCGTCGATCAAGAGAATCACGCGAGCTGATTCTTTCGACTCCGGTGCGCCGATGGAGGGACCCAGCAAGCCCCCCGCCGCCGCGTCCGACAGCAACTCCGGCGTGGCAGCCGTGGACGCCTCGCGCATCATCAATCGAGCAGGATCCAACACCAGCACCACACGCCCTTCCGGATCGATGGTCGCGCCGCCGAAGCTGGAACGCTCCAAGGACTTCAGCGATCCCAACGACTTGATCACGATTTCCTGACGACCGAGCAATTCATCAACGACGATGCCCATCATCCCCGCAGCCGTTCGCACAATCACCGCCGGCTTCCCCATTTCCAGCGGCACATGGTGTCGATGGAGGAGCTGCTGAAGCGACTGCACTTCGATCGCTTCATCCTCGATATGTAAGATCGATCGTTCGCCCATCCGATGAAGCACCGTAGCCGTTATCATGGTGACTTCGCGCACCGCCTGCAACGGTATCGCATAGACCTCACTCCCTGCCCGCACCATCAGGGCTGTGGCAATCAATAAGGTGAGCGGGAGGCTCAAGGTAAACTTCGTTCCCACGCCTCGAACGGATTCGACGTCGATATGGCCGTTCATACTTTCAATGACGCGCTTGACCACGTCCATGCCGACTCCTCGCCCCGCCTGATCGCCAATCTGGACGGCTGTCGAAAACCCCGGCAAGAAAATAAACTTAATGACTTCGGATTCGGACATCGAACGGGATGCATCCTGGCGGATCAATCCTCGCTCGATCGCCTTCGCTCGGATCCTTTCGACATCAAGCCCGGCCCCATCGTCTTCCACTTCAATCGACACGGCGCTCCCGCGATGCGCCGCATGAAGATAAATTGTGCCGGCTGCCGGCTTTCCCTTCGAAACACGCTCGGCCGCTGGCTCAATCCCGTGATAGACCGCATTGCGCACGAGGTGAATCAGAGGATCGACCAGTTTCTCCACGACGCCCGTATCGACTTCGGTGTCTTCGCCGGACGTCACCAATACCACTTCTTTTCCTGTCGCACGCGCCATCTCGCGCGTAGCTCGGCGAAAGCGGGTGAATGGCGTCCCGATCGGCACCATACGAGCTCGAGCGATTTCATCCCGCATACCGAGAGTCAGCTGTGCCAGATGACTCATGTCCTCATGCGAACGGCGGATCGATTTGCTCAACTGCGTCATCGACTCTGAAATGTCCGACGTCACCTCTCCGATGCGGCGGGCCAGAATATTAAAATCATCGTACTTGTCGAGTTCTAGGCTGCCGAAATCAGTGAGACCCGCAATGCCTTGAGTCGGAGGAATTGGAGCCGCCGTTGGACTGGAGGAAGCGGTCGGTAGTGTAAAGATATGTTTTCCCTCAAACGAATGGACCGATTCCACCAGCCGCCCCTTGTACTTCAAGACTTGTTGCGAAAGTTTCTCCAGCGTCTGTAGCCGCTGCTCGAGACGTCCTCGACCGATGACAAGCTCACCGACCAAATTCAACAACCGTTCCAAGCGATCGCGGCTGACACGGATGACTTCGCGATCTTCTATGGTTTTTCCCTCTCCCGTTTTCCCATTCGCCCCATGAGCAGGCTCGCCTTCTTCTTGATTCTGTGGTTCTTGGTTCGCCGGAGCATCGACAGGACGAACCGCTGAAGCAGACTCGCCCACCTGAGCCGCCGGCGGCTGATCCAGCTGTTTGAGTTCTTCCATTGCGACGGCAAATCGCTGGCGCAATATGTCGAGGGACGCGGGGTCCCGCCGCATCAACAGACGCACGACATCGACCGAGCGCAACAGGACATCCGCATGCCCCGCACCGACCTTCATACGGCCCTCACGCACCGCCATCATGAAATTCTCGACATAGTGCGTCAGATCGCCGATTGCCTGAAATCCCACGGTGTAGGCGGACCCCTTGAGCGTATGCGCCGTCCGAAAGAGTTGGTCGATCACCTCTCGATTGTCCTGCTCATTCTCAAGGCGAAGCAGTTGGGCCTCCAGCGACTCGAGATATTCTTGGGCTTCCGGGGCAAAGTAGGAGAGCACCTCCGCATCGAGCGCGGGCAAGAGATACTCGTCCGGCAAAAAGCTTGAGACCGATGACGATCCCACATCGACAACGGCAACCTCCTCGATGTGATCGACCATGCTCGCCGTCACCTGAACAACCGGAGCGATCGACTCCCCTACCTGAGCCGCCGACGGCTGACTCCAGGTATCAGAAGATTCCTCAGGACGATCCAGGACTGCTGTCGCCACATGAGCGACCGGCTCGACCGACTCTGCTGTCTGAACCATCGAGGCCATCTGTTCTCCATTGCGGATGTGCGCCAGCGCCTGAGTCACTTCCGGCACATCGTGCTGAAGCTTGGCGACTTGGCTGTCATCACGGCACAGGAGCAACCGAATGACCTCGACAGCCCGACCGATGACCCCAATCGCATTCGACGAGAGGGAAACTCGCCCGTCGCGAACGGCAATGATGTAATCTTCGACAGGATGAACCAGGTCCCCGATCGCCTTGAACCCTATTGTGTGGGCCGCCCCTCTCAGCGTGTGAGCCATGCGATAGAGCTGATGAATGGCGGCCCCATCCTGGTTGTCCTGCTCCAGGCGCTGAAGCAGCGACTCCATCGTTTGCACATACTCATCCGCTTCGGGGGAGAAATAGGACAGAACCTCAGCATCGAAAGCCGGCACAAGATAGTCGTGTCCAAGCAATGCCGTTGCCGGCAGGACCACGGCAGGCGGAGACGGAAATAATCCACCCACTTCGCCTTTCCATTGCGCACCGATCGATAGGTCTTCAGCCCCCCCAATTGCGACAACTTTCAATTGGGACTCGAATGAAATGACCATCCCTCGCAAGATATTCAAAGCCTTCGGCCAGAGAGCAGCCTCGATAGACGTCGCCTCTTCCAGAGTGGATTCAAGCAAGGCCCCCATCAGAGCCAACCCTTCATAGCCGTAGAGCGCCGACGCCCCCCGGATCTTATGCGCCCACACGTATTCTGTCTGCAGCTGCGTGGGGGTCGGCGTCGTCCCATCAGACGGATGGAACGCCTTGGTCAACACTGCAAGCGCTTCCGACATTTCGGTCACGAAGATATCAACGAGACCCTCCCGGTCGATTTCAGAACTCATCGCGGTCCTTTCCGACCTTTAGCACCCGGAGGATGCTCCGGGAAGACGACCAGGGAGGACGATAAAAAAAATCCCTCGCCAGTCTTGTCTCTGTGATCTATTCTGTCCGTCTGGCCTGTGTAATGACATGTAACGACCCAGAGGAGCCAGCCCAGAGCGGACTGGGCTGGTCTCGTGGGGCAGACCTTTGAATTTCCATCGTGCCATACCAGTATGTCCGTAGCCTGCTAGGCCAGTTTGAACTGGGCGACGGAGGATGTCAGTCCTTCGGCGAGTTTTGCCATGTCCTCGACGGTCATGCGTGCCGAGTCCGTCGCTTTTTGCGTCTCCATAGCGCCGCCGGCGAAATCCTTGATCGAGCGACCGAGCAGATCCGTTGAAGCCGTCTGGCTCACCGCAGCACTCGCAATGGTCTGTGCCAACTCCGACGAGCGCTGGGCGATCCCTGAAATTTCTTTAAACACTTCGCCCGTACGTAGCGCGGAGGCTGACCCAGCTTCCACCACCTGAGTTTCCTGCTCCATGGCCACGACTGCGGATTGCGTTTCCAGCTGAATCACTTTCACGAGTTCCGCAATTTCGCGAGTAGCACCCGTAGAGCTTTCGGCCAGTTTTCTGACCTGATCTGCCACGACGGCAAATCGAGCCCCGGCTTCACCGGCGCCGGCTGCCTCGATGGCCGCGTTCAGCGCAAGCAGGTTGGTCTGACTAGCGATTTCTCGAATCGTCGACACGATCTGTGAGATTTCTAGCGATCGATCGCCCAGCGTTTTGACCTGTTTCGACATGCGTTGCACCGACGAGCGAATATTCTGCATGTCCTGCACGGTTTCTTGCACGGCCACGCGGCCTCGTTCCGTCGCCTGCAACACTTGATTCGCAGACTCGGACGAGGCGCCGGCGGTGGTCGAGACCTGCCGCATGGAAGAGGCCAACTGCTCGACCGCGGTCAACGTCTTCGTGGATTCGTCCGCCTGATGTTTGGCCGTACCGGCCATCTGCCCTGCGCTGTCTCGAAGAGTCCCAGCCGACCTATTGACGTGTTCGGCTGAATCTCGAACCTGTTTGAGCAATTGCCCGAACCGACTCACCATGAGATTGAACGCGTCCGCAAGGTTGCCGAACATGTCGGTCGTCACTTCGCCTCGCTTCGTGAGGTCTCCCTTACCGACATCCGACACCAAGACCAGAAAGCTCATCAACCGCTTTTGCATATCGTCGCGTTCGGACTCCGACGTCACCAACATCGTGAGGCGATCCAACATGGTATTGAACGATGTGGCCATCTCCCCGAGTTCGTCCTTCGATTCAACTTTTGCTCGGGCTTGGTAATTGCCGCCTGCTGCCAACTCCGCCACATGCGCAACTTGGCTCAGACCGAGTGCCAGCTTGCGCGCTACCCAATACCCGATGCCTAACCCCAGTAACACGGCGAGAGAACCACCGACGATCAGGGCCATGGCGCCGTTCTTGGCCAATTGAGCCGCCTCTTCAGACAGATCTTTCGCAACGGCCTGCAACGTGAGAATCTGTTCGTTGTGCCGATACGTGACCTGCTCGTATGCCGGGGCGATACCCACGGTCAGAGCGAGCTGTCCCAACTCGCGCATTTGCTCGGTCTCCGACACATTCAAGGTTTTCGAATCGAAGCTTTCTGCAAGGGCGCCGATGCCGGCCTCGGCCTGGGTGAAGAAATTATCCAGCGTCGCCTTGAGTTCCACCAGGTCCTTCGCTTCGTCACGGCCAGTGCTCGACACACGCAAGAGCGTCGCTTCATAGGCGGTAATCTTTGCCTCAACCTCCCCCTTATACAGGTTGAGCTTGACGCGGTCGGCTCTGAAATCCGAGGCATTCGTCGCCTTCGCAAGGTCCTGCAGCGTCTTGTTGTATTTACCGGCGTTCAATAACAGCGTATTGAAGTCGATGAGCGGGACGGTATAGTCGACGTAAATCGCTTCAGCATGTTGTCTCAGCCGTTCGTTCGTCCACACACCCAGCGAGGACATGATGACGATAATCACGCTGACCATGCCGAATGTCGTCAGCAGCTTCGCCTTCGTGTGTAAGTTCTCAAACCATTGCAGGGGATTGAACTTTAGCCTGAACATGGAAACCTCCTCCTTCTAGCTATCGATCGAGATTCACAGGTGACACACCGTGGTGAGAGGAGCCTCGTTTAGCCCGTGCCTTCAAAATGAGAGAGCAGGGCTGAGGGCTCCAGCACCCCGCGCAACTGGTTTTCGAGTTTGACCACTGTCGACACAAAGGGAAACGTTCCCTTCCCCGTGCCGCTTGGAGCCGGCAAAAACTGATTCATGGAAAGGGAGCGAATCTCCGGCACCGTATCCACCAAGATGCCGACCTGCCAATTCCCGTGCTTCACCACCACGGCATACTGCAACGCCTCGCCTGCGTGAAGGCCAAACATCGTCCGCAGATCGAGCAGCGGAATCACGGTCCCGCGCAAATTCGTGACCCCCGCCAAGCCGGGAGGCATTCCGGGGACCGGAGTGATGGACTCCACGACAAAGACTTCGCGTACGCTTTTCAGCTCGATGGCAAACAGCTCTCCAGCCAACGAGATGATCGCGGCACGCATGGACGCGAGCCCGTCAGCCCGCACATGACTGGATCCTGGCGAAGAGGCCCCCTGTGGAGTCAGCGCACGATCTGTCGCCATTGAACGCGGTGCAGAATCCATCGGCGTCAGCTTATCGCTTTTTTGACGGCAATCAGCAGGTCTTCGGGCTTAAATGGCTTGACGATATAGCCGTTTGCCCCTTGCTGCTGCCCCCAGAACTTGTCGCTTTCGTTGCCTTTTGACGTACAGAGAATGATGGGGATATTCTTGCAGCGATCATCGCTCTTCAAATCACGACAGGCCTGGAACCCGTTACGTCCCGGCATCACCACATCCATGACGATGAGATCCGGCTTCTCACTGGCCACTTTGTCTTCGAGTTTCTCAGAACTGGAATAGGAGACCACCGTATGATTGGCCCCCTTGAGACACCCTTCGATTAATTGTAATTCGGCGTACGAATCATCCACGACGACAATCTTGCTCATCTTTCTCGCTCCTTTGGTAATCTATCGTGATTTTGCACACGCACATTCTGTCGGTACAGTCTTCTGAGGCTATTTCAAGGGCAGCACAATACTGATTGCCCCGGCTAAATCCCCTTCCTTCCAGCCATCCTTTTTCAGACCGGCCACATTGAGCTTGCCTCGTGGCATACCATGGCACGCCAAGCACGTCGGGCTTGCATATTCCGGCTCTATCATACGAAGAACCGGTCGCCCATCGACCGTCGAATTCCGCACATAGGACTGTCCCTTGGGGTGGCGCGAGTCGCTGAACATCCGCAATACTTCCGCCTCGAAATCATCTGGTTTATACGTGGCACTTCGATAGTTGATCGCCGTGAGCTTCATCTGAACACCAGACTTCTGATACAACCGATCTCCCACTCTCTGGGCAAACACGTCAGGGAAGAATCCCTTGAAGGAGATACCCGCCCTGTCAATGACCGGTTGGGCTTCGTCCACCACCTCTTTTTCCGATTGCACAACCGCAAGGTAGAGATTTGCCTGCGGCACGACGTTGGGAATCCGGAGATCGAGTTTTGTGATTTTCTTAAAACGTTCGAGGACCTGGCCTGCCATGTAATCGCCGGTAAATCCTTTCTTAGCCTTCGATGCGTCATTGATCGTCTCCATCTGCTCCGACACGATCACGCGGCCGATCTTGAGCAGTTGAATCAAATGCTCCGCTATTTCCACATCATTCCCTGCTCTCGCCGGCACAGCCCATAGCAATGAGATCATGATCATCCCTACTACGACGATCGAAAGAACCCGTCTAGACACAGCTATTTCTCCTTAGGATCAAGTTAAGACTGTGTATACGCGACGCCTCTGTGAATGTGAACTTTCGCACGTGAAATTGAGTGTAGCCTGTCATTCGTTATTAGCAAGCGAATCGACAATTTCAACACCTGCCGAATCTCATACCCTCATCTCTTCTCATGGACTTCATGAACGTGGGCTCATCAACAGCACAGATTTCGCTCGCTGCTTTCCAGCAGTCTAGAAGCCTGTCCGACAATGACCGTTCTACTGCGGCGAACGAGCCGCAACCATCTGCATGGTGCTCGGCCAGAAATAATCCTCGATGTATTCCGACAAGTACATCTACAGTTTTCATGGCCTGCGGCCTTGTATCTGGCTGCGCCTCCTTCGCCTCGTGACGAAGGCACTATCGGACAGGCTCCTAGCCCGCATTATTCATGAGCGCTTCTGCTACAAGCGTAGATATGCGGCTGCGACGGGCAGTCTCGCCGCTCACCCCTTCGACATACTGCACGAGTATGCCTCAGGGTTTCACGGCTCCGAGTGCCCGTCTCGCTTCGCGTCTGCACGCTTTCGCAACAAACCGTCATGAATAATGCGGGCTAGCAGGCTGCGGAAAAACTCAATTATTGCGTTCTACGTCGCGCTTCGGACTCGGGCCATCTCGTGTCAGAATAGCCCGAAGGATGCGCAAAATGGCCGTTCAGCAAGGCCGCAGCGAGCAAAGAAGCGAGGAGGTACGGACCGCACTTCGTGGGGCCGTTCGCTTTCACAATAGATCTTGGCGAACGGAAAAGCCCCTCCAGTGCTCCCGGTCTCCGAAAACTCTCGTTGAGCCTCTGAGCGATACGAGAACGATGCTGGCGGACTTTTCCGCATCCTGCTAGAACCGATGACGGAGCCGACCTGTTCTCATATACTGCGATCGCACTGGGTTGATCCGCAACTTGGAGGATTGGCGCCACGACCCTCCTGACGATGTCGGAAGGGGAAGAAAGGGGGTGAGGCCTGCCCGCAGAAATTTGTATTCCCAATGCGCCCTATGTCGTAGCTGTTAGACTTTGTAGGACAGAGAGAATTGAATAGGCAGGCAATTTTCTCGGAGTCACGAATGAATACCACGTACGTACTGCTTGAGCCTGGAAGATTCGAAGGTCTGTCACGACATTGACAGATATCAATTATGCGCTACGTTTCTTATTACTCACAAATCGGTGATTTGGAGAACACAACGTCTTTATTATCCTTATTCTAAGCTGGTTTCATTGGCGTTGATGTCGTTTGAATTACTGACTACTGAGTAAGACAGAGGTAGGGAGCTCCTGAGAGGCGTAGGACTGTCTCCGCTTAGGAAAGAATGAACTCTGTTACTGCTCACGATCAGAGGGAGGATGGCATGACCACGCACCGATTCAGTTACATCGCAGTAATTGGAATCATACTGGGGATGGCCTCCCCTGGATTTTCAGAAGACGGCGCCATCTTGCTCGCCCAGTCTGGCAGCACTGTCGAACAGCGCATGACCAGAGACCAGGCTATCGCCAAGGCCACCGAGATCAAGCAGGGTATCTTGCTCAAAGCGACTCTGGAAAAACGGGACAACCAGGTTGTGTGGGAAGTGAAGATCCAGGGTGGGAATAACACGATTTCCTATGTGCTCATCGATCCAAAATCTCATGCAGTCATCAAAAGTATCGATGGCGCAGGCGGAAAGTAACGTGACGCTTTCAAGGTGATTGATCGGGCCTGGGATGCGATCTATTCTTCGAATTGCGCACTTCGCCTGGTTAAAGTCATCCCTCTAGTTCAGCCTCCCCCCGCAGCCAGAGCAACGCGGCCGCTCTTCTGTCTGTACCATCCAGCAGGACAACACAATGCATAGATCGCTGCGACGATTCAGAATGCCCATGCGGCCCCCCTACGTCATCGACTCCCCGACAATAGAATAGACCCTGCCCATATTCAGATGTTCCTCGAGGTGATCGGCCCAGCGATCCAGTTCAGACTCCGAGAGTGAAATCGGCGGGAGTCCTTTCCTGCGACGCGCACGGTTCAACCAACCTCTTCGGAAACCCGCCTGATCGAACAGACCATGGATGCTGGTGCCCCAGACACGACCGTTTTCACTCGCTGCACCTTCGTCACCCATCGTGGGACCGTGGAAGATTTCAGAGGCTTCGATCTGGAAACAGGGAGTGACGGCTCCACCACTGGTGCGCCCCATGTGGATTTCATAGCCACGGACCGGCGCGTGCGGTTCTATGCCATGAAGCAGCGACGTGGCGAGAACTTGCCGACAGATCTTTGGCGCATCAAGTTCCGTTCGCACATCGAGAAACCCTAATCCTTTCGACATGCCTCCCCGCTCCAAGCCCTTAGGATCGGCGATCTCCTGCCCCAGCATCTGGTACCCGCCGCAGATTCCAACGAGCTCACCTCCCGATTGAACATGCGATGCCACGGCAACCGGGAATCCAGATGTCACAAGATAGTCGAAGTCTTCAAGTGTATTCTTGGTTCCAGGAACAATCACCACATCGGCTCCCTGGAGATCCTCCGGTGAAGCGGCAAACCGAAGCGCCACATCCTTTTCAGCAGCCAGCGCATTGAAGTCGGTAAAGTTGCTCATGCGAGGCAGTAACACCACCGCCACGTTCGTACAATCTGCCTTGAACTGAACCGACCGTGAACGAGCAAGATCGAGGCTATCCTCTTGGTCCAACCGAAGGTCTCGAAGAAATGGAACGACTCCCAGGACCGGAAGACCTGTGCGGGCCTCAAGCATGCGAACACCATCTTCAAACAGACGACGATCCCCGCGGAACTTATTCACGATCACGCCGTGCACCAGCCGGCGCTCGTGAGGGGCTAACAAATCGAGTGTCCCGATGATCTGCGCGAAGACCCCGCCACGATCGATATCCGCCACTAAGACGACTGACCCATCGGCTAATTCAACGACAGGCCAGTTCACAATGTCACGATCGCGAAGATTGATCTCCGCCGCACTCCCCGCCCCTTCGATCACCACACACTCGTACTCGCCGGCCAATCGCGCATAACAGTCTCGAACAATATTGAAGAGCGCCTCTTTCCGCTCAAAATATGCGAGCGCATCCAATGCCTCGTAGACCTTGCCTTTCACGACGACCTGGGATCGTGAATCCGACTCGGGCTTTAGTAGAATCGGATTCATCTCCACCGTCGGCTCGATGCCGCAAGCCTGAGCTTGCAATGCCTGGGCTCGGCCAATCTCCCCTCCATCGAGCGTCACGAAAGAGTTCAGTGCCATATTCTGCGCCTTGAACGGCGCAACCCGTATACCCTTTCGAGCCAAGAGTCGCCAAATCCCCGCAACGATGAGGCTCTTCCCTACATCGGAGCCGGTGCCCAGAATGGCAACAGCCTTGGCTCGTGGATCGGAATCCCTCATGATTTCTTCACGCGCCCGTCTGGTGTATGGCTAGCATGCCACCGCACATATCGATCGAGTCCTTCCTCGACTGCCTGCGTAATCACCCGACCAACGAGTTCACCGAGAATCGTATGGGTGCCACTATACCGCTGAGGAGGCCCCTCTCCACTCACAATCACCACCGCATCTGTTCCAGTTCCCGTCGCCCCCGAACGTCCGGTCCAACTCTTCACCTTGGCCTGCAACAGGGCAGCCGTCTTGGCTTCGGTCGCCACCTGCACCATCCCGACCATGGCTGAAGCGGACAGACGCGCGTTGGTCACGAGGATCAGATTGATCGTGCCGGGATCCCTGCCGCTGTTGTTGCGCTGACTCAGCATCACCGATTCCCCTGCCCGCACCGCATTCGACGTTCCAACCGTGACAAATCCTTCGACCCAGATCTCGCCGGAGGATTCGCGCGCCGTGACCAAGTCCTTGAGCCACACGGCCGTCATGAGCGCGACGAATCTATCGCGGATGCCGAGCGAGATCGCCAGCTTGCTCAGCGTCCTGGCAGGATCGGCCTCACGCGCACCGATACCCTTGGCACGATCGTGGTCCCCTATCGGCTTGGCCGCGACTTGATGGTTCAAGATGTATCTGGCCCTCCTCATCCCCCCAGCCCTGGGAGCGGATGAGAGCACTGACCGAACTCCTCCCAGGTCAATGATGAGCGTCTGTTGCCTAATTCGAAACGGGGTCTGCATGGTACGTCCACTCTGTATGCTCATCACGCCTGCTTCGCGACGCAGGCGCCAAGCGCTGCCATCAATCGTCGATTCTCTTTCGCGGCCTTGATCGCCACACGAATCATCTGCGTCGTCAGACCCAGCAGCGTCGAACAGTCCCGGACAAGCAGGCTCTCGGAGGCCAGTCGATCGGTCACCCTGCCGGCGGAGGTCCAGGCAGGGAGTTCGATCAGCACAAAATTCGCCGCTGACGGATAGACACGCACACCCGGCAATCCGCGCAACCCTCGCATGAATCGCGACCGTTCCTGCTCCATGAATGTACGGCTTCTCATGGCATAGGCATGATCGCGTAACACCGCACAGGAGACCTCTTGGGCCAACGAGTTGACCGACCATGGCGGCTGGCGCGCTTTCAGCCGATCCACGACCTTGTTTGCGCCAAGCAGGTAGCCGATCCGCAACCCAGGCATGGCATAGAACTTCGTCAGACTGCGCAGCACGACGATACGCGGATGCTCGTTCAACATTGAGACGACAGACTGTTTCTGACAATAGTCGATAAAGGCCTCATCGATAATCAACCAGCCCTGCCGTCGTGTCATCGCTTCAGCCAACTCGCAGATCGCCGACCGGTTGAGCACCTGGCCGGTCGGATTGTTGGGATTGCACAAAAAGACGGCGTCGACTCTCGACCGCTTGGCAGACAGTTCTCGAAGGACCTCTTTCACCGGCGGGCGAAAACGTTCCTCTCGCCTGGCATGCACATACTGAACCGTGCTCCCTGCGTCCATCAGCGCACGCGCATACTCCTCGAACGTGGGCCCGATCACGAGCGCGGACTTGATCTCGAGTGCGCGGGGCAGGAGATGAATCAGTTCGGTCGACCCGTTGCCGACGAGGACCCTCTCTGGATCGATCCCGCACTGTTGTGCCAAGGATTGTCTGAGCTGCCGACAATCGGGATCCGGGTAGTGCACGATCTGCTTGAGCGCTGAGCGAATGGCGCGAAGCCCCGCCTTAGGAAAGCCCAACGGATTGATGCTGGCGCTAAAATCCACGATCGACCCGACGGAAATCCGCCGTTCCCGAGCGACCTTGTAAACATTCCCGCCGTGCGTAGGTCGCGTCATCCCTTCACCATCAGCAGCCATCCAATACCCAAGAGGACTCCAATGAGACTGGTCCAGAGCATGAGCGTACGTGCCCTACCGATGTGAACCCTCGTGAGGGGCTGAACAGAATCGCCGAGACATGGACGTGCAACAGGCATCCCGTCATAGCGATTCATCCCGCCCAATTGCACACCAAGCGCACCGGCCATCGCCGCTTCCGGGTGTCCACTGTTCGGGCTTGGGTGTTGTTGACCGTCGCGAAGCAGGATCTGCCAGGCACGCTGCATCGCGGGCCATGATCGAGACACGATTCCCACGGACAGAACGAGCAAGAGCGCCGTGATGCGAGCCGGAAGAAAATTCGCCACATCGTCTAATCGAGCCGATGCCCAGCCAAACCATCTGTATCGGTCGTCCATATGGCCGATCATCGAGTCCAGCGTGCTGACCGCCTTATAGGCCAGCGCCAACGGAGCTCCTCCAATGACCAGGTAGAACAAGGGCGCCATGATGCCGTCAGCCGTGCTTTCCGCGATCGTTTCCACCGTGGCACGAACGATATCGGATTCCTCCATCTCATCCGTATCGCGCCCGACAATCTTAGCGACTGCCGATCGCGCCTGCGGCAAGGAAACAGAGTGGAGAGCCCTCTGCACGGATAGGACATGATCGATCAGATCGCGAGCCGCGAGCGTGGTCCAGGCCAGCACCACGGTCACCACACTCCCCCATAGGGAATCGATCGAGTTCCCAACCCAGATGAGCCATTCCCCCGCCGCATAGGCTCCAGTCGGCAAGGCAATAGCCAGCAGCACACCTGCCATCCATTGTGTGCCGGGAGACAGGAACAGCTGATGGACTCGCCGGTCACACCAGTCGATGAGGAATCCCATCCATCGTACCGGATGAGGGAACCAGCGCGGGTCTCCGACCGCGGCGTCTAAGAGGCAGGCCACTGCCAATTCGCCTGCGGTCATCGGAAGAGCACCACGGGAACGATCAGGATAAAGAGAATCTCTGCGACTTCGTTCGTCGCCCCGAGCAGGTCACCCGTGACGCCGCCGAACATGCGATGGAACCAGATCGTCGAAAGACGGACGAGCGCCGCGCCGATGAGAAGTGAGCACAGCGCCGCCCATGGTCCCAACAACAGCGTCAAAACCAGCCCTGCCGTGACGGTCGCCGCACAGAGATGCAGCCAGGACAAATGTGCGAGGAACGGTTGGGCCAGCCCTCCTTTCGATCGCGCATAGGTCACATGGAAGGCCCCCACGACCATGGCCCATCGACCGACCACCGGCATGCCGATCAGCAATGCGAGATGCTCGCCCGCCGGCATGGCATTGAGTCCGGCGTAGCGAAGGCCCAGCGCGAGAAACAGTCCCGTGGCGCCGATCGCACCGACGCGCCCATCCTTCATGATCGCCAAGCGTGCCTGAGCGGTTCGCCCGCCCGCCAGTCCGTCCACCATATCGGCAAGACCATCTTGATGGAGCCCCCTCGTGATACCGATCAGGATGAGCATCAACACCAAACTCGTGACCTGAGTTGAGAAGAATCGCGCCAGGAACAGGTCTGCCATGACCAACAGCAGGCCCAGGAGACAGCCGACGAAAGGATACCAACTCATGGAGGCAGCCAACTCCTCCGGCTTGGCATCGTGCATCGAACGGCTGAGTGGAATCGCCGTGAGAAACTGCCAGGCGAAAATAAATGGACGTACCATGGAAAAATGGGGTAGCGGGATAAGGGGATAACGGGGTAGAAGACGAGTGTACGCTTACCCCTATACCCCTTTATCTCCTTACCCCTTTACCCCCTTACCCGTCCGCTCCGATACACCAGCTTCGTCGAACGTGGCCATCTCCGTGAGAATTTTGATTGCCGCAAAAACCAGGCTCATGCCGAGACAGGCGCCGGTGCCTTCCCCCAGACGAAGATCGAGATCGAACAGGGGTTTCAAGCCAAGATGATCCAGTATCGCCTGATGGCCTCGTTCAACCGACCGGTGGGACGCGATGAGATAGTCTTTGCAGTGCGGTTGCAGTCGTACAGCAATCAACGCGGCCGCTCCGGCAATGAATCCATCCAACACTGCCGGAATGCGGGCTGCCGCCGCACCGAGCATCAGTCCGGCCAGCCCACCGATTTCCAACCCGCCCACTGTGGCGAGCACCTCCATCGCATCAGCCGAATTTAGCCGATGGAACGCGAGGGCGCGCTGAATCACGTCGATCTTGCGTGCGTGACTCGCATCGTCGATCCCCGTTCCTCGTCCTGTCACGTCGGAAACCGGCCGACGCGTCATCACCGAGGTAATCGCCGAACTGGCGGTGGTATTGCCGATTCCCATCTCCCCGGTCCCGATCAAGCCGATACCCTCTTGAGCCGCCTCAGTAGCCAGATCAATCCCGACTTGCAGCGCCTGCTCCGCCTGCGCGGAACTCATGGCTGATTCCACCAAGAGGTTCTTTGTGCCGGGCATGATCTTCTTATGGATGAGTCCTGGCGCCGCGTCAAAGTCGAACGCGACACCGATATCGACGACACGGACATCGATGCCGACATGACGCGCGAGCACATTCACACCGGCGCCCCCGCGCAGAAAGTTCAAGACCATCTGCGGTGTCACGGCAGAGGGATAGGCGCTCACCCCTTCCACTGTGACTCCGTGGTCAGCGGCAAAGGTAAAAACCGCTCCACGTGGGACTGTCGGCTTCATCTCCCCGGTGATCATGACGTAGCGCGCGGCTAATTCTTCCAGCCGTCCCAGGCTGCCGATCGGCTTCGTCAATCGATCCAGTCGCGCCTGTGCCTGCGCCAACAGGCGGGTGTCGGTCGGCTGAATCCGGTCGATCGTTTCGCGAGACAACATGTTCGAACTCCCCTTATTTCAATCGCAGTCGAAGGCCGCTGATGATGAGATAGACTTCATCCGCTTCTGCTGCCACCTGTTGATTGACCCGTCCTGCCACATCACGAAATGCCCGAACAGGTTTTGTCGCAGGGACCAGTCCCAGCCCCAATTCGTTACTCACGATCACGACACGGGCCTTTGTCGCCCGAATCGCCTGAAGCAGATCGGTCGTGGCATCGTAGATGGCCAAATCGCCCAAACTCTTCCCCTTCAAATTGCTCAACCATAAAGTTAGGCAATCGAGTACAATAGTTTGATAAATATGACTATTTTCGGTAAGCCAATCAGCAATATCCGTGGGGACTTCTGCCGTCTCCCACTCGGGCGAGCGCGTGGCCCGGTGTCGCTCGATCCGAGCTTTCATCTCTCGATCCAGAGCCTGGCCTGTTGCCACAAACGCAAAACGGGGACTGACACCCTTCCCCGCGTCTGCGCGTGGTGTCTGTCCCCTTCGGACGGGGACAGGCACCGCCTGAGGCGGAGCCTGTCCCCTGGCCAGATCAAGCGCCGCCTGGCTCTTGCCGGACGCCGCACCGCCCAATACAAGAATGAGCCGTGACTCCCTCCGTCGATTTCTTGTCACTGGTCACCCATCACTCGTCACTTTCCTGTGTCACGTTGCCAGAGGAACTCCGGTTCCCCTTGGGTCTTGGCGGCCCAGCGAGCCAAGACAAACAGGGCATCGCTTAGGCGATTCACAAACTTGATATTCACCGCATCGACCGGCTCTTCCCGCGAGAGATGCACGCACAGTCGCTCTGCCCGGCGACAGACCGTTCTCGCCTGATGCAAAAAGCCCGACACCTTTCCCCCACCCGGCAAAATGAATTCTTTGAGTGGCGCCAAATCTTTCTGGCAACGATCAATCATCTTCTCCAGCTTCGTCACATCTTTTCCCGTCACCTGCGGCATGTTCTTGAACTCTTGACCGGGCATTGTCGCGAGAATGCCGCCGAGATCGAACAGTTTATTCTGTATCCATTGAAGATCCTCTTCGAGTTGCTCTGCCTGCGCATGACTCCCCACCATCTCGGCATTCATCACCCGCACCACCCCGACCACCGCATTCAGCTCGTCGAGGGTGCCGTAGGCCTCAACTCGAAGACTGTCCTTCCACACCTGTTGCCCTCCGGCCAGCCTTGTTTTTCCCGCGTCTCCCGTTCTCGTGTAGACCTTCGTGATGCGCATCGCTATTTCTCCTCTCACCTTGCCTGGTGTTTCCCCACGATTCGAAGTGAATGAGTTGGTCAACCGGAATCCTGGCTCTCCACCCCGCCGTCTCCAAGTCTGGCGCTGTCGCAAAGTCTGCCACGTAGCCGAGACAGAGATAGGCCAGCACTTTAATCGGCCTGGGAATACCAAGCACCTGTTTCAGTGCTCCATGGTCAAGAATGCTGACCCACCCAACCCCAATGCCTTCCGCTCGTGCGGCCAACCAGAGATTTTGAATGGCGCAACAGGTGCTATAGACATCCGTATCGCGGACCGTGGAGCGGCCCAATACATGACGACCGCCCCGCTGACGGCTGCAGGTCACACCGATATTGACCGGCGCTTCTTCGATCCCTTCCAGTTTGAGACTCCGGTAGAGAGTCGCCTTGGCGCCTTCATATTGCATGGATGCCTGTGTATTCGTCTTGAGGAACAGTTGCTTCACGGCTCGCTTTGTCGCGCGTTGACGGACCACCACAAAATCCCAAGGCTGCATGAACCCGACAGACCCGGCATGGTGCGCCGCGGTCAAAACCCTCGCAAGCACATCGTCAGGGATCGGTCGGCGCAAAAAATTGCGGCGGACATCCCGCCGCTCAAAAATCACGCGGTAGACCGCGTCCCGTTCATGGTCGGAGAACTGTCCTCGGCCGGCACTCCCAACATCTGGGCGCACAGTCATGATGGCTCCTTATCTTCTACCTGTGCAGGAGCAGCCAATTGAAGCGGAACCAGCCCTCCATCGCCTGCTCCAACCTTCTTCAGACAGGTCGAACATAAACAGTCCTGAAACCGCGACGCGATCCAATCCATCTGCGGCTCGGTAATGCCGACCTTCCCACACCAGCACTGGTACCCGCCGCATTCGAACGCCTCCCGGCAAGCCTCACACGTCTTTGTCACCGGACCTCTCATGGGTGAAGAACGCTCCTCTCTCTTACGCAAGCCGAATATCAGACTACGGAAAAACTATGCTGGCACGCAGGATGCTCAAAAAGACCGGACGTCTCACCCACCACGGCCCCGGCGCGCCAAGACGCGCCGTTCCGAAGGCAAGGCCGCAGCGAGTGAAGGCCCGAGGCGTACCCTCACGGGTACGTTGAGGGTCTGAACGATGCGAGAACGCTGCTGGCGGACTTTTTCAGCATCCTGCTAAAATTCCACCCCCGGCTGCGCCTTCACGCCTTTCCGAAAGGGATGTTTGACCTGCTTCATTTCCGTAACAAGATCGGCTTCCTCGATCAGCGCTTCTTGAGCCCCACGTCCTGTAATCACGACATGCTGCATAGGAGGCCGGCTCCGAAGAACCGGCAACACCACTTCGAGTCGGACATAGTCCTGTTGCAGTGCAATATTGAATTCATCGAGTATGACCATCGCATAGGAGGGATCGCGAAGAAACCCGCAGACCGTACCCCAAGCCTGTTGCGCGAACTTCGTATCCCGATCACGATCTTGGGTTTCCCAGGTGTACCCTTCACCGGTCCTGAGAAATGTGACCTGCTCGCCGAACGACTTGAGCATCCGCTCCTCTGCCGTATCGATCGCGCCTTTGATGAACTGCACCACCGCCACCTTCTGGCCATGCCCAATACAACGCAACGCCATCCCTAGCGCGGCGGTCGTCTTTCCCTTGCCGGCGCCTGTATAGACAATCAACAAGCCTTTCTCTTCTTGCGCCGCCTCAATGCGCCGATCCACCGACGCCTTCAATCGCTCCATCTTCGCTTTGTGATCGTCCTGCTCCGTCATCTCAGACCTCCAGAACTCACGGATGGAAACGTGTCGGCTCGGCGCGCCGAAGCATGCCTGCGCATCGACTGAATCCTTCAGCCGATGCATGCCTCTGAAGAGCACAATTGTCTCGTGTTTTCTAACATACTGAAGGGCCTACGAGGTCAATAATCGTTCAGCAGCCGTAACTTCTGCCGTAACATGAACGTACGCATATGCGCGCGACCACTGGACTCAGGATCAATTCTCTCCTCAGATGGTCACACGCCGCCACGTGGCGGTGGTTTCAGCTGTGAGTGGCCGACAAGCACCGTGATCCCCAAATACACCCCAGACAGGCTAAACAGTGAGCCGATAACGCACAACACGAGAAGTAACATTCTTCGCTGATCGTCGTGTTCCATTAAATATGGAATATCCCAACTATGCAAACCATGGAACAGCCATCGATACACTCTCCTGCTGCGATCCATACGTTCTATCAACTGACCGGTCTTGATATCGATGTGAAGCCATGTCTGGGCAGGATCGTCTAGAACAACCCGCAAAGCTGGGAGTAGACGAGGATTGTGAGCCGTGTTGTAGTAATAGCTATCCCCCTGGATCATGTCACTTCGCTCAATGTTTCGAGTGGGGAACACCGCGCTCGCGGCTTGAGTCAGAGCCTGGAGGCTGAATTCTTGTAACGGGGCTTGCACATTGGCCCCACTCACCACAACTTGGTGCGCAGGGTCCGACCGGAACACATAGTAGCTCGTTCCCCCAACCTTGGTGAACAGAACCTCTTTGACGGGATCACTCAGCTGAACCTGCCGCAGAGCATCTCCCAACGAAACGGCAACGTCCTGTGGCACGAAGGGTCCACCCATGAAGCGCTGCCGTTCGTCCACCGCCAGCTCAGGATGAGAGAACCACCGTCCATGGTCCATCGAGAGCATGCCGCTTAAGAGCCAGGTGAAAACCACGGCTCCGATGGCAAGGCCGACTAGATGATGCACTCGCCTGACCCCCGAGAATGGGCCCTTCCTGCGTTGCCCTTTCCCACGATAAAGATGCTGAATCCCCAGCGCAAGACCGGTGACTGCCGTTATGACGCCAACCGCAGCCAGCCACCAGACCACCTGATTCCACACGGCCCAGTGGCGCCGCAGGGCAGGCAGGTAGAGCCAGTGAATCACGGATCCGACCCAATTCCATCTTCGTTCAAACACGGTGGTGTCCATCACCACTTCCCCCGTTTTTGAGGAGATGTACACCTCCTGCCCCTCCCCATCATCCAATTGAACTTTCCACAGGGGACGATGGGGAGCGAACCGCTGTTGAACTGTCCACTGATCGTCTTCCAGCGCCTCCGCAATATTCTTGCCTTCAGGTTGCGTCCCCTGTTGCGCGATGCGCACGGCATCAGCGCGTGCGACCCCCAACAGGGGTTCTCCACGATCCGCCCACAGGCTCTTCAACGTACCGTCTAGGAACTGGATGACGTAGACCGGCCGCCCAGCCGCCATCAATAGACGAATCCTCTCGACTCCTTGTGTCTGCCCGGGCTGACTCCAAACCGACTCAATCGACACACAGCATCGCTCCAATTGGAGTGGTGCGAGCCACCGGAATCGCTCCACCTCGGTCAGGCTCGGATAGGGCACAAAGAGCAGCACCGCACCCGATCCGAACCAGAGCACAACGAGCAGGCCGATCCCCACTCCCAGCACACGGTGGATCACCGTCAGTCCGGCACTCATCCAACGCATCCCTGTACCCCCGTCAGAATCGAGCCATGAGGCTCAATTCGACCGTTCGTGGTGACCCAATGATAACCTCGGTGGGATAAAAATTATCGCCCCAGCTCGCATACGTTTTATCCAACAAGTTGCGACCGCGTAGCGTGAACCAGAGATTCTTGTATGGGACCGTCAGCCAGGCATCTGCCGTCGTATAGCCATGCAGCCGAATAGAATTTGCGGCATCGCTGTATCGATTTCCCACATAGCGTATTGCCGCACCGAGATCGATGGGTATCGCTGTAGGGAGCCGGTAGATCGACCAGAGATTGGCCATGGCCTGTGGCACATTGAACGGGCGATTGCCGGTCCGAGAGACCACATCTCCCCCTGAGAGTTCGGCAAAGTCGTCAAATTTGGCGGACAGAAAGGTCAGATTCCCCTGTACTCGCCACGCGTCGGTGGGACGCACCCCCATGGCTAACTCGATCCCTTTGGACGACTGCCGACCCACGTTGACCGCTTCCGTCAGCGAGGTTTGCGTCAGAATATTTTTCCGGAAGATATCAAAATACGCAACTGTCCACTCGGCCCGTTTGTTCCAGAAATCCCCTTTGGCGCCCACCTCCCACTGCGCTCCGGTCGCGAGTGTAAAACTTTCCTGGCGTGTCACGAGGAAAATATTGCTGGCAGCCGGATCCGCCGCCGTGGCGTATTGCCCATAGAGGGTGATCTCCGGCAGCAGGTCATAGACAAGACCTGCGCGCCAGGTAGTGGGATTGAAGTTCCGCGAGAAACTGCTCGTCGTATTGAGAACGCCGGCGGTGTCGAACAATTCCCGGGTCAATTCGATATGATCATGTCGAAAACCGGCGATCAGTTTGAGCTGATCGGTCAAACTGAGCTGATCCTCAGCAAACATTGCGATCGTGGTGATCACCGCTTTCTGCGTCGCCGCCGTGATCGGCCCGAACAGTCCGGCGACAGGGGCAAAGGGATCCACGCTCCCCCCCGCCCCACTAAAGAAACTCGGACGCGTAAAGTCGAGATGACTGAAGTCCAATCCCGTCACAAAACGATTCTTGAACGACGCGATGGGTTGATTGACTTGAAACTCCAATCGGTCGCCGATAGTGGACTGGTCATGTTGGACGAAAAACCGGTCGCGATCGATGAGCTGCGTGCTCGCATTGAAGGTGTACGTCTCCGCATTCTGCCAGTCTCGCTTAGCCGTGTAGTAATAGGCTTGGTTACGAACTTCGATCAGATCGGTCGGCTGCCAGGTTGTTTTGAGCTTCGTCCAGGTTGTCAGCGCACTCATGTCGCTGTCCTGCGTGTTGTAGTTTTGCCGCAGCATCCGCGCATCCACAGTGCGCCCGTCGAGCGTGCTCACAACTCCGTTAACTCCCTGAGTCGCGAACGAAGAGGGCACCAGCGGCGTGCCAAAGTATGGTTTGCTGCGATCGAACGTGAGATCGAAGGACACTTCAGCACTGAAACGAGAAGTCATGTCATAGAGGAGGGCGCTCGTCCAATTCCAGTAGGTATAGGGCGCCCGCTGCACACCCAGGAAGTTGTCGGAATTCTGATAACTCAGATCGGTTCGGTAATGCAGTGTGTCGGTGCCCAGCCTGCCTCCACTGCCGATGCCAGCCCTAGTCGTATTGAATGTACCATACGAGAGCAACGCCTCCGTTCCCTCTAGCCCACGGACCGGTCGCTTGGTCACAAAATTGATCGCGCCGGCCACCGCCCCTTCCCCGTAGAGTACCGATGCGGGCCCCTTCAAGATCTCGATGCGATCCAGATTCCAGGCATCACGCGGGCGCGAGGTCATATTAGCCGGGCCGGTCATCAACCCGTCGTTCAGCAGTCGTATCTGGTTATTCGTAAATCCCCGCATGGAAAAGTTAGCGGGGTCGCCGGGTGCGTCGCCCACCGTTACCCCCGTCGCGCCTTCGATCGCTTCCGAGATCGACCGAAACCCGCGCTCCTGAATGGTCTGCTGGCCGATCACCTCAATGCTGGCGGGAATCTGACGCAGCGTCAGACCCAAGCGGCTCGACGTCGTACTTGGACTATCAAGATTGAGCGTCCCAGTCCCCTGGCGCTCGACTGGCTGCCCAATCACCGTAACTTCCCGCACTTCCACGGGACCCTCTTCACCCTCCTTGGCAAAGAGATTGAGTGGCATGAGACACAACACAATTCCTGAGGCCATGACAAGACTGCGAAGCATATGCTCCTCCTTCGATCACGAAAGGTTTGACTGGAGTCTCCCATGTACCCAGGTCTCCTGACTCTCGGCTCGTCCTACTCTCTGCGCCTTCCCATCCTCACGGACAGTGGCTATTGCAGATTTCGTCCCCGATCACAGTTGCGGACCAGTGGCGGCTTCTACCGCGCTTCCCTTGGGGTACATGGGCTATCGATTCATTGGATTGAAAAATTTGCTGCTCTCTCAAGCCTCCTCTCGGTTACGCCACCCGGCACTTTGCTTTCACCAACGCTGCCATAAACGCCAACAGCACCGCTCCGAGCACCATGAACGTGAGACCCATGTTGCTGATCGGCAGCGCAAAGGAGGTGGGCTGAAGCAATTTGATAACCCCGACAACGTAGGCTAATCCCACGACGGTTAGTGTCATCACGCGATTACCCTGGAGGGCCATCTTGGTAGCCGCCAGATACAGCCGGCGCACGACGAGTCCGTTGATCGAATCTGTGATGACCATCCCTACGCTGAATGCTATCCCGATGAGTAACGCTCCCAGAAGGCCGTACCCCATCGTTCCAGCTAACGCCCAAGCCGACATTTGGCTGGCTGTCTCAAACCCCAGCCCGAACAACGCCCCAATAGGCACGGCGCTCATCGGGTGCGCGATGTTGAACATCTGTCTGGGCAACAGATGACCCATGAAGCCGCTACTCGGAGCCGCGGCTCCAACGGGCAATCCGATCAGCCGCGCGAGATTCAGGGTCCCGATGGCGAACAGGAGAAACGCCGACAACACCCCGCTGACTTGCAGCACGGAATTGCTGAACGATTGCAGATACTCTGCCGCCAGCGCGATCAACGCCGCAATCAACAGGACTGAGAGCGCGTGACCGAATGCGAACCACGTTCCCACCCACCGGCTCATTTTCGGATGCCGATCGACCGACGCCCTCGTCATGCCATCGATGGCAGTGAGATGGTCCGGATCGGCTCCATGGCTCAGCCCCAATGCGAACGCGAGGCCAAGTAAGGGCCAGAGACTGCCGTCAGCTGGATTCATAAATGCCCTTGTTGATCCTGGCTCTCAAACCGAAAATAATGACGCATCGTTCACCGTGGAGAAACCGAACACAGGCCGGTGAGACGCCAGAGCAGCTCGCAATCGATATGCTCACGAACCACTGCTTCCAGCCGGTCATACTCAGCCTGCTTCGAGGGGATACGCTGGATCCTGGTGCATGCGGGGAGCCCTTTACGGGTACGCAGGAAAGCGAGAGTGCGAGCCCGAATCACCTCATTCTCGAACAGGCCGTGCAACATGGTGCCCACCACCATACCGTCGCCGCTGATGGCTCCGTCGCTGCGCACCTCCATGCGCCCATTCCGCGAGCGGATCTCGAAGGGGCTCGGTTGCAAGTTATTTGGTTCCACCATCCCCATGTGAATTTCGTATCCTCTGACGTCCTCTTCGACAACCGCGCCATCGGTAAGGAACGACGGGCGCAACACGCGGGCCAGCACTTGTGCCGTGATTTTCTCCCGCTCGAAGCGGGTCCGCAGAGCAAGCAGTCCCAACCCGCGCACCTGGGTTTCAGTCGATTCCACCCCGTGGGGATCGTCGATGAGCTCGCCGAGCATTTGGCACCCACCGCAAATGCCTAACACTGGCTTGCCCTCCCGGGCGCGCGCCTCGATCGCGCCGGCAATGCCGCTGGCGCGGAGCCAGGCAAGATCGGCCACCGTATTCTTCGAGCCAGGCAGGATCACCAGATCGGCGCCCAATACCTCGTCCGGCTGCTCGACGAATCGCACGACAACACCAGCCTCGTGCTCCAGCGCTTCGACATCGTCGTAGTTGGAGATGCGGGGCAGACGCACCACCACGATATCGAGCTCCTGTTTGGACGGTCTACGGCGTGATAGCCGCTCTTCGAGCGAGAGGGAATCCTCGTCTGCAATGCGGAGGTCCGGGATGTAGGGCACGACGCCTAGCACGGGCTTGCCGGTGCGTTCGGTGAGGAAACTGAGCCCCGGCGTGAGCAGCGCAAGGTCGCCGCGAAATTTGTTCACGACAAACGCCGCGACCCTAGCCCGTTCGTCCGGATCGAGCAGTTCCATCGTCCCGACAAATGACGCGAAAACGCCGCCGCGGTCGATGTCACCCACGAGAAGCACTGGCGCGTCCGCCAGCTTGGCCACATGCATATTGACGATGTCGCGAGACTTCAAGTTGATCTCGGCCGGGCTCCCGGCCCCCTCGATCACGACGAGGTCATAGTCCGCTCGGAGTCGCGTGAGCGATCCCGCGATCACCGTCGAGAGGCGAGGCTTATACTCGTGATACTCGGTCGCCGTCATGCTGCCGATCGGCTTGCCGAGCACCACGACTTGGCTACGTCGATCGCCTTCCGGCTTGAGCAAGATTGGGTTCATGTCCACGCAGGAGAGAATGTCGGAGGCCTCTGCCTGGACCGCTTGCGCGCGCCCGATCTCCAGACCGTCTGCTGTGACGGCTGAGTTGAGCGACATGTTCTGCGACTTGAAAGGAGCGACCCTGAGTCCCTCGCGGCGGAAGAACCGGCAGAGAGCTGTGACCAGGAGACTCTTCCCGGCAGACGAGGCGGTCCCTTGGACCATGATGGTGGGAGCCAATCCGCTCACCGGCCCCTCCTCCTTGCATGGACCGCGCAGGCCTGCACGAAACCCTGAGCCAGGAGAGGATTCGAGGCCCAATGGGCATGTATATAGGACGCAAGCGTATTGCCACGACGATAGCCCTCTTGGAACACCTCTCCTCCACGGCGGCGGTGGACACTGTAGACGCACTCGACCTCCGCCGGGAGACGAAAATCCGAATAGCGAAATTGGTGTCCGCGAAATCGCAGGCCTGACGGACCGAGCATCGTGGCGTCCTTCGTCTCTACCTCGACATATCCGAGCGCCTGCAAGCGATCTTTCATCTCTGCTTCACCGGGAATGAGCCCCACCATGCTATGGAGAACACCCGTGAGTGTCCTGATGCCATCGGATAAATACATGAGCCCACCGCACTCGCCGTAGATAGGTCCTTGAGCTTCGGCAAACGCCGCCACATCCTTCCGCATGGAAAGGTTCAGGGACAGATCTTTGGCATGAACCTCCGGGTATCCGCCTCCGAAATAAAGACCGTCCACGTCTGGCAGGTGCGCATCGTGAATGGGGGAAAACCGCACGAGCTCCGCGCCGAGGCTCTCAAGACGCCGGAGGTTGTCGTCATAATAGAAATGGAACGCCTCGTCGAACGCGAGACCGATTTTGCAGCGTGCTCCCTCCCCGACAATCCGTTCCATCGCAGGAATTTCAGAAAGAGCCGGCGCGGTGCGCGCCAGCGCTACGATCGCATCGACATCGCACCACTCGCTCACCCGATCGCCCCACGCCACAAAGACATCTTCCGACACCGTCGCTCGATCGGCGCTGTGCAGGCCTAGATGCCGGTCCGCAAAGGCCAGGGGGGCTTCCTTGGGAAGCCCCCCCATGACGGGAGGCGAGCCCCCCGTGGCCTTGCGGAGCAGATCTAGATGCCCGCGGCTGCCGATCCGGTTACAGATGAGGCCGGCGATCTGAAGCTCGGCATCGAAAGTCGAGAACCCGCGGGCAAGTGCCGCGATGCTGCGGGCCATGCCCCCTGCGTCACAGACGAGCAGCACCGGCGCCTGGAGCCACTTGGCGATCTCGGCGGTCGAGCCCTCGTCACTCGTCGGTGACGCGCCGTCGAACAGACCCATCACCCCTTCGAGCAGCGCGATGTCTGCCCCTTGCGACGCGCGTGTGAACGTCGAGAGGACCGCGTCACGCCCCATCATCCATCCGTCGAGATTGTGGCAAGGCGCATCGGCCGCGCGAACGTGATAGGTCGGGTCGAGGTAATCGGGGCCGCACTTGAAGACGGCCACTCGCAGCCCCCGCGCGCGCAATGCCCGGGCGAGACCAACCATGACGGTCGTCTTGCCGACGTTGCTGGAGGTGCCGGCAATGACGAGCCGTGGAATCGTCACGAGTCGATCTCCGGCTGAGCGCTGATGGCACATTGGAACGGATACGTCACTTGGTTCTGCCTTCAGCAGAGTTTGTCGGTGCGGAAGTGGCTTGCTCGCCGTCGATCCGGCTCGTCTCAAGCGCACGGAGGAGATCGGGCCGAGGCCGCTCGTCCCAACGGTCATGAAACACCACCTCATGAAGCGGCAGCCGAGGCAGCCAGCCCCTGCTCTCAAACACGGGCCGTTCGGGAAAACTCTCCACAAAGCCGACGCAGAGGTAGGCAACCGGAACGATCCGGTCAGGAATTCCTAGGATCGTACGGAGGATGGCAGGCTCCATGATACTGACCCAGCCGACGCCAATTCCTTCCGCCCGTGCGGCGAGCCAAAGGTTTTGGATGGCGCAGCACGTGCTATAGACCGCGGTTTCCGGAATTGTGTTCCGCCCAATCACCGCGGGCCCGAAACGCTCCTGGTCGCACGTCACGCATAGGTTGATGGCCGCATCGAGGATCCCTTCCAGCTTGAACGAGAGATACTTCTCGCGGCGCTCCTTCTCGAACGCTTCAGCGGCGCGCAGCCGCTCCGTCTCGACATGGGCATGGACCTGCCTGCGGACCTCACGATTCTCAACCACGAGAAAGTTCCAGGGTTGCGAGAGCCCGACTGATCCGGCCTGATGCGCCGCCAGGAGAATACGAGCCAGAGTCTCGTCCGGGATGGGATTGGGGAGAAACGATCGCATGTCGCGGCGGCGCGTGATCGTTTCGTACAGTCCGCGTCGCCAGGGCTCAGGAAAGGCATGATCCGTCATAGAGTCCCCATCATCGAAACGGCGAGGGACACCAGCGATGCCACGCTGTCCTCCTCCGCCACCACCACAGACTGAGCTCCACATTGGCGCGCCGCTGCTTCGGTCTGCGGGCCTATTGCCGCCATCGGCAGACCCAACAGGGCCTGACCGACATCGCCCGAGAGCACAGTGCGGGCGGCCGAAGAACTCGGCAGTACCACGAGGTCGATCGGCGGCAAGGGGAAACTCGGCATCCGGTGAACATAGCGATAGGCGGCCACCGCTTCGACCTCCGCACCAATCCTGACAAGTTCGTTTCGTAAGTTCGGACGACCGTCCTCCGATGTCACAAGGAGAAATCGCCCTTTCTGAAAAAGAACAGACTGTTCGCCTAGCGCCTCCTGACAGGCGCCTCGCAGAGAGACAACGAATTCGATGCCATGCCGGAACAACGCCTGCGTAGCCGCTTCCCCGACCGCAATGACCGGTATGTCGAAGCTGGGGATTTGTGACACCACCGCGTCGACACCGGCGGCGCATCCAAAGACGATGCCCCTGAATTCGTGGAGGCGCGCAAGGGCCGCATCGATGGGAGACCCTCCATTGAGGGACACCGCCTCGACCACGGGAATTTCCAGCACCTCGGCTCCGAGCGCGCGGAGCTCCGTCGCAATCACAGAGCGACCGGGGCGCGCGCGGGCGATGAGCAGTCGCCGGCCAGCCAGGGGGCGGCGCTCGAACCAGGCAATCCGCTCTCTCAGTCCGACGACCTCGCCGACAATCACGAGAGCCGGGATGGTGAGATCGACGTCTCCTGTCTTGTCCGCAAGGGTCGCCAAGGTACCGACAATAACTTTTTGCTCGGGAGTGGTGGCGGAGGCGATATAGGCAGCGGGAGTCTCAGCGGAGCGGCCTGCCTGAATCAGGCGCTGAAGATTCGTTGAAAGTTTTCTGGCAGCCATGAAGAGCACCAGAGTGCCCTTGCCGCTGGCAGCCCTGGACCAGTCGGTGAGACTCTGGCTCCCCTCAACAGCGTGGCCGCTCAGAAAGGTTACATTGGAGGAGTGCAGACGATGGGTGAGCGGGATGCCTGCATAGGCAGCGGCGCCAAGAGCCGCAGACACGCCTGGAACGATCGTACAGGGAATGCCTGCTTCCGCCAGCTCCTCCGCTTCCTCTCCGCCTCGCCCGAAGATAAGCGGGTCTCCCGCCTTCAACCGCACGACAGTCTGGCCTGCCTTGGCACGAGCCAGCACCTCCGGATGCAATCGGTAGGAGGTCTCTCCCGCACCATGACGTCGGCCCACCGGCAACAGCTCTACCTCAGGCCTGACGAGCGACAGGATGGCCGGTGAGACCAACGCATCGTAGGCCACCACGTCTGCGGCACGCAGCAATTCTAATGCGCGGACGGTGAGAAGGCCGGGATCGCCTGGTCCTGCCCCCACCAGATAGACCATGCCTTTTCGAGTCTCTGGCTCAGTCGGCACGAACATCTCCTTGCTTCTTCGTTGCCAGCCCGCCCTTCCGGAACCGGTGAGTAAACTCCGGATCGTACAATCGTGAATTGGCAAACTCGGTAGCTGTGAGCACACGACCGACCAAGACCATCGACGTGGAGTTGAGCTTCGCTGCCTTCACCTTCCCTTCGATGTCCGACAGGGTCCCGGTCACAATCACCTGATCAGGCCAGGAGGCCTTATGGACGACCGCAACGGGGCAGTCCTCTCCATATGAAGGAGTCAGGGAGCGCACGACATCTTTGAGGAGGGTGATACTCAGAAACAGTGCCAAGGTCGCTCGATGCCGCGCCAGATCTTCCAGCTTCTCGCCCTCCGGCATTGAGGTCCGCCCTTCCGCCCTAGTCAGGATCACCGTCTGAGACAGTTCGGGAAGGGTGAGCTCACGGCCCAGCGCCGCTGCCGCTGCGGTGAAGGACGAGACGCCGGGAATAATATCGTAGGGAATGCCCAGCTCAACCAGCCGGCGCATCTGCTCGGCGGTGGAGCCGAAAATCATCGGATCTCCCGTATGGACCCGCGCCACATCTTGGTCCGCATCGCGGGCTGCCACGATCACCTCAACGATCTGTTCGAGCGTCATCCCCGATGAGTCCATCACCTTGGCGTCGAGCCTGGCGTGGGCAATGACTTCTTTGGGGACCAGCGATCCCGTGTACAGCACAACGGGGCAGGACGAGATCAACTCCGCCCCGCGAAGCGTGAGGAGTTTCGGATCGCCCGGGCCTGCTCCAATGATATAGACGCGCATCGTATCTCCTTAGCTGCACTTCAAAACGGTCTCTCGCACAATGTTCCAAATCTCTGTCGGGATCTCTCCGAGCCACCGCGCATCGATATTGCCACTCGGCACTGCACGGAGCTCTTGGGTGGGATCAGTCACCAGACGCCAGAGGCGATCGCTCACCGATCCATTACGCTGGATGACGAACCGGTCGACGAGCAACCGGGCCAGCGCTTCTCCCTCGACATCCACCCTCAAGTACGGGTGCGGCACCTGAACCGGATGGCAGGGCAACAGCTGGACAAAGGGACGCTCCAAGGCATCGATCACGCCAGGAGGCTCAAACCCCACCGCAGCAAAATCGCAGGGTTCCTTGGGATTGCCCACCAAAAAAAACTGTCCTTCCGTCTCGGCCAGAATAGCTCCAGCTAAACGTCCGACCAGCGCCATCAGTCTGCCTCCGTGGTCGGCGGAACGACGAGCGAAAACCCCGGTCTCTGACCTGGGAGGACTGCGCCGTCGAAACTGTACTTGTTAGTGTAGCCGCGTGGGGTGACCATGTAGCCCTCGAACATGAAGGTGTTGCTGGACCCGATAAGAACGGTGGTCAACATCCCGATCTCGTAATCGAGAAAGTTCGCCAGATCCGTCAGGACCACCTGCTCCATGTCGCGATAGGCGCTCTTGACGAGCGCCACCGGCGTACTCGCCTCGCGGTGACGCCGGATAATCGTCTGCGCATCGACAATCTGCCTCGTGCGCCGACCGCTGGCTGGGTTATACAGACCAATGACGAAATCCGCGTTGGCCGCCGCCTCGATCCGGCGCTCGATCACCGACCAGGGAGTCAAAAGATCCGAGAGCGAGATCGAACAAAAGTCGTGGACCAATGGCGCGCCGACCAAGGAGGCGCAGGAGTTGAGCGCGGTCATCCCTGGGATAAGACGGAGTTCCGGGGAATCGCCTCGCTTCCAACCCATCTCCTTCAGCACCTGAAAGACCAAGCCTGCCATGCCGTAGACGCCCGCATCTCCGGAGGAGATCAACGAAACAGTGGCACCATCTCGCGCTCGTTCAATGGCGGCACGCGCGCGGCCGATTTCTTCCGTCATCCCGGTCTTGACGATGTCCTTCCCTTCGAGCAGATGGCGGACCAGTTTGATATACGTGGTATAGCCGACGACGAGCTGAGACTCGGCGATGGCCTTCAGCGCCGCCGGAGTGGCATGCGCTTCCGCACCGGGCCCGATGCCCACGACATAGAGAATCCCTTTCGATTCGCTCATAGGCGACCCACCTCCATCTGCCGTTTCACGAAAGCTCGCCGCGCCACGGCCAAGGTCATCGATCGTCCGGCGCCTGGCTCGGTATAGATTTGCTTGGGAACGAGAAGAGCCTCCACCCCAGCAGCGAGCAATGCAGCCGGCTCTGAAACCCCGTGCGAACCAACGTACTGCTTCACTTTCTCGGATGGGTTCTGGATACCAGGCACCACGTCCAGTTCCTCCGGCGGAAAGGCACGTAGCGGCCAGCCATACTGATCGCTCAAGGCCAGCAACGCAGGCTCGTCCATTTTTGCATCGATGGTCGCCAGCTCTTTCACCGACTTAGGCGAGAGGCCGTGCCGGGCCAAGAGAGCCATCACACCTCGCTCCACCAGGTCGGGAGCCGTCCCCCTGTCGCAGCCAATGCCAAGCACGAGGCTCTTCGGGCGATAAATGACGGCATTCTTCCAGTGGGCCGGATGAGACTCGCCGATCTCGCGATCCGTGGCGATCAGTAGAATTTCAAAATTGTTTGGGTCGACGCCCTCCAGCGAGGTGGCGTAGCGGACACCCTCCGGCAGAGGCTTCTCAGCCGGCCACCAGTTCGGCTCTCCCGTCTCCTGAACAAAGAGCACCTCGGTGGCATTCACGACTGCAGCGCAGCCCCTCGTGACATTGCGGTCTGGATCGTCGAGTGTCCACCCAAAGTCGCGACCCAGGATATCCACCGTCAATGTGCCGATGACATCCGACGCGGTCGTCACGACCGACTGCGCGCCCAGCGCGGTCGCGATTCGATCGGTAAACATATTTCCACGGCCGACGTGACCGGAGAGTACACAAATGGAGAAACGGGCTGCATCGTCGATGCAGACCACCGCCGGATCGACCTTCTTGTTCTTCAAGAGCGGCGCGACCATCCGCACCACCGCTCCGACGCTGATAATAAAGATATGGCAGTCGTACAAAGGAAAGATCTCGATCAGCGTGGGGCCCATCGGCAGAGGCAGCCGAAGCGCACCGGCTGGCGCCGAGGCGATCAGCTTCTCCGAGACGAAGAGGTCGGCGCCGGGAAGCTGCGGCAGCAAGCGGGAGGCGATCGCGATCCCATGCTTCGTGATGGCATACATAGCGAATGGCTTGCGTTCGGCTATCATGCCCCGGTCTCTCTGGTGGCCAATCTCGGCGTCGCCGGCACCAAGCCGGCCAGCAACCCGCTGCGTTCCTTGCGCGAAACGATAATCATCGCAAAACAATCGCCCCGCTCAGTCTGAATCGTGCGGATATCCCGGACAATCCGCTCTTCGGCCATGGTGGCCTTCGACACGTAGACCGCCCGATCGACGAGTCCCTGGCGCTCAAGCGCTTCAACCACCTTGGGAATCTCGGTGCCCATCTTCATCAAGACGACGGTGTCGAACATCTCCAGCACCTGACTGAGATCCTCCACCCCATAGCTCACGGGAAGAATGGCGATCCGCTCTTGTCCATCGGCCAACGGAATGCCGGTCACGGACGGCACCGCCACAATCGACGATACACCAGGAACAACTTCGATGCGGATACCAGGCCAGCGCAGCGGAGCCTCCCGACGCAGATAAATGAAGGTGCTAAAGAGCGAGGGATCGCCTTCCGTCGCGAACGCCACCGACAACCCGCGCTCTAGACGCTCCCCGATGGCAGTAAAGGCGGCCTCCCAGGCTGGCCGAAGGCGCTCCGGGTCCTTGTTCATCGGGAACGTCAAAAAAATACGTTCTTGTCCCGGAATCTCGCCCAAGGTCGGCTTGAGGATCTTCCAGGCCATCGACTCTCCGTAATCGGAGCTGCGAGGCAGCGCAAGGACCTGCGCCTGCTTCAACACATTGAGCGCGCGAAGCGTGATCAGATCCGGCGCGCCGGGACCGACCCCAACTCCATACAATGTTCCATAGTTCATGAGACCACTCCTGTCTGACCTAGCTTCTCGACCGCAAAGATTTGAATGGGGTTCAGGGCCTCGTAGCGAAGATAATGGGCCAAGGGCTCGGCTCGCGACACTTGGAGCAGTGTGACCTCCGGCACCAACCCTCGCTTGCGCAAGGCCTGATAGGTCTCCGCCACATTTTCCAGCGTGATGGCGTTGACGACCAGGTGGCCGCCCGGTTGCAGCCGGTCCATGACGACGTCGATGATCTCCTCCATGCTCCCCTTGCTGCCGCCGATGAAGACTGCATCGGGAGCCTCCAGATCGGCAAGCGCCTCGGGCGCTCGGCCGGCGATGACGCGCACATTGTCCACCGCGTGAGCCAACAGATTTTCGCGGCAGATCTCGATACCTTCCGGGTCTACCTCAATCGCGTACACCAACCCTTTCGGTGCGAGCAACGCTGCCTCGATCGACACAGAGCCGGAGCCGGCCCCGATGTCCCAGACCACGCTATCCGGCCTAATCCCCATGGCAGCCAACGACAAAAGCCGCACCTCACGCTTGGTGATCAGGCCCTTCTTGGGTATCCGCTTTGCAAATTGATCTTCATGAAGGAAGGGAATGGTACAAGGGGCTCGCCATGCGGGGTCGGAGCGGACAAGCAAGAGCACGTTGAGCGGTCCGATGTCCTGGCAGGCGGCCAAATCTGTCACGTCGAATTGCCGAACCCGTTCATCAGGCCCACCCAGGTTTTCACAGACCCACGCCACCCAGGCAATCTCTCCGTGTTCGACCATTCGCCTCGCTAACACCGACGGCGAGTTCTTCTCATCGGTGAGGATCGACACCTTGGCTTGGCCCTTGAGCCTAGTAAGGAATCCATCTGACGAGCGGCCATGCAATGAAATAAACGCCGCGTCGTCCCACTTCAGCCCTGCTCTGGCAAAGGCCCATTGCATCGAACTGGGCTGAGGCAGCACCTCGACATGTTCGGCGCCCAGCCGTTTGATCACCAGGCTGCCGATCCCGAAAAATAATGGATCGCCGGAAGCCACCACGCAGACATTCTGGTCCTCTGCCAGTTCCGCCACCCGGTCGAGCACCGAAGCCACGCCGCCCTTGAGGACGATCTTCTCACCCTGGAACTGCGGGAAGAATTCAAGATGGCGCTCGCCACCCACGAGGACCCCCGCCTTCATCACCGCATTCACGGCACGGCTCGTCAGGCTCGCACAGCCGTCGTCCCCGATCCCGATCAAGGTAATGGCGCGTCTTGGACTCATGCCGGGGCCTTTGCCGAGAGAAGCAACAGAGCATGAATGATCGCGACGGCGATGGGGCTGCCCCCCTTGCGGCCGCGGGCCACAATGTAAGGAGTCGAGAGTTCCAGCGTGACTTCCTTCGACTCAGCCGCCGACACGAACCCGACCGGCACGCCGATGATCAGGGCCGGGCGCGCGGCCTCCTCGCGGATCAGACGGGCCAGCTCCAGCAACGCGGTCGGGGCATTGCCGATCGCGACGACAGCCCCAGTGAGCAGGTTGAGGCGGTGCGCCTTTCGCATAGATTCGATTGCGCGCGTCGAGTTGTTGGCCTTCGCGGTCGCGATGACATCTTCGTCCGAAATAAACGAATAGACTTTGCAGCCGTAGGAGGAGAGCCGATCCTCGTTCAGGCCGGCAGAAATCATCTTCACGTCTACCAACAGGGGGCAGCCGCCTTGAAGCGCCGCCACACCGGCACGAACCGCATCAGGATGAAATCGCATCAGCGTCTTAAACTCGAAATCCGCCGTGGCATGGATCACCCGACGCACGACTTGCCATTCGTCAGGCCCGAAATCATGAGGGCCGGCCTCCTGGTCGATAATGGCGAAACTCCCTTCCTCAATGCTCCGTCCAAGCGCAGTCATCTGTCTCATATCGTTCATTCGTGCACCTCCGGGTAACGACCGAGCAGGGCACCGCCGAAGTCCACCAGACAGGCCGCTACAGTCAATCTGCCACCAGCGTGGCGCTGACAATGTTCGACGACCTTCTTGCAGACGAGCGACGTGATGCCGACGAGACCTGCCTCGCGGCACAATTCAAGCACATGGCGGGCAGTGTTGGCCTGACGGATGGACGCGATCAGCTCGTCCGAGGCGGATAGTTCTGCAGCCAGCGAAGCCAGGAACTCCATGTCCACTTCCGATCCGGCTGCATGCGTCTGCATCTTGCCATTGGCCATCTTTGAGAGTTTCCCCATCATCCCGACGATGATGGCGCGCGCGATCCCTCGCTTCGCGCATTGTTTGACGCCGATGCCGATGAAATCGCCCACCTGGATAAAGGCCTGCTCCGGCAACTGCGGGTACAGCGCCATCGCATACTGTTCCGATTTACCGCCGGTCGTCAGCACCAGGTCACGCAGACCGCCAGCCGCGGCGACGTCGATCTCCTGCATCACGCTCGCTTTGAAGGCCGCCGTGGAGTAAGGCCTCACGATGCCAGTCGTACCGAGAATGGAGATACCGCCCAAGAGGCCGAGACGCGCGTTGGTGGTCTTCTTGGCCATTTCTTCACCGCCAGGCACGCTAATCGTCACGACGGCGCCCCCGTAGGAAGCACCAGCGAGCTCTTCCCCCACCATCTCCATAATGTTTCGCCGCGGCACCGGGTTAATCGCAGGCCCACCGATCTCCAGGCCCAACCCGGTCTTGGTGACTGTGGCCACGCCAATGCCTCCCCTGATCTCGATGCCGAGCTCGGTTCGCAGCTCGACTTCGGCGATCAACTCAGCTCCGTGCGTGCAGTCTGGATCGTCGCCGGCGTCCTTGATAATGCTACAGATTGCGCGGCGGTCCACGCGCTCGCAACGTGCGAGTGCGAATGTGACTCGTGTCCGATTCGGCAGCGTCGTCTCAATTTCTGACAGCATGACACCCTTCACGAGACAGCGAGTCGCAGCCTTGGCTGCCGCTGCTGCACAGGCGCCGGTGGTGAATCCCGTACGCAGCCCTGCTCGATTTTTTGGCGGAATGTTCTTGTCCATGGGTCATGTGCCTGCGCACTCCGCCAGGCATTCAAAACGCTCGCGTACGTTCGCAGCACGTTTAGGATTGTAGTTCTCGGCTCGCGCCTGGTTCGTACCCCGAAACGACACACGACAGAGCAAGTCCCCCTCAGCCCCTAACAACTCAAGCGCCGCATTGCCCTCGTCCTGCTGCGTATAGCGAAGTCTGCATCTATCCTCAATCTTGAGGTGAACATGGGTCTGTCCCTCCTCACCAAGCGTGACCCACTCAGCCCCTTGCCGCAACGTGAGGAGCCCATGGACCTCGGCAATCGCGTCAGCCGAACGGACGATGACGCTGATATCGAGAAAAGCGAGCGCAGCCTCAAGCATCGCGATGATTTGATCCCGTCCGGTCATGCGGACTTCTTCTGCATATTGAAGAACGACTCCACGTTGTCCTTGCTCACGGCCACTCCGGCTGTGACCAGATCGTCGAGCAACACCTGGTTCACGTCGCCATCTCCCGCGATGAAGGCCTGATCGAGGCCGCCGCACGACAGCGCCTGACGGAGAATGGCTCTGGCATGAGGAATCCGTTCCGGATGACCGATCGCAGGGATCGCTTCGATTCTCATGGCTCCACAATCGGCAGGGATGCGCTCCCGCACGAACTCTTCCGGGAGAAAGTAATCCGACGACACGCGCAGCCAGATGAGCAGAACCTGAGGAAGCAACGGTGCAAAACTGGTGGCATGTAGTAAGCCAAGCGCTGCGGTAATCCCCGTATCCGTAGCAAGGATCAGGGTCCTGCCCGATGCGCCCTCCCGCGGAAAAAACTTGCCCCATGGTCCGCTGAACGAAATGTCCGTTCCCGCTGCAAGCCCATGCACGAAGGCGGAACCCAGTCCATCGGGGATACGCTTCACGGCAAGCTGGAAGCGACGTTGCTCCGCATCGCCAGTGAGAAACGAGTAGGCCCGCTTGACGGCCTTGCCGCTCGGCAAGATGATTCGACTATCGAGGATGAGGTACTGTCCGCCAACGAACCCCAACGGCTCGGTCGCGCACAGATCAAGCAGCAGGGTATCGGCCCCCAGCCTCTCGGTTCCCACCACGTTGGCAGTCTTCGCCACGGCCATCGCTGCTACTCCCCCGGATAGATCTCATGGACAAAATCATGCATCTCATCAAGGTCGCGGTAGAGATGTGTGAACCCCTCGATCTGATGCGACAGGTCGAGATCGACCTTCTTCGTGAGCACCACGAGGGTGCGCAGATAGGGAAGTTTGGGGTCATCGGAGCGTGTCGCGGACACGCGCTGCTCAAGCCCGGCAACCGCACTTTGGTAAAACTGCTTGAGCGTGGCCAAATCTTTGGCCCCGCACATGGAACGAATCGGTCCCGGTTGATCAGCCCCTGTGCCAAGCTCCGCCAGCTCATGCTGCCGTTCAGCTTCGTTCTTCACCCCCAACACTTCCATTAACCCCAGCCGAAGCCCTGCGATTTCATGACACGCCATCGTCAATCCTCCGTTACTGCATAATGTTGTCGACCAGGCGACTGACGAGCCGATCGCCGAGCAGATGCTCCTCGACCAACTCCTTCGCATCCGTTTCTTTCACACCCCGGTACCAGATACCGTCCGGATACACCGCAACCGTCGGCCCTTCGCCACAACGGCCCATACACGACGTCTTGGTCACTCGAATATCCTGAGCGCGCCCAGCGTCCTTCAACAACCGCCGCAATGTGGCAATGAGAGGGATACTCCCGCCGTCGGCACAATCAACATTCCCACATACCAGCACATGCTTGGCCAGCGGACGATGGGCATGGACGTGCGGCATGGCCTGCGCATGGGTGAACCCGTGTCGCAGACTCCAGAGCAGTGCGTTGAGGCCACCCACGTTCTCGGTCACGGCAGACACCGGCACACGATACTGGCAGGTGTCGCAGGGGAGCGGGCGTTCCCCTACCATCGCTTCGAAGAAACGCTCGTCCATCAACCTGAGCAGACGGTCGTCGCTTCCCAAATGCGGCGTAAGCTCGGTCTTGATCCACGGATAGCGAGCTTGAAACGATTCCACCTGCTCGCGAATCTTACTGATTAACCGTCCGCCAAAGAGAAAGTATGGAACCACGACGATCCGTTCGGGGCGCGCACGCGCGACCAGCTCCACTGTCTCCTCAAGCAGCGGTCGCGTGACGCCGACGAAACAGGGCACCACCCAACCGATCTCACGCCCTTCTGCCAGGAGGCGAACGACTTTACAAAAGTCACCGTTCGCATCTGGGTCGCTTGCGCCACGCCCCACGACCACAACAGCGGTCTTCGCAGTTTCACGGGCACCTTCCAGCGCTGTTCGTGCACGCTCGAACGCTAACTCCACGAGGTTCGGATGGACGCCCAAGGCATTGGTGACGGTAAATCGGACGGACGGGAAATCCTGGCGTGCCTGTGAGAGCGCGAGAGGAATATCGTTCTTTACATGCCCCGCGGCAAAGAGGAACAACGGCAGCACAACAACAGAATCGGTCTGCTGAGCCAGTTCGCGAAGGGCCGTGGCCAACGATGGCCGAGCGAGTTCCACATAGCCGTGGGCAACGTCAAGATCGGGGCGTGTCGCACGATAGGCCGCGACGACAGACTCGAACTCGACATTGGCGCTTGGATCACGGCTGCCATGTCCGACGATGAGCAGTCCTGTGCTCATGTTGCACGGACCGGTCTAGGACAGGCTGCTGACTCTGGCAGTCTACGATCAGTCTTACGCTGATCAAGAATGGTGGACGGCATAAAAAAACCTCCAGTCCCGCAACGGGAACAAGAGGTCACATGCCAAAGGGCAGGCGAGATCTCCGTTACCGCGCGGAGAAACAGTGCCATGTCACCTCGGATAGGTCTCCTGGCTCGTGGGTTCAGAAGGTTGGACCTTCAACGCTTCCCCCAGCCTTCCCCGACGAGTTTGTCGAGTGGCTTGAACGGGGGTCGCTTCCCACTTACAGTGGCGGGACCGCGCCGGAATTTCACCGGACTTCCCTGTTACGCCCTTGCGGGCATCCGAGAGGCTATTTAGTTATCGAGTGCGCTACATACCGCAGACTAGCCGGCCCTGTCAATCTGAAATAAACACGGACGAATCTGAATCAGCTACTGAGCGTACCAGTCCTAACGTTCTGTCGGCCCGGCCTAGAACGCCTGGACTCGGCGGCCCCGAGCGTTCAAGGCGGCCAGAATAGCCAGCGTCACTGTGGTTTTGCCAACACCACTATGGGTACCAGCGATGACTAATCGAGGGAAATTCATAGGCTCTTGCATTCACTAGTATGTGAATTTCACACCGCCATAGACAGACCTAATCGGGGTGCCGAAATTTAAAATTTCTTCGTATTTCTGATTAAACAGATTGTCCACTCTCCCGAAGATCTGCCATTGCTGTGTCACATCGTAACTGGCGGACGCATTAAGCACCCCGAACGAACCTTGCTTCTGCCCAGGCGTGTTGGCTGTGTCATTGTTGCGCGCTCCCACAAATCGATAATCAAGATTGATCCGAAGCGGATCAATCGGTTGGATACTGATCCCGGCACTAAACTGATCAAGCGGCCACCGCGGCAAACGAGTATTGTCTGTACGGCCAGGCACTTCGTACGCCCGCGTAACTGTCATGGTATATTGGCCGCGCAGCTCGAGCCCTTTCATCACTTCATACTTGAAGCTTGTTTCCAACCCGTGGCTGTTCGCGGCCGCAATGTTGATCGGACAGAATCCAAACGTAGCGGCAGGACAAATTGGACTTGGCACGGACAGGAAGGCAATTAAATTGTCGAACCGATTTGAAAAATATCCGGCGCTCAATTGCAACTTACCTTCGAGAAAACTCTGATCTATTCCCACATCAAAGCTCTTACTTTTTTCTGCCTTCAAGTCTGGGTTCCCAAAGCCTTGAAAGAACAGATCATTCAGCGTGGGCGCTTTAAATCCCGTACCATAACTCACGCGGATCTTTGTCCCTGTTTCGGGGATAAGATACCCACCCGTAAATCGATATGTCGTGGCATCACCGAACACGTTGTAGCTGTCCTGACGCACTCCGGCCGTTGCGACGAGCCGATCCCACAGGTTTACTTGGGCTTGCGCGAATCCAGCGTGGGAAGAAATACGGCGGTTCGGTTGAGCCGCCCCGAAGAAGCCTGTCGCATCTCCCTGCTCTTCTCGGAACTGGTATCCTCCGCTTAGGAGTAACGGTTTGCCAACCTGGAAGTTGTGTTGCCATTCCAGGCGACGGTTGATCGTTTCAAGGTCTGTATTAAATGGAAAAAAACAGTCTGAAGTGAATGTTACACAGTTGGGAGAAGGTGAGACGGTCTCACCCGTCACAATGTTTCGACCGGTCGGGCCGTTGCGAGCAAGCAGTCGCTCATTGGCTTGGGCAAGCGTGAGCTTCTGTGACCACCAAGAGGTAATCGGCTGTTCATAGCTTCCACTCAGAATGAGGTTGCGCTTAGTCTGTTTCGACCCGAAGTGATCAGTCGGATCGCCACTAAATGCGAAATCGTCAAAATTAATATCTGAGTTCCACCAACGCGCGTTGAACTCCAGACGTCCATTGTACGGCAGAGACACGCCCACTCTGGCTGACCCTTGCCAATTGTGAAACCCGTCCCGCTCTGACGCCCCTCGTCTGTAATTGATGGCGGAAAAACTACTGCTGTCCCACCGCGACAGTGACCCTGAGTAATCGAAGATCCCTGTCGAACCGGAAAATTGCGCCCCTTCACGAATAGAAGCGAAGGACCCGTACTCGAGAAACGCGCTAGCAGTAGGCTTGCCGGTTCCTCGCTTGGTGATAATATTGATCACTCCCCCCATGGCATCGGAGCCATAGAGCATACTTTGCGCCCCACGGACAATTTCGATACGCTCGATGTTTTCCGTCGTGAGACTGGAAAAGTCAAATGCTCCCGTGGTGGGGCTGTTCACGATGACACCATCAATCAACACCATCGTATGCTTCGACTGGGCGCCACGCATGCGTACACTTGCTTCCGTCCCAGGACCGCCACTTGAGCTGGCAAAAACACCTTGGGATAACCGAAGCGCATCAATAACCATTTTAATTTTCTTGCGCTCGAGATCTTCTCCGGTGATGACCTCTACCGCGCTGGTGACTTGGCTGATTGGGACTGGCGTCTTCGTTGCGCTGACGACCACCTCACGAGTCTCGACGGTGTCCATTTGGTCGGCAGACGCCACCTCGATCGCGGGGCCAGCATAGGCGGGATGGCTCAGCATAACTAGGGGAAGGAAACACCACCACACACGGCAAACACGAAAAAACCACGTCATAACGATCTCCCTTGTGCTCGAAGGGTTGAGTCGAATCAACTACGGGATGGGTCTCCTGACTTGCGGATCATCGTGTGTCTGCGCCTTCCCATGTGCTGAGCACACAGTGGCACGATGCAGAATTACTCCCCGCTTACAGTGGCGGCACCGCGATGGATTTGCACCATCTTCCCCGTCCCCCGCGTCGTTTCTCCAAAACGCCCTTTCTTGAAAAAGTGACCGTCCCCCTTGCACCGCACAGCCGGGCCGGGGACAGGACCCTGGCTGCCTTCTAACAGGAAGCTGAAAAAGTCCGCCAGCAGCGTTCTCGCATCGTTCAGACCCTCAACGGGGACCCGGCCGCCTCACCACTCGGCGGCGCGCACAAACGTGGTGCTCCTTATTCGTCGCACCGTGCGCCCCAGAGGGTACGCCTCGGTCCTTCACTCGCTGCGGCCTTGCTGGTCGGCCTTTTTGAGCCTCCTGCGAAATCTCCACCTACTTTCGAGCAAATCCCATCGGCATCGTCACGCGCGGTCGGCCCGTTTGCGGATGGGCATCGACAACCACGTCGCACCCATAGACCATCCGAAGCACATCCGGCCGAATGGTCTCCTCCGGCGAGCCGATGCAGCAAAGCCCACCGTCCTTAAGCATCAACACACGATCGCAATACTGACTCGCGACATTCAGATCATGCGACACCAACACGACCGTCAATCCTCGCTCTGTCTTGAGCCTGGACACGAGCGAACAAATCTCAATCTGGTGATTGATGTCGAGAAATGCCGTCGGTTCATCGAGCAGGAGGACCTTCGGTTCTTGTGCCAACGCTCTGGCAATCATGACTCGCTGCCGTTCGCCTCCGGATAAGTCGGAGACCAGTCGATCGGCCAGCGACAGGACATCGGTATCGACCATGGCTTGGTGCGCACAGGCGAGGTCGTTCGCCGTTTCGTCTCCGATTCCCATGCTCCACCAACGCGCAGTCCGATGGGGGAATCGTCCCATCAACACCGTCTCGGCCACGGTAAATGGAAAGACTTGTGCGTATTCCTGAGGCACGACTGCAAGCAAACGCGCAATATCGGTCTGACTCCGTTTCCCAAGTGAGAGGCCGCCAAGCCGCACATCACCCTCGCCAATCGACAAGAGGCCAGACAGCACTTTCAACAGCGACGACTTCCCGGACCCGTTCGGCCCGACAATGCCCAGAACTTCTCCCACATCGACCTGGAACGAAAGATGGTCCAACGTCCACAGTCTCCCCTGCCCCTCCATCGTGTGATAACGAAAGGACAGGCCTTCAACCTCAATGGCACGCGCGTCGACCGGCAACCAGGGTTGCGCTGTTCCCATCATGTCGATCGTCCTCTCACAACATCCGTTCTTTTCGCCAGAGGAGGAGATAAAGGAAGAACGGCCCGCCGGCGAGCGCGGTCACGATCCCGACCGGAATTTCTGCCGGGGCCATGATCGTCCTGGCTATCGTATCGGCTACAGCGAGAAACATGCCCCCCACTAACGCCGACGCGGGAAGTAGCAGTCGATGGTCAGATCCGATGAGCAATCGCACGGCATGAGGAACGACCATCCCGACGAATCCAATCATGCCGCTCACCGCCACAATGGCGCCGGTCAGCAAGGCCGTCAGAACAAACAGCTGTTTCTTTGTCCCCTCGGTATTCACACCCAGTGAACGAGCCGTTTCCTCCCCCAATGTGAGCACATTTAACAACTGGGCCTTGTGCATGAGGAACGCAAGGACACCCACGACGTACATCAAAAAGATGCCCAATGCGGGATAGCCCGGCGCCGTGAGCGACCCCATCAACCACGCCATCAGTCCCGCTGAACGATTCGGCTCCATGATCGACGTAATGAACATGATGAAGGCCGTCAAAATGGCATTCAAAATCACGCCCGCCAGCAGCAAACTATGAACCGGCAACCGGCCTTTTGACTGGGCCAATCGATAGATGAACAGCAGGGCCAAGAGTCCTCCGGCAAATCCACAGAGCGGGAGCACCGGCAACAGCATGAAGGTCGAGCCGATGCCAAACAGGATGGCCATCGAGACACCCAACGCTGAACCGCTCGACACGCCCAGCACATAGGGGTCCGCGAGTGGATTTCTGAGAAGCGCTTGCAGCGTGACGCCGACCGCCGCCAAACTGGCCCCCACGAAAAACCCCATCAGCACGCGTGGAAAACGAATCTGAACCATGATGATTTCCGACGTGCCCAGAGTTGCGGAGCTTTCTTGGTCTGCACGCAGCAGGTGCATGAGTGCCGTCGCAACAGTTCTCATGTCTACCGAGGTGGCGCCGAATTGCAGACAGAGCACCAGCACCGCCAGGCAGGCCAGCAGCAGTCCACCCATCACCGCCATCCATCGATGCACGGTCAACACTGCGCCGGCCTGTGCCCAATGCGAGATAAGATCTGCCATAGGCTATTCAGGTTGCCGTTCAGCTCGGCCACCCGTCGCACTGTCCGGATGTAAAATGACCGCAAGCGATTCAAGCCCTTGGATAATGCGTGGACCGGGCCGATTGAGCCAATCGGCGGAAATTTGGTGAAGCCGGCCCTGTTTGACCGCCGTCATCGTCGACCACTGACGCCAGGCCTGCTGTTCGCTTTCAGAAATACCCTCTGCTTTGCCGACAGGAAATACCAACACTTCTGGATCCTCCTGGAGCACAGACTCCATACTGAGCCGTGGATAGGGAGTGGCGCTCTTCTCGGCCACGTTGATCCCACCGGCCATTCGAATCAGCTGGTCGATGAAGCTTCCCGGGCCGACGGTGATCAGAGGCCGGCTGTTCAACACATAGAGCATCCGCACCGGAGCCATTCCCTTGATGCGCTGTTGGATCACGGTCACTTGCTGTCGAAGCTGCATCGCAATCGTATCGGCTTTCGACGATCGCCCCACGATGCGTCCAAGCGTTTGGATATGGACAAAAATCCCCTCCACATTCTTGTCGGCCATGATGAACACGGGAATCTTCAGCTGTTCGAGCTTGACGATGACATCAGGCTTGAGAAAATCGTTGGGCGCCACCACCAGATCGGGCTGGAGTGCCACCAACAATTCCAAGTTTGGGTTCGAGTAGCCCACTTTCGGCTTCTGAAGAACCTCAGGCGGATAGTCGCAAAAATCCGTGACACCGACCAGTTGCTCTCCCGCCCCCATCGCAAAGAGCATTTCGGTGATGCTGGGGGCCAGTGAGACGATCCTTGATGGAGGCGTCGCAAAGTACATGCGCCGACCGGCATCATCGACATAGGCGCGCGCAGAGACGTGGGTCATGAACGGCATACCGGTGAGAATACCTTGCTGTCGCCGTGTCATGTCCGACTTCCCATCGTCTGTATTCGCCACGGTCGTTGTCGCACCGATGAGCAGAACGGCGCCGATCAGCAACCCAGCCCACCATCGACTCTGCCGTGCAGAATTCAAATAAAAATCCCCAAGGCCTCGACAGACCCTGAGGATTGCTCCCGCAACTCATCCTCGCCAATTCCCCAGCCCACGAGGGAATGTCGGTCTTGGGAGCCTACCAGAGGATCGCCATGCTGTTGCGGCGAACGATCTCGGGCCATCTGCCGCGTTCTCGGCGTGACACGATCCTCAACGTATGACAGTGAATACGCTTCCGATCGTGGTCACGCCTGCGGCCTTGCGTCTGACCCGATCTCCTTCGTCTCACGACGCAGAGATCCTCTGGCAGGCTCCTCTTCCTGGGAGGTCTTCTGGCTCATGGTTCACCCTACTCCCCGCGCCTTCCCATCTTACGCGTGAAGCGTGAAGCGTTGTACGTGAAGCGCCTGCAAGAAGAATCCTTGCGCGTCACGAGATACGTTTCACCACTCACGCCACCAGACAGTGGCTTCTACGGGTTTCGTCCCCATTGACAGCGGCGGGACCGCGAGGGATTTACACCCTCTTCCCTTACCCAGGACTCACAATGTGGAGGGCACTGTAGGAGACAAGGAAGAAGGTTGTCAAGTTGATTGACCAGCAGGCCTCTGTCCAGCCCTGTGATTTACCCGCTGCGAGCTCGATAGCGCACCTTCAGCACAAGTATCGCACCCGTGAGGAGCAAGGTAACGGCATTGGTCACCATGATGGGCCAGGAATATAGCACCAGTCCGTACAGAAACCAGAGGCAGACGCCGGCTGAAAAAATGGCCAACATACCCAGCGATACATCGCCGGCAGACTTCGAGATCCACGTCTTCTGCAGCTGAGGCCAGAAGGCACAGGTCGTCAACGCCCCTGCCGCAAATCCCAGTAGATCGATTCCCGTCATAGCATGGTACCCTTTCGCAATCTCACGCTTCCATACTGACAATGACGAGGCCCACAAACCTGCTTGTCAAGATGAATAGCCCTGTGATAGATTTCACATCTTACGCAGGTGTGGTGATACGATTAGATGAAGGAGTGTACCCGTGGCATTTACTTGTGATCTCTGTAGCAAACGTCGCCAATCCGGCCATAATATCAGTCACGCGAATAACAAAACCAAGCGGATCTTCAAGCCCAACCTCCAACCAGTCCGGGCACTGATCAACGGTCAGCCTAAGCGCATTCGAGTCTGCACACGCTGTCTCCGTAGCGGCAAAGTCCAAAAAGCTGTTTAGCAGGCTAACAGGGCCGCCGGCTTCGTCCTCTCATTGCTCAGGCCGTCACAACGTACTCCAGTGGGCTTCGCCGTAGCCCTTCATTCGTTGCGGCCTTGCTGCTGCTCCTACTCAATCTCCTATGGAGGATAAAGATTGTGCGTAGGACTCCTCCCGCTCTTTGGCCTTGAGAATCCATTCCTGAAATACAAAAAAGGACTTGAAAGCGGATGCTTTTCAAGTCCTTTACCTCCTTACGTGTGACGCCTCACGCCTCACGTCTTATTTATGGAGCGGGCGAGGGGATTTGAACCCCTGACAACTTGCTTGGGAAGCAAGGACTCTACCACTGAGCTACGCCCGCTCGCTGAGTCGAATCCTACGCTGGCCTCGATGCCAAGTCAAGAAACACCTGGCGATTCTTCCCTCAGTTCAATCAACGCAAACTTTCGGCGGCCGATCTTCAGGCGATAGGATCGTCCTGGCACAATCGGTAACACCGCATTCGCATCGCGCTGCTTCTGTTCATCCACCTCTACGCCACCCTGAATAATCAGCCGCCGGGCTTCACTCTTGCTGGGGACTAAACCGGTCTTCGCCACCAAATCCACGAGGCTGATTGTATGCCCATCTCGGAGATCGGCTGTACTCAATGTCACGCGAACATCCGGCTCAGAGGGAAATTCGCGCTCGGAAAACTTCTGCTGAAAGCCGGCGCGGGCTTGTTTCGCGGCGTCATCTCCATGGTATCGAGCCACAATCTTTTCCGCGAGCGACTGTTTGGCCTCCATGGGATGAGCGGCCTTCACTGTGGGTAGATCTTCGGTGGTCAGGAGTTCGTAATACCGAAGCATGAGCATGTCACTGATCGACATGAGTTTCCCGAACATGTCGTTCGGCGTATCTTCCAGCGCGATGTAATTTCCCTGACTTTTACTCATCTTCTTCACACCGTCCGTCCCCTCGAGTAACGGCATCGTGATCACAACCTGCGGCTCCTGCCCATAATCCCGTTGCAGCTCACGCCCCATCAAGAGATTGAACTTCTGGTCGGTGCCACCCAGTTCGATATCGGACTTGAGCGCTACGGAATCGTAGCCCTGTACGAGAGGATACATGAACTCATGGATACTGATCGGTTTCTGCTCATGGTATCGTTTACGAAAATCATCGCGCTCGAGCATGCGCGCGACGCTGCTATGCGCGCTCAGATGGATCAACCCTTCCGCGGTCATTGTGCTCATCCACCGGCTATTGAACTCCACCAGGGTCTTCGCAGGATCGAGAATTTTGAAGATCTGCCGCTCATAGGTCTGGGCGTTCTCTAAGACTTTTTCCTTCGAGAGCGCGACGCGCGTTTCCGATTGTCCGGTCGGATCGCCGATCATGCCGGTGAAATCGCCGATCAAGAAAATCACGTGATGTCCGAGTTCCTGAAAGTGCTTGAGCTTATGGATCAACACCGTATGACCCAGATGCAGATCCGGCGCGGTCGGGTCGAAGCCGGCTTTCACACGGAGCGGCCGGTTCTCTTTCAAAGAACGCGTCAGCTTCGATTCAAGTTCGGCCCGCTGGATCACCTCCACGACGCCGCGAAGGATCAAGTCGAGTTGACGGGAGAGTTCGCTCATGTTGCTTTCTTTCGTCTGTCCACAAGTCCGGCATCCGGCGGGACCGTCACCAAGAGACGAATCTGCTCAAACTTCTTTTTCCCAATCCCTTTGACCGACCGCAATTCATCAAGAGAATGAAAGCCTCCCACCGACTGACGATACGCCATGATCCGTTCAGCCAACTTGGGGCCGATCCCTGGCAGCGCATTGAAATCCTGCTCCGTCGCTCTATTGAGATCGATGAGGTCGTGGTGCGATCGTTTCGGAACAGCGGCAGCGGATGGATCATCCGTGACCAACGCGACAGAGGACGGACTCACCGCCGCGGCGCCTGTGCCGCTGGACACCATCTCAGCCTGCGTCTCCTCAGACGAGTCGGCGACAGGATCTTGCTCACGATCGAATGGGGTCGGCACGATCCACCCGATCCAGAACACGACTCCCATGGTCGCGGCAAACATCCCGAGCTTGAGGAGCATCGATTGCCACATTAGTGCGCCCGCTTTCGCGCTTGGTGAATTGCCTTCCCTTCGACATCTTCAGCCGCTTCCATCAGGCCTTCGGCCAGCGTCGGATGGGCATGGATCATCTCGGCCATGTGCGTCACCGTCGCGCCGACTTGCATCGCCAAGGCCGCTTCATGTACCAGATCAGCTGCGTGGGCTCCGACGATATGCACACCAAGAATTCTGCCGCTCGGCGACTCGGCAATGATCTTGAACAAACCGGTCGTATCTCCTGTCGCCTGCGCCTTCCCCAACCCGGCATAGCGAAAACGTCCCACCGTGATGGTCTGGTCTGGATTCTGTCCGACAGCCCGAGCTCGTTCACGGGCTTGCTGTTCCGTTAGGCCTACGCGACCAATCTCCGGCAGGGTAAAAATTCCGGCAGGGATGACGTCGTAGCGGATCGTTGCCTGATGCCCCATGATATTCTCGGCTGCGACTTTCCCCTGAGCCGACGCCACGTGCGCGAGCATGGCCTTGCCGACCACGTCGCCGATCGCGTAGATCCCCGGCACAGTGGTTTCCATCCGCTCGTTGACCAGAATCTCCCCTCGCCGTCCCGTCTGTACCCCCACCTGCTCCAGTCCAATGCCTCGGCTATTCATCCCTCGCCCCACGGACACCAGGAGCTTCTCGGTCGCGACCTGCGTACCGTCTTTCAGATGGGCGATGACCGTCGTCGGTGACCGTTCGAGCCGATCCACGGTGGTCCCAGTCAGGATCGTCACGCCGCGTTTCTTTAGCTCACGCGTCGTCGTCGAGGACATGTCGTCATCCTCCAGAGGAAGCACACGCGCCATCAATTCGACCACCGTGACTTCCGTCCCTAGACCGCTATAGAGCGCTGCGAACTCACATCCTTCCACACCGCCACCGACGATCAGCAGACTGGCAGGAATGCGATCGAGATCCAGGAGGTGCTGGCTCGTGAGCAGCTGTTGTCCGTCGATTGGAAACTGCGGCAGGTTCGGCCAAGACGACCCAGTGGCAATGATGATCGCATCAGCCTGAATGTCCTGTGATGCGCCATCGGCTCCGGTCACTGTCACCGTCTGCCGATCTCGCAACGACCCGGTTCCCTGCACATGCGCGATGTGCCACGCCTTGAAGAGCGTGGCAATGCCCTTCACGAGCGTCGCCACCACTTCATTCTTTCGGGCGACCATTCGAGCGAGATTGTACGTGACTGGTCCTTGGACGAGCAGCCCCAGTTCATCGGCTTTTTTGACCTTGTCGCCGAGATCGACGACCGATAGGAGGGCCTTACTGGGTATGCAGCCCCAGTTCAAGCAGACGCCGCCAAGTGCATGGGATTCAATGACGGTGACGCGGGCGCCAAGCTGCGCCGCCCGGATCGCGGCAACATACCCACCAGGTCCCGCGCCCAGAATGGCAATGTGTGTGGGGGACGTCATCGAGTCATCGGCCCATCGCCGATTGATTCATTGCGGGAACACACCCATGATCCAATCACATATTGGTTCAATGCTTCAGGCCGGCAAGAAAGACTTCATACTGTGTGGCGGTCATCAGGGTATCCACTTCGCTTACGCTCGACAGATCGATCGCCACCATCCAACCCTTGCCATAGGGATCGGAGTTCACCACTTCCGGATGGTCCTTCAAGTCGGCATTGACCTTCGCAATGGTGCCGCTCACCGGCGTGTAGATCGTGGAGGTCGTCTTGGTCGATTCGACCTCACCGATCTGCTGGCCGGCCTTGACGACAGCACCAGGTTTCGGCATATCGATGAAGACGATATCGCCCAATGCATCCTGGGCAAAATGACTGATGCCAACCGTGGCCTGGGTGCCGCTCATACGCACCCATTCATGCTCTTGGTGGTACCGGAGGTCGTTCGGAATCATGCGCGCTCCTTGTGAAGAAAGCCAAGGTTCAGGTGACGGAGAATGGAGGCACGATCTCACCGCGCCTCACTCTCAACCTGGATCCTGCCTGGGAAATTTTATCGCGGAATCGTAGTGGTCCGACGCCTCTTTGTCAAGGAATCACTGGCCTGTTGATCGGCAACCGATGGGCCCCAGCCTGCCCTCGTTCGTCGGCCAAAGCGCAATCTGCCGCCCATCCAACAAGAAACAATGAGCCGAGCCTTTGACAAAAGGTGTCCAGCCGATTGAGCGCGTGAAACTCGTAGCTGGCAGCGAGAATGGTGTATCGCGGTGCTACTCTGACCATGACAGGATAGGCGGACTCAGGAAGCCGCGTCTGAGCGTCCAGTGTTAGATCGGCACCCGACAGGGCAGGAGGCGCAGAAGGAGAGAACCGCGGCGCCAGAGTCGCGCTGCCAGACGGACCACGAGCAGCACAGAGGCCATCCCTCTCACACCATCCAGCCGACGATGAACGGAAACAGGCACAGTCGTCCACGCCTGCCGACAGGCGTCCCTATCCGACCAGTTCCATTACCGGGAAGAAATATCCAATCTCGAACTTCGCGGTCTCCGGCGAATCAGATCCATGCACGGCATTAAATTCGATGTTCGCCCCATGGTCCTTGCGAATCGTACCGGCCACCGCCTTGGCCGGATCGGTCGCACCCATCAGCTCACGGTTCTTCTTGATCGCATTGTCGCCTTGCAGCACCAGCACCACGACTGGACCGGACACCATGAACGTGCAGAGGCTATCGAAAAATGGACGGGCCTTATGAACCGCATAAAATCCCTCGGCCGTCGATTGCGAAAACTGCATCATGCGTATGGCCACTGGCTTCAGACCGGCTTTTTCATAACGGTCAATAATATCGCCAATGGAATTCTTCTTCACCGCATCTGGCTTGATGATGGCTAATGTTCGTTCACTCATGGGCTTTGAGATTCCTCCAGACAGTTAACCGATCGATTGAACAGCGCTGGCGCATTATAAGTGCCTGAAAATGGGCTTGCAAGGGTCTGGGTCGGTGAGGGACAAGAGGCACCACGTGCGACGTTACGGGGCAGAGCTTGCTCTAGCAGGCTGCGGAAAAACTCGATTATTGCGTCATACGTCGCGATTCTCACACAGGCCATTTCGCGTCAGAATAGCCCGTAGGATGCGCAAAAAGGCCGTCCAGCAAGGCCGCAGCGAGCGAAGAGGCGAGGCGTACGCTTCGGTACGTTGAGCCTCTGAGCGATGCGAGAACGATGCTGGCGGACTTTTTCCGCATCCTGTTAAAGCGGGCCCCCCTCGCCACGTTCATCCGCATGTGGATGGTGCGCCCCGTTTGTGGCCTGAGTGGTATTCAGCATAAGCATCCTGAGCTGCATCAAGCAACGACTACCAGTATCCGCATAAATCCCCAGAGGGGCCTCCATCTTGGCTTACCGATGCCCCTCGTGCCGATAGCCCTATCGCTGTGGTGCGTCGGCTCTTCGTTCCACTGACACAGGACGCGCCATGAAGCACGGGAGCCTCTCCCTCACGACTCACGATCATAAAACCTGACCCTATTTCTCCAACCGCGAAACAGCTTGGCCAAGAAATTGGACAGCGTGTAGACCGAAGCGTATGATGATTCGGCATATGATCCGGTGGTCACGCTGCATCATACTGATAGGGAGAACCAAGCCATGGCTTCGGTATTTTCCTACGACCCCGCCTTCTTCCCCTACTCCAGCGATCCTCATGGCCGGCTGACTCAGTCGACCCGCGTAAGTCACGACCCCCACTGCCCAGACTATATTCCAACCTCGAGTGTGATGGTCGAATTGATCCGCCTGTTCACAGACAGGATTGTCCAGTGTCATATCCAGTCCATCTTATCCCTTCATGGAACCGCGGCAAATGACGCCGACGTGTCCACGAGGAAACGAAGGAGGTTTCTATGACATCCCCAAACAAGTTGCGACGGGCAGTTCTTATGCTGGTGTTCGGGATGAGCGTCACCGGCTTCGTCGGGCCAAGCAGCGCGGCGACTGAAGGGACGTCATTTAATCTGCCCGTAGAAATAGTGGCGGACTATTTGTACGCCTTGATTGAAGCGGATCGTGAGGTGTACACCAAGCACGTCGTTGAACGGATGCAGAGCAAAGGGGTGGTTGTGGCCTCGGAGAACTGGGAGGAGAAAAATACCCTGCCTCTTCCGGCTCAATTCCTGATGGAGTCTGGCCGCGTCGTGGCCAGAAAAGGCCTCGGCATACGGTATCGGTTGATCAGCCTTTGGCCGATCAACAAGCGCAATGGCGCCTCAAGCGAGTTTGAGAAGATAGGCTTGGGAACGATCCTCACTCATCCGACCAAGCCCTATACCGGTTTTGTGAAGGAAGGCGGAGCTCGTTACTTCCAAGCCGTCTATCCGGATCTTGCTGTCGCTCAGGCCTGCATCGGGTGCCATAACTCCCATCCGGATAGCCCGAAACGGGACTTCAAGATCAATGATGTCATGGGGGGGCTGGTGATCAGCATTCCACTACAATAGATGTAACGGCTGTGAGGGGGCCTATCATGTCGATGACCGGAGCATCTTGCAGGCCGGCTATTAAAGTATGCGCATCTTGCCATCCGAGAGATGCATGGGAATTGTCATGGACGCGCAGCGCTCACCAGAGCGGGACAGGCACTCACACACCAGTCTGTTCGACCCACTTCAAGCGATGGGGCAAGCCTGAGTTGTTGACGAGGGGCCGTGAAGAAACCGCGAGCCTGGCGCGCGGAGCCATACAGTGAGGCAGGCTTCAGGGTCGAGCCTGTAGGGAGGAAGGCATATTTGAGATAGTATGTCGTTGAACCAAGCAGCGAGCCAGCCAGTGATCAGGTGTGTCAGACCGACCTATCAGTGCTTCCAGTAGAAGCCTTCGTGAATAATGCGGGGCGAGACGCCTCACTTTTTAATTGGAGCAAGCGAGCGTCCATTCTCCGACATACACTTCCAAAACTTAAATCTCTCTCTATCAATACCGATGGTGTTGACGATGCTCCCATCTACGTTCGCATGAAAATGGCCACCCGGGACTTCTCTCTCAACGGTCTTCATACAGAGACCCACCAGGCGTTCGAGTTCACGCCTTTGTGTTGCTGAGGGAGCAGGATCAAATGGTATTGTCTTGAAAGACCTTCTATCCTGCGACTCCATGATGACTGGCTCAGCAGCGCTGCCCATCCCTGAGCCGAAAAGAAAGAACATCGATGCAGCCATGGCCAACCCGCTACTCCTGCGCATGACGTGTGAAACAACAGTCCCAGTCCTGCTCAACGTGTCAGGGTGAACGTTCAATCGACAGTCCTCGGAACACACGAGGCGCCTGTTGTGCCCCGCACACCTGTAGCACATCTCTCAGCACGCCGTGATGCTTCATATGGGCTACGGGGGTTTCGCACACCGGAACCCGGGGAAGTACTGACTCCGGAACGATGGGGGATCCCAGGACCGATCCGATGATCGAAGATTTTTCGCACTGCTGTCCCAGGCTCCACCACGGATTACTTTGAACGCGCCTGTTGACAGTCCTTCCGGATTCTGTGGCGGACTGCTCTTATAATAGTCGGTTTCATACCAATCGCTGACCCACTCCGCGACATTCCCGGCCATGTCATAAAGACCGTAAGGACTCTTGCCGCCTTCAAACGTGCCCACTGGCGCTGATGCTTCATAGTTGTGCGACCCCGATTTCCCATAGTTCGCGTGGCGCGGTGTCGGGGGATCGTTACCCCATGGATAGAGACGCCCGTCCGTTCCCCTTGCCGCCTTCTCCCACTCTGCCTCAGTCGGTAAACGTTTGCCGGCCCATTTGCAGAAGGCAGCCGCATCCCCCCAATCCACGTTCGAGACCGGCCGCTTCTTATGTGCCGATTGGTTCATCCTATTCCAGTCCAACGGCGTTCGGGCTTCTCCTGACCGCAGAAATTCCTCATACTGCCCCACCGTTACTTCGTACACATCAATGGAAAAGGCGTTCACCTGGACCTTGTGCACTGGTCGTTCATCTGCATCACCATCCTGACTCCCCATCGTAAACTCTCCAGCCGGTATCGCCACCATCGTTCCTACCGGTGGACGGGGCGATGCAGGGTTCTCTGGACTCTGTTTCTGTCCCGTGGCCGATTCCTTAGCTCCCCTATCGACGAGTGGCGCCGCCATGACCGGATAGGCAGCGAGCGCGAGCATCGCAATCAGAACACGTATCGATCTCATGAACCGCCTCTGCTTTCTACTGAAAAAACCATGACACCCTCCCCTCGCATAGTCCAATGGGCGAGAACTATAATACCTCGCACCCCAGAAAAACAACCTGGTAAGGTCCTAGCCCGCATGGTGCGATCCCTTCCCCCTCCAAGGGGAGAAGAGAGGGATCGCGACGCATGACGCATTGTGATGAAAAAGTACGAGCGAAGAAGCCACCAGTCCCTAATCCGGACGTAAGCCATTCATTGAGTCTGCCGAGCCAGCCAGACTCTGTGCTGGCTGCGGCGGAGGATGCCCGCCACTTTTTTTAGGCACGCACCTCCCAGGTGCTAAGAATCGGTGTAGGA